>Ga0307981_1000144_pt1 | contig 76335 bp, 69 predicted proteins | sample OrgLakmetagen987_FD_201849 | JGI IMG/M metagenome (GOLD analysis project Ga0307981, IMG submission 201849) | Saline water microbial communities from Organic Lake, Antarctica - #987 | ecosystem: Environmental > Aquatic > Non-marine Saline and Alkaline > Saline | place: Antarctica: Organic Lake... | reverse complement strand
ATCAGACCAGACCCGCTTCTTCAATCCCTTCTTCCCCGCCATCACCAACCTCAAGATGTCCACTAACCATGGTGGACACTATCAGCCACTCCATCATCCAGGCAGGGCAGTCAGACCGGACGGATACGTTTCTTTCAGAAACTGAAAGAATTCAAACGCATAGCCATGCGTGCATGTAAAACCGATACAAGCTTTGAAGCGATGATGCATATTGGGGCGACAGTCATTCGCACTCGGTGAATATCAACAGACCCTAGTGTTCCCAGACATTCAAACACCCAGTTGACTTAGAGTCCGATTCGGAAAAATGTGATAGATCTTGTGAGCATTCGGGTGACGCGCCTGATGTGGGCAATGATGAGCCAGGCCTCGGCACTTGCGATGGTTTTTTCCCAGTCTTTTGCCATTCGGCGGCACCTTCCAAGCCATGCGAAAGTCCGCTCGACTACCCATCCACTGCCCGGCAGTCGCCGCTTGCGGCGATGAAAGGGGCGGGGGATGACTTCAAAGCCTTTCGCGATGTCGGAGCGCTTGACGATCTGCAATGTCCAGCGCCCAATCTTTTCCAGTGCCCTCCTCAGCTTGGGACCAGCGTAGCCTCCATCCATTGCCCGGCAGGTGAATGGAACATTCACCGAGAGGGGGCAAAAATATGGCGGGGCAGCCGATAGGCGATCGCAATGGATTTGAGCAAGCCCGGTGCCTCCATCCATTGCCCGGCAGGGCGATGCCCGCATCGCTGAGAGGGGCGATCCTGAACATCGGCACCGTGAACGGCAAGACCGACCAGCAGGCCAATCGTGTCAGTGACGACGTGACGTTTGCGCCCTTTGATCAACTTGCCCACAGCCCGGCAACACATGCTTGCATGTGTGAGAGGGGGCGTCATAGCCTCTCACACCGCCACTTTCAGTTGCTTTCACGCTCTGACTGTCCATTGCCTGGCAGTTGAATGCAACGCATTCAATGAGAAGGGATCACACCCGCCGATGGGCCCGGTGCGCGCCCTTCGGCGCGGCGCACCGCCGCAACGAGCTGGCTGTTCAATTCCCTCAATAAGCCATTATCACGCCAGTCATAAAAGTAGCGTCGCACTGTCGAGACGGGCGGAAAGTCATTGGGCAGCATGCGCCACCGGCACCCGGTCGTCGCGATGTAGAGGACCGCATTAAACACCTCGCGCAGATCGGTCGTCCGGGGCCGGCCGATCCGTCTGACCGCCGACATCAGCGGCGCTATCAGGGCCCATTCTGCGTCCGTCGCATCGCTTGCATATATACTGCCACTGCGCCCCTATCGGCGACGGGTGAATTCGGTCCAGGCCATTGTGATCTCCGTTCAGCTTCGCAACCGAACAGAATCATAACCTACTGAATTCACTCAACCAGTTTCGGATCGGCCTCCGAGGTCCCAAGACACCACCGCATGATCGCCTTTTGCGCGTGCAGGCGGTTTTCGGCCTCGTCGAAAATTACCGAGTGGGGGCCGTCCATCACCGCGCTTGTCGCCTCGTCGTCGCGGTGCGCGGGCAGGCAATGCATGAAGAGCGCGTCGGGTTTCGCCTGCGCCATCAGCGCCTCGTTCACCTGGTAGCCGCGCAACTGGTTGTGGCGACGCTCGCGCGCGCTTTGCGGGTCGTGCATGCTGACCCATGTATCCGTGACCACCAGATCGGCGCCCTGCACCGCCTTTTTCGGGTCGCGCTCGATCGTGATCTGGTCGCGCAGGGCAGGCTCCGGATCGAGCGTCGGGGGCCCTGTAAAGATCAGGTCGAATCCGAATTGTGTGGCCGCATGGGCAAAGCTGGCGAAAACGTTATTGCCGTCGCCGGACCAGACCACCTTGCGGCCCGCAATGGGCCCGCGATGTTCCTCGAACGTCATCACATCGGCCATGATCTGGCACGGATGCGTGCGGTTGGTAAGGCCGTTGATCACCGGCACGGTCGCGTGTTCGGCCATTTCCAGCAGCGTCTGTTCCTCGAACGTGCGGATCATGATGAGATCGACGTAACGCGACAGCACCCGTGCCGTGTCGGCGATGGTTTCGCCATGACCCAGCTGCATGTCCGAGCCCGAGAGGACCAGCGTTTCGCCCCCCATCTGGCGCACGCCGACGTCGAAACTGACCCGGGTGCGGGTGGAGGGTTTCTCGAAGATCAGCGCGACCATGTGGCCCTTCAGGGGCTGATCGACGTCGGGCGTGCCTTTGGGCTGGCCCGCGCGGGCGGTTTTCATGGCGATCGCGTGGTCGATCATGTGGCGCAGGTCTGCGGGGTCTGTGGTGTGGATGTCGAGGAAATGGGGCATATCAAGTCGCTTTTGGTTGAGGGCGGAGTGGGGGTTTCACACCCCCACGCCCCCGTGAGGTTTATCTTGCAAGATGAAAGGGGTCAGGCAGCAAAGCTGCATCACAACGACCCGGTCGCCGTCTTCGCAATGACGCGTGTCCAAGGCTATGGACCCTGCCGCGCTGTAGGTGGCAAGGGCGCGCATGTTGTGCGGGTCAGGGTCGGTCAGGACCACCGTGCGTTGCTGCACCAGTTGCGCTGCGCGCTGGCAGATACAGGTTTTGGCATGGCCCTGGCCGAGGTAGTCCGGATCGCCCGGGAATGTCTCGATGGCGCGGGCGTCGCGTGGCTGGTCTGCAAAGTGAGGCGCGGGCCAGTGATGCGCGGGCCAGTGATGCGCGGGCCAGTGATGCGCGGGGTAATCCTGGATGTAGGCCAAGGAGTGCCCGTTCAGGGTGACCATGCGCATGTCGGTCGGGCCATGCGCCATATCCTCTTCGACCAGCGCCAGTTCTGTTTGTGCGTTGCCCCACCAGCCGTCGATATGCGGCTGCGAGAGCCAGTCGGCAAAAAGCAGATGATCGGCGCGGGTCATCGGCACAAAGACGTGGTCAAGCGGCATGGGCGATCACATTTCTGGCGGCCGTCTCCAGCCGGGTGATCGCCTCGGCCACATCTGTGTCGGTCAGGTTCAGGGGCGGTAGCATGCGCAGCACGTTGTCAGCCGCCGGCACGGTGATCAGCTCGGCCGCGTAGCCTGCCTTGACCACGTCGCCCACAGGCACCACGCATTTGAGGCCCAGCATCAGACCGGATCCGCGCACGCCCTCGAACACCTGCGGATAGGCGGCGACCAGACCTTCGAGTTTCTGGCGCAGCAGGGACGACAGGCGGTTGACCTCGGCGAGGAAATCGGGGTCTGCGACGATGTCCATCACCGCATTGCCCACCGCGCAGGCCAGCGGGTTGCCTCCGTAGGTGGAGCCGTGCGTGCCAAGCCCCATGCCCGAGGCTGCCTTTTCCGTGGCCAGAACCGCGCCAAGGGGGAAACCGCCGCCGATGCCTTTGGCGACCATCATGATGTCGGGGGTTATCCCGGCCCATTCGTGAGCAAAGAGCCTGCCGGTCCGGCCCATGCCGCATTGCACCTCGTCTAAAATCAGCAGGATGTCATGGTCGTCGCACAGGGCGCGCAGGCCGCGCAGGCATTGATCTGGAAGCGGGCGAATGCCGCCTTCGCCCTGCACGGGTTCGATCAGGATCGCGCCGATTGTGTCAGTGATCGCAGCGTTCAGCGCATCGTGGTCGCCCCAGTCGAGATGCACGAAACCGGGCAGGAGAGGGCCGAAACCCTTGACCATCTTTTCCGACCCCGCCGCCGCGATACCGGCGGAAGAGCGGCCATGGAACGAGCCGTTGAAGGTGATGATGTCGGTCTTGTCGGGCTGGCCTGCATCATACCAGTATTTGCGCGCCATCTTGACGACCAATTCGCACGATTCCGTGCCGGAATTGGTGAAGAACACCGTATCGGCAAAGCTGGCGGCGACCAGTTTGTCCGCCAGCGCCTGTTGCTGCGGGATCTGGTAGAGGTTCGAGACATGCCAGAGCTTTTGCGCCTGATCGGTCAATGCCTGCACCAGAGCGGGATGCGCATGGCCCAGCACGTTGACGGCGATGCCTGCGCCCATGTCCAGAAAGCGGCGTCCGTCGTCGGTGGTCAGCCACGCCCCTTCGCCTTGGACGAAATTCAGGGGGGCCCGCGCATAGGTCGGCAAAACGGAAGGGATCATGGGACAGTTCCTTGTGAAGCCCGATTGGTGCCTCAGAGGCCACGGGCAAGTCAAGATAAAGGGGGTTTCGACAGCAAAACGGCGGCATCCGTGAGGATGCCGAGGGGTCAGACGGGTCGTCGGAGGGTCGTTTGCCGTGTCATGGATGCCTGTCTAGCGGGTTTGACAATTGGCGCAAGAGGTTTTGCATTTCGGAGGATTTCGGAGCGGTTTCGGAACGTTTAGGGTGGGCTTAGGGACGGATCGACCGGGGCGTGACAGGGTTGGGTATCAGAGCAAATCCCACACCGGAGCATGACATGGCCTATTTCCAGACAGAGACGCAGATTTCGATTTCCCGTCTTTTTGCCCTGCGGGTTTGGGGGGCGGCGATTGCGGCGGTCTTCAAGCGTGACGGGATTGGCGCAGAGGACGTTCTGGCGGCGCAGGGGCGGCGCGCGGCGGCGCGGATGGCGGTGGATCGGTTGATGCGGTAAAGATCCGTCGCATAGTAAACACAAGCGCACCGAAGGCCGGGCAGGCGCTTGCCCCCCGCCAAAGGCGAGACCCTTTTTATTAGCGCCCCTTTGGGGCGACGCGTTATTGGCGCCCCTTTGGGCGACGCGTTATTGGCGCCCCTTTGGGCGACGCGTTATTGGCGCCCCTTTGGGCATTGAAATGATCGGACAAACACCCTCTTTAAGCCGGAAAACCGGTCGCCCTCAGCGCCCCAATCACACTTTCGGTATAATTCGCACTATTCTGCTGGCGGGTGCGGACGAAGGTGTCAACACTCAGATCAGGCACCTTTTCGCGCAGCAGGCCGGCGATACCGGCGGCGTCCGCATCCCGTCCAAGCTGCCAATAGCACCCCATCAATGCAAAATAGGCCGAGGCAAAGCCGGGATATTCCGCCAGACTTTGCTCCAGCAAGGCCACCGCGCCCGCACAATCACCCTTGTGCATCATCGCCTGACCCATGCCTGCCGACATCGCGCCGATCTGCGGATGCGGCAGGCTGATCCTGCGGGCGCGGGTTAAATGCAGGATCGCGGCGTCCGCCTCGTCGAAATAGATATGCACCCAGCCCAGCAGCATCGCCACGGTAGCCAAATTCGAGTTCAGGATCGCGGCGCGGTTCAGCGCCGTCAGGCCGTCGCGCTGGAACTGGCCCACATAAGCCAGGCAATGCCCCGCATAGGCCAGCGCCAGCGGGTCGTCCGACTGTTCGTCCAGCACCTCGCGCGTCAGACCATAGGCCGCACTACCCTGCTCGAACGTCCAGCAGCGCGCGGCAGCAGCACAAGTATGAGCATAGCAGACCATCGCCTTGGCGTAGGTGTAGTCGGGGTCCAGCGCCAACGCCTGCTCCAACAGGTCGAGCCCCTCTTGCACCGAAGACAGCGCCCTTTGGCGGTAGACCAACGGCGTGGCGCGCAGTCACAGATCGTAAGCGGCGAGGCTTTCGGTCGGCTTGCTGCGGGCGCGCGCGGCTTCGGACCAGATCAGTTTCGGCTCAAGCACGCCTGCGACGTGTTCGGCCACCCGGTCCTGCAGATCGAAGATGTCGCTCGCGTGCCCGTCAAAGCGGTCACGCCAGACCGTCTGGCCGATTTCGGCCTCGATCAATTGGGCAAAGATGCGCAGCTGGTCGCCCGCCTGCTGGAGGCTGCCTTCCAGCACATAGCGCACACCCAGTTCCGTGCCCACATCGGCCAGATCGACGGTGCGACCCTTGTAGGTAAAGCTGGATGTGCTTGATATTAAAAATAAATACGACACCCGCGACTGCGCGGTGATGATCTCGTTGACCACGCCGTCGACCAGATAACCGCGGTCCGCAGCACCTGTGAGGTTGGCGAACGGCAGCACCGCCAGCGACGGGACGCTGGGCACGTCGAGCGCGGGTTTGGCAGGGGCCAAAGGTGCAGGCTCGGACAGGATGAACCGGTAGCCGATCCCCGGCACGGTCTTGATCACGCTTTGCCCCAGCGCCTTGCGCAGGCCCGCGATCTGCACCGACAGGTTGCTTTCCTCGACCATCACGCCGGACCAGACATGGGTCAGAAGGTCTTCCTTGGACACGACCCGATCGGCATGCTCGCTCAGATAGACCAGCACATCAAAGGCCCGCGCGCCCAAGCTCACCTCTGCCCCGTCTCGCAGCACGCGGCGCTGACCCTTGTGAATGTCTATGGCCACGGGGTGGTCCCTGTCGGTTGTCGACGTGGCTTCTTGATAACACAATTTGGCGGGTCGGAACAGGTGTTCGCTGTGAGCGTATCCTCAGCCGACAGGCGCAAAGGGGTCCTGCGGATAGCCCACCGACATCAGCGCCAGCCCATGCGGCGGGGCAACGGTGCCGCACGCAGTGCGGTCGCGCGCGTCGAGCGCCATGCGCACATCGCGCGGTGCCCATGCGCCGGCGCCCACATGCGCCAGCGTTCCGGCCAAGCTGCGGACCTGATTGTGCAAAAAGGACCGCGCTTCGACATGCAGATGCACCTCCTGCCCGCCGGGGCCGTCCCACGCCACGACATCCAGCCTGTCCAGCGTCTTGACCGGGCTTTGCGCCTGACATTGGACCGCGCGAAAGGTGGTGAAATCGTGCCGCCCCAGCAGATGCGCCGCCCCTGCCTGCATAGCGTCCACATCCAGCGGGCGCGGCACACGCCAGACCAGCCCTTCGTCGAGCGTCAAAGGCGCACGGCGCGGCAGGATGCGGTAGAGATACCGCCGCGACAGGGCCGAGAACCGCGCGTGCCAGTCGTCCGGCACCTCGGCGCAGTCGGTGATCGCAATGCGGGCGGGCTTGAGATGGTAATTCACCGCCTCGGACAGGCGAAACGGCGTCCACGGTTCGGCCATGTCGCACATCGCCACCTGCCCGCGCGCATGCACGCCAGCATCCGTGCGCCCCGCCGCCGCGATGGTCTGCGCAGCCCCCAGCCGCCCCAGCGCAGCTTCGACCGCGCCCTGCACCGAGGGCTGGTCGACCTGCCGCTGCCAACCTGCGAACCCGGCCCCGTCATATTCCACCTTGAGCGCATACCTGGGCATGCGCCGGGGCCTAGCGCGCCCCACGCTAATGGGCAAGAGGCGCTGCACCCACTGGCGTATTGCCGCATCCATCTCTATCTTGAAGCCGCAGGACGCCACAGACGGGAATATAATACTTTGGTTTTGGGAAGATTGGCCGACACGCTCACCCGAGGGGTCGAAGGCGTCAGCGACACGTTGTCCGAGACGTTCTTCGAGCCGGTGGTGCGCCTTGGCGTGACCGGCCTCGCGCGGTCGGGCAAGACGGTTTTCATCACCTCGCTGGTGGCCAATCTGCTGGACCGGGGGCGGATGCCGCATCTTTTGGCCGCATCCGACGGGCGCATCGCGGCGGCTTTCCTGCAACCGCAGCCCGACGATACGCTGCCGCGCTTCGAATATGAGACACACCTTGGCGCGCTGACCTCGCCTGCGCCGCATTGGCCCGACAGCACCCGGTCGATCTCTGAGTTGCGTCTGTCGCTGCGGGTGCGGCCTGCGGGGCTCTTGGCGGGTCTAAAGGGTCCGCGTAACGTGCACCTGGATATCGTGGATTACCCGGGCGAATGGCTGCTCGATCTGGGGCTGATGGACAAATCCTATGCCGCATGGTCGTCCGAAACGCTGAGCCGCCTGAAAACCCGCACGCAGGCCGCCGCCTATCTGGCGTTGGCCCAAAGCGAGGACAGCGCGGCCGCGCTGGACGAGCCGCGCGCACAGGCCCTGGCGCGTGCCTTTACCGCCTATCTGCAACAGGCGCGGCAGGACGGATTTTCCGATTGCACGCCGGGACGGTTCCTGCTGCCCGGCGATCTGGCCGGCTCGCCTGTGCTGACCTTCGCGCCCTTGCCCGGTATCTCGAACCCGCCCCGAAAATCCCTGATCCGCGAGATGGAGCGGCGCTACGAGTCTTATAAATCCAACGTCGTCAGACCTTTTTTTCGCGATCATTTCGCCCGCATCGACCGTCAGGTGGTGCTGGTCGACGCATTGGGCGCGATCCACGCAGGCCCGCCAGCGGTCGAGGATCTGCGCCGCGCCATGAGCGACACGCTGGGCGCGTTCCGTCCAGGGCGCAATTCCTTCCTGTCGTCTCTGCTGGGCGGCAAACGCGTCGAAAAGATCCTCTTCGCCGCCACCAAGGCCGACCACCTGCACCATTCCCAACACCCCCAGCTGACCGCCATCATGGAGGCGCTGACCCGCGACGCCCGCGACCGTGCGCGCTTTGCAGGGGCCGAAACGCAGGCGATGGCGCTGGCCGCCCTGCGCGCCACCACCGAGGAAACCATCGACCACAAGGGCACGCAGCTGGACTGCGTGCGCGGCACATTGCTCGACACAGGCAAACCGGCGGCATTCTACCCCGGTGCCCTGCCCGAAGACCCGAACGCGCTGCTGTCGCCCGCCCGCGACGGGGCGGACACATGGCTGGGGCAGGATTACGGCATCATGCGGTTCGCGCCCGCGCCGCTCAGCCTCAAACCCGGCGACGGACCGCCGCATATAAGGCTCGACCGCGCGGCCCAATTCCTGATCGGAGATCGGCTATGACTACCTCTGCGACTACCTCTGCGACTACCTCTGCGACATCCTCTGCGATACCTCCTGTGACACCTTGCGTGATCCTGCGCAAAGCCAGATCCACCGATGCGGGCAAGGTCGGCACCATCCTGTCGGACTTCATCGACAGCGTCGACTGGATGCCCCGCATCCACACACGCGCCGAGGATATCGCCCATGCAGGCCGCATGATCGACCAAGGCTGGGTGGTCGTGGCCGAGGAATGGGGCAAGCAGGCCCCGGTGCGGATTGCAGGCTTTTATGCCCGCGACGGCGTCGACCTGAATGCGCTTTACGTCGCCGCCGATGCGCGCGGTGCGGGCCTTGGCACCACCCTGCTCGACCATGCGCGCGACGGGCAGGACCGGCTGGAGATTTGGACGTTCCAGGCCAACACCGGCGCGCAGCGGTTCTATGAACGTCACGGCTTTGCCGAAGAGACGCGCACCGATGGCACAGGCGACAGCGGCACGGATGGCACGGGCGACACCGGCACGGGCGACACCGGCACGGGCGACACCGGCACGGATGGCAGGGCGAATGACGAACACCTGCCCGACATCCGCTACGTCTGGAAAAGGCCCAAGCCATGACCCGGCCCACGACCAAACCTGCCACGGGACCGCGTGGCCCTGTGCTGTTCGACCTGTCGGACACACCCCGGACCGAACGCGTCAGCCCTGCGGACGCGCCCCCCGTGCCCGATCTGACAGACCCCGTCCCCAGCGGGCAGGCCATGGCCACCGTCGCCGCCATCACCGCTCGCCCCCCTTCAAGATTGGCGAAATGGTTCTGGGCACTGGCCTCGACGCTGGTCGGCATCATGATCTCGTTGGCGCTTTGGTCCTTTGTCACCCGGCTGATCGAGCAGATGCCCCTCTTGGGCTGGCTGGTGGCCGCCCTGACAGCGGCGTTCGTCGTCGTCGCCCTGATGATCGCCCTGCGGGAAATCGCCAGCTTTTCACGCCTTGCCCGCATCGACACGCTGCACCGCGCCGCAGCCGAGGCCCGCGAAAACGCAGACCTGCCCGCCGCGCGCAAGTTCATCGCCGATCTGACCGCGCTTTACAAAAACCGCGACGAGACCCGCTGGGGCCGTGACCGGCTGGCCGAAGGCATGGCGGATCAGTTCGACGCCGACAGCCTTTTGGCGCTGGCCGAGCATGAACTGATGACACCGCTGGACCTGGCCGCCCGGCGCGAGGTGGAAACCGCCGCCCGGCAGGTCGCCACTGTCACGGCGCTGGTGCCCATCGCGCTGGCCGACGTCGCCTCTGCTTTGACGGCGAATGTGCGGATGATCCGGCGCATCGCCGAGATCTACGGCGGACGCTCAGGCACTTTGGGCAGCTGGCGGCTGACCCGCGCCGTGATGTCACATCTGGTGGCGACCGGTGCCGTGGCCGTGGGCGACGACATGCTGGAGCCTATTCTGGGTGGCGGCCTCCTTGGCAAGCTGTCGCGCCGCTTTGGCGAAGGTCTGGTCAACGGCGCTTTGACAGCCCGCGTCGGGGCCGCCACGATGGAGGTCTGCCGCCCGATGCCCTTCGTGCGCATACCGCGCCCATCGGCGCGTTCCATGGTGAAATCCGCCCTGACCGGGCTTTTCAGCAGCAACAAGGATGCGCGCTAGGGACCGGACCCTGACCGCTCAGCCAATACCAGCAGACGGCACCGCAAACCCCTCAACCATGGGTGAACTCCCCCAACGGCACGCAATCCGCCCGCGCACCAGCACCGACAGGATACGCGGCACCGGAGGCATGCCGCCGACCGGCATCAGCACATGGTCGCGCAGAACCGCCAGAACCCGGCTGTCGGATTGATATTGCGGGGTAAAGGCCGCGCATGCGCCTGCCCACTGGACCAATCCGCAGCCCGGCCCTATAAGCCGCGTCATGAAGTGTCGTTTTGCACAAATCGCGCGAATTACATGCCCGGCGTTCTGACCACAGAGCTGCCGGGACAAGGCGCATGCCCAAATCCGCCGCCCCCACCCCATTGCTGTCACGACCTGCCGGAAAAGGACGCCACACATGTGCGCCGACACACCCGAGACCTTTGACTACAAAGCCACGCTGAACCTGCCAAAGACCGATTTCCCGATGCGCGCGGGCCTGCCCAAACGCGAACCCGAATGGCTGGAACGCTGGGCCGAGATCGGCATCTATGACCGGCTGCGCGAAAAGGCTGACCGCGCCCGGACGAGCGGAAACCAGGATGCGCGTCAGCCGTTCACGCTGCACGACGGGCCTCCCTACGCCAACGGGCACCTGCACATCGGTCATGCGCTCAACAAGATCCTCAAGGATATGGTGGTGCGCAGCCAGCAGATGATGGGCCGCGACGCGCGCTACATCCCCGGCTGGGATTGCCACGGCCTGCCCATTGAGTGGAAGATCGAAGAGCAATACCGCAAGAAAGGCCGCGACAAGGATCAAGTGCCAATCAATGAATTCCGTGCCGAGTGCCGCCAGTTTGCTGCCGGTTGGGTGGACATCCAGCGCGAGGAATTCAAGCGGCTGGGCGTGACGGGAACGTGGGACAACCCGTATCTGACGATGGATTACCGCGCCGAGCGGATCATCGCAGAGGAGTTCCAGAAATTCCTGATGTCCGGCGTTCTCTATCAAGGGTCCAAGCCGGTGATGTGGTCGCCTGTGGAGCAGACGGCACTAGCCGAGGCCGAGGTGGAGTATCACGACAAGGAGAGCTTTACGGTTTGGGTGAAGTTTAAGGTTGGCGAATTAAGTTTGGATCAGGCTAAATGGCCTGATCCGCATGCGAACCCCCTGCTTGGCGCAAAGGTGTTGATTTGGACAACGACACCTTGGACGATTCCTTCGAATAAGGCTGTCGTTTACGGTGAAGATATCCAATACGGGCTTTACGAAGTTACCGAGACACCTGACGAGTGCTGGGCGGAGGTGGGAGAGCGATATCTGATTGCTGACAAGCTGGCCAAATCTGTGATGGAAAAGGCTAGATTGAGCGAAGAAATGTACCAGCGGATTTCTGACGTGGATCCGAGTGAGATCGCATGGGTGCATCACCCGCTCTATCGCGCAGATGAATCTGAAGGCTATTGGGATGAAGATCGCGATTTCCGCGCGGCCGATTTCGTCACCGACACCGAAGGCACCGGCTTTGTCCATTGCGCGCCCTCCCACGGGCTTGAGGAATACGACCTCTACCGCGAATTGGGCATGCTGGAGCAGGTCATCACCTATAACGTGATGCCCGATGGCCGTTTCCGCGACGATCTGCCGTTCTTTGGCGGCAAGGCGATCCTCAAGCCCAACGGCAAGGAAGGCAACGCCAATTCCGCCATCATCGACAAGCTGGCCGAGGTCGGCGGGCTTCTCGCACGCGGCAAGATCAAGCACAGCTATCCGCATTCATGGCGCTCCAAGGCCCCCGTCATCTACCGCAACACCGCGCAATGGTTCGCCGCCATCGACTGCCCCGTCGGCGACGGGCTGGACACCTACGGCACCACGATCCGTGAACGCGCTCTGCGGTCAATCGACGAGTTGGTCACGTGGACCCCCAAGAAAGGCCGCAACCGCCTGCACGCCATGATCGCGCAACGCCCCGACTGGGTGCTGTCGCGCCAACGCGCCTGGGGCGTGCCCCTGACATGTTTTGTCAAAAAGGGCGCTTTGCCCACAGACTCAGATTTCCTTTTGCGTAATGAGGCGGTGAACGCCCGCGTGCTCGCGGCTTTTGAGACCGAAGGCGCGGATGCGTGGTATAAGGACGGCGCCAAGGAACGCTTCCTGGGCAGCGACGCCGACCCGGACGCCTACAGCCAAGTCTTCGACATCCTCGACGTGTGGTTCGATTCAGGCTCCACCCACGCCTTCGTGCTGCGCGACCGCGCGGACGGCTCCGACGACGGTCTGGCGGATCTCTACCTCGAAGGCACAGACCAACACCGCGGCTGGTTCCATTCGTCGATGCTGCAAAGCTGCGGCACCCAAGGACGCGCGCCTTACCGGGGCGTCCTGACCCACGGGTTCACGCTGGACGAAAAGGGCAACAAGATGTCCAAATCGCTCGGCAATACAATTGTCCCCGACGCGGTGGTCAAGCAATACGGCGCGGACATTCTGCGCCTCTGGGTGGCGCAGGTCGACTACACCGCCGATCAGCGCATCGGGCCTGAAATCCTCAAGGGCGTCGCCGACAGCTACCGCCGGTTGCGCAACACCATGCGGTTTCTTCTGGGCGCTTTGGGTCCGGTCGATGAGGCCGGGATAGCGGCCGATGAGATGCCCGAGCTAGAGGCCTGGGTCCTGCACCGCATGGCCGAACTCGATACAAAGGTCCGCGACGGCTACGCCGCCTACGATTTTCAGGGCGTCTTTCAGGCGATCTTCACCTTCGCCACCGTCGATCTTTCGGCCTTCTATTTCGACATCCGCAAGGACGCGCTCTATTGCGACGGCGACACCGTGCGCCGCCGCGCCACCCGTCACGTCTTGCAACTGCTCTTCGACCGGCTGGTGACATGGCTGGCCCCGGTGCTGGTCTTCACCATGGAAGAGGTCTGGCTGGAGCGGAACCCCGGCGAGGCGTCCTCGGTGCATCTCCAGGACTTCCCCGAAACACCAGACACATGGCGCGATGAGGCCCTGGCCGCCAAATGGACACGGATGCGCGCCGTTCGCCGGGTGGTGACAGCCGCGCTGGAGCAACGCCGGATCGACAAGACCATCGGTGCCTCACTCGAGGCCGCCCCGGTGGTGCATGTCGAGGATGCAGCCCTGCTGGCTTCGCTCAAAGAGATGGATTTCGCCGATATATGCATCACATCGGCCCTGTCTCTGACCGGCGATCCTCTCCCTGCGGAAGCGTTCCGCCTGACGGATGTTGCAGACATCGGCGTGGTGTTCGAGCTGGCGGTGGGCGAGAAATGCCAACGCTGCTGGAAGATCCTGCCGGACGTCGGCAGCCACGCCCACCCCGGCACCTGCGCGCGGTGCAGCGCGGCCATGGAATAGGCCAGGACACAGAAGCATATCCGCACCCAGAACGCGGCAGCCCCCTTCCCGCATCTACGCCGGGGCTGTCGCGCTCGGTGGCGCTTTGCAACCGTCGATCCGCTGACCGCGCGCGGCCCGATCGCACAAATCCCCTACGGCGAAACCCGAACCTGCGGCGATCTTGCCAAACGCCTGAACGCCCCCGCCCAAGCAATCGGCCAGGGCTGCGGCGGCAATCCGATCCCGATCCTGATCCCCTGCCACAGGGTGCTGGCAGCCACAGGCTTGGGCGGATTCTCAGGCGCGCGCGGGGTCAAAGACAAGGTCTGGCTCCTGCGCCTCGAGGGCGCCGCCGGCCTGCTGATCTGACTATCCGTCACATCGTAACGCCCACGTCAGATCACAAGATCCGCCGCCCCTTTTTCATCTTGCCAAATAAACCTCGGGGTCTGGGGCAGAGCCCCGGTCCGACGCCAGCCCAAAGCGCAATCAGCCGGTCAATCGCGGCCCGGATCGCGGGCATAAGTGCCCAGAATCTCGAGCATATCGGTAAAATAGCCCAGTTCCTCCAAAGCGCGCTGCACGGGTGGGTCCTCGGGGTGGCCTTCGATATCGGCATAGAATTGCGTGGCGGTGAACGACCCGCCGACCATGTAGCTTTCCAGCTTGGTCATGTTGACGCCATTGGTGGCGAACCCGCCCATCGCCTTGTATAGCGCCGCCGGAATGTTGCGTACCTGAAAGACGAAGGTGGTCATCATTCCGTGCGCGCCGCGCCGCGTGGTGTCGGGCGTGGTGGACATCACCAGAAAGCGCGTCTTGTTGTTGCCCTGATCCTCGATATGGCGCGCCAGCACATCGAGACCGTAGATCTCGCCCGCCAGTTCCGACGCCAGCGCGGCCAGCCCCGGATCGCCCGCTTGCGCCACATGCAGCGCGCTGCCTGCGGTGTCCGCGCCGGTCACGCGGCTGATGTCGTGCTGCGCCAGAAACTTTTTGCATTGACCCAAAAGCACGACATGGCTCATCGCGCGGTCGATCTGCTCCAGCGATGTGCCGCGCAGCGCCAGCAGGTTGATATGCACCCGAACGAACGCCTCGTCGATGATGTGCAGGCCCGATTGCGGCAGCAGGGAATGAATGTCGGCGACCCGGCCATAGGTCGAATTTTCCACTGGCAGCATCGCCAGATCGGCGACACCGGTCTGGACCGCGGCGATCACATCCTCGAATGATTTGCACGGCAAGGCGATGTGATCCGGGCGCGCCTCGACGCAGGCCTGATGCGAATAGGCGCCCGGCTCTCCCTGAAAAGCGATGCTGGGCTGCGTGCGAGCGGTCATGAGCGGCATCCTTGCAACACGCAGGTGGCGACAAAGCGGCGCACCCTGCGCAAACTGGGCGTTTGGTCGCGGTTCATATACCTTGCCTAAACCAAGGGAAAGCCATAGATACCCGAACGGACGAGGATAGCCTGTTTTAGACAAGGACGGACGAGACCCCATGCTTGATACGATGACCTTTACCAAAGTCATGGGCGCGTTTTGCGGTGCCCTTCTGGTCTTTCTTCTGGGCAAATGGGCGGCAGAGACGCTCTATCAAACCGGCGGGCCCTACGGTGCCGAACAAGCCTATGTGATCGACACCGGCGAAGGTGAAGACGTGGCCGAAGCAGAGCCTGTCGAAGAAGTCCCCTTCGAGACGATCTTCGCCTCGGCCAGCGCCGAGGACGGCGAGCGCGTGTTCAGCAGGTGCCGCGCCTGTCACATGCTCGAGGACGGATCCAACGGCGTCGGCCCGCATCTCTACAACGTCGTGGGCCGGAACATCGACGCGGTCGAGGGGTATGATTATTCCGGCGCGCTCGAGCAGGTCGCCGAAGTCTGGACGCCCGAGAACCTCTACGGCTTTCTGGAGAATCCCAGGGTCTGGGCACCGGGAAACAAGATGGGCTTTGCCGGTCTCAGCGATTCCGAAGACCGCGCCGATCTGATCGCCTATCTGGCAACCTACGCCCCCTGATCATCGCGGTCCCGCACGAAAGAATGTCCGAATTTGGCCGCGCCCCCGCAGGGACGTGGCCTTTTTCATGGCCTTGCGGATCTTTGGGCACACGAATACCCCACAAGAGCGTGTTCGGATGCAATCGCACCTTGCACGTGGCCAAGCCAGCTTCATACCTTATGTTAGGAGGCGTGGGTCAGTCGCGGGCCCAATGACCAAATCGCAGTCGTATCGCAACACGTCACAGAACAAGGGGAGCCCATGTCAATCCAGACCGCAAGCGTCCGCCCAATATCGGCCCGACCCGCCTCAGCCAAAGCCAACGCATTGGACCGGCGCGAACATCGCCTGAAACATGGTCTTGCGCTGGCCCTGATGACATTGGGTCTGGCCATGGCAGCCGTCGCCGCCACGGCGCAGGATGTGATCCGGTCGCATGGCTATTCATATTTCGGCACGCTGAGCTACCCTGAGGATTTCGCGCATTTCGACTACGTCAACCCCGACGCGCCCAAAGGCGGCGAGCTGGCGATTTCGTCCACCGGCACGTTCGATTCGCTCAACCCCTACAGCCGCAAGGGCCGGTCCGGGGTATTGACGACGCTGTCATATGACCAGCTGATCATCGCGACCGACGACACCGTGGGCGAATATTACGGTCTGGTGGCCCATAGCCTCGAATACGACGCAGACCGCAATTACGTCACCTTTTTCATGCGTCCCGAGGCGACGTTCAGCGACGGAACCCCCGTCACCGCCGAGGATGTGGTCTATTCCCACACGCTTTTCGTCACGCAGGGTCTACCGTCTTATGCGCAGGCGGTCAGCCGCATGGTCACAGGGGCAGAGGCGCTCGACGACCACACCGTGCGGTTCACCTTTGCGCCCGAAATCAGCCGCCGCGGGTTGATCGAAACCGTTGGTAACACGCCGATTTTCTCCAAAGCGTGGTTCGAGGCAGACGAAACCCGCCGCCTGGACGAACCCCGGCTAGAGGTCGCCGTGGGCTCGGGCCCCTATATGCTTGAAGAATACGACATCAACCGCCGCATCACCTACACACGGCGCGCCGATTACTGGGGCTGGGATCTGCCGGTCAATCAGGGCCGCCACAATTACGACCGCATCCGCGTCGAATATTTTTCGGATCAGACGGCGGAATTCGAGGCGTTCAAGGCCGGCGAATACACCTTCACCATCGAATCCGACCCCAAGCAATGGGCGACAGGCTATGATTTCCCCGATCTGCGCGATGGCAATGTGATCAAGGCCGAACTGCCCAACGGCAGCCCCGCCAACCCCACCGGATTCGTGTTCAATCTGGGCCGCGAACAATTGCAGGACGTCCGCGTGCGCGAGGCGATCGCGCTGACCTTCAACTTTGAATGGACCAACGAAAGCCTGCGGTTCGGCCTGTTCAACAACCGCTCGTCGTTCGTGCAGGACACCTTGATCGAGGCCAGGGACACGCCGCAGGGCGCGGAGCTGGCGCTGTTCGAATCGCTCGGCGACATCGTCCCGCCCGAGGTCATCTCGGAGCCGGTGCGCATGTCGCACACATCCGACCCCGCCAGCCTGAACGACCGTCGCAACATGCGACGCGCCTCGGGTCTGCTGGACGAGGCGGGCTGGGCGGTCGGCGACGACGGCATGCGCCGCAAGGACGGCAAGACGCTGCAAGTACAGATGCCTATTCCGTCGAACATTTCGCCCACGGTCGAAGGGATGCACGAGACCTTCGTGCAAAATCTGCGCGCCATCGGCGTCGACGCCAGCTTTGAGAAAATCGACCCGTCGCAATACACGCTGCTGCGCCGCGAGCGCGAATATGACATGCTCTATTCCACCCGCTACGGCGCGTTCCTGTCGACGGGCGGCGGCATCACGCAGATGTATGGATCCGAGGATGCGGCGTTCAGCCTGTTCAACCCCGCAGGGCTGGCCAGCCCGTTTGTCGACGCGGTGATCGAGGCCGGTTTCGACGCCGCCACCAAAGAGGACACGGACGTGGCGCTGATGGCGCTCGACCGCGCTCTGCGGCATGAATTCTTCGTTATTCCAGACGGATACATCGCCGATCACTGGGTCGCCTATTTCGACAAATACGCCCATCCCGACAACCTGCCGCCCTATGCTCTGGGCTATCTGGACCTGTGGTGGGTCGATCCGGACCGCGCGCAGGCGCTGCGCGACGCAGGCGTCTTGCGCTGATATGGGTTCCTACGTCGTCCGCCGTCTGTTGCTGATCATTCCCACCCTTTTGGGGATCATGATCATCAACTTTGCGCTGGTGCAATTCGTGCCCGGTGGCCCGATCGAACAGATCCTTGCCCAGATCGAGGGAGAGGGCGACGTGTTCGGCGGCTTTGCGGGGGGCGACGCCGGTGCGGCCGTGGCCGCCGAGATCGAAAGCGATTATGCAGGCGCGCGGGGCCTGCCGCCTGAATTCATCGCCCAGCTGGAAAAAGAGTTCGGCTTCGACAAACCGCCGCTGGAGCGGTTCATGAACATGCTCTGGAATTACATGCGGCTGGATTTCGGGACGAGCTATTTCCGCTCGATTTCGGTCCTTGATCTGGTGATCGAAAAGATGCCGGTGTCGATTTCCCTGGGGCTCTGGTCGACGCTGATCGCCTATGTGATCTCGATCCCGCTGGGCATCCGCAAGGCCGTGCGCGACGGGTCGAAGTTCGACAACTGGACCAGCGGCGTGATCATCATGGCCTACGCGATCCCCGGCTTTCTCTTTGCGATCCTTCTGCTGGTCTTGTTCGCCGGTGGCTCTTACTGGCAGATTTTCCCGCTGCGCGGCCTGACCTCGGACAATTGGGACGATCTGGGCTTTTTCGCCAAGATCGCCGATTATTTCTGGCATATCGCATTGCCGGTGCTGGCCTTGACGATCTCGGCCTTCGCGACGCTGACCTTGCTGACCAAGAACAGCTTTCTCGACGAGATCAAGAAGCAATATGTGATCACCGCGCGGGCCAAGGGCCTGCCGGAATCCCGCGTGCTTTACGGTCATGTGTTCCGCAACGCCATGCTGATCGTGATCGCGGGCTTTCCGGCGGTGTTCATCGGCGTGTTCTTTTCCGGCTCGCTCATCATCGAGACGATTTTCAGCCTCGACGGGTTGGGGCGATTGGGGTTCGAGGCGGCTGTGGCCCGCGATTATCCGGTGATCTTCGGCACGCTCTTCGTCTTTGGCCTGATGGGACTTGTCGTCGGCATCCTGTCGGACCTGATGTATGTGCTGGTCGATCCGCGCATCGACTTCGAAAAACGGGAGGGCTGAGACATGGTCGCTGATCCACAGATCCTTCCACCGCCGATGCAACAACCCGTGGTCCCCGTGCCGCGCGGCGATCGATTCGCGCTCAGCCCGCTGAACGCGCGACGCTGGCGTAATTTCCGCCGCAACGGGCGGGCCTATTGGTCGCTGATCATCTTCTGCGTGCTCTTTGGCCTGTCGCTGTTCGCAGAATTCATTGCCAACGAAAAACCCATCCTGGTGCAATATCGCGGCGAATACTTCATTCCGATCTTCAATTTCTACCCCGAGACGGCCTTTGGCGGCGATTTCCGGACCGAGGCCATCTACCGCGACCCGGAGGTGCAATGCCTGATCCTCACAGGTGGGCTTGAGACCTGTTTCGACGACCCCGACACGCTGATCACCGATGCCGACGACGGTGTGATCGACGGTGCGGATATCGAAAAAGGCTGGATGCTCTGGCCGCTGATCCCTTATTCCTACACCACCCCCGTCGACCGCCCCGGTGCTGCCCCCCTGCCGCCCAACGCGCAGAACTGGCTGGGCACGGACGATACCAAACGCGACGTGATGGCGCGGGTGATCTACGGTTTCCGGCTGTCCATCCTGTTTACACTGATGGTCACCGGACTCGCGTCGATCATCGGTATCGCGGCAGGTGCCTTGCAGGGTTATTTCGGCGGCTGGATCGACCTGATCTTCCAGCGCATAATCGAGATTTGGGGCGCGACCCCGCAGCTTTACGTCATCATCATCATGTTCGCCATTCTGGGGCGAAGTTTCTGGCTGCTTGTCTTCCTCATGGTCCTTTTCGGCTGGACCGGCCTTGTGGGCGTGGTGCGGGCCGAATTCCTGCGCGCGCGCAATCTGGAATATGTCCGCGCGGCCAAGGCGCTTGGCGTTTCCAACACCACGATCATGTTCCGCCACATGCTGCCCAACGCGATGGTCGCGACGCTGACCATGCTGCCGTTCATCGTGACCGGCACCATCGGCGCTTTGGCGAGCCTCGATTTCCTGGGCTTCGGTCTGCCGTCGTCGGCCCCGTCGCTGGGCGAGCTGACGTTGCAGGCCAAACAGAACCTTCAGGCCCCGTGGCTGGCCTTCACCGGCTTCTTTGTGTTTGCGCTGATGCTGTCGCTGCTGGTCTTCATATTCGAAGGGGTGCGCGACGCGTTCGATCCCAGAAAGACGTTTACATGAGCGCCACATTAGAGGTCGAAAACCTGGGCGTGTCGTTCCGCCAGGATGGCCACAGCACTGCCGCCGTGCGCGGTGTTTCATTCCGTGTCGACAAGGGCGAGACAGTGGCGATCGTCGGTGAAAGCGGCTCTGGCAAATCGGTCACGGCGCTGAGCACCGTGTCGCTGCTGGGCGACAGCGCAGAGGTCACGGGATCGGTGATCTACAACGGCCAGCAGATGATCGGCGCGGACGAGGCGCTGCTGCGCAAGGTGCGCGGAAACAATATTTCGTTCATCTTTCAAGAGCCGATGACATCGCTCAACCCGCTGCATACGCTGGAAAAACAGCTGTCTGAATCGCTGGCGCTGCATCAGGGTCTGGTCGGTGACGCCGCCCGCGCACGCATCCTCGACCTGCTGATCAAGGTCGGCATCCGCGAGCCTGAATCGCGGCTGGGGGCCTATCCGCATCAGCTCTCGGGCGGGCAAAGGCAGCGGGTGATGATCGCCATGGCGCTGGCCAACGGGCCGGAATTGCTGATCGCGGACGAGCCGACAACGGCGCTCGACGTCACCATTCAGGCGCAAATTCTAGAGTTGCTGGCCGAGTTGAAACGCACAGGAGACATGAGCCTCTTGTTCATCACGCACGATCTGGGCATCGTGCGCCGCATCGCCGACCGCGTCTGCGTGATGAAGGACGGCGAGATTGTGGAGACCGGCCCCACCGCCGAGATCTTCGCCAACCCGCAACACCCCTATACGCAGGTGCTGCTGAGCGCCGAAAGCACCGGCTTGCCAGACCCTGTCGAGCCGGATGCGCCGGTGGTGGCGCAGGTCGAAAAGCTGCGCATCTGGTTCCCGATCCAGCAAGGCCTGCTCAAGCGCACGGTCGGGCATGTGAAGGCGGTCAATGCCGCGACGTTCAGCGTACGTGCGGGCGAAACGCTGGGGATCGTCGGGGAATCAGGCTCGGGCAAGACGACGCTGGCGCTGGCGATCATGCGGCTGATTTCGTCCGAAGGCCGGATCGTGTTCATGGGCAAAGATGTGCGCAAATGGTCGACGCGCGAATTGCGCAGGCTGCGGCGTGACATGCAGATCGTTTTTCAGGATCCCTATGGCTCGCTCAGCCCGCGGATGACCTGCGAACAGATCATCGCTGAGGGGCTGGGCGTGCACGGGGTGCGCGACGGGCGCGCGATCGATGTGGTGGTGGCCGAAGTGATGCAGGAGGTCGGGCTGGATCCCGTCATGATGCACCGCTACCCGCACGAATTTTCGGGCGGGCAGCGTCAGCGCATCGCCATCGCGCGGGCCATGGTGTTGCGCCCCAAACTGGTGGTGCTGGACGAGCCGACGTCTGCGCTGGACATGACCGTTCAGGTGCAGATCGTGAACCTGCTGCGCGATCTGCAACGCAAATACGATCTGGCTTATCTGTTTATATCCCACGATCTCAAGGTGGTGCGCGCGATGAGCCACAAGGTGATCGTGATGCGCGCTGGCGACGTGGTCGAGATGGGGTCGGCAGAGGACGTGTTTGATCGCCCGCAACATGCCTATACGCAGACGCTGCTGGCGGCGGCACTTGATCACGCGGTTTAGGCGGCCTGAGACCGGCCCGCGTCAGACCGGCCCGCGTCAGACCGGCCCGCGTCAGACCGGCCCGCGTCAGACCGGCCCGCGTCAGACCGGCCCGCGTCAGACCGGCCCGCGTCAGACCGGCCCGCGTCAGACCGGTTTGCGGGCGTTCAGCGCGGCGGTGATCGTGCCGTCGTCGAGGTAATCCAGCTCTCCGCCAATCGGCACGCCCTGGGCCAGCGAGGTCAGCATCATGCCCTCGGGCATCTGGTCGGCGATATAATGCGCCGTGGTCTGACCATCGACGGTGGCGTTGAGCGCGAGGATCACCTCGGTGATCTCTTCAGCGTCGATCCGGTCCACCAGCCGCGGGATGCGCAGCTGATCCGGCCCGACGGCATCGAGCGCAGACAGCGTCCCGCCCAGCACGTGATAGCGGCCCTTAAAGACGCCCGACCGCTCCAGCGCCCAAAGGTCGGCGATATCCTCGACCACGCATAATTGCCCGTTGGCACGTTTGTTGGACTCGCAGATCTCGCAGATATCCGACGTGCCGACATTGCCGCAATTGAGACATTCGCGGGCTGTCGCCGCCACCTCGACCATCAGATCGGCCAGCGGGGCCAGCAGCAGCGCGCGTTTGCGGATGAGATGCAGCACCGCGCGCCGGGCCGAGCGGGGACCAAGCCCGGGAAGCCGTGCCATCAGGTCGATCAGGGCATCGATTTGAGTGGTGGACATGGTCACCGGGTCTTGCGGGGGGCTGCGGGATCATAGCGGCCCTCCGGGGGAGGTTTATTCGGCAAGATGAAACATTGGAGGCGCCTAGAACGGCAGTTTCATATCCTTTGGCAGGCCCATGGATTCGGTGAGCTTGCCCATTTCCTCGGCGGCGCGTTCGCTGGCCTTTTGCTGGGCGTCCCTGATCGCGGCGAGGATCAGGTCTTCGACCACTTCCTTGTCGTCGCTATTGAAGATCGACGGATCAATATCGAGCGCGGTCAGCTCGCCCTTGGCGGTCGAGGTCGCCTTGACCAGACCGGCACCGGATTCGCCGGTGACCATGATGCCGGCCATATCCTCTTGCAGCCGGGCCATCTTGCCCTGCATTTCCTGCGCCTTTTTCATCATCCCGGCCATGTCGCCGAGCCCGCCTAATCCATTGAGCATGTCTGTCTCCTGTATGTGATGTTGATCGTTCTAGCGCAGCATGGGGCGCGGGGCCACCGTAACTAGTCTCCCTCGAACGGGTCCCATTCGTCGTCGACCTCGGGCAAGGCCTCGGCGCGGGCGTCGTCGGCGATGTCCACAGCAGACCGGATCGCGGTGATCCGGGCCTTGGGGAAGGCCGCGATGGTGGCCTGCACCATGGGGTGTTTCTGCGCAGTGGCGCGCAATTCCATATCGGCGGCGTCGCGTTTTTCGGCAATCGTGGCGGCGTCGCAATCGTTGACCAGCGTCACCGCCCAGCGGTTGCCGGTCCAGCGTTGCAGGGCGGTGCCGAGGCGGTGCGCCAGATCGGGGGCGGCGTCTGCGGTGGGGGTGAATTCGATGCGGCCGGGCTGATAGGCGGCAAGGCGCAGGCCGGTTTCCACCTCGACCAGCAGGCGCACGTCGCGGTTGACGCGGATCAGTTCGACTGCGTGATCGAAGGTTGGATAGCGGGCCAGCGCAGGCTCGGTTGCCAGGGCGGCGACCGTGGAGCCGCCGCCTGAGACGATTGGCATCTGCGCTGTCGGAGCAGGGCCCGCACCGCGACCTGTGGGGGCCGGAGGCCGCGCGGCGGGTGGCTCGCTTTTGGCCAAGCGGCGGACCAACTCTTCGGGGGAGGGCAGATCGGCCACATGGGTCAGGCGGATGACGGCCATTTCGGCGGCCATCATCGCGTTGGGGGCGGTGCTGACCTCGTCCAGCGCCTTGAGCAGCATCTGCCACATCCGGGTGAGCGAGCGCATGCCCAAGGCTCCGGCCATCGCCTGTCCGCGGCTGCGTTCGTCGGGCGAAATCGTCGGATCGTCAGCCGCATCGGGGGTGATCTGCACGACCGAGATCCAATGCGTGATCTCGGCCAGATCGCGCAGCACGGCCATCGGGTCGGCACCAGCCGCATATTGAGTGCCAAGTTCGTCCAGCGCGCCGGCTGCGTCGCCTTTCATGATCAGATCGAAGAGGTCCAGCACCCGGCCCCGGTCGGCGAGCCCAAGCATGGCGCGGACCTGTTCTGCGCTGGTCTCGCCTGCGCCGTGGGATATTGCCTGATCGAGCAGGGATGTCGCGTCGCGGGCGGAGCCTTCGGCGGCGCGCACGATCAGGGCCAATGCGTCTTCGGCGATCTGCGCGCCTTCGGCATCGGCGATGCGGCGGAGCATCGCGATCATGTCCTCAGGCTCGATCCGGCGCAGATCGAACCGTTGGCAGCGCGACAGCACCGTCACCGGCACCTTGCGAATCTCGGTCGTGGCGAAGATGAATTTGACGTGGGCGGGGGGTTCTTCGAGCGTCTTGAGCAGACCGTTGAAAGCCTGCGTCGAGAGCATGTGGACCTCGTCGATGATGTAGATCTTGTAGCGCGCCGACGCCGCGCGGTAATGCACCGAATCGATGATCTCGCGGATGTCGCCGATGCCGGTGCGGCTGGCGGCGTCCATCTCCATCACGTCGACGTGGCGGCCTTGCATGATGGCCACGCAATGTTCGCAGGTGCCACAGGGTTCGGTTGTCGGGGTGCCGGTGCCGTCGGGGCCGATGCAGTTCATGCCCTTGGCGATGATCCGCGCTGTCGTCGTCTTGCCGGTGCCACGTATCCCCGTCATCACAAAGGCTTGCGCGATCCGGTCTGCCGCAAAGGCGTTTTTCAGCGTGCGCACCATCGCGCCCTGGCCCACCAGATCGGCAAAGGTTTCGGGGCGGTATTTGCGAGCAAGCACGCGGTAGGCGGAGGCGTCGGTCATGGCGGCCTTTGACTGTATCAGATGAACAAGCGTAGATTTCTTACACTATGCGCCCGCTGGTCCGGGGTCCAGTGCCTGCGCCGGGGGCGTGGCACGGACACTCTGCGATCATCGTGCGGGCCAAAAGGGCACAGTGACGGAATTTTTGCATCTTTAGGCGGGCTGCGCATTTGTGTCCGCCCGGCGCACAGCTAATCTGGCACCATGATCCGACTTTTGGGGGGAAGGACCATGCTGCCTTTGCACGCACGTGATGTGTGTCCGCCCTGCCGTGCCGCTGCGCCGGAGGGCCGGAAATGAGCGATTTCACGCTTTATGCGCTGCCCGTCGCGCGGGGCACGCTTGCGCTTGCGGGTATGCCGGGGCGCAACGAGACCTATGATGACGACCTCGCATTGCTGGCTCAGTGGAAGCCGTCGCTGGTCATCAGCCTTGTCACCAGGGTCGAAATGGTCGAGGTCGAGGCGCTGGATCTGGGCGCCGATATTCAGGCGCGCGGCACCCGCTGGGTGCATATGCCGATACGCGACATGTCGGTGCCGACTGCGCAACAGGATGTGGATTGGCCCGGTGTGGCCAGCCGCGCCCTGGCTGCGATCAACGGTGGCGGACGGGTTCTGGTGCATTGTGCCGCGGGCTGCGGGCGGTCCGGCATGCTGGTGTTGCGGCTGATGATCGGTGCGGGCGAAAAGCCGGATGTCGCCTTGGCCCGGCTGCGGGCCTTGCGCTCTTGCGCGATCGAGACCGAGGCGCAGATGGAATGGGCGCTGAGGCCGTCGTCGGACGCCATGGGTGCGGAATTCGTGCGGCATCGGGGGTAGACCTGCGCCCATGAGACAGGTCCGCGCGGGGCCCTTGGGACCTCACTTGCGCGCGCGGCGGTCCTTACTCGCGCGCGCGGCCCTTTTTGCCTTTGACCACAGCGTTGACCATCTTGCCGAAAGCCTTGTCGCGCGACCGGGCCTGAGCCAGAGAAGCGCCGTGGCGGGTCTCTTCGCGGCGCAGCTTCTGCCAGCGGTCGAAGCGGCTCTGCTCGAGAACGCCATCCGAGATCGCGGCCTGCAAGGCGCAGCCCGGCTCCGGCCCGTGTCGGCAGTCGCTGAACCTGCATTGCCCCTCGAGCGCCGAGATATCGTCGAACACCGCGTCGATGCCTTCGGCAACCTCGGTCAGGCGCAGGGCGCGCATACCGGGCGTGTCGATCATCCAGCCGCCATGGACCATCGGCCGCAGCGCGCGGGACGTGGTTGTGTGGCGCCCGCGGGCATCGTCCTCGCGCACCGCCGCCGTCGCCTCTGACCCGCCGGTCAGCGCGTTGGCCAGCGTCGTCTTGCCCACGCCGGACGACCCGACAAGCGCTGCCGTCTGCCCCCGCCCGCACCACGCGGCAAGCTGGGCTGCGGTGTCCCCGGCCAGCGCATCCACCACCAGAACCGGCGCGCGGCGGTCGAGCTTTTGGGCCTGAGCAGCGTAGTCTTCGGGATCTTTCGTCAGGTCGGATTTGGTCAGCACCATGACCGGCAGGCACCCGGCCTCATGCGCCAGCGACAGATACCGCTCCAGCCGCGCCGGGTTGAAATCCGCATTGCACGAGGTGACGATGAAAAGCGTGTCGACATTGGCCGCGATCAACTGGATACGCGCCTCGTCGCCCGCCGCCCGCCTTTGCAGCAGCGTCTGGCGGTCGAACAGATGGCTGATGCAGTGATCTTCGGCCAAAATCCAGTCGCCCACGGCAAAGGCACCGGTGGGTGTCTCGGGGGGCGTGGTCAGCATCTGCGTGCCGTCGGGCGAAATCGCTTCGATCCGGTCACGGTGGACCTGTGCGATGCGCAGAGGGGGCGCGTCGCCGTCAAGCTGTTGCGCGAAAAACGGCGACCATCCAAGGTCGCGCAAGGTCAGTGACATGTCAGGGAACCTGTCTTGATATCATGCAAAGCGCTGCCACACCGCATCGCGCGGGTGTTGCAGCAGCAGGATCGACAAGACGGCAGGTCTTAGCCGTGCGCTGTCGAAAGGCGGAAAGATCGGGTCATCTCGTGTCCTTTCGGTTTGGTATCCGCGGCAAGATACCAGCGTTTGGGGAATGCGCCAAGGGGGGACGCGATGGCCGCCGCTCAGCGCAGCCATGCGTGGCCGGACAGGGGAAATGGGAGAGAGGGGAAAGTGGGTGAGAGGCTGGACAACGACCCAAGCGGGGCTCGTTACGGCTGCTTCCTTCCGGATCTGACCGGGTTGGCGAGGTGCCTGCCCGCGCCAACCTCTCAACCTCTACTTAGGACGCTCAGGGCAAAGTCGCAAGGGGCAAGCCCGCGCGCGCCGCCCCTTCGAGCAAACTATCAGCCAGCACATCGGCAAATGCACCCTCGGACGACACCAGATCGGGCACCTGCACCACGAAACAGCCTGCGTCACGGGCTGACCTGGCTCCGGTCTCGCTATCCTCGAACGCCACGCAATCGGACGCGGCGACACCCAGCAAAGCCGCCGCCCTTAGGTAAGGTTCGGGCGCGGGTTTCGCCGCGTCCACATCGTCGACCGTGATCAGATGTGCCACACGGCCTGCCAGACCTGACCCTGCGATCTTGGCGGTCGCCCCTATGCGCCCGCTGGACGTGGCGATGGCCCAGGGCAGGCCGGCCGCATCCAGCGCATCCAGCACATCCGCCACGCCGGGTTTGAGAGCGACACCGTCCACCAGCAGCATTCGCGACCGCCGCGCCCAGGCGATCTCAAGCGCGTCGATATCGGCCTGAGGCACCAATGTGCGCAGCATGTTCGCTCCGGCGTATTTGTCGATGCCCACCAGTTGCAGCAGCACATCCAGACCCACATCCAGCCCCTGATCGCCAAAGGCCGCCACCCCGGCCTTGAGCGTCACCGATTCGGTGTCGAGCAAGGTGCCGTCGAGATCGAACAGCACGCCGCGCGCGGGCGATGGAACTGCCCTCAAAACGCCGCCTCGCGCACGGATTTCATGACGTGCCCTCGCGCACGGGGCTCATGACGTGCCCTCGCGCACGGTGTCGATCATCAGCTGCACATTCTCGGGGTCGGCATCAGGCGTGATTCCATGCCCGAGGTTGAAGATATGCGGCCCTTTGGAGAACGCCTTCACGATCTCGCGCGTCTCGGACACCAGCGCATCGCCGCCCGTGACCATGTGTCTGGACGCCAGATTGCCCTGCACGCAGCCGTCTTTCTGCACGTTTGCAGCCCCCCATTCGGCCGACACCGAATTGTCGAGCGCCACGCAATCCGCCCCTGTGGCCTTGGCAAAGCCGATATAGCCGTCGCCTGCCTCGCGCGGGAAGGCGATGATCGGGGTGTCCGGATGGCGCGATTTCAGCTCTGCGATGATGGTTTTGGTGGGCTGGAGGGCATAGCGCTCGAACGCGGCCCCCTTGAGCGATCCGGCCCAGCTGTCGAAGATCTTGACCACTTCCGCACCGGCGTCGATCTGCGCCGACAGGTATTCGATGGTCGCCAGCGTCAGACGCTCCATCAGCGCGTCGAACACCAACGGGTGCTCGGCCATCAGCGCATGGGCAGGGCCTTGGTCGGGCGTGCCACGACCGGCGATCATGTAGGTGGCCACGGTCCAGGGCGCGCCGGCAAAGCCGATCAGGGTGGTTTCCGCAGGCAATTCGCGGCGCAGGCGTTTGACCGTCTCATAGATCGGCGACAGCGTATCGTGCACGTCACCGGGACCGCGCAGCGCGTCGAAACCGCTCTGATCGGTGATCGTGGACAGCCTGGGCCCCTCGCCCGTGACGAACCACAGATCCGCGCCCAGCGCCTGCGGCACCAGCAGGATGTCGGCAAACAGGATCGCGCCGTCGAACCCGTAGCGCCGAATCGGCTGCAACGTCACCTCGGTCGCAAGTTCCGGATTATAGCACAGCGACAGGAAATCGCCCGCCTGCGCGCGCGTTGCCTTGTATTCGGGCAGATACCGCCCGGCCTGTCGCATCATCCAGATCGGCGGGGTCGGCAGAACCTCGCCCGCCAGGGCGCGTAAAATCGTTTTCGTGGGGGCCATTCAGGGTTCCTCTGATCATCTCTGACGCCTTTATGTCAGGCACCGGTTGCAACGACAAGTTGACAGCCGTAAAGCTTTTCAGATGACCGCTTTACCCACGCCCTCCGCCCCGCTGAATATCGGCACCCGCGGCTCTCCGCTGGCGCTTGCCCAGGCTCATGAAACCCGCACGCGACTGGCTGCGGCGTTCGATCTGCCGTTTGAGGCCTTCACCATCGTGGTGATCAAGACGACGGGCGACCGGATACTGGACCGCCCGCTCAAGGAAATCGGCGGCAAGGGGCTCTTTACCCGCGAGATCGAGGACGCGCTGCTTGACGGCTCCATCGACATCGCGGTCCATTCGATGAAGGACATGCCGACATTGCAGCCCGAAGGCCTGCTGCTCGACACCTATCTGCCGCGCGAGGATGTGCGCGATGCCTTCATTTCACCGGCGCTGTCGTCCTTGCACGATCTGCCGCAAGGGGCTGTCGTCGGCACCTCGTCGCTGCGCAGGCGGGCGCAATTGTTGAACCGCAGGCCCGATTTGCAAGTTGTGGAATTTCGCGGCAACATGCAGACAAGGTTGAAGAAACTGGCCGACGGCGTGGCCAGTTGCACCTTTCTGGCCTGCGCGGGGCTCAACCGGATGTCGATGACCGAAGTGCCCGCGACACCGATCGAAACGGTCGATATGCTGCCCGCCGTGGCGCAGGGCGCCATCGGGATCGAGCGGCGCGCAAACGACAGCCGCATGGCCAAGATGCTGGCCGCGATCCACGATACAGCGACCGGTCAGCGCATCGTGGCCGAACGCAGCTTTCTGGCCGCCCTCGATGGCTCGTGCGAAACCCCGATTGCCGGTCTGGCCGAGTTCCAAGGCACCGATCTGCACCTGCGCGGAGAGATCCTGCGCCCCGACGGGTCCGACGTGATCACCGACCAGGGCAGCGTGCCGATTGCCGACGGTGCGGCCTTTGGCGCGGATATGGGCGCGCGGCTGCTGGACCGTGGCGGTCCGGGGTTCTTTGACTGGCGCAACGCCAACTGAGATTTGAAGGGCACGGGCGCGGCACGGCACGACGGCGGTTCGCCCTGCATTAACCAAGGCCCTCACATTCCACGGTTTCTTCCGACCTGCGCCACGGTTTTGCCCTGTTTTCCGGGCAAACCGTGTCCATGTTCAGCTTTATCGCCTTCACTGTTCTTGTCGCTTCGGTCCTGATGGTCCTTGGCAACCTGCGCGAGGTCGCGCGCGACACGCTGGACGCGGTCAAGCCCCTGTCGTCGGGCAACCGCGCACTGCCCAATGTGGCCTTTAGCCTGCTGTGGCTGCTGATTTTCGGTCTGAGCTATGTTTGACCCGGTGCACAACGCCCTTCCTGACATCTGGATGACACCCGCATGACCGACATGACGAACGCCTCACAGACGGACCCATCCTTGCGCAGCACTGCCCGGCAGATCTCTGCGCGCACGACGCTGGGTGTGGTCCCATTGATGCTGGCCGCGACGCCGATGGTGCTGTGGGTGTTTCGGTCAAGCCTCGATATTCTGGCCGGGCTGGGCATTTCGGTGCTGCTGGGGCTGGCGTTCTGGTCGCTGGCCACGGGTCTGCGCGCGCAGGCCGAATATGACGCACGCGACGACGCCCCGCGCCCGCCCCTGCCGCGCAAACTGATGGGCGCCTGTCTGCTGGGGCTGGCCTTGGCCTGTCTGGCCACCTTTCAGATGCCGGTCTGGCCCAGTGCGCTGCTGACCGGGCTTGCGGCGACCGTGCTGTGTCTGACCGCCTTCGGCACCGACCCGCAGCGCGACAAGCGCCGTCCTGCCGATCCGCCCGACGGCGATGACGCCGATATTGACAAGGTCGACCAGCTGCTGGACCGGATGACGCGCGAAACCACCGCCTGAGCAGGTAAATCGCGCGCGTTATGACGCACAGTGACCCTGCACGCATGCCTTTCCCCCTAGCGGAGCGCGGTCAAAGCGCATAGGTTCTGCGCATATCCGAAAAGTGGGGGCGCATGACCGGCACATCCTTGCAGAAAATCGCTTACGGCGTTCTGATCGTTCTGTTATTTGGCGTCGCCTCGGGCTGGCTAGGGGGGCTTTAGGTATGGCGCAGCGTTTCGGCGGCAAATTCAGCCCTGACGGGGCAGGCAAAAACAAGGCCGAAGCACGCGAAGCCAAGCCGCGTGACTGGCAAGGCGCCACCGTTGATCCTGTGGGCGCGCGGTCCAATGTGCTGTTCGTGCCGCCGGTTGTGCTGGTGGCCACCACGATCAGCGATGGCGCGCTGCCGATGGCCACGGGGCTGATCGGCGCGGCGCTGCTTTTGGGCGGTGCATGGATCTTGCGCGACGGGTTGCGGGCCGAAGCGGCGTATCATGCCCGCAAGGTTGCCAAACGCCCCGCCATTCCGCGTAAAATCTTTGCCGCCGTGCTGACGGGCCTCGGGGCTGCCGCCGCTGTCTGGGCGCATGGCGACGCGGCACAGATCGTGGCGCCGGTCATTTTCGGGCTTGCGGCAGGCGGCGTGCATCTGGCCGCCTTCGGCTTTGACCCGCTGCGCGACAAGGGCCTCGAGGGCATCGACAGCTTTCAGCAAGACCGCGTCGCCCGCGCCGTGGACGAGGCCGAGACGCATCTGACGCAGATGACCGACGCGATGAAACGCGCGGGCGACCGGCAGATGATGGCCCGGCTGGAGCGGTTCCAGACCACCGCCCGCGATCTTTTTCGCACGGTCGAGGAAGACCCGCGCGATCTGACCGCCGCGCGCAAATATCTCGGCGTTTATCTGATGGGCGCCCGCGACGCGACGACCAAGTTCGCCGACATCTACGCGCGCACCCGCGACGTGCAGGCGCGCGACGATTACGCCGCCCTGCTGGACGATCTGGAGCAGAATTTCGCCAGCCGCACGCGCAAGATGCTGCTGGAGGACCGCACCGATCTGACGGTCGAGATAGATGTGTTGCGCGACCGGTTGAACCGCGAAGGCGTGCGCATCCGCTGACCCGGAATTGACCGAACGCGATTTCCCGAACCCCGAATTAGTGAACAGAGTGAGACAGGCCCATGCAAACCAAGACCCGCGAAGAAGCCCGGAAAGCCCTTGCCATGATCGACGAGACCACCTCCGTCGTGCTGCCCGAACCGACAGAAGCCAGTGCGATCATGACGCTGGACCAGGCCGACCCCGTGACATCCGACGAGATCCGCGCCCGCATGGACGAGATCGACATGAATGACACGCAAAGCATCGTGTCGTTCGGCTCTTCCGCGCAGGCCGAATTGCAGGAAATCTCTCAGGCGATGTTGCGGGACGTGCGCAACAAGGATGTGGGGCCTGCGGGGGATTCGCTGCGCGGGATCGTGACGACCATCCGGGGCTTTTCGATCTCCGAACTGGACGTGCGCCGTGACCGCAGCTGGTGGGAAAAACTGCTGGGCCGCGCCGCACCCTTTGCCAAGTTCACCGCCAAGTTCGAAGAGGTCCAGGGCCAGATCGACCGGATCACCGACAATCTTCTGAAACACGAACATACGCTGCTCAAGGACATCAAATCCCTCGATCTGCTGTATGAAAAGACGCTGCAATTCTACGACGAGCTGGCGCTTTATATCGCCGCGGGCGAGGCTTGGGTCGCCTCACTCGATGCCAATGATATTCCCGCCAAAGAGGCCGAGGTGCAGGCCGCGCCCGAGAACGATCAGGTGATGAAGGCGCAGCAGCTGCGCGATCTGCGCGCCTCCCGCGACGATCTGGAACGCCGGGTGCATGACCTCAAACTGACCCGTCAGGTGACCATGCAATCGCTGCCTTCGATCCGGCTTGTGCAGGAAAACGACAAATCGCTTGTCACCAAGATCAACTCCACCCTCGTGAACACCGTGCCGCTGTGGGAAACCCAGCTGGCGCAGGCCGTCACCATGCAACGCTCGGCCGAAGCCGCCGCAGCCGTGCGCGATGCCAACAATCTGACCAATGAATTGCTGACCGCCAATGCCGAAAACCTGCGCACGTCCAACAAGGCGATCCGCACCGAGATAGAGCGCGGCGTGTTCGATATCGAGGCCGTGAAACAGGCCAATGCGGCGCTGATCGGCACCATTCAGGACAGCCTTCAGATCGCCGACGAAGGCAAGGCACGGCGCGCCGCGGCAGAGAAGGATCTGCAACAGATGGAGGCCGATCTGCGCGACACGCTGGCTTCCGCCAAATCGCGCCGCGACGGGGTCGGCGACAACGCCGCAACGGCTGTTCCGGCGCAGGGCTGATCGCATGGGCCGGGCGCACAGGATCTTCGCGGCGCTGGCCGCCCTAAGCCTCGTGGCCTGCAACGCGGTGCCGTCCGAGCCGGATGTGCCCGAAGCCAAACCCGTGGCCCGGCCTGCCGCCCAAGCGCGCGCGCCCGAACCCGCCATTGCCCTCAAACGCGGACCTTCGCAGGAAAGCGTGGCATTGGCCGCCTATTATGCCCGGGTGGAAGCAGATCTTCTGGTGCAGGGTCTTTTGCGCACGGATGGTGGCGGGCCCGACACGCCTTTTACCGACACCATGCTGATGCGCAATTTCGTGACCATCGCGCTGGCCGAGGAATATGCGCGCGGAGCCGGTCTGCGCGCCGGCACCGGCGATCTGGGCCGGATCAAGAAATGGACTCAGCCGGTGCGGATGTCGGTCGAATTCGGTCGCTCTGTCCCCGAAGAGATCCGCAACCGCGACCGCGCGGAGGTCACGCGCTATACCGCCCGTCTGGCCCGTGTCACAGGCCATCCGATCACCATGAGCGACGCGGATCCGAATTTCCACGTGCTGTTCATGTCCGAAGACGACCGCAGCCAGATCAGCCGGCGCATCCGCCAGCTGGTGCCCAATATCAACGCGCAATCGCTGGCGATCTTCGACCGTTTGCCGCGCTCGATCCATTGTCTGGTCATCGCCTTTTCAGGCTCGTCCGGCGGCTATGATTACGCCAAGGCCATCGCGCTGATCCGGGCCGAACACCCACCGCTTTTGCGCAAATCGTGCATCCACGAGGAACTGGCGCAGGGCCTGGGTCTGTCCAACGACTCACCTCTGGCGCGTCCGTCGATCTTCAACGACGATGACGAATTCGCGCTGCTGACCACGCATGACGAAATGCTGCTCAAACTGCTCTATAACCCGCGCATGCGCCCCGGAATGGACGCCGACGCCACCCGCGCCGTGTTGCGCGATCTGCTGGCCGACGCACCGGTTCCCGCCGACGGGCCGAGCTGAGCACACATCTGCCACAAGGAGATTCCAATGGGCATTTTCGACTTTCTCTCTGGCCAGTTCATCGACGTGATCCACTGGACCGACAACACCCGCGACACGATGGTCTGGCGGTTCGAGCGTGAAGGCCACGAGATCAAATACGGTGCCAAACTGACCGTGCGCGAAGGGCAGGCGGCGGTCTTTGTCCACGAGGGACAATTGGCGGATGTGTTCACGCCGGGGCTCTATATGCTCGAGACGAACAATATGCCGGTGATGACCTCGCTCCAGCATTGGGACCACGGCTTCAAAAGTCCGTTCAAATCCGAGATCTATTATGTCAACACGACGCGGTTCAACGACCTCAAATGGGGCACCAAGAACCCGATCATGTGCCGCGATCCGGAATTCGGCCCGGTGCGCCTGCGCGCGTTCGGCACCTACAGCATCCGCGTGACCGAGGCGGCGCGTTTTCTGACCGAGATCGTCGGCACCGACGGCGAATTTACCGCCGACGAGATCACCTTCCAGATCCGCAACATCATCGTGCAGGAGGTCAGCCGCACTTTGGCAGGCTCGGGCATCCCGGTGCTCGACATGGCGGCGAACACCGGCGATCTGGGCAAACTGGTGGCGGCGGAAGTGTCGAAAACCGTTGCAGAATACGGGCTTATGATGCCCGAGATGTATATCGAAAACATCTCGCTGCCGCCCGCGGTCGAGGCGGCGCTGGACAAACGCACCTCCATGGGGCTGGCGGGCGATCTGGGCCGGTTCACGCAATATTCCGCAGCCGAGGCGATGACGGCCGCCGCGGCCAACCCCGCAGGCGGCGGCATGGCCGCAGGTCTGGGGGCTGGTATGGGCCTGGCGATGGCCAACCAGATGGGCCAGACGGGACCCTGGGGTGCCGCTCCTTCGCCCTCGCGGGCGGCGTCGCCGACACCACCGCCGCCCCCGGTCGAGCATGTCTGGCATATCGCCGAAGGGGGGCAGACCACGGGCCCCTTCTCAAAGGCCAAACTGGGCCGCATGATCAGTGCCAAGGACGTCACCCGCGACACTTATGTCTGGACCGCAGGCCAGGACGGCTGGTTGCGCGCCGAGGATGTGACCGAACTGGCGCAGCTGTTCACCGTGATGCCGCCGCCGCCTCCGGGGAGCTAGATGTCGGACACACCGCCCCCTGCCCCGCCAACCGCACCCCCTCGGACGGCTCCGATCGAGGAACATCGCTTTCCCTGTGATGCATGCGGCGCGGACCTGAGATTCGATGCGCGCGCGGCACTTCTGACCTGCGATCATTGCGGCCGGACCGAAGAAATCGGACAAAGCGGCCCCTGGGCCGGCGGCATCAACGAGCTGGACTTCAAACGCGCGCTCGACAACCTGCTGCCCGCGCAGGACATCGAGGAAACCCGCGTCAGCACCTGCCCCAACTGCGCTGCGCAGGTGGAATTCGACCCCGCGCAACACGCGGCCGAATGCCCGTTCTGCGCCACCCCCGTGGTGGCGGACACAGGCGCGCACCGCCATATAAAGCCGCGCGGCGTGCTGCCGTTCGCGCTGGCAGAGGATGCGGCGCGGGATGCGATGACCCAGTGGCTGGGACGGCTGTGGTTCGCACCGAACAGTTTGCAGGAATACGCGCGCAAGGGGCGGAAAATGCAGGGTATTTATGTGCCCTACTGGACCTTCGACGCCGATACCAAATCGTCCTATACCGGCCAGCGCGGCACCGAATACACCGAAACCCGCACAGTGAGACGCAATGGCAAGACCGAGACGCGGCGCGTCACAAAGGTGCGTTGGCGGCCTGCCTCTGGCCGGGTCGCGCGGTTTTTCGACGACGTTCTGGTGCTCGCCTCGCGCAGCCTGCCAGAGCGGTTCACCAAGGCTTTGGCCCCCTGGCATCTCGAGGCGCTGGAACCCTATCAGCCGCAGTTTCTGGCGGGTTTTCGCGCCGAGGGCTATCAGGTGCCGCTGCACGAAGGCTTCCTCACCGCGCGGGCCAAGATGGATCAGGTCATCGCGCGCGACGTGAAATTCGACATCGGCGGCGACCGCCAACGCATCAGCCGCGTCGACACCGCCGTCAGCGCCGTGACGTTCAAGCACATCCTGCTGCCGGTCTGGCTCGCCGCCTATAAATACCGCAGCAAGACCTTTCGCTTTGTCGTCAACGGCCAGACCGGCGCGGTCGAGGGGGAACGCCCCTATTCGGCGTGGAAAATCGCCTTTGCGGTCGTTTTGGGGCTGATAATCGCAGGGGCAGTGGGTTACGGCATCGCCATCAACCAGTAACCCGAAAGGAGCCGCGATGATCCTGTGCTGCGGAGAGGCGCTGATCGACATGTTGCCGCGCGAAACGGCAGCAAAGGAGCCCGCCTTTGCGCCCCATGCGGGTGGCGCGGTGTTCAACACCGCCATCGCCTTGGGACGGCTGGGCGCGCCTGCGGGCTATTTCGGTGGGCTGAGCACCGACCTTTTTGGCCAGTTGCTCGAGGCCGGTCTGACCGCCAGTCAGGTCGACAGCCGCTATGCCCCTCGCAGCGTGCGCCCCACGACACTGGCCTTCGTGACACTGACCGACGGACAGGCGCAATATACGTTCCATGATGAGAACACCGCCGGACGGATGCTGTCACCGGCGGATTTGCCGATGCTTGATGACGATGTCAAGGCGCTGTTCTTTGGGGGTATTTCGCTGGTCTCGGAACCCGCCGCCGACAGCTATGCCGCCCTTTGCACGCAGGCCTCGGCCACGCATATGGTGATGGTGGACCCGAATATTCGCCCCGGTTTCATCACCGATCCCGCAGGCTACCGCGCACGTCTGGCCACGATGCTGGCACAGGCCGATATCATCAAGGTGTCGGACGAGGATCTGGACTGGCTCGGCACGACCCCCGAGGCGCTGATCGACGGCGGCGCGGCCTTGGTCCTGATGACGCGCGGTGCTCAGGGCGTGACGGGCCATGGCGCCACAGGCACGCTCACTGTGCCCGCACACAAGGTGCAGGTGGTCGACACAGTGGGCGCTGGCGATACGTTCAACGCGGGCTTTCTGGCGGGGCTCCACCGGGCCGGGCTGCTGAACAAAGGCCGCTTGCGCGCAGCACCGCTCAAAGCGCTGCGACCCGCCATCGAACTGGGTGCCGCCGCCGCTGCCGTCACGGTCAGCCGCGCAGGGGCGAACCCGCCTTGGGCCGCTGAACTGACGACCGCCGAGCTGTGAGAGCGCTGATCCAGAGGGTGACGCAGGCCCGCGTCGCTGTGGACGGCGCAGTGCTGGGCGAGATCGGTCCGGGCCTGCTGATCTTCGTTTGCGCCATGGCGCAGGACGGGTCCGAACAGGCGGACGCCTTGGCGGCCAAGATCGCCAAGCTGCGGATTTTCAAGGACGACACCGGCAAGATGAACCGCAGCGTGATCGACACCGGCGGTGCCGCACTGATCGTGTCGCAATTCACGCTGGCCGCAGATACCAGTCGCGGCAATCGTCCCGGCTTTTCTGCCGCAGCCCCGCCAGAGACAGGCCGACGGCTTTACGAACATTTCGCGGCGGCGCTGCAACGCCTCGGAATACCGACCGCCACGGGCCGCTTTGGTGCGGATATGGCGGTAGAGTTGACCAATGATGGCCCGGTGACGATCTGGCTGGATACCGACGGCTGACGCAGCCGTTTTCTTTGAAAGAAAACGCCCCGGACTTTTTCAAAAAGTCCGGGCCTATGGCTCGCGCAGCGCCTCGCGGCTTTTGTAGAGCGGTCTGAGAAGGTATTGCAGCACCGTTTTGGCGCCCGTGTGCAATTCCACCGTGGCCTGCATCCCGGGCCGGATTTCCACATCCTGTTGCCGGCCGGTCAGCGACGATGTGTCCACCCGCAGCGTCACCTTGTAATGCGAGGCCCCGTCGGGCTTGCGCTCGTCCTTGAACGTATCCGCCGAGATGATGTCGACCCGTCCCTTGAGCGTGCCGTAGATCGTGTAATCATAGGCCGTCAGCTTGACCGTCGCCTCCTGCCCGGGCTGGATGTTGGCGATGTCTTCGGGGGCGATCTGCGCCTCGACGAACAGCTCTTCGTCCAGCGGGATGATCTGCAGGATCTCTTCGCCGGGCCGCACGACGCCGCCGATGGTGGTCACGCTGAGGTTGTTGACCACTCCGTGCATGGGCGACATCAAAATGGTGCGGTCAAGTTGATCCTGACTGGTCTTGAGGTTCTGGCGCAGGGTCGCCAGCTCTTTCAAGGTATCGGAATAGGCCTGCGCGCGCTCCAGTTCGGTTTGCGTCACCACCTCGTCATATTTGATCTTGGCGTCGGCGTCGGCCTTGCGCGCGCGGGTCACCTCGATCAGGGACACCACGTTTTTCTCCAACAGGTTTTCCAGCAGCGCGCGTTCCTTGCTCGCCTGATCCAGCACCCGCTGCGCGCCTTCTCGGCGGCTCACGTAATCGGATTGCCGCGCTTGCAGCAGCGCGCGTTCGGACGCCACCATCGCGGGCGAACGAACCGCCACATCGGCGGGCACGTTGAAGTCGAACTGTCCAGCCAGCTCTGCCTCCAGCCGCAGACGGCGAATGTCCAGCGCCTGTATCTGGTCGGTCAGATCGTCCACCGACGATTGGAACTTGGTCGAGTAAAGCCGCGCCAGCACGTCGCCGCTCATCACCTCGTCGCCTTCCCGGACGAACAATTCGGCCAGAATCCCGCCTTCGAGGTTCTGTATGATCTGCGGTCGCGAGGACGAGATGATCTCGCCCTGACCGCGCACGATCTCGTCGATCCAGGCATAGGCGGCCCACAGGATGAAGACCCAGACGGTCACCGCCGACAGCCAGATGATCAGCGACGGGCCCTTCATCTTACGGCCCAGCTGGGCGTTCAGGTTTGTCCCCGATGCGCTCATGCCACGCCCTCTTTGTTGGCCGCCGTTCGGGCGAGATGATCCAGAACCTGTTCGCGCGGGCCGTCCACGGCCATGCGGCCTCCGGCCAGGATCAGCGTGCGGGACGTCAGCGACAGGATCGGCACACGGTGCGTGGCGATGATCGCCGTGCGCCCTTCGAGCCATGTTTCCAGCCGCGAGATCAGCGTCTTCTCCAGCGTCTGGTCCAGCGCCGCCGTCGGCTCGTCCAGCAGGCATATCTTGGGGTCTTGCAGCCATAGCCGCGCCCAGCCGATGCTTTGCCGCTGGCCGATGCTCAGCCCCGCGCCGCCGTCGCGAATCTCCAGATCCAGCCCCTTGGGATGCGCTTTGACAAAGGGGCCAAGCCCGGCAAAATCGAGCGATTGATAGAGACGCCCGTCATCGCGCTCCAGCATGGTCAGGTTGAGGTTTTCGCGCAGGGTGCCGGCGAACAGCCGCACGTCCTGCCCCAGATAGCCGATCATCCGGCGCAGGTCGCGGGGTGCGATCTGGGCCATATCGGTCCCGTCGATCAGCACCCGGCCAGAGGTCGGCGCATAAAGCCCGGTCAGCAGTTTCAGCAAGGTCGATTTGCCGGACCCGTTAGAGCCCAGAATGGCCACCGTCTGCCCCGGAAGGATCGTCGCCGCGGAAATATCCAGCACCGGCGCGGTATCTTCGTCATAGCGGAATTTCACGTCGCGCAGCTCGAAACCGCCATCCATCGTTTCGCGGCGCAGATAGCTGCGGTCTTCTTCGGCATCCTGCGGCGCGTGCGCGATCTGGTCGAGCCCGTCGAGCGCGGTTTTCACATTGCCCCAGCGCGCCATGATGCCCGCCAGCTGTGTGAGCGGAGCCAGCGTGCGCCCCGTAAGGATACCCACGGCGATGATGCTGCCGACGGTGAATTGACCGGCAAACACCAGATAGGCGCCCATGATGACGGCGGCCACGTAGGTGCATTGCTGCACGCCCTGGCTCCAGAACGTGAGCGTCGACGCCAGCCTGCGCTGGTCCGATGATTTGAGTGCCTGAAGCGCCGTCAGCTCGTGCCAGATGCGGCGAAAGCGATCCTCGGCGCGTTGGGTCTTGACGGTGTCCAGCTCGAATACCGCCTCGTGCAGCATCCGGCTGGATTTGGCGGACGCCCCCTGCATTTCCTCGGTCAGGCGGATCATCTTGCGTTGCAGAAAGAACCCCGGGATCAGCATCAGGATACCGCCCAGCACCAGCACCCAGACCACATTGCCCGCAATCGACGAGACCAGCAGCAGGAACACGAAGATGAACGGGATATCCGCCAGCGTGCCGATGGTGGACGCCGTGAAAAACTCGCGCACCGACCCGAATTCGCGCATCGCCGAGAAAAGCCCCGAAGGCGAACGCCCCGCCGTATCGGACCGCATGCCCAGCAGCCGGTCCATCAGCGTGGTCTGCACCGCCATCTCGATCTGACGACCGGCCCCGTCCATGAGCTGCGCGCGGGCGATCTTCAGCCCCGCCTCCATCAGGATGGCAAGACCGGCACCGATGGCCAGCACCCACAGGGTGGCGGTGGATTGGTGCGGAATGACCCGGTCATAGACCTGCAAGGAAAACAGCGCGACGGCGACCGCCAGCAAGTTGGCCACGAAGGACCCCAATGCAACCTCGGCGAAACTCTTGGAATATTTCGGGAACTGGCCCCAGAACCAATGGTCTTTCCTGGTGTCGGCCACGTGGGTCCCGGCGAGCTTTTGCAGCGGCGCTTCGGCCTGCACGATGGTGCCTGCGTAATAAGGCGCGAATTCGCGGATCGGCACCTGCGCGCGTTTGTCGGTGCAGGTCTTGTCATAGACGATCAGGTCGTCGCGTTCCTGACCCAGCACCAGAATATATTGCCCGCTGGTCATCAGCGCGATGGCCGGCCATTGATCGGCCGTAGGGCGCGGGGTGGCTTGCACCGCCGCGATCAGACCTGCGGCCTGCAGGCCCTTGGCCATATCGGCGGCGTCAAAGCCGTCCGCCTCACCCGCCGACATCGCATCCAGAATATCGCTGCTCAGCGCCTCGATCCCCAGAACCGACGCATAGACCTTGGCCAGATCGGCGCGGCCCTTGGCGCTGCCGGAATGGCGCGGTGCGCGGGCGGCGTGATTGGCCGCGCACGCAGGGGCCGCAACCTTGCGGATAAAGGGCAGATCGGTGAGCTTTTTCACATCGCACTCCCATCGGCGAGCACGCCCTGGTGGCGCGCGATATCCAGTCTGGCCTGTGCGGTGTCGTATTTCAGCGTGATCTGGCGGTTTTGCTGGCTGGCAAAGGTTTCGTAGACGCCGACGACATCCATCACCTGCCGCTGGCCTGCGGTGTATTGCGCCTGAAAGAGATCCAGATTGGTCTGCGCGTTTGTGGTCATGCCGCGCGCCTCGGACGCCTGACGGGCCAGTGCCGCGCTGCGGTTTTCCAGCCCTCGCAACGTGCGGTTGGCGTCCTCGCGGGCTTGCGCCACGCGGCGGCTTGCGGCCTCTTTGGAGGCCTCGATCGCGCGAAGGGTGGAGCCTGTGCCAAGCCCGATGCCGCCGCCGGTGGTGTTGACGCTGGCACCGGAATTGTCACCGATGCGGCCCGTCGCTGCCAGACCCGGCAAGGTGCCCGCGCGGTCGATGGTGGCCTGCGCGATCTCGCGTTCCTTTTCGGCCTGTGCCAGCAGCACCGACAGCGGCGTCACATTGGACGACGATTTGACCTGGGACAGCCCGCGCAGGCCCGTCACAGGCTTGGCCGACATCGCGCCCAGTTCGGCCAGCGCGGTTTCGGTTGCCTCGTTGGCGGCGGTCAGCTGGCTGCGGATCTCGGCCAGTTTCTGGCGCAGCACGTTCAGGTCGGACATGTCCGACACGCCACCCTTGACGCGCTCGTTCATGATCCATTCGAAATGCTGCATATCCTTGAGGGTGGTCTGCGCCAATGCCGCCTCTTCGCGGCCTTTTTCGGCCAACAGATAGAGCGACAGCGCCTGATGCACCCGGTCGTTGGTGTCATCGGCCAGCGTCACGGCGGCGACCTCGACATCGGCCTTGGCAAAGGCGCGTTCGGCCTTTTTGCGGCCATTGTCGAAAAGCACCTGTTCGATCACGAGGCTGGCCACGAAATCGCCCAGCGACGTCAGCGAAACAGAAGGCCCGATGGTGGGCAGCCAGTTTTTCGACGCGGCCACGGCGCGCAGCCGGGCCGAGCGCAATTCAGCCTCGGCCACCCGTGCGTTGGCGGCAAGCACCGCGTCGGCGACCTGCTCATAAGATCCCGAAAGCGCCGACCGGCGCTGCTGGAGTTCTGCGATGATGGGGGAGCTTTCGGCCTCGGAGGCGCGCAGAGCGGCCTTTTCCTCGGCGATGGCTTCTGGGGTGTCGGTGGCGTTGCGGCTGACGGGGCCGCCTTCGGGGATGCAGGCTGACGTTGCGGCAAGTGCTGCCAGCATTACAGATCTCGTCAGAAATACCCGCATCACACAACCGCCCCGGTAAGGTTTTTTCGAAGTCTTTTTTATTGGACCGGGGCGGGTCGAGCCGCCCCGGTCAATCGCACATCAAAGGATCAGATGACGACCTTGGTGATGTCGTCGTCGATCAGGATGGTGCCGCTGGTGCCCAGATCGTAGGTGTTGTATATCGCGCCATCCTCGGTGACCTGGCCTGTGGATCGTGCCCCGGTGATCGTCACCTGATCGTCCACACCGCCGGTGATCTTGACGGTGTCGCTATTGCCCGACAGGGCGACCAGCTGTGCCTCGGTGATGGTCAGCTCGGATTCCTCGGCGAATGTCAGGTCGATTTTCTCGATGTTGAAATTGCCCAGATTGGGGTTGTCCATGTGCACCACCGATGTCGTGCTTTCGTCCAGAACCAGATAGGTGCCGGTCTGGTTGCCTGCGTCGTCAGAGGCGGTGACGATCAGGTGCGACCCGTCCGGCACCGGCGTGTTGAAGGCAAAGAGCGTCTCGTTCACCGGGTCCGGGATATCGGTTTCGGTGAACCCGATATCGCGGATCGAACCGTCGGGCTGGACGTGCCCGATGTCCAGATCGTCGGTGCTGATCTCGGTCGAGATGCCGCGCACGCCGGTATGGTCGCGGGTGTAGCTGGCGACCTCGGCCGCGATGGGCGCGTCGGTATCCACGGTCAGCGATTCGGTGATGGTGGCCACGTTGCCCGCCGCATCCGTCGCCGCGATGACGACCTGCGCCGCCATGTCGCCGCGCGGGATGGAGGCCGAGGGAATGTCCACCGTCCAGCTGCCGTTGGCCGCCACAATGGCCGTGTGGGCGTTGCCACCCACCGTCACCTCGACCGCCGAGCCCTGCTCGACCTCACCCGTCAGGGTGATGCCCTGCGCGGCCTCTGCGGCGTTGATGATGCCGTCAGCGGTGATGGGGTCTTGCGACATGGCCAGCCTGTTGACCAGCGTGTCGATATCTACGGTGCCTGTGGTCTGCGCGGTGTTGCCTGCCCGGTCCACGGTGTCGACGGTGATCTGGCCCTCGCGTTCGCCGCTGACGATATCGCGCGCGGTGAATGTGGCGCTCCAGTTGCCGTTCGCGTCGATGGTCGCATCCTGCGCCTTGCCATCCAAGGTGACGGTGACGCTTTGTGCCCCCACTTCGGTGGTGCCGATCAGTTGCACGCCGTCGCGGGATTCCACCAGATTGATCACGTTATCGGCTGTGATCGGGTCGGTGCCGAGGGCAAAGTTCAGAACCTCGGTATCGACCTCATGGCTTTCGGTGACGGTGATGGTGTTGCCCGCCGCATCCGTCCGCGTGGCCACAACGTCCGCCGTATAGGTACCCGGAGCGACCTGAGCGGCGGTGTAGTTCGCCGTCCAGTTGCCGCTGGCATCCGTGGTCACCGTCTGGGTGACACCCGCCATGGTCACTGTGACCGCGGCACCTGCATCGGACGTTCCCTTTAGCGTGACGCCGTCGCTGGCCTCGACCTTGTTGACGATGTCGTCGGTCTCGATGGGGTCGGGGCTGATGGTCAGCTTGCCCGCATCGGTGTCGACAACCATGTTTTCGGTCAGCACCTCGACGTTGCCCGCGATATCCGTGGCGGTGGCGGTCAGGGTGGTGGTGTATTCACCCAGCTGCAGATCGCCCGGGGCAAAGCTCACCGTCCAGTTGCCATTGGGTTGCACGGTGGCGGTTTCGGTGACGGCGCCAAGCTGGACCACAACGGTCGATCCCGGTTCAGTCGTGCCGCTGAGGTTGATGCCCTGCGCGGCCTCGGCGGCGTTGACCACCTGATCGGCCCCGCCCGGCAACGTGCCAAAGGTAAAGTTGCGCACCAGCGTGTCGACGTCGATGCTGCCCGTGGTGCTGGCGGTGTTGCCAGCGGGGTCAACCGATACGGCGCGCACATTGGCCGTGGTTTCGCCTTGGGGAATGTCACCGGCGTCGAACGTCGCGGTCCAGGACCCGTCGCCCGCCACAGTGGCGGTTTGCGTGGCACCGCCCATGGTGACCTCGACGCTGCTGCCCGGCTGGGTGTTGCCCGACAATGTGACGCCTGCCGCGCGTTCCACCGCGTTGATGATCCCGTCACCGGCCACGGGTGTGGACGAGAACGTGATCATGTTTTCGGTGTCGACATCGACGTTGCGGGTGTCGGTGCTGACGTTGCCTGCGCCGTCCACGGCTGTGGCGGTGAACGTCGCCTCGTAGGTGCCCTCGGCAAAGTCGCCGGCGGCAAAGTTCGCCGTCCAGCTGCCGTTGCTCTGCACGCGGGCTTCGCGGGTCTTGCCGCCTGTCTCGACCTCGACGGTCGATCCGGGTTCGGTGGTGCCGGTCAGGCGGACACCGTTGGACAGCTCCGACGCATTGATGACGTCGTCGGTCTCGATCGGCGCATCCGAGATATCGACGCGGCCTTCGGTGTCGATGCCCACGTTGCGGGTGTCGGTCGAGGTGTTGCCCGCGACATCCGTCGCCGTCGCGATGAGATTCAGCGCATAGGTGCCGGTGGCGATATCGCCCGCCGGGAAGGTCACCGACCAGCTGCCGTCCGCCTCGACAAAGGCGGTCTGGGTGGCGCGACCCGCCGACACTTCGACAGCCGATCCGGGCTGTGTGGTGCCGGTGAACGTCACGCCGTCGCCGCGCTCTGCCGCGTTGACGATGTCGTCGCCCTCGATCAGCACATCGTCGAAGGCCACGGTGCCACGGGTGTCCACGGCCACCGAATGGGTGGCGGTGCTGGTGTTGCCCGCCCCGTCAATGGCCGTTGCGGTGAACGGCATCTCGTATTGGCCCGCCGGAATCGCGCTGGCGGGGAAATCGACGCTCCAGCTGCCGTCGGCCGCGACACTTGCGATGCGTGTCGTCTGCCCCATGGTGATGTCGACCGACGATCCGGCCTCGGACGTGCCGGTGATGCGCACGCCGTTGGATGCTTCGGTAAAGTTGATGACGTTGTCGCCCTCGATGGGCGTGGTGTCGAACGCGACCGACCCTTGCGTGTCGATCTGCACGGTGTTCTGCGCAGAGGCCACGTTGCCTGCGGCGTCGGTGGCCGTGGCGGTCATGGCCATTTCATACGTGCCGGCCGGGATGGCGGAGGCCGCGAACGCAACCGACCATGTGCCATTGGCCGCCACTGTCGCGCTCTGGCTGGCGCTGCCGAACGTCACCTCGACGGTCGAGCCCGGCTCGGTCGTGCCGGTCAGGCGGACGCCGTTGGAGGCTTCGACATTGTTGATGATGCCATCGGTCTCGATGGGCGTGTCCGAAAAGGTCACGCTGGCTTCGGTATCGATCCTTATCGTGGAGGAGGCCGAAGACGAGTTGCCCGCGCCGTCGGTCGCCGTGACCTGAATGGGCGCGTCATATGTGCCCGGTTCGATATCGGCAGTCGGGACAGAGACGCTCCATGCGCCGCTGGCATTGGACGTGGCCGAATAGAAGTTGCCCTGAAAGCTGATCTCGAGCGTGGCGTTCGCCTGCGCGGTGCCGGTGATGGCAAAGCCCGCTTCGGATTCCACCAGGTTGACCAGATCGTCGCCACCCGCAAGGCCGGTGTCGATGGTCACGGATGTGGTGGTGTCGATGGTCACGTCGCGGGTCGCTGTGGCGGTGTTGCCCGCCGCATCCGTCGCCGTCACGCTGACCGTGGTGTCGTATTCGCCGGGCACGATGTCACCGTAAGGGAAATCAATGCTCCAGCTGCCGTCCGCAGACACGCTGGCGTTGTGCGTGATCGTGCCGATGGTCACGGTGACGCTGTTGCCGATCTGGGTGGTGCCGGTGACAGTGACGCCGTCGCTGGCCTCGGCATTGCTGACGATGTCGTCGCCCTCGATGGGATCGGTCGAGATCGTCACGTTGGTCACGGTATCCACCGGGATCGTCGCGGTGGTCGAGCTTGTGTTGCCCGCCGCGTCGCTGGTCGTGGCAGACACCTCGAGCCCGTATTCGCCGGTCTCTATGTCGCCTGCAATCACGGGCACGCGGAACACGCCGTTTCCGTCGGCTGTCGCTTCAACAATATTGCCGTTGAACGTGACCTGAACCACGCCGCCGGGGGTGGTGGTGCCGTAGATGAAGGTGCCTTCGGTCAGCTCTGCGTCGTTGATGACGCCGTCGCCGATCACGCCGGTGATCTTGATCGGGTTGGGAATGGTGTCGATGCGGATGACATCGCTGATCGTCGTCGAATTGCCCGCGTCGTCGGTTGCCTTGATCGTCACGTCGCGGTCGTATTCGCCGCCCGGCAGCAATGTGTCGCCGATGACGACGTTCCACTTGCCGTCCGCATCCACCGTGGTGTTGGTCACGGTGCCGTCGATGGTGATCTCGATATCCGCGCCGATCTCGCCGGTGCCGCCGATCTCGACGCCGTCGGTATGATCCACGCCGTTGGTCAGATCGCCCGCGCCGATGGTGCCGTCGTTCACGTCCACAGCCGGAGGCGTGAAGTCGATGTCAAAGTCCGGACCGACCAGTTCGGTCTCGGTCCCGTCGGGCTCGGTCACGGTGACACCGGTGACGGGGGTGCCGTCCGCCGGAAAATTTGGCCCGGTAAAGCTGGCGTCCCAATCGCCGTTCTCATCGGATTGTGTGGTTACTTCCTTGTCGCCGATGGCCACGACGACCTCGGACCCGGGCTCGGCTGTGCCGGTCACAACGATCTCGCGCTGGTCGGGGGGTGACACGTCACCGCCCATTTCGGTGTTGGTGCCGGTGCCGTCGACGGTGGGCGGAATGCGCCCCGCGACGTTCGTATTGCCGCCGCTGCCGCCGCCGTCACCGCTGCCGCCGCCGTCACCGCCCGCGATCGCCGCGGCGCCCAGACCCGCAGCGCCCAGACCCGCCAGACCCAAAAGCCCCGGCCCGCCCAGCAGACCCGCGCCCAGCATCGACACCTGATCGTCGTCGGCATAGATGCTTTCGGCGCTGACCACGTCGGGACGTCCGACAAAGATCAGATCGTCCTCGGGCGACCACTTGCCCCATTCAGCCGTCGGTCCGTATTGCGCAAAGAGGACGCCACCGTCGGTTTCGACGAAGGTCACCTCGTTCAGCTCTCCGTCGGCAGAGATGAAGACGCGGTTGGCGTCGTTCGCGGCGGGGCTGAAATAACCGTCCAGCACCACGACCCGGCCATCCGCCAGCGTGATCGTCAGATCGTCGCCCGAGCGCGCATAACCGCGCAGATCGGATTGTTGCAGATTCAGCGAAACCTCGCTGCCCGCCGCCACGTCGATCCGTGCCTGTTGCTGGTTGCCCTCTATCGTCCCACGATCCATGGAACCCGTGCGTCCGCGCACGGCGAAATCAATCGCATTCATGTTACTCACCGCTCTAGCCTCTCGACGATGTCATTTGTGCATCGCCTGTTTTATTGACCCGTGGGTAACTTGTTTCCGCCACATTCGGAAGGCTGAATTTTCGAAGCACCCCAGATTTCTTGGTATAGTTGCAATATGTTGTGGTAATTTAGGCACTGATTTGCAGGTGATGTGGCCCCGCTCAGAAATGTCAAATCAGCAAAACAGCCTGACCGTTGCGTGCCGACGCCTGCGCGGCCAGCCCCATGCGCACCGCTGACGCACCATCGCGCCACGTCACCTCGGGATTCTGCGCGCCACGCAGCATCGCGGCAAAGCGTTGGTGCTGGTAGAACGTCGACCCGTTATGATCCCCCGCGGCCAGCAATTCAGGGTCCACAGGCCATTCGGTGACCTGCGGCCCCTTGGGGCTGCGCGGGCTGATCACCATCTGCGGCACGGGTGCGGCGCCCAGATCGCGGGGCCAGAACCGGCCCGGTCCGGGCACAAGTGCTTCGATCTTGCCGGCGGGTCCGATGGCGCTGATCTCTTCCTGCCAGCGCGCGCCTTCGGCGAACATGCACAGCTCCAGCATGGCGCGTGCGCCATTCTCGAAATCGACGATGACATAGCCGTGGTCCCAGATATCGGGTGTCTGGCCGTCATAAAGCTCGTCGCGGTGGTTCCACGCCTGCCCCGCGCTGGCCATGACGCGCACAGGCTCTGCCCCGATGATCAGGCGCATCAGATCAAAGAAATGGCAGCATTTCTCGACCAGAGTGCCGCCGGAATTGGCGTTGAACCGGTTCCAGTCGCCGACCTTGGGCAGAAACGGAAAGCGGTGTTCCTTGATGGTCAGCATCTTGACACCGCCTGTAGCCCTGGCCGCGTGTTCGAGAAGCGCGGCCACAGGCGGCATATAGCGGTATTCCATCGCGACCCAGACGGGCGCGTCGTAGCTGTTGAGCACCTTGTCGACATCGGCCTGCGGATCGGTGAAGAGCGGCTTTTCCACCAGCACCGGCAGCGGCCGGATCGCGGCAATCTGGCTGAGCTGCGCCAGATGCAGGTGGTTCGGCGAGGCAATGACGAGGCAATCCAGCTCGGGCCGGGCCAGCAGCGCCGCAATATCGCCCACGAACGCGACATCTGGCACCAAAGCGCGCGCCGCCGCCCGCATCCCCGCATCCGGCTCGCAGATCGCGGTGACTTTTGTATCGGGCAGCAGGGCAATGTTGCGCAGATGCTCCTGCCCCATCATGCCGCAGCCAAGGAGGCCGTAATTCACTGTCTTGCCCATTTGCGTGGTCCTATCTGAGCCGCGCGACATACCGCGCCTGTCTTACCTGAGGCGCGCGACATACCGCGCCCGTCTTACCTGAGGCGCGCGACATACCGCGCGACATCCGTATTCACCCAGCTGTGCGATATTTCGGCAGCCACACCGTCACTGGCAAAACTGGTCCGTTCGGCCATAAGTGTCGGCGTGCCAGACGCAAGGCCAAATCGTCCGGGCACCCAGTCGGGCACCCGATCCGTGCTCAAGCGGTCCTCGGCGCGGGTGATCCAAAGGCCCAGCGCCTCGCGGTAATACTGGTAAAGCGCCTGTGGCGGGTCGGTGAGCGGCTCGGCATAGGACGCGTCCAGCCAGATTTCCTCGGCCACCGCCGGAATGCCGTCCAGCATTCGCAACCGGCGCATCCTGTGCGCGTGGCGGGACCGACCGAAGACCGGCAAACCTGCAGGTTTCGGCAGCTGCCTGACGTCGAGCAATTCAGCCGACGGCACCCCGCCCCCGGCCAGTAATTCGACCCTGAAAAACGCATAGACCGACGGTAGATCAGGCCGCGCCCGCACGTAATTGCCCGAGCCTTGCTTGCGCTCCAACAGGCCTTGCCGCTCCAGATCGCCCAAGGCCCGGCGCAGCGTGCCCACCGCCGTGCCAAGGCGCTCCGCCATCTCGCGTTCGGGCGGCAATCGGTCGCCGTCCAGCAGGTGGCCAGCGGCGATATCGCGGCTCAGCATGGCGCTGACCTCGAGGTATTTGGGCAAGGCGTCGGGCTTGGAAATCATTTGGGGCATCGGCCAAACCACATGATTGATACAGGATTGATCTACATCATCCGCAATGCTAGGCAAAGCCCTGTCGCAGCGCATGAGGCCCCCATGACCATCGTTCCCGTCACCTCCGCTGATCTGGACGCCGCCGAAGTGTCGTGGTTTTCCGCGCTCTGCTCTGACGATTATGAATATCTGGGCGTGCCCGAAGGGCGACTGCGGTCGTCGTGGGAGCATTGCAGCGGCATCGTGAAAGAAGCCGAAGCACAAGGCTTCCGCAACATCCTGTGCCCCTCGTCCTATCAGGTGGGTCAGGACACGCTGAGTTTCGTCGCCGGCTGCGCGCCGATCACCGACAGCATCAACCTGCTGGCGGCCGTGCGCTGCGGGGAAATGCAGCCCATCATGCTGGCGCGGACGCTTGCGACGCTGGATCACATGCTCAAGGGGCGGTTGACCGTCAACATCATCTCATCTGACTTTCCGGGCCAGAAAGAACCGTCGCCCTACCGCTACCGACGCTCGCGCGAAGTGGTCGAAATCCTCAAACAGGCCTGGACCCAAGACGAGATCAACCACCAGGGCGAAATCTACCAATTCAGCGGGCTGACCACCGACCCCGTCCGCCCCTACCAGAAAGGCGGCCCGCTCCTTTACTTCGGCGGCTATTCCCCCGATGCTTTGGAATTATGTGGCGAGCATTGCGACGTCTACCTGATGTGGCCCGAAACCCGCGATCAACTGGCCGACCGCATGCGCGCCGTGCACAATGTCGCCAACCGCTACGGGCGCACTCTGGACTACGGGTTGCGCGTCCACATGATCGTGCGCGACACGCAAGCCGAGGCGCGCGAATGGGCCGAGCATATCACCGCGAAACTCGACGACGAAATGGGCCAGCTGATCCGGCAACGCGCTTTGGACGCCGGATCGCTCGGCGTCTCGCATCAGGCCCGCGCCAGAGATCTGTCCGATCAATTCGGCTATATCGAGCCGCACCTTTGGACAGGTATCGGCCGCGCGCGATCGGGCTGCGGCGCAGCGCTGGTGGGCTCCACCGACCAGGTGCTGTCCGAGATCGAGATCTACCAGAAAATGGGCATCCGGGCCTTCATCTTTTCGGGCTATCCGCATATGGACGAATGCGTGCACTTCGGCACAAAGGTGTTGCCGCAGCTAAAAACCTGCTCGCTCCCCCATGAATATGGCCGCGTGCCCGCTACTATCCCGATGACGCCACTGGGCGCAGGAGAGAGACGATGAACCGCGTATCCCTGAATGATGACCTGAGCCTGAGCCGCATAATCTACGGCATGTGGCGGCTGGGCGATGCCGCCGACACCTCGCCCGATCATGTCCGCGCCAAGATCGAAATGTGCCTCGACCAGGACATCACCACGATGGATCAGGCCGACATCTACGGCGGCTACGAGGCCGAGGAAATCATGGGCGCGGCGCTGGATCCGGCCCTTCGCAACCGGATCGAGATCGTCACCAAATGCGATATCGTGGCCCCCGCCGGGCGCTATTCCGGCGCGCGGGTCAAGCATTACGATACCTCCCGCGCGCATATCATGGCCTCGGTCGACCATTCCCTGCGCCTGATGCGCACCGACCGGATCGACGTGCTGCTGATCCATCGCCCCGATCCGTTCATGGATGCGGATCAAACGGGTGCGGCCTTGGACGACATCGTGGCAAGCGGCAAGGTCCGCGCCGTGGGCGTGTCGAACTTCAAACTGCACGACTGGACTCTGCTGCAATCGGCCATGACATCCCCGCTGGTCACCAACCAGATCGAGTTGAGCCTGCTGGCACACGACGGCTTCACCAACGGCGACGTCGCCTATCTGCAAGAACGCAAGGTGCCCCCGATGGCGTGGTCGCCCCTTGGTGGCGGTGCGCTCTTCGACGCCGACCACACCGCCCTGCGCACCAAACTGACCGAGATCGGCCAAGGCTACGGCGTCGACGATACAGCCGTCGCGGTCGCCTGGCTGCTGGCGCACCCCGCCCGTATCATGCCGGTCATGGGCACCAACAACCCCGACCGCATCGCGCGTATCAGCGACGCTGCAAAAGTGCAGATGGACGTTGAGACGTGGTTCGATCTTTACACCACCGCTCTGGGCCACGAGGTCGCATGAACGCCGAACACAGCTTTGACCCCGCTGACGCCGACCCCCGCGACTTTCGCAACGCTCTGGGCCGGTTCGCGACGGGTGTCACCATCATCACCTGCGACACCGGCGAAGGCCCCATCGGCATCACCGCCAACTCCTTTGCGTCATTGTCGCTGGACCCGGCATTGGTGCTCTGGTCGCCCGCGAAATCCTCGCAGCGCTACCGGTTCTTCGTCGAGGCCGAACATTTCGCTGTGCATGTCCTGGACGACGATCAACGCGCCGTCTGCGACGCGTTCACCCGCGACGGCAACGCATTCGCGCCGCTGCCATGGGCCAATTGCCCGCGCGGCGTGCCACTGATCGACGGCTGCCTGAGCCGGTTCGAATGTGACCGAGTGGCGTGCCATGACGGCGGCGACCATTCCATCGTGGTGGGCCAGGTCACCCGCGTGACGACCCGCCCCGGCAAGCCGCTGTTGTTCTTCAACGGAACATTCGGGGAATTCGGCGCGCTCTGATGATCAGCGTGCATCGGGTCAAAACCGAAAATTACCCGTCCTGCGCCATTGAAAGCCCGCGAAACCCACGCCGCAATCGCGCCCGCGCCCCCTTTCATCTTGCCAGATAAACCTCGGGGTCCGGGGCAGCGCCCCGGTTGCGTCCGCGCAATCAGCGCCGCCGCTCGGGCAATATCCCCTGCGGCCGCCACAAGAGCACCAGACAGAGCATCACCCCGATGATCACGATCTGCAACGACGCGGCCCGCGCCTGATGTTCGGGCGGGAACACCTCGGAAATCAGCCCGCCAGACACGGCCCAGATCGCCCAGACCAGCACCGCGCCGAGGATCGCGCCGCGGTTGTTGCCAGATCCCCCCACGATCAGCATCGCCCAGACCTGAAACGTCATCATCGGCAGGTAATTCGCCGGTGCGATGAACCCGATGAACTGCGCCTGAACACCGCCCGCCAGCCCCATGATGCCCCCCCCCAGCGCAAAGGCCTGCAAGCGCAGGATCACCGGCGATTTGCCCAGCGATTGCGCCGCCATCTCGTCCTCGCGCACCGCACGCAGCACGCGTCCCCATGGGCTGCGCGCCAGATGCTCCAGCAGCAGATACAAGCTCAGAACCAGTGCCGCCGCCAAGCCGAGGTTGGCAAGGTTGAAGAGCACCGCATCGTCCTGCAAACCGCCGAACGCACGCGGGATGAACCCCATGCCGAACACGCCGCCCGTCAGACTTTCGAGGTTTTGAAACCCCAGTTGCAGCGACAGCGCGATGCCGAAGGTGGTGATCGCCAGATAATCCGACCGCAGCCGCAACGTCAGCGCGCCCACCAGGAACGACACGAAACCACCCACCAGCGCCGCCGCGATCCAGCCCGCAGCAATCGGCAGATCGAACCCGCCCAGCCGTCCGTCCACCGCAGGCGTGGTCACGATCCCCGCCACATAGGCCCCCACGCCGACGAACCCCGCCACACCGACGTTGAACAGCCCCGTCTGCCCCCATTGCACGTTCAGCCCGAGGCTGATGATCGCGTAGCTCATGGCCAATGTCAGGAAAAACGCGCCGTAGGCAACAAACTCCATGCCTCAGCCCCTTTGTCCGAAAAGACCCGTGGGCCGCACGATCAGCACCGCGACCAGCAGCACGAACGCGACCGCCGCGCGCCATTCCGCACCGATCAGCTGCACCGTCATCGCCTCGGCCAGCCCGATGATCAGCCCGCCCAGCATCGCGCCGGGAATGGACCCTATGCCACCAAGGATCGCGGCGGCAAACAAGGGCAGCAGCAGATCGAACCCCATATAAGGCCGGATCTGCACCAAAAGCCCCGACATCACCCCCGCCACGCAGGCCAGCCCCGCGCCAATGATCCACGTCATCCGAATGACCATTGCCACGTCGATCCCGTAGACCCCCGCCAGAGACGGGTTCTCGCTGACCGCGCGCATGGCGCGGCCCGTGGCGGTGCGGGTGACCACCAGATGCAGCGCCAGCACCAGAACCGCCGTCATCGCGATGGTCAGCAGCTGATCCGGCGTGGCGCGCATGCCCAGTCCGATCTGCTGCGCGATCTGCAATTCGCGGGTCAGGTAGACCGGATTGGCGGTGTAGATGAACTCGATCAGCGAGCGCAGCGCCATGGACGCGCCGAAACTGGCCATCACGATGATGATCGCATCGGCACCCCTGCGCCTGAGACTGCCGAACAGCACCCGGTCCAGCGCCAGCGTCAGCACGATGGTCAGGCCTATCCCCGCCATCAGCGACACCGGCAGCCCCCAGCCAAAACTGAACGGCCCCAGCGGCGTGCCCACGCCAAGTGAGGCCAGAAACCCGCCCAGAAAGCCCGAGACCGTCAGCGTCAGATAGGCACCACCGGCCAGAAAGTCGCCGTGGGTAAAGTTGGCAAACCGCAGGATTGCGTAGGTGAGCGTCAGGCCAATCGCCCCCAGCCCTATGATAGACCCTGCGATCACCCCGTCGATCAGCACCTGAGGATTCATGCCGTCGCCTCCCGTGTGCCAAGGAACAGACGGCCCAGAAGCGCTCCGTCGTGCAGCGCATCCGACGGGCCGTCATGCGCCAGTTCGCCGTCCACCAGCACCAGCGCGCGGGTCACCAGTTGCAGGGCGGCGCGGACGTTTTGCTCGACCAGCACCAGCGTTACGCCAGCATCCGAAATCTTGCGCAATGTGTCGAACACCTGCCCGACCAGTTTGGGCGAGAGGCCCGCCGACGGCTCGTCGAGGATCAGCACCTGCGGCTCATTCAGCAGCGCCCGCGCGGCGGCGAGCATCTGACGTTGCCCGCCCGACAGCGCGCCCGCCTGGCGCGACGAATGGCTGGCCAGATCGGGGAACATCGCGAACATCGCCTCGATACGGTCCGCGCGACGGCCTTTTGGAACCAGTTCAGCAGCGATTTGCAGGTTTTCGCGGATGCTGAGCCGGGTAAATATATTCTCGGTCTGCGGCACGAACCCCAGACCACGCCGCGCCAGATCATGCGAGGCCACGCCGGTGATATCCACGTCGTTCAGCGTGACATGACCGCCCAGACAGGCAACCTGACCCGCCACAGCCTTGATCAGCGTCGACTTTCCCGCACCGTTGGGACCAAGGATGCCGACCGCCTCGCCTTGGGCCACGTCCAGCGACACGCCTTTGACGATGGGCAGGTCCGGGTCGTATCCGGCCTGAAAGTCGCGCAGGGACAGCATGCTCATGCCGGATCTCTCATGCTGGCATCCCGTCCAGATAGACGTCGATCACATGCGGCATCTGCGTGACCTCTTGTGGCGTGCCTTCCGCCAAATGACGCCCCCCCGCCATGACGATCACCCGAGGGCAGAGCCGCGCGATCATCTCCATGTTGTGCTCGATCAGCAGGATCGCGATGCCGTCGGCATGGATGGCCGCAATGCGGTCGATGATCAGATCGAGCAGCGCCGGGTTCACCCCCGCCGCCGGTTCGTCCAGCAGAATGACCTTTGGTCCCGCCATCAGCACCCGCGCCAGTTCCAGCAGCTTGCGTTGCCCGCCCGACAGGACCGAGGCAGGCTGGTCCGCCAGATGCGTGAGCCGCACGAAATCCAGCAAGGCGCGGGCACGATCCGTAATCCGCCGCTCCTCGGCCGCGACCGCGCGCGGGCGCAGCAAGGCCATCAACGGGTTCTCGCCGGTCTGGCCCTGGGCGGCTGTCATCACGTTTTCCAGCACGGTCATGCGCGCGAACGGTTTGGGGATCTGGAAAGATCGGCTCAGCCCCCGGCGGCAGCGGTCTTGCGGGCTGGCGCGGGTCACGTCGTCGTCCATCAGGGTGATCGCGCCCGCATCCGGCAGCAATGTGCCCGCCAGCAGGTTGAACATTGTCGTCTTGCCCGCACCGTTCGGCCCGATGAGGCCCAGCATGCCGCCCGGCTCAAGCTCCAGCGACATGCCCGCGATCACCTCGAGCCCGCCAAAGGACTTGCGCAGATCGCGCGCCGACAGGACCGGAGGCGAGAAAGAAGATAGGATTGACATGTTGCCTCAAAAGTTGATCAATGATCAGATGTGACCACACACGCCGCCATACGTAAAGCCATCAAACATGCGACTCGCCAAAAAATGCCCTCGCCGGAGTGATCTGTTGAACCTGTCGTCATCGCCTCAAGGTCTCGATACGCTTTTGCCCGTCGCGCGCGAAACCGCGCAGGACCGGGTCTATCATCAGCTGCGCCACGCGCTGATCTGCGGCGAATTCGACGCGGGCGCGCCGTTTGTGGTGGGCGATCTGGCGCAGCGTCTTTCCGTCTCTTCGATGCCCGTGCGCGAGGCACTGGCCCGGCTGGTGTCCGAACGCGCGCTCGAGGCGACGCCGAACCGGCGGATGCGTATCCCGCTGCTCAGCCGCATCCGCGCCCGCGATATCGTCGCCGCCCGCACGATGATCGAAGGCGCGCTGGCCTGCGGTGCCCTGCCCCGGCTGACGCTGCGCGACATCACCGATCTGGCGCGCCAGATCGACCGTTACGAGGACGCCCCCGACGCCAGTGCCCACGCGGCGGCGAACCATGCGTTCCACTTTGCGATCTATGCCCGCGCCGACATGCCCGTTCTGCTGCCCTTTGCCGAAAGCCTGTGGATGCAGGCCGGCCCCTATGTGCGCGCCGCCGTGCGGCTGCATTCCGATCTGGTGGACAGCGCGGGCAATCTGCATCACCGCGGCATGCTGGACGCGATCCGCAGCCGCGATGCCGATGCGCTGAACGTTGAATTGACCGCCGATATCAGCCGCGCCTTCGATATCCTCGAACGCGCGGGCGACGATGTCTGGAGCGACGATGTCTGAGCGTTTTGAGCTATGGGATCTGCGGGTCGAGGTCACAGCGCCCGAAGGCGCGCATCTGTGGTGCGGCGCAAATGTCGGCGACTACTTTGAACTTCGCGGCGAGATGATGTATCTGCCCGAAGGACAAGGCATCTCGATCTATTCACTTGCCTCGGTCCTGCCTCTGCTGGCCGCGAAACAGCGCATCACCGACCCTGCCGACTGGATGCACACGGATGCCGAAATCGCCTGCCCCGACCCCAATTGCCCATCGCGACTGCGCATCACCCGGCTGGGCAAGCGCGTGTTCAACCATTCCGAAACCACCGCCGTGCCGCTGACCCCAAAGGACACCTCATGAATCACTATGACCTCGCCCCCGGCTACAGCATTTCACGGGTCATCAAGGGCGGCTGGCAGCTTGCCGGCGGGCACGGGGCGATAGACCGCGACACCTCGATCAAGGACATGTTCGCGTTCTGCGACGCAGGCATCACCACCTTCGACTGCGCCGACATCTATACCGGCGTCGAGGATATGATCGGCGCCTTCCGGTCCGAATACGCCATGGTCAAGGGGGCCGAGGCGCTGGGACAGGTCAAGGTGCACACCAAATGCGTCCCCGATCTGGCCGTTCTGGGCAGCGTCACGCGGCAGCAGATCGAGGCGGGCATCGACCGCTCGCTCAAACGGCTGGGCACCAACAGGCTGGATCTGGTGCAATACCATTGGTGGGATTACGAGGTGGACCGCTGCACCGAGGTCGGTCTGTGGCTGGCCGAGATGCAGAAAAAGGGCAAGATAGCACATCTGGGCGGCACCAACTTCGACACCGATCACATGGTCGCCCTGGTCCGCGCGGGCATGCCGCTGGTGTCGATGCAGGTGCAATATTCCCTGATCGACGACCGGCCCGCGCGGCGGATGGCCGAGGCGGGGGCGGAACACGGCGTGCATCTGATCTGCTACGGCACGGTCAGCGGCGGGCTGATGTCGGAACGGTGGCTTGGCGCCGCAGAGCCACAGGATCCTTACGAGAACCGGTCCTTGCGCAAATACAAGCTGATCGTGGATGAATTCGGCGGCTGGGCGCTCTTTCAGGAGTTGCTGGCGGCGCTGGACACCGTCGCCAGACGCCATGACACCGATATCGCCTCTGTCGCCAGCCGGATCATGCTTGACCGCCCCGGTGTGGCTGCCGTCATCGTCGGCGCGCGCAACGCGGACCATGTGTCGCGCAATGCAGGGCTGGCAACGCTGGACCTGACGCCCGAGGACACCGCGCAGATCGAAGCCGTGCTTGCGAAGGCCCGCAAAGTCCCCGACGATGTCTTTGCGCTGGAGCGGGATCAGGGCGGCCCGCATGGCTCGATCATGAAATACAACCTCAACAAGGCCCCTGCATGAAAGATCTGCTAACCCTCGCCACCAACGAAATCACCGCCCGGCATGTGTTTTTCGTCGACTGGTTCACGGGCCGCGCCGAGGATACGGCCATGGCGGAATGCGAGGCGTCGTTTGCACCGGATTTCCGCATCATCTGGCCCGACGGCAGCGCGCATGATTGCGCCGCTCTGGTCGAAATGCTGCGCGGCGCAAAAGGCGGACACGATGCCAACTTTGCCATACGGGTCGAGATCGACCACCACATCGACATTACCAAAGACGACATTCTGGTGACCTTCGACGAACATCAGCATCTGGACGGCCGCGACAATCACCGCCGCGCCACAGCGCTCTTTACACGCGACACCACAGCCCCCGAAGGCGTGCTCTGGCGCTATCTGCACCAAACCTGGATCACCGCATAAAAAACGAACCCCAACAAGGAGAAGACCAATGAAAACAATAACAAAACTGACCTTTGCCACCGCGCTGACCGCATTGGGCAGCATGGCGACCGCACAGGATTGCGACATTACCGTGGGATTGGTTCTGGAACTGACCGGCCCTGCGGGCGCATTCGGTCAGGCCGGGGCCAAGTCGATCGAAATGGCGTTCCGCGACATGAACGAGGCGGGCGGCGTGCTGGGCTGCAATCTGGTGACGGACACCCGCGACAGCCAGAGCCAGGGCAACGTCGCCGTCGATCAGGCCACGCAGCTTGTCAACATCCGCAACGTGCCGGTGATCATCGGCGGCATCATCTCGTCGGTGTCGGTGCCGGTGCTGACATCCGTAACGGCCCCCGCAGGCGTGGTGCAGGTGTCGCCCGCGTCGTCCTCGCCCACGCTGACGCAGCTGGGCCGTGACGGCAAGACCGGCGGCTATTTCTTCCGCACGATCACGTCGGATGCATTGCAGGGCGTGGCTGCGGCCAAATACGCGCTGGATCAAGGGCTTGACAACCTTGCCATCATCCATGTGAACAACGATTTCGGCGTCAACCTGATGCGCGAGTTTACCGCCGCCTACGAGGCGTTCGGCGGCACCATCAAATCGACCACGCCCTATAACGAAAACCAGCCCAATTACGCGTCCGAGGTCACTTTGGCGCTCGGTTCCGAGCCGGATGCGCTTTACCTGATCTCCTATCCCGTGGACGGCGCCACCATCGCGCGGGCCTGGGTCAGCCAGGGCGGCCCGCAGCGCTATCTGCTCAACGACGGCATGAATTCCACCGATTTCATCGAGGCGGTGGGCGCGCAATTCCTTGAGGGTGCATACGGCACATCCTCGGGCACCGAAGAGACGCAATCGACCCGGTATTTCTACGACACCTACGCTGACTTCTCGGGCGGGATCGACCCTGCTGCCCCGGCGGCCGACCGGTCCTATGACGCAGGTGCCATCGTCGGGCTGGCCATCGCCCACGCGGGCGTCGCGGAATCCGACGCCATCCGCGATTCAATGCGCGCCGTTCTGGACCCCGAAGGCGAGCCGATCTTTGCAGGCCCCGAGGAATTCGCCAAGGCGCTGGCCCTGATCGAAGAGGACAAACCCATTCGCTACGAAGGCGTGATCGGCGCGGTGACCTTCGACGCTTACGGCGACATCTCGGGTCCGTTCCGGCTCTGGACCATCAAAGAAGGCGTGGTGGAAACCATCGGACAGATGACCACCGAGGACGTCGCCGCCGCCATGGCCGAAATGGAGTGACCCGACGCCGCCCCGCAGGCTCAGGTCTGCGGGGCACGTCAACCTGCGGCCAGACAGGACATGCCATGCCCCCTCTTCCTGACGATTTGCTCGCCGAGACCCTGCTGCCCTCGTCCGATCTGCGCGCCGATCTGCCGTTTTTCACCAAGCGGTTGGGGATGCGGCTCGACACGATCTTTCCCGCCGATGACCCTGCTGTGGCCAGCCTGTCGGGCCACGGTCTGCGCATCCGCCTCGAACAGGGCGCGGGTCAGCCCGGCGCGATCCGTCTCTTGACCGATGATGCGCAGGCGTTCGACGGCCAGGGCGAAATGACCGCGCCCGGCGGCACGCGGGTGATGATCGCGCCGCTGACCCCGCAGGTCGGCCAACCCACCACGCAACATGAATTTGCCGTGCGCCGTCTGGCGGACGAGGCCCCGTGGGTCATTGGCCGTGCGGGCATGCATTACCGCGATCTGATCCCTTCGCGGCTGGGCGGGTCGATCATCGCCAGCCACATCCGCATCCCCGACGGCGGTCCTGTGCCCGACATGGTGCATTATCACACGGTCGGCTTTCAGCTGATCTATTGCTATCGCGGCTGGGTCGACGTTCTTTATGAAGATCAAGGCGACATGATCCGGCTGCACGCTGGCGATTGCGTGACGCAGCCCCCCGGCATCCGTCACCGCGTGGTCGCGGCATCGCCCAATATCGAGGTCATCGAAATAGGCGTGCCCGCAGAACATGTCACGACGATCGACCACGATACGGTCTTGCCCAACGGCAAGGGCGATCCTGCGCGCGAATGGGACGGGCAGCGGTTCGTGCATCACGTCTTGGCCGGGGCCCAGTGGCGCCCGTTCCGCATTCCGGGTTTCGAGGCCCGCGATACAGGGATTTGCTCCGGGACCAAGGGCGTCGCCGGTATTCAGGTGGCGCGCGTGTCCGAAGGGGATACTGCAAGGACGCGCCACGACGCGGATATTCTGTTTACGTTCGTGCTCGAGGGGTCGATGCGACTGCGTGCCGATGCGCAGGCCAGCCATGATCTGCATGCAGGTGATGCCTTTGTGGTGCCGCCGGGGGTGACGAGTGTCTACGAGATTCTGTCACAAGATCTGGAGCTTCTCGAGGTAGCCCTGCGCGGCGATTTCGCAACATTCATCGAGAGTTAGGTCGGCCTCCCCAAGCCGCCATCAAGCGCGATGCACAGTGGGCGAGCGTTCGCATTTTCCCCCACATCAATCCCCCCACATCAATCCCCCCACTTCACGCCCCCCGAATAATCGCCCTCAGCCTTGCCGCGATACCGCTCCGCCATCTCCTCCGGCACTTCGCAGGTACCGACCGGAAACGGCACGATACCCCTGCGCATGGTCGGTTTCCGTTTGCGCTGCCCGTGACAATGTCGCATCGGCGCGGCTCAAACCACCTGTTTTGGGTTCGGTGCTGGCGGACCCTTGCGGGCCGAAGGCGCGCGCGGCATGGTTTTGACAACCTTCCGACCTGAGGCCCTGATGACAGACCCCAGCGACACTGACCCGCCTCTGTCCTGTTGCACCCCTGCGCGGGGGGGTCCGGTGTGCGGTGAAGCCGGGCAGCCGTCACCCGATCTGCCACAGACCAACGTGGCCGTGCCCAGCGACGTGCAGATCATTCCAGGCGGCATGGCCCTCATCGGCACGGAGCGTCCCGAATTGCCCATCGACGGCGAAGGCCCGCTGCGCCAAAGCCGCCTCAAACCCTTTGCCATCGACGCCGCCGCCGTGACCAACGCGCGCTTCGCCGAATTCACCGCCGCCACAGGCCATGTGACCGAGGCCGAGCGGCTGGGCGATTCCTTTGTCTTCGCGGGGCTCTTGCCCAAAGGGATCCCCCCCGGCCCCGGCGTGCCCGAGGCCCCGTGGTGGCGCATGACCAAAGGGGCCTGCTGGCACCGGCTGACCGGCGCAGGTGGCCCCAACGGCGCGCCCGACGACCACCCCGTCGTGCATGTCAGCTGGACCGACGCGCGCGCCTTTGCCGACTGGGCCGGGGGCCGCCTGCCCTCCGAGGCCGAATGGGAACATGCCGCGCGAGGGGGCCTGGGCGACGTGCGCTACCCGTGGGGCGATACAGAGCCCGACGACACCGGACATTTTCCCTGCAACATCTGGCAGGGGCGCTTTCCGCATCACAACACCGGTCTGGACGGCTATGTCGCCACCGCCCCTGCAAGGTCGTTCGCGCCCAATGGCTATGGGCTTTTCAACATGGTGGGTAATGTCTGGGAATGGACGGCGACGCCGTTCAGGGTCCGGTCGCTGAAGAAATCCGTTCAGCGCGCCCATGCGGGCAAGGCAGGCTACAGGGTGGTCAAGGGCGGGTCGTTCCTGTGCCACGCCAGCTATTGCACCCGCTACCGGATCGCCGCGCGCAGCGGAACGTCCCCCGACAGCAGCACGTCGCATCAGGGGTTTCGGGTGGTTTATGATGTCAAATGACCGGACAGGGCGATTTACAAGCCCGCGCCAATCGCCCACACTCTGCCCAAAACCCGGAGGAATACTTGGACACCCAGGTCGCGATCATCGGCGGCGGGCCATCTGGCCTCTTGCTGTCGCAATTGCTGCACGTCAGCGGCATTTCCAGCATCGTGCTGGAGCGCCGCAGCAAGGATCACGTGCTGTCGCGCATCCGTGCGGGCGTGCTGGAACAGGGTCTTCTGGGTCTGATGCGTCAGGCAGGCGTGGCCGACCGGATGGAGCGCGAAGGGTTCACCCACAAAGGCACGGTGATCGCCTATGATGCCACGCATTTCCGCATCGACTTCACCGCCCATACCGACACGCCGGTGATGGTTTACGGTCAGACCGAAGTCACCCGCGACCTGTATGACGCGCGCGAGGCGTCCGGCGCGGATCTGCGGTTCGACGTCGACGAGGTGCAGATCACGGATGCCGGCCCCGGCCCCGGCGCAGGCCCCGCCCGCGTCAGCTATGTCCAGAACGGACAACGCCGCGACATCACGGCGGATTTCGTCGCCGGGTGCGACGGCTTCCACGGGGTATCCCGCCAGACGATCCCAAAGTATATCCGCCGCGAATACGAAAAAGTCTATCCCTTTGGCTGGCTCGGCATCCTGTCGGAAACGCCCCCGGTGCACCACGAATTGATCTACGCCAATTCCAGCCGCGGATTTGCCCTGTGCTCGATGCGCAATGCCACGCTCAGCCGCTATTACATCCAGTGCGACACGTCCGACCACGCAGGCAACTGGTCCGACGACGCGTTCTGGGACGAATTGCGCCGCCGGGTGCCGGCGGAGTTCGCCGATACAATGGTGACCGGGCCGTCGATCGAAAAGAGCATCGCCCCCCTGCGATCCTTCGTTTGCGAGCCGATGCGCTGGGGGCAATTGTTCCTGTGCGGGGATGCCGCCCATATCGTGCCGCCCACCGGGGCCAAGGGGCTGAACACAGCCGCCAGCGACGTGCATTACCTCTGGACCGGCCTGCGCGATCATTATTCCGGGGACGGTGCGGCGCTCGACGCCTATTCCGCCCGCGCGCTGGCCCGCGTCTGGAAGGCCGAGCGGTTTTCGTGGTGGATGACCTCGACCCTGCACCGCTTTCCAGACCAAACCGGGTTTGATCTGCGCATGCAACATGCCGAGCTTGCGTTCCTTCAATCATCGCAATCGGCGCAGGCCGCGCTGGCGCAAAACTACGTGGGGTTGCCCTATTGACCGACCGTTATGACACCGGAATGAAGGTCCGCCGCAAGGTGCTGGGCGATGCGCATGTGGACCGCACCGAAGCCGCCAAAACCGATTTCGACGTGCCCTTTCAGACCCTGATCACCGAAGGCGCGTGGGGCAATGTCTGGGCCTCGGACGCGATCCCCCTGCGCGAACGGTCGATGCTGACGCTGGCCTTGCTCGCGGCGCTTGGCAATTTCGACGAGATCCCCATGCACATCCGCGCCTGCGCCAACACCGGGGCCAGCCGCGAAGACATTATGCAGGTGTTCCAGCACGTCGCGATCTACGCAGGCGTGCCCCGCGCCAACCACGCGATCAAGCTGGCGCGCCAGACATTCGATGAAATGGAGGGCAAATGACCAACGGTTTCCCAGCGCGGAGCCGCGCATGGCACCCGCCCGCGCTGACGCCTGCCTATAAAACCTCGCTTGCGCGCAGCCCCAGACACGCGCCCCTGATGATGCCCACGACAGCGTCCGAGGAAAGCGGGCCTGTGTTTGGCCACGACATGCTCGGCCCTCTGGACAACGACCTGATCCTGAACTTTGCCAGTGACGGCCAAAGCGCCATCGGCCCGCGCATCATCCTTTATGGGCGCGTCATCGACGAAATGGGCCGCCCCGTGCCGGGCGCCCTGATCGAGGTCTGGCAGGCCAATGCGGGCGGGCGCTATCGCCATAGCAAGGAACGCTATCTCGCGCCTCTGGACCCGAACTTCGGTGGCTGCGGGCGGATGATCACCGGCGCCGACGGTGGCTATGAATTCCGCACCGTGCAGCCCGGCCCCTATCCCTGGCCCAACGGCCCCAACGACTGGCGGCCCGCGCATATTCATTTCTCGGTCTTCGGGCACAGTTTTGCCCAGCGCCTGATCACCCAGATGTATTTCGAAGGCGATCCGATGATCTGGCTCTGCCCTATCGTCGGCGCGATCCCGTCGCGCGCGGCGATCGAGACGCTGGTCGCCGCCTACGATCCTGTGCGCACGATCCCGATGGACGCGCGGGCCTATAAATTCGACATCGTGCTGCGCGGACGCCGCCAGACGCTGTTCGAGAACCGGATCGAGGGGGCCTGAGCCATGGTGCAAAAGATCGACGTTAACCGCGAGTCGCCCTCGCAGACCGCAGGCCCCTATGTGCATATCGGCTGCACGCCGGGGGTGGACGGGTTGGAGATCTATCCGCACGACCTTGGGTCACAGATGATCCGGGGTGACGTTTCCGGAGAACGGATCACGATCAAAGGCGCGGTGCATGACGGCACCGGCATGGCGCTGCGCGACGCACTGGTCGAGATCTGGCAGGCGGATTCCGAGGGCCGTTTCGCGAAAGGCCCCGACGCGCCGTTCACCGGATTTGGCCGCTCTGCGGGCGACATGACCACCGGCGAATTCACCTTTCAGACGATCAAACCGGGCCGCGTGGCCTTTCCCGACGGGCGCATGCAGGCCCCGCACATCCTGTTCTGGATCGTCGCGCGGGGCATCAATCTGGGGCTGCAAACGCGGATGTATTTCGCCGATGAGGACAATTCCGACGATCCGGTGCTGAGCCGGATCGAACATGCCTCGCGCATCCCGACGCTGCTGGCCCAGCCGCAAGGCGACGGTGTTTACCGTTTCGACATCCACCTGCAAGGCCCGCAGGAAACCATCTTTTTCGACTGCTGAAGGACCAGACATGACCAAACCCTGCATCATCTGCGTGGCGATCACCGGTTCCGTGCCCAAAAAGGCCGACAACCCCGCCGTGCCGATCACGATCACCGAGCAGATCGAAAGCACGCAAGCCGCGTTCGAGGCAGGCGCAAGCATCGCCCATTGCCACGTGCGGCTCGACGACGGCACGCCCACCTCGGATCCCGAGCGGTTCGGACGGTTGATGGAGGGCCTCGCCGCGCATTGTCCGGGCATGATCGTGCAGCTTTCGACCGGCGGGCGGTCGGGTGCAGGCACGGAACGCGGCGGTATGCTGCCCCTGCGCCCCGACATGGCGTCGCTGACGGTCGGCTCGAACAACTTTCCCACCCGCGTCTACGAGAACCCGCCCGATCTGGTCGATTGGCTGGCCTCAGAAATGATCGCGCACGAGATAAAGCCCGAGATCGAGGCGTTTGATCTGAGCCACATCCACCAGGCGGTGAAGATGGCCAAGGACGGTCGTCTGAAAGGCCCGCTCTATGTGCAATTCGTCATGGGTGTGAAGAACGCCATGCCCGCCGACCGCGATGTGTTCGACTATTACGTGAAAACGATGGCGCGGCTGGCCCCGGACGCCGAATGGTGCGCGGCAGGCATCGGAGCGTCGCAGATCATTGTCAACGAATGGTGCATCGCCGGTGGCGGGCATTGCCGGACGGGTCTCGAGGACAACGTGCGGCTGGACCGCGACACACTTGCGCCGTCGAATGCCGCCTTGGTGGAACGGACGGTGGCGCTGTGTTCGCAATACGAACGGCCGGTGGCGACATGGCAAGAGGCGCGTCAAATGCTGGGATTGCGCACCGTCTAAACCTCAGCCAAGCCACCCCACACAAGCCAGGCGCGGGGCTGCCCGTGGGGTGGCGCTCCGACTTGAGTTCTGCGCATTTTATGCCAGCCACGCCCCTCTCAGAATAATTCTATCAACCAGCATCTACAAAAGCGCCAGCCCGCCGGGACGGGCAGACGCTCGCCCGGCGCCTTCGGCTTGATTTCGGGCCAAAGGAAATCAAACGCCCCGCAAAACCATCCCACTCGCCCCGGTGATTTCTCCCAAAGCCTTCCCCGGAACGCGGGTCTGCCGCCGTTCCTCGACCATCCGCCCACGGGTCAACGCGATATCCACGATCGCGGCGGCAGACGCCGCCTCGATCACGAACACCCCGTCGCTATCGGCCAGAACGGCATCCCCCGGCATCACTGCGACGCCGCCCAACGACACCGGCTTGTGCACACGTCCCGCGATGTCCAGCAGCCGGGTCGTCACAGGCGCGGTCCCGCGGCACCACACCGGAAAGCCCAGGTCGGCCATCTCGACCGCATCGGTGCAGGGTCCGTCGATCACCGCGCCGATGATACCCGCGCGCATCGCCGCAGACGCCACGCCGTCGCCCAGACACGCATAGGTCTGATCCCCCAGCCGGTCGATCATCAGTATATCGCCCGCCTCTGCCAGCCCGATGGCGTGGTGCAGCATGGTGCTGTCGGGCCCCGGACATTGCACTGTCAAAGCCCGCCCGGCGATGCGCGGCGCGAACCCTCGGCTGGCGGCGATCGCATGATCCAGATGCCCCCAATAGAGGATATGACCCAGCATCGTCGTCTCAAGCATCAGCATCTGATCGACCAGCCCGTCCGGCAAGGCGGCAGGCGTTTCTCCGATCACGTATTTGGGGATATTGGGCAGCGGTGTGGCCATCGGGGCACCTATGAGCTTCGGGATTTCAGGGTCGGGTCGAGCACGTCGCGCAGCCAGTCGCCGATGAGCGACACCGACAGCGCGAGCACGAATATCACAGCGCCTGGGAACGCCGTCAGCCACCACGCGGTGAGCAGACGGTCGCGCCCTTCGGACATGATCTGACCCAAAGATGTGAGCGGCGGCTGCACGCCGAGGCCGAGGAAACTGAGGGCGGTTTCCAGCAGGATCGTCAGCGGCAGATTGACGGTGAATTGCACCAGCGCGATCGAGATCACGTTGGGCAGGATGTGCATCAGGTAGATGCGCGCGGGCGACGCGCCCAACGCGCGGACGGCGGTGACATAGCCGTGTTCCTTGGCCGACAGGACCGCGCCGCGCATGAGCCTTGCGTAGACCTCCCATCCCGTCAGGCCAATGAGCAAGAGGAACAAGGTGAAGGAATTGTCGAACATCGCCAGCACAAAAAGCGCCACGATGATGATCGGCAGGCTGGCCTGCACATCGACGGCGGCGACAATGGCGTTTTCGGTCCAGCCCCTTCGGGCGGCGGCCAGAACGCCCAGGAGCGAGCCAAGCACTGCGCCGATCACCGTTCCGACGATGGCCACCAGAAGCGTGATCCGCGCGCCGATCACCAGCCGGATCAGAACGTCTCGGCCCCGCGCATCGGTGCCGAGGAAATAATCGGGGTTGCCGCCCAGAAAGGCGGGCGGCTCCAACCGCGCCACCAGCGATGTGGTGCGGTATTCGTGCGGCGTGAGGAACTGACCGAAGAGCGCAAAGAGCACGAACAGCACCACAAAGCCCAGCGCAAGGCGCACCGCCCAGGGCATCCGGCCCTTCATGACGCGCGGATCCGGGGGTCGATCACCAGATAGAGCAGGTCCACGATCAGGTTGGTCAGGATCATCGTCACGGCCACGGCCAGAACGATGAATTGCACGGTGGCGATGTCGCGGGTGGCGACGCTGCGAACCAAAAGCTGACCCACGCCGGGCCATGCGAAGACCTGCTCGGTGACGACCGATCCGGCGATCAACCCGCCGAGGCTCAGGCCGACCAATGTCACCAAGGGGATCGCGGCGTTCGGCCCTGCATGGCGGGTCAGGCGGCGCATCCACGGGATGCCACGCGCTTCGGCGGCGACCATGAAGGGGGCGTTGATCGTCTCCAGCAGCGAGGATCGGGCGAAGCGGGCGAAGGCGCCCATGGAGGCCAGACCCAGCGTCAGCGCGGGGGGCAGGACATCGAGCAAACCGCCATCTGCTGCGGCGGATGAGCCGAAATAGACCTGGAACACCAGCGCGCCGGTGAGGATTACGCAGAGGCCGAAGAGGAAGTTCGGCATGGCGAAGGCGAAGACGGAAAAGCCCATGACGCCCCGGTCGATGGGTTTGCCCCGGTTCAATGCGGCGATCACGCCGAGGGGGATGCCTGCGAGCAACGCGATCAGCAAAGCGGTGCCGCCAAGGCGCAATGTCGCGGGGAGGCGGTCGAAGAAGAGCTTGGCGGAGGCTTGGCCCGTGTGGATCGAATAGCCGAAATCGCCGCTTGCGAGCTGGGCGAGGTAGCTGGTGTATTGCTTCCACAGCGGCTGGTCGAGGCCCATGGCGCGGGCGTATTGGTCGATGACTTCTTGTGGCGCATCGGGGGGTGCCAACGCCGCTGCGGGGTCGCCGGAAAAGCGGATGAACACAAAGACCAGCGTGACGGTGATCAGCAGGGTTATGGCGGCGCGCAGCACGCGGGAGAGGATGAAGCCGGTCATGCGACGGCCTTGAGCGATTTGCCGGGGGCGGCGTTGATGAGCGCGCGGGTGTAGGGCTGTTGCGGATCCGCGAAGAGTGTGGCGGCCGGGCCGGTTTCGACGATCTGGCCGTCCTTCATCACGATGACGTCGTCGGCGATGGCGGCGGCGACGCGCAGATCATGGGTGATGAAGACCATGGCGAAGCCGAGACGGCGTTGCAGGTCGCGGAACAGATCGAGGACCTGCGCCTGGATCGAGACGTCGAGGGCCGAGACGGCTTCGTCGGCGATGAGGACGTCCGGTTCGAGTGCGAGAGCGCGGGCGATGCAGATGCGCTGTCTCTGGCCGCCTGAGAATTCATGCGGGTGGCGGTCGGCGGATTGCGGCGAGAGGCCGACGAGGGAGAGCAGCTCTTCGGCCCGGTGCCGGGCCTCATCGCGGGGCATGCCGTGAATGATCGGCCCTTCCGCGATGGCGGAGCGGATGGTCTGGCGCGGGTCGAGCGCGCTGAACGGATCTTGCAGGACGACCTGAATGCGTTTGCGCAGGGCTTGCAGGGCGGGGCCTTTGAGATCGGTGATGTCCTGACCGTCGAAACGGATCGTGCCGGATTGCAGGTCTTCGAGGCGGAGCAGGCAGCGCGCGAGCGACGATTTGCCGGAACCGGATTCGCCGACGACCGCGATTGTGCGGCCCCGCCCCAAGGTCAGGGACACGTCCTGCACCGCGAGGATGTCGCGGCGGTTGAAGAACCCGCCGGTGCGGTAGGTGAGGTGCAGGTTTTCGGCGGTGAGTATGGCGTCAGAGGCGGCGGTGTCGCGGGCCACGCCTGCCTGCGTCGCGGCGGCGAGCAGGTTTTGCGTGTAAGGGTGAGCGGGGGCGCTGAGCAGTGTGGCGGCCTCGCCCGCCTCGACCACCTGACCTTCTTTCATCACCACGATGTCGTCGGCGATGTCGCTGACCACGCCGAAATCGTGGGTGATGAAGAGCACGGCGGTGCCGCGTTCGCGCTGCAACTCGGCGATCAGGGACAGGATCTCGGCTTGTGTCGTGACGTCCAGCGCGGTCGTCGGCTCGTCCGCGATCAGCAGCGCGGGGTTCAGCAGCAGCGCGCCCGCGATCACGATGCGTTGGGCCTGACCGCCCGACAGCTGATGCGGATAGCTGCGCGCGATGCGATCGGGGTCGGGCAGTTTGACGGCGCGCAGCATGTCCATGACGCGGGCTTTGCGCTCGGTTCGGGGAACGCCGTGGACCAGCGCGATTTCCTCGAGCTGATGGCCGACACGCTGGAGCGGGTCGAGCGAGGCACCCGCATCCTGAAACACCATGGCCATCTGCGCGGATCGCAGCCGCTGAAAGGCCGGGTCGCGTTGGCCGGGCAGCGCGGCGTTCTGGAACGTCACCAAGCCAGAAACGACAGGCAGACCGCGCGGCAGCATGCCCATGATCGCCTGTGCTACGATCGATTTACCGGACCCGGATTCGCCCACCAGACAGAGCGTCTGACCGGCGGCCACGGAAAACGTGACATTCTGCACTGCAAAAGCGCGGTCGCCCCCCAAAGGAAGGGCGACCGTCAGATCGTCTATGCGGACGACCGGTTCGGAGAGGTCGGCCCCGCCAGAAGGTGCGGCCCTGCCAGAAGGTGCGGTCCCGCCGATCATTCCACCGTCAGGTATTCTTTGTTGAAGATGGTCAGCGCCGAATTGCCCGGATCCCAGTCGAGATCGTCGCGCATGCCGTAGCTTTGGACATTGCGCCACAGATACATGCCGGGGGTGATGTTTTCCCATTCCGCGACCAGCGCCAGATAGGCTTCGTTGCGGGCGTCGAAATCCTGTGCCCGCACGAATTGGTCGCCCAGCGACAGGAAGGTCTCGGACGGCACCCATGTCTTGTGGCTGGCCGTCGTGCGGCTCGACGTCGGACCCCAGTCAAGCCACAGGGGACGCCACGGATCACCCGAGAAATCCGACGACATCGACATGTTGAGCATGTGGAAGGGCCGCTCGTAGGCGAGGCTGAAGTTGTCGACGATGCTGAGCGTCACGTTGATGCCGACGTCGCGCCATTGCTCGACCATGAATTCGGCGGCGATCTCGTAATTGGGATAGAAGCCGCGGGTGATGTGCCATTCCAGATCCTCACCGTCGTAATCGGTCATCGCCAGCAATTCGCGGGCACGGTCTGGATCAAAAGGGAAGCGCGCCTTGCGGTTGGGGTCGTAGAAATCACCGTATTCGGGGAAGTTGAACGGCGCGGGCACATAGGTCGCGTCGCCCCAGAGCGCCTGCGTGATGCCGACGCGGTCGATGGCACTGACCATGGCGCGGCGCAGGTTGGCGTCGGTCAGGGGGTTGTCGGGGAGGGTCTCGTCGTCGTCGAGCATGTTGAAGGCGAACATCGGATAATTCTCGATGCTTTTGGACAGGACTGTGATGCCGTCCGCGCCTTCGACCTGTCCGACCTGATCGGCGGGGATGGATGTGATGACGTCAAACTCGCCCGAGACCAGCCCTGCGAACCGGGTGGAAAACTCGGGCACGATGCGGAAGGTCAGGCCAGAGGCGGGCACCGGGCCGTTCCAATACGCGTCATACGCCTCGGCCACCAGTTCGGTCGAGGGATCGAAGCTGACCAGCTTATACGGCCCTGTGCCCATGGGGGCCTGACCGAAGGCGTCGGTGCCGACCTCTTCGTAGTAATGCTTGGGCAGAACGAAGCCCAAGGGCGTGGCGAGGCGGTTGGGGAAGGTGGGATCTGCGATGTCCAGCTCGACCTCGACCGTCAAGGGCCCTGTCGCCTCGACCCGGACGATATTGGCGGCGTAGCGCGTGCCGCGCGGCGCCATCGGCTCGGACCCCCAGAGACGTTCGGCGGACATGGAGAACGCCACGTCTTCGGCATCCATAACGTGACCGTCGTGAAAGGTGACGCCCTCGCGCAAGGTGATTTCCCAAATCATCGGCGTCTTGCGCGACCATTCGGTCGCCAGCGACGGGACCAGAGTGGCGCCGTCGGGATCCTCCCACTGGTTGCGGGCGATCAGCGTGTCGAAGAGATTGTAATGCACCCGCGCGCCGGAGGTCGAAATGCCGATCACCGGGTCCATCGTGGGCCACAGGTTGTCGACCGCCAGCGTGATCGCGGGGCGGTCTTGGGCATGGGCTGGCAGGCCAAGTGCCAAAACGGCGGTCGAGGCCAGCAAAAGGCGTCTTGTGAGGGTCATTCTGTCTCTCCTGAAGTCGGGGATAGCGGGATTATTCGGCAGCGCGGGTCTGGTCGCCCGGTTGATGCACCATGCGGTAGGGGCGTTCATTGGCCAGCGACGGGATCTGCCTGCGGGCCGAGGCGACCGCGCCCATATCGAGCGTCAGCGTCACCTGACCGGGTGCGTCGGGGCCAAGATCGGCCAGAACCTCGCCCCAGGGGCTGACGATCATCGAATGGCCGTAGGTGCGCCTGCCGTCGTCATGCTCGCCCACTTGGGCAGCGGCCACCACATAGGCGCCGTTTTCGATGGCGCGGGCGCGCAGCAGCACCTCCCAATGGGCGCGGCCTGTGGGGATGGTGAACGCCGACGGGATCAGCATCAGCGTGGCACCCCCTTTTGCATAATCGCGGTAGAGATGCGGAAAGCGCAGATCGTAGCAGACCGAAAGGCCCAGCGGACCCCATGGCGTGTCGGCCAGAACGGCGGTGTCGCCCGCGCCGTAGCGCCCGGATTCGCCGGTGGCGGGGCGGCCTTCGAGGAAGACATCGAAAAGGTGGATCTTGTCGTAGGTCGCGGTGATGGCCCCGGTCGGGTCGATCAGGGATCCGTGGTTGCGGAAGCGGTCGCCCTGGCCGGTGACGGGCGTGCTGCCGGTATGTATCCACAGGCCCGTCTGAGCGGCGATCTCTTGGGCGGCGGCGATAAAGGGATCGACATCAGCCGCCACCACATGCGCCACCGCATCGTCGCGGTTCTTGTTGAGAAAACCGGATGCCTCGGGCAGCACCAGCATGTCGGCACCGTCGTCCAGCGCGCGCCGGGCGGCATCGCGCAGCGTGGCGATGTTGCCCGCATGCCGGTTGGTCGAGGTCATCTGCAACATGCTCAGCGTCAGGCTTGGGCGCATCAGGCTCTCCTTGCACGGGGTCGCTAAAGTTTGCACGGGAGGTCCAGACAATAAAAGTAGATTTTTTTACAGGCTCGTCTAAAAAGCTAACACATTATGCCCGACACCCGCCGCCTGCCCCCTCTCAAATCGCTTGCCGTGCTTGAGGCGCTGCACCAGACCGGCTCTGTCACCGGCGCTGCAGGATTGCTCAACGTGTCACATTCCGCGGTCAGCCATCAGATCCGGGTGCTGGAAAATTGGGCACGGGTGCCCCTTTTCGTGCGCCGCGGCAGAACCACCCTGCTGACCGAAGCGGGCCGGTCATTGGCCGAAGTGTCGCACGGCGCGTTCGACGCCATAAGACACGAGATCGACCGCCTGCCGATGCGCGGCAGCCGCGCGGTGTCCGTCGCCGCCCTGCCGGTGGTGGCCAATGCGCTGATCCTGCCGCGGCTGGCGGGCTTTGGCGCGGCGGAACCGGGCATCGCGCTGCATCTGGCGTTCGCGCATACCGACAGGCCGACGACCCCCGCGCCCGACATTCAGGTGCTGTTCCTGCGCCGCGCCGCGTTTCTGGCCGGAGACCGCGAGGTAGCGCGCGGCGAGGCCCTGCCGGTCTGCAAGCCCGCGCTGCTGGCGCGACAGGGCGGCAACGCGCAGCGGCTGATCACCCAAGGCCCGCTGATCCACGACGAGGACCTGCGCATGTGGCCCGCGTGGTTTGCCGCCGCAGGGCTCGACCGACCCGCGCAAGGCTGGGACGCGACGATGATCATCGAAGGCTCCGCGCTGCTGCATGCCGCCGCCCTGGCAGGTGCGGGCGTTGCCTTTGCCCGTGCGGCATTTGTGCAGGACGATCTTGCGGCGGGGCGTCTGGTGGCGCTGTCGGATGTCGCCATAGATGCCGACTGGGCCTATGTCATGCGGCTGGATGCGATGCGCGGTTCGGATGCCGATGTTGTTCGCGTGGCCGATTGGCTACTGGCCCCGCGGACCCGTGCCCCCGCGTCAAGCCCTTGAAAAACGCCCGGTTTGCCCGGATTGCGCCTTCTTAAGACCATGAATATCCCCTCATGTGAGCCGGCAAACACCTGGCCCCGCCGACGCGGAGGCATGAGGAGGATTACATGCCGGTCGATATATATGCACCGACGGACAATGACGATCTGAGCAGCTATGAACTGGCGCTCTATCAAATGATCATGGAGTATCGCGCGGGCCTCGGGCTTGACGCGATCCCCTTGTCCGCCGGGCTGACAATCACCGCAGGACGGCATGCGGTCGACAGCTATCACAACATCCACCGGACCGGGCTGCAATTGCCCGAAGGCGCCAACCTGCACAGCTGGTCCGACGCGCCCTATTTCAGCGATCACAGCGCCGCTGAGGTCATGTGGGACGCGCCGACGCGGCTGAACACCGGCTATACCGACACCGGGTTCGAGATTTCCGCCTCGGGCTTTCGCAATGCGGCGGGGGCCATGGCAGGCTGGCAAGGCTCGCCCGGCCATGACGACGTGATGAGCAACGCGGGCATCTGGTCGGCGCTGGATTAGGGGGCCATCGGAATCGGCATCGAAATGCATGAAGACATGCGCTATTACCACGTCTGGTTCGGCGTCGACGCAGATCCGAACGCACCGCAGATCATCGGCGACAGCAGCGCAGAGCGGTTCGAGGCCAGCGCATTCGGCGATCTGATCCGGGCCGATGCGGGCTCTGACACGCTCGTGGGCGGGAACGGGGCGGATACGCTTTATGGCGGCGACGGGGCCGACACGATCATCGGCGGCGATGGCGACGATTTCATCTTCGGCGGCACCAGCGAGAACGATTTGCGCGACCTGGTGGCCGCGGGCGCAGGCAATGACTATGTCGTGGGCGGGTATGGCAATGACGATCTGGGTGGCGGCGACGGCGACGACACGATCGAAGGCGGCTTTGGCGTCGACACGATCGTGGGCCATGACGGTGACGATGTGCTGACCGGCTCGGCGTTTTCCGATCTTGTCTTCGGCGGCGCGGGCGACGATTTCGTCAACGGCGGCTTTGGGTCGGACCGGATCAACGGCGGCGCGGGCGCGGACCGGTTCTTTCACGTCGGCGTGGTCGGGCACGGGTCTGACTGGGTGCAGGATTACAGCGCGGCCGAGGGCGATCTGCTGCAATTCGGCGGCGCGGCCCAGCCCGGAGATTTCCAGGTCAACATGGCGCAAACCATGGGGGTGGGTGACGCAGACGTCGCCGAAGCCTTCGTCATCTATCGCCCCACGGGCCAAATCCTCTGGGCACTGGTCGACGGCGGCGAACAGGACGAGATCAACCTGCTGCTCGGCGGGACCACCTATGATCTGATGGGTTAAGCGCCGGTCCGGTTCTGGTGCGGTCCGGTTCTGGCGCGGTCCGGTTCTGGCGCGGTCCGGTTCTGGTGCGGTCCGGTTCTGGTGCGGTCCGGTTCTGGCGCGGTCCAGTTCTGGTGCGGTCCGGGCGGGGCGCGGTCCGGACGGGGCATAAGAACGCGTCCTGCCCTTGCGCAATTCACATGCGATGGCTCTAATACCCCTCACGAACCGAGGGGAGCGCCATGCGAAAGCCAAGCTATGACATCCTGATAATCGGTGGCGGTATCATGGGGGCATCGGCCGCATGGTTTCTCAGCCAGCACGCGGGCTTTGCAGGCAGGGTCGCGGTGATCGAACGTGATCCGACCTACGCCACAGCCTCGACCACCCACACCAACAGCTGCATGCGCCAGCAATTCTCGACGGACCTCAACATCCGCATCTCGCAATACGCAGCGCATTACGTAACATCCCTGCGCCACCAGCTTGGCGGCGATATCCGCGTGCCCGAGCTGAGCATTCACAATTTCGGATACCTCTATCTGGCCGATACGCCCGCATTGGCCCAGACCCTGCGCGACAATCAGCGCGTGCAGCAGGCCGCAGGGGCCGCCACCCGATTGCTGAGCCGCGACGACATCCGCGCGGCCTATCCGTTCTACAATGTCGACGACATCCTTTTGGGGTCCATCAATCGCGTCGACGAAGGCTATTTCGACGGCGCGACGCTGTTCGATTGGTGGCGGCGAAAATCGCGCGAGGCGGGCGTGGCGTATCTGCACGGCACGGTCGCCGGCCTCACCCGTCAGGCTGCGCGCATCACCGGCGTCACGCTGGCGGACGGCAGCCACATCGCCTGCGGGCAAGTCCTCAATGCCGCAGGACCCCGCGCGGCGCAGGTCGCCGCGATGGCAGGCATCGACCTGCCGGTGGAGCCGCGCAAACGGTTCTCCTGGGTGTTCAGGGCGCAGCATCCGCTCGACCGCGATCTGCCGCTGACGATTGATCCCTCGGGCGTGCATGTGCGCGAAATCGGCGGCGGCACTTATCTGGCGGGGGGGCACGCCGACCCGGACCCGGCGGTGGCGCAGGATGATTTCACCATGCACGAGACGCTTTGGCTCGATCACGTCTGGCCTGTTCTGGCCAATCGCATCCCCCCGTTCGAGGCCATCAAGGTGACGCGCGAATGGGCCGGGCATTATGCCTATAACACGCTGGATCAAAACGCCATTCTCGGGCCGCATCCCGATCTGGGCAA
>Ga0307981_1000138_pt1 | contig 77540 bp, 51 predicted proteins | sample OrgLakmetagen987_FD_201849 | JGI IMG/M metagenome (GOLD analysis project Ga0307981, IMG submission 201849) | Saline water microbial communities from Organic Lake, Antarctica - #987 | ecosystem: Environmental > Aquatic > Non-marine Saline and Alkaline > Saline | place: Antarctica: Organic Lake... | reverse complement strand
TAAATCTGTAAATGGCGATATCGGGCGGTAAAAACTTGTTGATTCGGCGATCAAAACCTTTGGGGAAGTCACCTGGAAAATCAAAGTGCAAAAAATACTGCCGGGCATGAACACCAGCGTCAGTCCGACCGCAACCGACCACTTCAATCGGAGTATTAAGAATAGTGCTCAGGGCACTTTCAATTGTACCCTGAACGCTGGTTTGGCCGGGTTGAGACTGCCAGCCAACATACGATGTGCCATTATAGGCTAGTTCTGCGAAGTACCTCATTCATTATGTCATAATCCGAAGTACAAAGCTAAATAAAAAATACCTCGTCAGGTTACTGGCGAGGCATGGCGTGTGTATAACAAATTGCAAAGTCAAAGGGCTAAATGCCTGCCAAACTCCGAAGGAGTGATAGCTAAATGACTGGGGCAGCGCCCCAGGAATTTAATGGCAGTTGGTTTAAGCCCTGTAAGGGCGGCATTTTGTTATACACACAGGCATGTCTGTTTTATTTGGGCGTTACCCAACTACTGCATTATCAGAAGCTACACTTTTGGCGTACAAATACGTGCCTAGGTTTAATATCGCATTCCTGTTTTAAGATGTTTAGCTGGTTTAATGTTATTGTTTAAACACTAAAATACGATATTCTGAATGAGCAATCAAGTATTCTTTGTTCTTTTTAATAAGCAAATTATTATTTAGATGAAATCGTAAATCAAGGTAATAAATTTGGTTAATCCCAATCCCAGGAACTACCGAACGCCCCAAAACGGAAAGTGATTGCTACCGTTGGGCTACTGAAGTCCTTGTTTTCCAGTTCGGGTAAGCGGCTGATACCGCTCACGGCCCGATAGCCGCCTGTGAGACCAACCCGGAAGAAGTTGGTCATATTTAGTTCGATTCCTATTTCCGGAGTGAGTACGAATAGGCGGTCGGATGGCAGGTCGACGGCATCATGTTCCAGTTTGGCCTGGCCCCAACCTACCTTCAGGCTGGAATAGAGATGTATTTTTTGTTCAATATCTCTTACGTAGCCAAACCAAAGCCCACCGTGGCTGAAGTCAATATCTGCGTCAATGTCTGTCAACTCTCCGTCAATAATGGTTTCAAAGCTCACTTCAGGGTAATCTGTGCCCATACCGTAGCCTCCAATGAAAAACTCATCGAGGATAAGGGCACCGCCCCCGCCAACATCAGCAGTAAGCTGGCCATTGATCGAGCTGAATTCTAAAATAGGGCCGCCAAATGCACCAAAGGAAGACAAGTCATCAAAAAGTGCTTCGTGTTGCGCCTGGAGCAGGGTAGTTATTGAAAGCATAAAACTGAGCAAAATAATCGGGTATTTCATAATCGTTCGTTTAACTAATTAGCCGGGCGATAAGTGCCCTTAAACATATCCTGTACTGATGATGTATTCTAAAAAGGTATACCCCTATTGACCGATAGAATCCTTTTTTAATCAATCAAGTCACACTATGAATTTTCAAGCCGAAGTCATTGAGAAAAGCAATGAAACCCCTGTCGTGGTAGATTTTTGGGCATCCTGGTGCGGACCCTGCAAGGTGCTGGGGCCTACAATTGAAGCGCTGGCTGAAGAACAGTCTGACCGCTGGAAACTGGTGAAGGTGGACACAGAAGAGGAGCAGGCAATAGCAGCGGAGTACCAGATCAGGAGCATCCCAAACGTCAAAATGTTCTATAAAGGACGAGTCATTGCTGAGTTTGCAGGTGCCCTTCCTCGGACACAAATCGAAAATTGGCTGGCTAATAACCTCCCGGATGGCCGCAAGGAAACCCTCGACCTTATTCTGGAGCGTTTAGATGGCGATGGTGACCTCTCAGAGCTGGAAGCATTCGTGGCGAAGTACCCGGATATGAAAGATGCCCGTTTGGCACTGGCCATGGCACTAGCCATATCCAAACCGGAGCGGGCCACACATTTGCTTGAGCCTATCAAGGTTGGAGACCCTTCCGCTGAACAAGCTAATGCGGTACGCACCATTACAGAGTTAATGAAACACAATGCAGACGATTCTGCGGCGGGGCAGGATATTGCTACCGCACAGGCTGCGCTGAGGAAGCGTGATTGGGAATCGGGTATTAAGGCAATTATACAGGCGGTGAGCAAAGATAAATCCTATGAAAAAGAATTGCCGCGCCGCGCCGCAATTGCTTGTTTCCACGCCTGGGGCATCGACCATCCTCTTACAAAAACCTACCGCCGTCAGTTTGATATGGTGCTGTATTAGCAGATAGGGTCCTGACTTGTTTTAAGTGGCAGGGAAAAATGATACAATTGTTGATTCGCCAGAGAAAAAGGGGATTGGTTTTATAGCCAAACATGCATAAGTGGTTCAATCAAACAAGTGCATTGCCATAGATCACCAGCAAAAAGCAGCTTTGCTGACAAAAGTCATTTCCTGGCCATAAATAATCCGCTACATTTGTAGTGTTCAGATCAATAAGAACAGCCTTGATGACACCACAATCCTACTGGTTAGGCATTATTGCAACAATGGCACTGATTGCCGGGCAATGGTGGTTGGCTCTACTGGCCGCTTTGATGGTGTTTTATTTCGGATTTCTTGCTATGAATGAACCGGATAAACAGACAGACTGAATTTCTGCCAGAATAGTCCGAAAGAATTGGGCGTATTATACGCTTATAAGCCTTGGTTCTGATGGGTAAATGTTTTCGAGACCATCTCGAGTATACAGTGTACTAGCCTCTCAAATCGGGCAAAAAGTTTTTCATACTGCTTTTATTCACGCCCTCGTGCGCGTTTAGAAATTTAGTGTTATCGGTTTTAGATAGAGCCCTTCACATCAGCGAAGGGCTCTATTTTTATTTTCCTACTTTGAGACAAAGCACTAGAGCGGCTAGCCCGAAAAAACCCGGCGTATTTCACGCCTGAAGGCCCTCGTTTACGGTTGATTACTTCCTGGACGAGTTCAATGCCTCCAACAAGCTAATCAAAGGCTCTGTTTTAGGCATGCATGTTCCGCAGCCCTTCCGGATCCACAATTTTAATCGCGCCATCGATAACCTTAATGTAGCCATCCTCCTTAAATTCAGTCAGCATCCGGATAACACTTTCCTTTGCTGTGCCTACTATGCGCGCCAGGTCATCCCGAAGAATAGTGATATTGCCTTCGCCCTGCTTCTCGTGCAGGAGCAAAATGGCATCCGCTACGCGCCGGCGCACTGAATTATAAGCCAGGTTAAGCAATTGTTCTTCTTTGGTTGTAACGTTATTGGCCAGCATTTTTATCATTTGGGAGGCAACATCCCGGTTTGCATTGAGTAGTTTGGAGAAATCTTCTTTAGGGATGAGACTGATTTCTGTTTCTTCCATGGCAGCCGCAGATTCCGTATACTTTTCCTCTTTGAGCAGGTCCAGGTAGCCAAAGAAGTCCCCTTCCTTACAAATTTCTATAATGTATTCTTTGCCGTCTTCATTCGTTTTGAAAACCTTGGCTTTACCCGATTTTACGAAGTACAGGTACCGGGGGTAGTCACTTTCCTCAAATATAAGATCCCGGCGTTTGTAATGTTTGATCTTTCGTTCATCGGACAGCTTGCGGAGCTCTTCGTACCCTTTAGCCTCATTAATAAATGCTGAAAGTCCCTGTTCCGTTTTGTCGAATTGTTTCTTGAGCCGCTCGCTTTTTCCGAGGCGGGTCTCAATAACATCGAGTAGCTCATCCTTGTAAAAAGGCTTAGTGACATAATCATCAGCACCCTGATTCATACCCCGGCGGAAGTCTGCCTTTTCCGTCTTGGCGGTCAGGAAGATAAAGGGCACATTAGAGGTGGCACTTTTCTTGCTGAGTATGTTTAGCACCCCAAACCCATCGAGATGAGGCATCATTACGTCGCAAAGAATAAGGTCTGGAGGGTTGGTCAGTGCTTTTTCCACTCCAACTTTTCCGTTCTCGGCAGCATCTACCTGATAGCCGGATAACTCCAGGATTTCTTCCAGGTTCTCGCGTACTTCCTCATTGTCTTCAATGACTAGGATTTTTTTCATCACTGTTTTTTATCTGGTTTTAGTTCTCAAATATAATCAAGAATCCCCGTTCCGCAGAGAGGGCAGGAAGACCTGTGTGGTCAAAGGGGTTAAAAAGGCGATACAGTACAGTACTTTTACTACTTGATAAAACACTAGTTTGGCTTTAAAGGGATTTCAACTCTGAAAGTAGACCCTTCTTCAGGACTGCTTTCAAAGGAGATGTCACCACCCAGCAATTCGATATATCCTTTTACGATATTGAGCCCGAGGCCAGTGCCCTGTATGTTTTCCACATTATGCGCCCTGAAAAAGCGAGTAAACAAATACTGTTGTTCGGACTTTGGTATGCCAATGCCGTGGTCTTGTATCTCGATTTTCAGATTTATATTGCTGGCAAAGACCCGGCATTCGATCGGTTGTCCCTCTTCACTATACTTAATCGCATTAGAGAGTAAGTTATAGAATATATTTTGCAGTATCCGGCGGTCAGTATATAGCGTAGGAATTTGCCCCAATCCTGATATGGTAAGCGTTTGCCCCTTTTTAAGCAAGCCTTGCACCCCTTCTTGTACTTCTGTCCATACATTTGGCAGCTCAAATTCAGAGCGGCTGAGGTTGAGCTTGCCTTCTTCCAACCGGCTCAGGGAAAGGAAGTCGTTGAGGATGCTGGTCAGATTAGCCACAGAGGATTTGATGCGCTGCGTATGCCGCATCCGTTTTTTATGCTGCTCCTGTTCAGTGTAGGCTTCTATAAGATCTGCGGAGGAAAGTATGGTGCTGAGAGGTGTACGAAACTCGTGTGAGGCCATAGAGACAAAGCGTGACTTTAGCTCATTTAGCTCTTTTTCTTTTTCAAGTGCGATGGTGAGTTGTTTTTCCTTCATTTTCAAGGAAGCTTCTGCGGTTTCTCGTTCTCTGATCTCGTGCTTGAGCTGCTTGTTGATACCTAATAACTGGTTGACGACCTCTGCAAGCTCTTCGGTCCGGGAAGCTACGCGCTTTTCCAGATCCTGATTAAGGCGGATGATCCGATCTTCTGCTTCCCGCTGTGCACTGATATCAATACCCGAGCTCAGCGTGCCAGTAACCCGGTCATCGTCATCCCTCAAAAGCGTATTGCGCCATGCTACAAGGTGCTTTTTGCCAGAAACTGCTTGTATGTAATTCTCATAGTACTCGATGTCCCTGCCGTCCATCAGTGCCCGAAAAACAACTTTTACCTCACTTCGGTAGCTGTCCGGAATGAAGTGGTCAACCCAGTCTTTACCGATAGCCTCATTCTCCTTCAGTTCCAATATTTTGCGCCCTTGATCATTGATTAGCTTGACCTTGCCATTCTGATCCAGAATAACAATAATGGTGTTTGCAATATTCAGGTAACGTTGGGCCCGTTCTTTTTCTTTTTGCAGGGCGGCCTCAGCGGCTTTCTGTTGGGTGAGGTCGTGAACAATCCCTGTGAACAGCCGTCGGTTGTCCATTTCTACCTCGCTGATACTAAGGCGTATGGGGAATTGCGTGCCATCCTTGCGCTGCGCCATGACTTCCCGCCCGATGCCTATAATCCTGGCCTCGCCGGTTTTCATATAGCGTTCAACATAACCATCGTGCTGCCGGGCATGATAGGTTGGCATAAGCATGTTGATATTTTGCCCCAGCATTTCATCTGTATTGTAGCCAAAAAGCTTAGCTGCAGCCTCGTTGACCAATACCATACAACTCCTGACATCAATAGATATGATGGCATCAGTTGCAGACTGAATAATAGCCTCTAATTGCAGGGCAGCCTCTTCGGGCGCTAAAGATTTAAATAATTGGTTCAAAATGCTGGTGTGTCAAATTGATATATGCAGGTGTCACTTGACCGGGATTAAGCGTGCAGAGACTGTTCCCCTATCGCCCCGTAATCGGGCAAGACTAGAGTAAAAGCCGGACAGGCTCGAAACGAGCTGGCAAGATAATAGTTGCCTCCGCTGCTAAAAGATGACAAATGTCACCCATTCCCCTTGATTGATGTCATGGAAGTGAATACCCCAGTGGCTTAAATTATAACAGACACTATCAAATCCGCCAATATTATGAAGAAAATATTAGTTCCAACTGACTTCTCGCTCAATGCAAAAGGGGCACTGGACTACGCTGTTGGGCTCGCTACTGCACTGGGCAATATCGAGCTTACCTTACTGCATACTTATGAGGTGCACAGCAACGCAGGGATGTTTGTTTCCGTGAGCGGCTTTATGAAAAAAGATGCTTTCAATCAAGCTTTGGAGGCTATCAAAAGTGTGCAGCCCAAGCTACAGAATGGGGTCACGATAGATAGCCAAATCTTGCGCGGTCACAATGTAGACCTCATTACAGATTTTGCCCAGCGCAATCATTATGACCTCATCCTGATGGGCACACAGGGCGCATCAGGGTTGCAGGAAATTTTCTTTGGCAGTACAACCAATGCCGTGCTTAAACAGTCAGAGGTGCCTGTGCTGGCTGTTCCTGCGGGATACAGGTATACTCCTGTTGAGAAGATTGTATTGGCGATCGATGAAGAAGGGCTGCAGCATAAGGAAATGGTAGAACCACTGAGGAAGATTTCAAAAGCTTACGGTGCTCCGGTTTGCGTCTTCCATCAATCTGCTGAATTTGAACGTGATGGCATTGATCCAAGCATAGACAACGCACTTAGTGACCTTGAGCACTCCTTTCATTATGAGCTGGAACAGGAGCATGTGAATGAGAGCATCAATGATTTTATAGTGGATTGTGGCGCTCAGTTATTAGTGATGGTACGGCGGCGGCGGGGCTTTCTGGAAGAAGTCTTCCATGTTAGCGCTACCACCAGGAAAGTATTCAATACGCCGGTGCCCCTTCTTGTCCTGAAAGAAGACTGATCAGTGTTTCTGATCGAAATCTTCCGCAATTTTCAATAGAAGGTGGATGTCACTGAAAAACTCCCGGATAAGTTCAAAGCTGAGGTTGGAGCGGACAATATGCGGCTCTAGCAAGTCTTTATCCTCCGTTACAGCGGCGTAAATTTCCTGATTGATAAAAGACATGTAAATTTCTTTTCCGGTTTCATTGCGGAAGTCAACAATAGCCTGTTGCATAGGTTCTGAAAGTATACCAATAACATGGGTTTTGCTATTGGCGTAAACGAGAAAAGCTTCCCGGAATGACGGGTTCATAATTTCGTCGCTCACATCCAATGCGCCCGTCCATGTGAAGTCGCGAATAGCCCTGAAGTGCCGGTGCCGGTGCCGCTTGGGCCAGACAATAATACGCCCTCTGGCTTCTTCAGGGAAAGTGGCATGTAAAAAAACACCCTTGAACACTTCCTGAAGCCCATTCATTACCGGAGAGGTCGCAGCAACGAATAACTCGCACATTTCGAACTCCAGGTTGCCCACCTTCCCCGTGATAAAATCTTCACCGTGGTAACTTTCTGCCGGAGTGACAAAAATTTGGCTCTCCAAAAAACGTTTCTTTTCAATATACCCCTTAGGGTCGTACTTCAGCGGGTAATTGACGTCATAATTCATGCCATCATCGATAAAGTCCAGGACCAGATTGACAATATTAGGCTTAAACGTGTTGCGAAAGCGCTGAATGCGGTAGACCACGTAAAAAATGAACAGCCCTATTGGGATGGTAAGTACCAGAGTGAGCACCCAGATATCCAGGTAGAATTCTAATAGAAAAACACCAACGAGAAGAAGTGCAGAAAAAACAAATAGCCGGATTAGACGTAACCGGCGTCGCTCCATACGCAGCAACTCCGGATGGATCGTGTGGTTATAATACATTCGGAAGTCCTCAATCCGTTTCATACGGGCTAAAATAGCTTAAAATTCCTTTCCTGCAGGCCTGCAGCCAACCTTTACAGGCTTTTTATCCTCCTTGATGCGGGCAAAGTTTGAACTATTGTCTAAAATGCCGTAATTTTGCAAACTTATGAAAAGAATATTGTTACTCGCTATCATCAGTCTAAGCCTGGCTTCCTGTAAAAGTGAGTTTGAAAAAATACGTACAAGCGGAGATGTGGACCAGATTTACGCTAAAGCGCTAGCGTATTACGAGGCAGAAGAGTACCAAAAGGCTCAGGCTCTGTTTGAGATTATCATTAGTAGTTACCGGGGCAAGCGGGAGGCCGAGGAGATTTACTTCAAGTACGCCTACACTTATTACTACCTTGAGCAGTATATCCTGGGAGCCTACTACTTTAAAAACTTCTCCACAACGTACGGCACGAGTGAATTGCGGCAAGAAGCAGACTTTATGTCTGCCTATGCAAATTATCAGTTGTCTCCAACTTTCCGCTTGGACCAGCAGTATACCAACGCCGCCATTGAAGGCTTTCAGCTATTCGTCAATACCTATCCGGATAGCGAGCGGGTAGAGCAGTGCAATAAGCTGATCGATGCCATGCGTGCTAAGTTGGAGCTTAAAGCTCATAAGGCATCTGAGCTATATTTTGATCTGCGGGATTATCAGGCAGCGATTCAGTCATTTGAAAATGTGCTGAAAGATTTCCCGGACACTAAAAACCGAGTTGAAATCGGTTATATGATTATCCGTGCTTCTTATTTGCTGGCTAAAAACAGCTTTGTAGAAAAACAAAAAGAGCGCTATACCGATGCCGTAGAGCGCGCTTCTGAGTTTTTGTCCCGTTATGACGATAGCCGTTATACGGACGATGTCCAGAAGATGTATGAACAGTCAACCGATCAATTAAAAGAATTAGAGAATGTCAGATATCAAGACGAAAGTACAGGGGCTGGATCCTAATGTGAGAGCACGTGACGTACACGGCCTGGCTGCAAATACAGACAATATATACGAGGCACTCGTGGTCATCGCGAAGCGGTCTCGTCAGCTGTCCATTGAGCTTAAGCACGAGTTGCACCAAAAGCTCGAGGAGTTTGCTGTGTCTTCTGATGCGATTGAAGAAGTGAGCGAGAACAAGGAGCAGATTGAAATCTCCAAGTTCTACGAGCGCCTGCCCAATCCTGTGGTTATCGCTACTGAAGAGTACATCAATGGCGAACTCTACAGCCGCTATAACAAAAAGCAGGAAGACGACCTGTAGAGTTGTCGGTTGTCCACGCACACTGTTTTGTCGAAGAGCAGAGGATAGGCACGCCCTTTCCCCTGCTTTTTGTATATGAAATATTGCCTCAGGCAAACAATCGTCTTAACCATGTCCGGATTAAAAGGTAAGAAGATACTATTAGGGATAACCGGGAGTATAGCGGCGTACAAATCGGCTTCCCTCGTCCGGCTTCTGATTAAGGCAGGAGCAGAGACCCAGGTGCTGATGACACAAGCCGCCACCGGTTTTATCACACCACTTACCTTGTCAACACTGTCCCGTAATACTGTACATACCGACGTTGCTTCGGGCGATAGCTGGAACAATCATGTCGAAATGGGGCTCTGGGCAGACGCGATGCTGCTCGCCCCTCTAACCGCAACAACGCTGGCTAAATTGTCTTACGGCATTTGCGACAACATTATCGCCGCAACCTACCTGTCGGCCCGCTGTCCGGTTTTTTTTGCACCGGCGATGGACCTGGACATGTGGGAGCATCCGGCTACCCGGGAAAACGTGAAACGACTTCAGGCGTTTGGCAATCATCTCATTCCGGTTGGGACAGGCGAACTGGCAAGCGGCCTGAACGGGGCGGGGCGTATGGCAGAACCAGAAGCTATAGTGGAAACCCTGTCCCGTCATTTTGCGGAAAGGCAGAGTCTGGCTGGAAAAACAATATTAGTAACTGCGGGCCCAACCTACGAGCCCATTGACCCTGTCCGGTTTATCGGTAACCGGTCAAGTGGTAAAATGGGAATAGCCATAGCTGACGAACTTTGCTCACGTGGCGCTACCGTGCATTTGGTGCTGGGGCCCTCTGGATTATCGCCTTCTCATTCCGGTGTGCAGGTAAGTAGGGTGGGGACGGCCCAGGAGATGTTTGAGGTTTCCACCAAAATCTTTGATCGCTGTGATGCTGCACTACTGGCGGCAGCGGTAGCGGACTACAGGCCGGCTAAGGCAACGGAGCAAAAAATCAAAAAAGACAGTGAAACGATGAGTCTCGAACTGGTTAAAAATCCAGATATTGCAGCTGCTTTGGGACAACAAAAAGCGGGGCATCAGCGCCTGATTGGATTTGCGCTGGAGACCCAAAACGGGCTTGAGAATGCCAAAGGTAAACTCACCCGGAAAAACCTCGACCTTATTGTCCTAAATAGTCTCGCAGATCCGGGCGCAGGCTTCAATCATGACACGAATAAAGTCACCTTCATCGGCAAAGACAATAAGAAGCGTGATTTTGAGTTAAAATCAAAGACAGCTGTTGCTGTAGACATCGTCAATGCCCTGCAGGAACTGTGGGGTTGACCAATCGAAAAGAAAGTGAACTATGAGGAAGTTAATTCTGGCAGGAATACTGTGGTTTGGCCTGTTAAATCTGCAGGCACAGGAACTGGAAGTCAGTGTGCGCACCAATACGCAAAAGTTACAGCAGGCTGATCCGCAAATCTTCGAGACCCTGTCCAATTCGATCGAAGAGTTTATGAACAATCAAAAGTGGACGGATGATGTGTTTGAGCCGGAAGAACGAATCCGGGCCAACGTTCTGATCACTATTCAGGAAGAACTTTCTCAGGTTGCCTTCAAGGCAGACATCGCTGTGCAGGCATCCCGGCCGGTTTACAACAGTAATTACGAAACGCCTTTGCTCAACTATATTGACAAGGGCGTGGTATTTACCTATGAGCCTTACCAGCCCATACAATTTAGCCTCAACCGGTTTAATGATAACCTTTCCTCTTGCCTGGCTTTTTATGCGTATATTATTTTAGGGCTCGACTATGATAGTTTCTCTGCTTATGGAGGGGAGCCACACTTTCAGGCTGCTCAGGAAATTATAAACAACGTGCCCGACGGGGCTGCTGCTGCTAGCCCGGGCTGGCGTGCGATTGATGGTGATCCAAGCCGGTTTTTTATGATCGAAAACCTGTTGTCGCCAAGGGTTCGGCCGTTCCGTCAGGCGTGGTACGAATACCACCGGCAGGGCCTGGATGTAGCTGCCAACGATGTGGCCACCTGCCGCGCGATTATTGCAGCTTCCATGGAGCAGTTCCGGGATGTCGATCAGGCGTATCCCAATTCTATGATTATTCAGACTTTTTCGGACTCGAAAGCGGATGAAATTATGGAGATTTTTAAAAAAGGGACACCACAGGAAAAGAACAAAGTAGTGCAGACGATGACCCGGCTTGATGCCTCGAATACTACTAAGTTTCGCACCCTCAAATAGACGAGAGCATTTTAAATAATGACTATGCATCTAAAGACCTTTCTTATATTACTTCTTTTTGTTAGTGGAGGATCTGCATTGTTTGCACAGCAGGATCAGGTGCCTGGCGAGATTTCCTGGGGACCGGATATGACAGAGCCCTCAAGGTCCAGCATCACCAAAGTGGTTGACGTGGCCCCGGATGCCTATTATGTGCTTCGACAGCGTAGCGAAAGCGCTATTGCCCGAGCCGAGGTCTTCATCGAACAGTACGATAATCAGCAGCGGCTTAAGCGGTCAGTAGAGCTTCCGCTAAAATACAAGCGGAAGTGGCGGGCATTTGAAGACCTGATGAAGATTGGTGGGAGCTTCTACTTTTTTACTAGTTTCAATAACGAGGCGCAACGGAAGAACTACCTGTTCTACCAAAAGCTGAACAAGAGGCTTCAGCCAGAGCGGAACCTGACTAAAATTACCGATATACCTGCGGCCAACCGAGCCAGGGCCGGAGCCTTCAACCTGATACTTTCTCAGGATAGCTCAAAGGTGCTGCTCTACAGTCAGCTCGATAATAAGCGAAAGGAGCCGGAGCACTTTGCTATTCGGGTTTTTGACAATCAAATGCAAGAGCTTTGGGCCAAAAATATTCGCCTGCCCTACAGCGAGCAGCAATTTTCAGTAGAGGACTACAGGGTTGATGAAAATGGCAATGTATACTTGCTTTGCATTCAATATATGGATGGTTCCTCTCAGGTTGTCCGCCGTGGGACAGCTAACTATCAGTATGTGATACTGGCTTATACCAATAACGGGGAGGACAAACAAGAATACCGAATAGCCGTCAGGGATAAGTTTATTACGGACATGACCTTTAGAATCGGAAACCAGAAGGAGCTAATCTGCGCAGGCTTTTTTTCTGATAAAGGGACAACGAGTATCAAAGGGACTTGTTTTTTTCGGGTAGACCCCGAAACGGAAGAAGTCTTTAATATTAGCCTTCAGGAGTTTGACTTTGAATTTCGTACGGCCTTTATGCGGACCGGGCAGCAACGCCGTGCAGAACGGGCAGAGCAATCCGGTAATACTGATCAGCAGGCTGAGCTCAACCGGTTTTCCCTTAATGATCTTATTCTGCGGAGCGATGGAGGTGCTGTGATCGTGGCAGAGCAGTACTTCGTCTACCAGCGTACTGAGCGGATGTGGGATGGCACGCTGCGGTTCGATGAGTTTTATAACTATAACGATATCATCGTAGTCAACATCCGGCCGGATGGCTCTATGGAGTGGGCTGTCCGTATTCCAAAGCGGCAGGAAACGATGAACGATGGCGGGTATTATTCTTCTTATGCGATGGCGGTTGTTCGTGATCGCCTTTACTTCATCTTTAATGACAATAGCCGCAACTATACCTCAAAAAAAGATAACCAGCTGTATAATTTTAACGGTCGGAATTCTATTATCACACTGGCAGAGATCAGGAAAGGGGGAGCATTGGAAATGTATCCGCTCTTTAATAACCGTGAAGCGGGGATCATAACCCGCCCTAAAATCTGTAAACAGACCGGTAGCCGGAAAATGATCGTCTACGGAGAGCGCGGCCGCTCCTATCGGTTAGGTCTGCTGCAATTTCCCTGACAATATACTGTCGCAATCGCAAATCATAGTCTACCAAGCCATAATTCGCAAATCCTAACCTGTTGGCTATAGATACAAGAGGAGACCGCTTAACCTTCACGCTGTATCGTTGATTAAATACACTTTGTAGTTTGGGCTTTTACACCTTATTCACATTAGAGATAGCTTAAAAAAGCGTAATTTGGGCAATGTCGGGCGATGTTTCGTCCGGGCGATAGTTTTGACCGAAAATTATGGAGAGAATAGCGATTTTTGCTTCCGGTACAGGAAGTAACGCAAAAAAAATTATTGAATATTTTAGGGTTCATCCTAATATCGAAGTAAAGCTGGTCGTTGCTAATAAACCGGAGGCGCCCGTCTTGGAAATGGCAGCTCAGCGGGGCGTAAAAACCCTACAGATTAACCGGTTGGAATTTTACCAATCGGAAAAAATACTGGATGAGCTCGCTGCAGCGCAAATCACATTTGTTGTGCTTGCAGGTTTTCTGTGGCTGGTTCCTCCTTATCTGACGAATGCTTACCCCAGACGGATGGTTAATATTCATCCGGCATTACTGCCTGAGTTTGGCGGGAAAGGGATGTACGGAATGCATGTGCACCGGGCTGTCAGAGAGGCCGGGGTTCAGGAAACAGGAATCACCATTCATTTGGTCAATGAAGTGTACGATGAGGGTGATATACTCTTTCAGGCACATTGCCCCGTTACTCAATCAGACACACCGGATAGCATAGCCGCAAAAGTGCGTCAACTGGAACATACGTATTTTGCACCCGTTATCGAAAAGCATATTAAAGCACTAAATTCTTAATATCAAAGTCATGATCCGCAATTACTTTTTACTTCTTCTTTTACTTACTGGTCTTTCGCCCGTTCTAGAGGCACAGAGTTGGCGGAGTTTGCGCAACGCCGCTGAGCAGGCCTACGAGGATGGCGACCTGATGACCGCTGCCGAGAAATACAGCGAGGCTTATGGCAAAAAGCGGAAAAAAGAAGAACTGACCTATAAAGCTGGAGAAATTTACTACACGCTTCGAGATTACCGAAAGGCTGTGGAAGCTTATCGCCCGGTCAAGGATCAGGAGGATGATTTTCCTCTCGTAGGCCTCAAATACGCTCGATGCCTCAAGCAAGATGGGCAGTATGACAGAGCGATTAAGGCATTTGAAGAGTTCCTTGGAGGGTATACCGGCGACGGTAAAGAAATTCTTGAAGAGATCATCCGTGTAGAAATTGCAGGCTGCAAGTTTGGTTTGGAAGCACCCGCTAATGCCAACCGGGAACTGAATATTGCCCTACCGGGCGACGGGGTGAATTCTGAAAAAGAAGACTTTGCTCCCTTCCCTATCTCTGACAATGAGCTGTACTTCTCTTCAAACCAGGGAGAGCGCGCCCGGATCTACGTATCTGAGCGGGAAAATAACAGTTGGACTGAAGGTGAAGCGCCCCGAAACTTTCCAGTCATTCAGAAAGGGCATTTCTGTAATAGTGCAATGTCTCCGGACGGCAACCGCATTTATTTCACGGTATGCAATAACGACGATAAGATTTGGGACGACGTAAAAAAGCGATGTGAAATATTTGTCAGTAAGCGGGTAGGTAGTCAATGGTCGCAACCAGAACGCTTGCCGGATTATATCAATACACAGGGCGTTACAGCCACCCATCCATATGTTACGCATCAGCGGGGCAGCGAAATTATTTACTTCGCTTCTAACCGGGAAGGCGGACTTGGTGGTATGGATCTCTGGTATGCCGCCCGTGACCTGGGCATTGATAATAATGACTTTGGCTTCCCGGTCAACCTCGGGCCGGTTGTAAATACCCTGGGCGATGAGATCACGCCTTTTTATGACCGCGAAAACCAAGCACTATACTTTGCCTCTAACGGGCATGTTTCCATGGGAGGCTTTGATATCTTCCAGGCTACCGGTGATGAAGTAAGCTGGTCGCAGCCCGATAATATGGGGATGCCGGTCAACTCTAGTGCAGACGAATACTTCTACATTCTTAACCCCTCGCGCAACGGAGGATTCTTTACGTCTAACCGGGTCTATGCCGGTGATAAGATTACCACCGCTCATGAAGATATTTTTGAGTTTTCGGAAGGTGGCCGCCGTGTTGTGCTTAAGGGCAATGTTTACGACCGCTCAACCGGAGATCCCATTGGGGCAATAAGCGTGCGCCTGTTTGAGGTAGGGCCAAATGGAGAATCAGAGCTTCGGAGCCAAAATTTCAGTGAGGGCCGTTACTCCTTTGATATTTTACCAGGTCGTCAATTTAGGGTTGAAGTCAGTGCCTACGGTTATAAGCCAGGTTCTTATCGGGTGAACGCCAATGATGAGAATACCTATTCTTTTGGGCAACCGATTTTCCTGGAAAAAGAAGGGCAGCAAACGGATATCCCGGAGCCGCCAACTGTAAATGAAACCGATCCTTACCCCGGGAATACAAACCCTGGGCGCGCCCAGCCGCTTGAGCCGGAGGAACCGGTAACCACATATCCATCAACCGGGCCTGTCAATAGTATTGATATGAACCCGGTTGCGCCCTACCGAACCCGAAGCCAGAACCCGAATGACAACTATGAGTACGAAACGACCGCACCGCGTCATTCAGGCACTTATTACAAAGTCCAAATCGCGGCTGTAGGCAACTACGATCCGGCACGCTTCAGCAATATTGCAGACATTGGTACACTTCAAACGGAGTTCATCATCGCCCGGAATCTTAATAGGGTCATGCTGGCTGATTTCTTCTCTTTATCAGATGCCAGATCGGCACTAAGCCAGGTGAAAGAAGAGGGGTATTCGGGAGCGTACCTGATTGAATATATTAATGGTGAGCGATACGGTCGGGCACGATAGAAATTTGGCTTTGAGCGAGCAACGCAGAGCCTTTGACTAAAGATAAAACGCCGCCGGGCAGGAGTACATCCTGTTCGGCGGCGTTTTATTTGATAAACTATAGCATTGCTCAGAATTAAAGATCAGAGATTAAAACGCAGCAGATCCCCAAATCGCTCATTAAAGCCTGCAACACCCTGAAGCCCCCCGGTATGTACGGCAACGACAGTGCTTCCCCTTGGGAAAAACCCCTGTTTGGCAAGGTCAGAGAGCCCGAAGAACAGCTTTCCTGTATAAATGGGATCCAGCGCAATATTATACGCCAGATAAAAGTGATTGAGAAAGTCGATGAGTTCCGGGCGGTACCTGGCATACCCCCCGAAGTGATAACTGGTGATGAGGTCCCAGGGTGCACTGGGATACGTTCCTAAGAGGGTGCTAATATCTGACCTTAAAAAAGCTCCTTTGAGAGCGGAAAAAGCTAAGACTTTACTACCGGGGGGCGCCTCCAGAATCATGCCGGCAGCTGTACCTCCCGTCCCGGCACTGACGCACCAGTAATCAACTTTGAGGGTGGGCTCTTGCAAGGAAGTCTCTTTTATGATTTCGCGGGCACCTTTTATTGCCCTTTGGTTAGTGCCGCCTTCCGGTAAAAGATAGAACGGTCCGAACTGTTGCTCAAGTCTGGCCAAAAATGCGGAGTCGTTTTTTTGCCGGAAGGCTGTTCGGCTTACAAATTGCAATTGCATGCCGCATCTGCGTACAAATCGTAAAGTAGGATTTAGCCCCTCTGGTACTTCTCCCCGGATCACCCCGATGGTTTGGAGCCCAAAGGCTGCACCCGCGCCTGCTACTGCTGCAATATGATTGGAAAAAGCACCACCGAAGGTGAGGATTTGATGATGCCCCTCTTGTTTGGCTGCGGCGAGGTTGTACTTGAGTTTACGCCATTTGTTGCCACATAACGCCAGGCCAGGGCCCATTTTGAGCAGATCATCTCTCTTGATCCAAACCGCTATACCCGATGATTCAAACTCCGGCATTCGGAGCCGCTCTAATGGAGAGGGGGCATGTTGTAAAATAGTGGAAATTGCTGGCATGACCCAAAATAAAAAATCTGTCGGGCAGCGCATAGGGCTGCCCGACAGAAAAACATTATATCGTCTGGCTTAGTACACTTGTCATTGCTTTCAGAGTTGAGCGAAAGCGAGCAAATTTACCGAAGTGAACAACTAAAGAGCCATTTTAACCCTGCAATGATTCCCAACGCATCAAGTCTCAATAAGCGCTAAAACGATTATTGCGTGCGGCGGATCGAAACGGTCATCTGTGGGTCGTAGTCGCCCTCTATCATCGGAGATTGCTTGGATCCTGTATAGTTTTGAACATTTTTGCTCACAAACTGGAAGAGCTCTGAGATGTCGACATACCGGTCTCGGTTCTGATCTGCTTCTCCTTTAAGTCCTCGGATTAGATAGTGGCTAAATACGCCTTGTCTCAGGCCTTTTGCTTCCAATGAGGTCTCATTAGACTTCGAAGACATGATAAGAGCTGTGCCAGGCGCAGCTTGTGCCAGACGGTCGTAAAGGTCCTGGGTAAGCTGGCTGGGCGTTCTGCCTCTCGCTGCGAGCAGGCCTCCGCTGTAGCAGGCATCTGCAATGCAGAGTTTGTACTTGGCAGGGCTTCGTTTTAGTATGTTGATAATTTCTTTGTGGAAGAGTTTATTTTGGAAGCCATTGAAGTCAATGGGCAGAAAAGCGTCTTCGTACCCGTGGCCGGAATAGTAGAGCATAATCAGGTCTTCGGGGCCGGCGCGGCTGAAGACTTCTTCCATGGTGTACTTGATACGGCTAAGGGTGGCTGCTTCATCAATCAGGATGCTAATATGATCGTCGTCGAGTGCCCCTCCTTCCGGGCTTTTGAGAAAAGCGTACATCTGGTAGGCATCATCGTCAGTATAATTGAGTGCTGGCATAGCCGTGTAGGTTGAAATACCAATCACCACTGCAAACACCTCTAATTCCGGATTGCTATTTACTTTGTTTGTTGGCTCTGGTCTGGCTGGCGAAGTAGGAGAGGGAGGCTGGGGTTCTACTTTTTCGCGTACCAGGTCGCCTTGGTGCCATATGCCGGAGCGCTGCTCTCCTGCATTGGTGAATAATACACCGTGGCCCTGCAGGTAACCCATTTCAAGCTCTCCTTCGTAGCGTTCGCCGTTGGCATAAATAATAGTGCCCTTACCGTGGGGGTACCCGTTTTTGAAAGTACCAATATACTTATTGTCGTTTTTGAAAATATAGGTACCCGTACCATTACGGCAATCACCGGAGATACATCCTTTAGAAGTCCGTGTCTGATACCCAATAAATTCTCCGTCGAGCCATTGTCCTTCCAGTGTAGGTTGACTGGGGCGGTAAAGGACACCCTTCCCATGGTAAAACCCGTTTTTGAATTCGCCTACATAGCGGTTACCATTCGTCCGGTACATAACACCACTACCGCTAGGTTTTCCTTTCTTAAACCAACCTTCGTATTCAGAAAGATCAAGGTAGACAATACGACCCTTACCGTTCAGGCAGTCGCCGGCAATGCAACCGGATTTAACTTCATTGCCTGCTTTTTCTGTGTTTTGACAGCCTTCCGTTGACCGTCCGTTGACCCACCGGCCATAACACTCCTGACCGTTGGCATAGGTCATAGTGCCGTATCCGTGGGGCTGGCCATTCTCCCAGTCTCCTTCGTAGCTGTTGCCGTTAGGGTAATGGCAGATACCCTGCCCCTCTCGGTTCCCGTTGCGGAACCAACCGATATACATGGCTTTATTACTGTAAACAAATACGCCTCTTCCGTCCTTACAGGTACCTGAAATACAGCCGGTAGAATATCGGTCAATTCGGTATTCACTGCCTTTTGCCTGTACTTCTTCGCCTGGTTTGGAATGACCTTGGAATATCCCTTTTTCAAACCAACCGGCTTGCCTTTTTCCGGTGCTCAAAAGACGAGACCCCTTACCGTGGGGCAGGTTGTTTTCCCATTCCCCTTCGTAGCGACCGCCCCCGTTTGGCCAGTAGCATATGCCAACACCGTGGGATTGGCCATCTTTGAATTGGCCTACGTACTTGATGCCATTTTCCATAATGAGGGTGCCTTCTCCGTTTTCGCAGTCCCCTTCAATACAGCTTTGAGCCGAGAGGGCATTTGCGCTTAATAAGGCCAATGTGATAATTGTAAAAATGCTCTTTCTCATGATTTATTACTTGCTTTGGGCTATAATGAATACGGTATTTGCATCAACTTGCTACCTGCATACCAACTATTGCCAACACGCTCTTAAACGCTTGTGCTTTGTTAATCATGAATCAACGAGTAATCTGTTGAGACTTTACCTGGGGTTCCATACTTTTTAGAGATCCAGGCTTAGGATTAACGTTCGCAGACCAGCCGACTACAATAAAAATCGACGGCTAACCCTGGGAGACTTTTTTACTGTCATTATGCAGGACAGTTCTTTTTGAGAAAGGTATCAGGAATGTACATGCTTTGCTCTGCCCTGAGGCATTTAGCTAAAGCTTCATAGTGTTCGTCTTAAGTTACTTGTATTAGTAACGAAACAGTTGCATTAAAATTATATATCATTCAGGTTTGTATATCTAAGGTCCCTTTTGGGGTGTTGTTTCGGTTCTGGCATGCTTTTTTGCACTCTTATCAAATGAGCCTTAAGCCATAAGCCACTTTCAAGAGTAACAATATCTTATATTCAAAAGATTTTAAATTGAATAGATTAACTGATTCGTGACAGGATAAGCCTTGATGATCGGAAGAGGGGTAGGGGAGGCTGTTGTGAAAAAGAAAAAAAGAAGGGATTTGCATACAATGCAAATCCCTTCTTTTTGATTCATCAGGCTTCAAATCGAAGACTGCTTAATGAGTAAAGGAAGCAGTCATAAAATGACGATTACCGCAATCCGCTGTTATTGAAAGAGGCATCCTGAGAGAAAGAGCCTGTGCGGCTGCTAACCGGGTTGCCAACAGAAGAGATGTTTTTTTGCAGGACGCAACCTATCATGATAGCTTTGGATGTTCCGGTTCCTGCGAAGTCGTTATAAACTCCAGCGCCCCGGAAGTGGGCTTTGTTAGAGATAAAACGGCAGTGCTTAACCATAGGTGCTACCTGACCGTTCTGCGCCTTATTCATAATACCACCACCATAAGTTGCGATATTGTATTCAAAAGTCACATAACTCAGTTTTGGAGCCGTTCTGCTTTGAGCTCCCCGGGCGCCATTGTAAATCGCACCACCATCAAGGGTTGCTGTATTCTGAATAAAATGAGACTTTTCGATAACGGGGCTGCATTCGCCATTTATAGCCAGGTTGTAAATACCAGCACCTTCACGCGCTTTGTTATCTACAAACTTACAGTTGCGAATCACCGGAGAGGAAGTCTGCCCTTTTGCCAGATTATACCAGCCTGCGCCGCAAGACTCCATAGCGTGGCTATCACCTTCCTGCTCAACGTTTGCTGTGCCGCCTGTAATGATGAATCCATCCACAACGGTTTCGGAACTGGCATTTTCAGTGTAAACAACGGTGTAGGCATTGTCCTCTAAAGAAGGTGTGCCGATTTCACCACTTAGAATCGTACGGTTTGCACTAACGTTGCGTTGTGCGAGAGACGACTCATAGCCTGTAAAGCCTCCGAATAACTTTACTCCATCTTTAATTTGAAAATACAGGTTACGGTTGTTACCTGAAGTTGTGAAGTACTCTCCTTCTGCTACCCAAATGGCATCGCCTTTTTGGGCAACTTTCAGCGCTTGCTGAATGGAGCCTAATGCATTCGTCCAAGACGAACCATTTCCTTGACTACTTTGCTTCACGAAGAGAATATTCCCTGCGTTCAGCTGGCCAATAGTCATGACCATGATGAATAAAGTTGTTACTTGTTTCACGCCTAATGAAGTTTTGAAGTTGGTAAATAACCAATGGTATTGGGAAATACCTTTAGTTACGTATAGGCTGGAGTCACTTTCAAAAGCTGGGAAACTAATTGAAATAACCCCATCCTAAAAGGCGTCAAACGAAGAACAAAATTTAGGATATTGGGAAATGAAGGGTGTCAAACCTCCATTTGATTAGAATTGGCATTGGGTTTTCCAATTCTTATCTTCTCACAAGATATAACTTTTTTTCTAATAAACACAAGTTCAATATAGAAAAATATATATCTGATTGCCTCTTTTCAGGACTGATGTGCCGTACGAAAGGAACTTCAGCCACTCAGAAGAGACGGGATTTCAAACGAGCGATTGGCTCGAAATGTTACGTTGTAAATACAAATATAGATAAAGTGTCTTCGCAACTTAGCCATAAAGTTAGGAAAACCAGTGCGTTTTTACTAGGACCCAGCCTGGAATCTGATATTTTTCCAATTATAATTAGAGTTTTATGTAACGAAAATAGTTAGCATACGTATTTCCAGATACCTTGGCAGGTGAAAGTTCTTGCCATAGATATAAATCCCCCCTTTATATGTGATGTACAGGTTAGATACCACAAAGTACGCATGAACGGATTTTGAATTATATGTCAAAAAATGGTCAGGCGTATGCGGAGCAGGATCTTTTCTGTATATTGAGCACAAACCTGAAATAATAGCGACTTTTCTTTATACGGATAATTGGTGGTTTGGGACTCAAGCCTCCCTTTTGCCGGTATAAACTCTTGGCATTTTACGTGCAAGATGTGCACTGATTTAATGCTATTGAGGGAATGCTCAAGCGCCCCCCAAGCGTTATCAAGAAGTATTTAACCAAGTTAAAACGGTCCATTTTGAGAAAGTTACTATACGTTGCGTTGTTAGTTCTCGGGACTATCTCCGGGGTGAACGCTCAGGATATCCACTATTCTCAGTTCGGATATGCTCCTGCTACAACGAACCCGGCACTCACTGGGATCTTCAGAGGCAAATTTCGTGCCATAAGTAACTCCAGACAGCAATGGAGAACGGTGCCCGTCAATTACCTTACCTTTTCTGCCAGTGCTGATGTAAAGCTGCCCAATCGCAACCAGTCGGCAAATGGTTTTTGGGCCGTCGGGGCTTCCTTCAACTATGATCGTGCGGGGCTGGCGAAATTGCAGAACACTAACCTGAATTTGAACCTTTCCTATACGCACCGGCTCGCAGAGAAGGTCTTTATTACAGCGGGCGCCCAGTCGGGGCTTGCCCGGAGAGACTTTAATATCAACCCATTACTTTTTGACAGTCAGTATGATCCGAGTATAAGCGCAGGCAATTCAGGGCTGCCTAATAATGAGGTATTCCAAAACCTGAAAAATGATTTTGCCGACTTTAGTGCAGGTATAAATCTGAGGATCCAGGATTTCAGCAATTGTGAGATCGTGAATACGCTCAAAAACCGTTCGTCTATAGATATAGGTGTTGGTGTTTTTCACCTCAACCGACCCGATCAGGCCTTTGATGACATGGGCAGGGGAGCGAGAGCAGATCTGCCTATGCGAATTAGCCCATACATCCTGGCCAATAAACAGATAGACCCTATTGTCGACATTTTTGCCAACTTGAACTTTCAGTTTCAGGGTGTCTACAAAGAATGGCTGACTAACTTTGGCGGCCGTGTGTATTTCGACAAGACACCCGGTAGTGTGACGGCTTTGGAGCTGAGTTGTGGCTATCGCTTCAACAACGAGTTGGGCGATGTGGTATACCCAACAATTGGTATGCAATACGGAGACGTTTTTGCTGGATTCTCTTACGATATTAATATCTCGGCTTTTGATGTAGCGACTCGCAACCGTGGCGGTTGGGAACTGACTGTGCGCTACACACTAAGCCAGATTTGTTTGGACAATTATTTTTGTCCACTATTATAGGTTCGGTGTACGAGCCACTTAGGTGCTATGAGCAAAACTGCCGCGTGTGCTTCAGCAGCGTGGCGGCGCCGGAACAATAAGTATGACCCAAAACCGACCGGCGCCCCAGCATCCCCCCTGATTGTGATGGTGATGGTGTTTCCTCATCGTACCTAGATTATTAGTATTGGTCCTGCCTGCTTGTGGGCAGTAGGTGATGGCCTTGAACTGCATTAATTGACATTTGCCTGCACTTCATAGGAAGCCGACTCCATAAGCACCGTTTGGGAAAGGCTTTTATTACCTAATGAAGACAATTATTTATCTATGAATATCAAGATATTGTCCATGCTGTTGGCGCTTCTCTTACCCCTTTGGGGAGTCAGCCAATCATTGGAAAAAGTGCTTGAAACCGGGGACGAGGCTTATGAAAGCCGCGACTATTTCACAGCATTTAAATGTTACGAGGTTGTCCTTCAGTATGAAGACGATAGATACAGCCGGGCGAAGCGCCTGCTTGTTTATCAATATGGCCTTTCTGCTCAGCGATTCAACTATTTCGTTAAGGCAGATTCTGTATTTGCTAATTTGATGGTCGCTTCTGAAGATAACAACCGTATTGATTCCATTTACGCCCGAGCGGTCTACTACAGGGCTCAATTGTTACTGGCCAGGGGGGAAAGCGAAGAAGACTACCAGCTATCGAGAACGCTCTTCCAGCGGGTGGAAAATGAACTGGCTTCAAAGGTTAGCTCTGACCCAGTGCTTCAAAAGCGGTATAGGGAAGCTGCAGTGGCGGGTATTCAAAAAGTAGATTACAGCATCCAACGAAATGGTTGGATTAACAGAGATACCCTGCACCGGCTTACCAGCAATAAAGTCAATTCCGGATACTCTGACCTCGACCCACAACTGTATGGAGATACCCTTTACTTTTCTTCACTGAGGTTTGATCGAAACCCACGGAGGCGTAAACGGCAGTCAACGACCTATTCCAAAAATCTCCGTGCCGTATTTTCCCCAATAGATACGGGGGGGATAGATACAATACTTTCCGTGCTGCCTACCGTTGAACGGTTTAACGAAGAAGACCGTTTTACCCTGCACCGGGCAGTAAGCCCATCCGGAAATTGGATGGTCTTTTCGAGCTGTTCTAGTGAGGGCGATTCCATTCGGTGCCAATTGTACAAACGGAAAAATCAAGGTGCAGGCTGGGGGGAGCCACAGGCCATGAGTATTAATGCCGGTAGCCCGTATACCACTACACAGCCGGCTTTTGGCTATGACTGTAATACCAGCGCCGTAGTGCTTTATTTTGTTTCTGACCGCCCCGGGACACAGGGAGGGCTTGATATTTGGCAGGCTGATTTTGACGAAGCACCCGGGCAAGCCTCTTCTGTTTCTAATCTGGGTACTCCGGTAAACTCTAAGTGGAACGAAGCAACGCCATTTTACCATCAGCTTAGCAGTATCTTATATTTTAGCTCTGATGCTCCTCCGGGTTATGGCTTGTATGATTTATTTGGATCTATGAAAACAGTTGAAGGATGGTCTCAGCCTAGCAACCTGGGTGCTCCTTATAATACTGGTTTCAACGATACCTATTATTTCGCTTCCAGTGAGGGCAGTACCATTTATCTGGCTTCTGACCGTCCGAGGTCAAAGCGGTTTGATGAATCAATTGATGCTTGTTGCCAGGATATTTTTACCGGTCAAAAATCTATTGACCGGGAGTTATTTGTAGAGGTTGTCCAGTGTGAACAGAAGCCGACAGGCTATACCGCGACGCAGCTACAGGTTATTGATGTTTCAGATTGCCGATACCCGGATACTTTAATCAACACCTCAACAATGGGCGATATTGCTGAGACCTTGCCGGTCAAGCAGTACCGGCAGTACAGGGTCCTGGCTTCCAATGCTTCTATTGGTGCAACAATAGATACGGTCATTGATTTGAGGCAACCCCGATACGATACGATACAAACAGCTAATGTGTTGGTAGATCTACTGCCCGGATATGTTGAGTTGGCTGTTTCGACTGGCTTTTTCCTCGACGGAGAACTTATTGAAATTGGCGAAGTAGCTGTAGAAGACTACAGCGGTAATAAATTGATGGCAATAAATGGGCAGGCTGGGCTTTACCAGCTTGACCTTGACCGGGCTTACAGTATTGGTATTACAGTAGATTCAGCTGAACGTACTCTTCCAGGCTTACTCCCGGGAGTTATTAACCTGTACCCAGATACACTTGACGGGGTCTACTTTCCCTCAGAAAAATGCCGAAAAGTATGCTATCATGAAATCGATATCCCTTTACCTGCAGTTCAGCGCAGGGAGGCATTGGTCTATTTCCATAATGATAAGCCTAACCGGGCAGGGCGAGTCCCGGGTGGATTCAGAGGGTATACAAGTGTAACAGATCAACTCTTTGAGGATGCCATAGATAAGTACTATGGGCTCAAGGGGACTTATTTATCCAGAAATGCCAGTACGGATACCGTGCAGAGCCGTATCGACCGTTTCTTTGAAAACGAGGTAGCTGAAGGTCAGAAAGCCGTTAAACTGATGTCACTGGATTTAATCGCCGCAGCACAAGAATTAGATGAGGATCAGCATATCCGAGTGGAAATACAGGGCTTGTGCAGCGCATTAGGTAACCCTATCTACAATGACAGCCTTGCACTTCGGCGGATACAATGTATCCGGGAATATATGGAAAAACAGGAAGCCAATGGCATAAGGCTTGGAGACTTTATGGGAACGGAAGATACCAATGCAAAAGTACGTATTGTACCGGTTCCATTGGGAGAGTCAAAAGCTAGTGGTAATTATCCTGGTGCTGGTGGCGGGCAGTATAACATTGGTGCAGCCCTGGATCGCCGGGTAGAGCTCAAAGTGGTATTGCCGGAGCAAAAAGCCCCGGAACTGTCCATTTTTAACCTGGACAAAGATTGTACCCAAACGAATAATGAAACGCGAAAAAATCCCGAACAATGATACAGATCGGATTAATAAACCTTAAACGAAGCTGGATCTTAGTATTGCTCTTCGCCTTGTTGAGTGGTGCATCAGGATGGAGCAAGTCTTTGTATACCTGGAATGATAACAGTACACTCTGTGAGTGGCAATTAGAAGGGCAGGAGTCCCGTCTTTTGTATCTGATATACGGTGTGGAAACGGATACGATTGTCCCTCCTTTGCCTGCTTTTGTATGCGACGTGGTATGTCCGGACTTCCAGGTCAACTGGATTTCTATTGATGCAGATTGTGGTGAAAGTAACGGTTCTGCTAAAGTTACTCCTGTAGGGTTGCCTGCGGACACAGAATTCATCTATAATTGGGAAAATGGGGTCAGTAACGGACCCGAAGCGGTAAACCTGGCGCCAGGTGTATACCGCGTCGTTATTGGCATTGCTGACCTGTTGGAAGACCAGGCACTTCGGGACTGTCTGATCGAAACAGAGGTAATCGTTGGGACCAAAGAAGGACCTGACGTGAATATCAAAAAAATCACGGCTGGAAACTGCGCCGACCTGTCGGGAAGCGTGAAGTTAGAAGTTACTGATGGCACAGCTCCCTACACCATTTCGTGGGGAGACGGCGGCAGTAATACCCTGAGTGCAGACGGCATCGTCAACATAATGAGCCTCCCACCGGGTGACTATACCTTTATTGTGGAAGATGCAGCAGGCTGTCTCACCTCTGTAGAGGTAATCATACCACAGGCTCAGGACCCTATATCACTGACTGGTATACCACCGTCACTCTGTACCGCCGATGATGGATCAATTACGGTTACCATGGCAGAGGGCTTCCCGCCTTACACCATGACACTCAATGACGCTCTGGAGGTCACAACAAATGATAATCCTTACACCTTTGAAGGCTTATCGGTTGGGCTATACACCGTGAAAGTGGAATATGGATTTGTCTGCGAAGCAGAAGCCACAATTGAGTTGAATACATCTGATTTTGTGTGTAGGGATGGCTGGTCAGTTATTGATCCGGTCTGCCCCGGCGATCCGGCCTACCTGTATTTTGATGGTAACGGAAGTGCTGATGAATCCTTTCAGATCAGGCAGGTTAATTCAGGTTTCCTCATTACTTCAGTGCCCGGAGACGAAGAGGTATACGTTGAAGTACAATACAGCAACTACGAAGTACGCCGTACCAGTACCGCTGATGATTGCCTCTGTGAGTTTATGTTATCTGTTGAGCCTGTGAATTTTGAAGCACAGCTGACGGTAATCGACGGCAGCTGCGAGCCCGGGAATATTATACCGGGAAGTATCTCGCTAAGTACAGCTACCGGGGGGACACCACCGTACACTTTGGAAACAACCGACCTGAATGGTAACCCTGTAGATGCATCAAATCTCAGTTCAGGCAGCTATATCGCAACGGTTCTTGATGCCAATAATTGTAAGCTTTCGGATACCTTAGAGGTTGACGGAGGGGTTTTGACCGGAGGCATAGAAGAACAGGAGGTAGTGATTTGTGAAGGAGATACCTTCCAGCCCACCTTCGATAATGCTGGAAACCCTAATCTGACATTCAGCTGGTCCCCCACAACTGGACTTAGTGACGCTACGGTCGCCTCTCCTGTGATCACCCCGACTGAAGATATCACCTACGTACTTGATATTACTGATCCCAACTGCGGTACTTTTTCGGATACACTGGTGATAAACTTCGTGCCCGGGCTGAATATGACGGTTGATGGCAATGCTTTTCAACCGGGACAAAATGAAATTATTATCACGGTTTCCTCAAATAATGACAGTGCGGTCTACACCTGGTACCAGGAGGGAGATAATACTATTGTTGATAATGATGGTGATGATACGTTTTTACTTACCGCTGATCAGTTCAATTCGCCTTATTATGTGGTAGGCGAAGCTAATGGCTGTCTCGATACACTGCCTTTTAGTGTGGTCCCTCCAATAGAAGTAGACTACACTATAAGCGTGCCGGACATTGAAACCTGCGAAGGAGAAAGTATAACCCTCGAAGCAACTATTATACCAGATACCATTCTGATAGACAGCATCGTGTGGGTCAACCCTCAGGGGGATCCTGTGGGCTCAGGATATGAATTGACGCTCAATGATCTGCCTGCCGGTAATTATGTCTATACTGCAACGGCATTTAGCCCGGTGGGAATCACGCAGACTAATGCTCTGGTAACGGTATTGCCCCTTCCGGGCATTGATGCACAGCCAGATGGTGTGCTTTCTTTGTGCATCACAGACCAGGGCGACCTGGTAGAACTGACGGCTACAGCTACAGGATATCCCGACAGTACCATTATATGGACAGGGCCAGATGGCTCTGTTTTAGGCAGTGGTGGAACGATTATGGTGCAAGCCGAAGCAGGGACCAGCCAATACACGGCAACTCTTTCTTCTGTTTGTGGTGATGTGACTGATACGGTAACCATTGAGGTGGATACGGAGCCCGTGCTTCCTGCATTACCGGATACGTTGAAACTCTGCGTAGGTCAAGAGGGCTTTATCGACCTGAGTGATTATGCATTCTCTTACACCTGGTCGGATTGTGATGGTCAAGTTATTCCGGTATCAGGAGATAGTATTGTTATCTCAGGTGATGTCCTTGGGGAGACTTGTTACCAGTTTAGTGCTACCAATGAATGTGGCACAGTAGAAGAGGAGGTGACTGTATACGTTGTACCCGAACAAGAAGTGGATGCGCAACCCAATGACACCATTCGGTTGTGCGTGCCCGCACCAGACACCTGCCTGACGGCAACCGTAACAGGTTTGCCGAACGACTGTATAGAATGGACGGATCTTAGCGGGAACCTTTTGGGGACCGGTGGCGAATTTTGCGTCTCTCCGCCGGAAGGTATGAGCCAGTACATTGCTGACGTACCCGGTCTGGACTGCGTTAGCGCTGATACCGTTACTATTATTGTAGAGACCCTGCCTCCTCCGCCACCTGATTTGCCAGATACAATGACCATTTGTATTAATCAGGATACGGTATTGGATCTGAGTAGCTACAGCCATCCTTACACCTGGTCCGACTGTGATGGTCAGGTCATAACCGTCAACAATGATGAAATTGTAATTTCCGGTACCGACCCGGGTGAGCAGTGCTACACCTTCTCCGCCTCTAATATTTGCGGTGAGGTGGAAGAGCAGGTGATCGTATTTGTGATCGCTGCCCCTGAAATCAATGCTCAGCCAGATACCACTATCGAGTTGTGCGCGCCCATAACGGACAGCTTAATTCTGACGGCTACGGCACCAGGGTTTGCCCAAAATGCGATTGCATGGTTTAGCGAGGACGGTGATGTGCTGGGTACGGGCAGCACCCTTAGCGTTTTGCCCACGGTAGGGACCAGCCAATATATTGCCAGCATTAGCGCAGGTTGTGGCACCGCCACTGATACGGTTACAATAGTTGTGGAAGACTTCGTGCCTCCTCCTCCAGCCGGACTGCCGGATACCCTTAAAATATGCGTGGGCAGTGATATCGTCATTGATCTCAGCACCTATGATTACCTCTATTCCTGGTCAGATTGTAGTGGCCAGGAACTTCCCGTAGTTAATAATATGATTGAAATTGCGGGTACTGAGGTAGGAGAACAGTGCTATACCTTTAGCGCTTCCAATGCCTGTGGAGATATAGAAGAGCAAGTGATTGTATATGTTGTACCGGAACAACAGGTTGATGCACAGCCTAATGACACGCTTCGCTTTTGTGCACCGGCACCCGATACCTGCCTGACCGCTATGGTAACGGACTTACCTAATGACTGTATTGAATGGACCGATTTGGACGGGAATCTCTTGGGTACGGGCAATGAACTCTGTGTAACACCGATGGTTGGGTTTAATCAATACATCGCCAGTGTGCCAGGCTTAGTCTGTGTGGAAGCTGATACGGTAACTATTGTTGTGGATAGCCTGCCAATGACGCCTCCTGCTTTGCCAGATACCCTTACCCTCTGTGTAGGGCAGGATACTGTGCTGGATGTGAGTAGCTACGGATTTCCATACACCTGGACCAATTGTGATGGACAGGTGATTCAGGAGAATAACGACGAAATAATAATCAGCGGTGATTCTGCCGGGGAAGACTGTTACATTTTTACGGCCTCTAATGCCTGCGACACGGTAACACTGGAAGTCATAGTGTACGTTATTCCGGAGCCATCCATCGACGTACAGCCCGACTCGACTATCTATCTGTGCGGTCCGGTCACAACAACCATAGACCTTATCGCTACAGCGGACGGCTTTGCAGATAACGAAATTACCTGGACGAGCTCAGATGGCACAGTACTTGGTACAGGCAGTATACTACCTGTCCTGCCACCAGAAGGTACTAGCGAGTACATTGCTAGTACGCCCCAATTACAGTGCGGTAGTGCAAGCGATATGGTAACGATAGTAGTAACCACTCAGGCACCGCCCCCACCGGTTGCCTTGCCGGACACACTGAAGCTGTGCGTAGGGCAGGACACGGTCATCGACCTGAGCAGCTACGGTTTCCCATATACTTGGGCGGACTGTGACGGCACGATTATCCCAGTCTCCAATGACAGCCTTGTGATCAGCGGCGTCCAGGCAGGAGAATACTGCTACGAGTTCAGCGCGTCCAACGCCTGCGGCATGACGTCGGCTGAAGTTATCGTCTACGTTGTACCTGACCAGACGGTAGATGCACAGCCCGATTTAGACATCGAGCTCTGCGCGCCGGTCACCACGGACACCTGCTTAACGGCAACGGTGGTAGGCCTGCCAGAGGGCTGCATAGAATGGACAGACTTTGACGGCAACGTGCTGGGCACTGGCAACGAGCTTTGCGTAACACCGCCGGAAGGCACCAGTTACTACATAGCGGGCGTCCCGGGTCTGGAATGCATCAATTCGGATACGGTGACGATTGTGGTGGAAACACTTCCGCCGCCCCCACCGGTTGCCTTGCCGGACACACTGAAGCTGTGCGTAGGGCAGGACACGGTCATCGACCTGAGCAGCTACGGTTTCCCATATACTTGGGCGGACTGCGATGGCACGATTATCCCAGTCTCCAATGACAGCCTTGTGATCAGCGGCGATCAGGCAGGAGAATACTGCTACGAGTTCAGCGCGTCCAACGCCTGCGGCATGACGTCGACTGAAGTCATCGTTTACGTTGTGCCTGACCAGATGGTAGATGCACAGCCCGATTTAGACATCGAGCTTTGCGCGCCGGTCACCACGGACACCTGCTTAACGGCAACGGTGGTAGGCCTGCCAGAGGGCTGCATAGAATGGACGGACTTTGACGGCAACGTGCTGGGCACCGGCAACGAGCTTTGCGTAACACCGCCGGAAGGCACCAGCTACTACATAGCGGGCGTCCCGGGTCTGGAATGTATCAATTCGGATACGGTGACAATTGTGGTGGAAACACTGCCGCCGCCCCCACCGGTTGCCTTGCCGGACACACTGAAGCTGTGCGTAGGGCAGGATACGGTCATCGACCTGAGCAGCTACGGTTTCCCATATACTTGGGCGGACTGTGACGGCACGATTATCCCAGTCTCCAATGACAGCCTTGTGATCAGCGGCGGCCAGGCAGGAGAATACTGCTACCTGTTCAGCGCGTCCAACGCCTGCGGCATGACGTCGGCTGAAGTCATCGTTTACGTTGTACCTGACCAGACGGTAGATGCACAGCCCGATGTAGACATCGAGCTTTGCGCGCCGGCCACCACGGACACTTGCTTAACGGCAACGGTGGCAGGCCTGCCTGACGGCTGCATAGAATGGACGGACTTTGACGGCAACGTGCTGGGCACCGGCAACGAGCTTTGCGTAACACCGCCGGAAGGCATCAGCTACTATATAGCGGGCGTCCCGGGGCTGGACTGCATCAATTCAGATACGGTGACGATTGTGGTGGAAACACTTCCGCCGCCCCCACCGGTTGCCTTGCCGGACACACTGAAGCTGTGCGTAGGGCAGGACACGGTCATCGACCTGAGCAGCTACGGTTTCCCATACACTTGGGCGGACTGTGACGGCACGATTATCCCAGTCTCCAATGACAGCCTTGTGATCAGCGGCGGCCAGGCAGGAGAATACTGCTACCTGTTCAGCGCGTCCAACGCCTGCGGAACGACGTCGGCTGAAGTTATCGTTTACGTTGTACCTGACCAGACGGTAGATGCACAGCCCGATTTAGACATTGAGCTCTGCGCGCCGGCCACCACAGACACCTGCTTAACGGCAACGGTGGCAGGCCTGCCAGAGGGCTGCATAGAATGGACGGACTTTGACGGTAACGTGCTGGGCACCGGCAACGAGCTTTGCGTAACACCGCCGGAAGGCATCAGCTACTATATAGCGGGCGTCCCGGGGCTGGACTGCATCAATTCAGATACGGTGACGATTGTGGTGGAAACACTTCCGCCGCCCCCACCGGTTGCCTTGCCGGACACACTGAAGCTGTGCGTAGGGCAGGACACGGTCATCGACCTGAGCAGCTACGGTTTCCCATACACTTGGGCGGACTGTGACGGCACGATTATCCCAGTCTCCAATGACAGCCTTGTGATCAGCGGCGGCCAGGCAGGAGAATACTGCTACCTGTTCAGCGCGTCCAACGCCTGCGGAACGACGTCGGCTGAAGTTATCGTTTACGTTGTACCTGACCAGACGGTAGATGCACAGCCCGATTTAGACATTGAGCTCTGCGCGCCGGCCACCACAGACACCTGCTTAACGGCAACGGTGGCAGGCCTGCCAGAGGGCTGCATAGAATGGACGGACTTTGACGGTAACGTGCTGGGCACTGGCAACGAGCTTTGCGTAACACCGCCGGAAGGCATCAGCTACTATATAGCGGGCGTCCCGGGTCTGGAATGTATCAATTCGGATACGGTGAGGATTGTGGTGGAAACACTTCCGCCGCCCCCACCGGTCGCCTTGCCGGACACACTGAAGCTGTGCGTAGGGCAGGACACGGTCATCGACCTGAGCAGCTACGGCTTCCCATACACTTGGGCGGACTGTGACGGCACGATTATCCCAGTTTCCAACGATAGCCTTGTGATCAGCGGCGGCCAGGCAGGAGAATACTGCTACCTGTTCAGCGCGTCCAACGCCTGCGGTACGACGTCGGCTGAAGTCATCGTTTACGTTGTACCTGACCAGACGGTTGATGCACAGCCCGATGTAGACATCGAGCTCTGCGCGCCGGCCACCACAGACACCTGCTTAACGGCAACGGTGGTAGGCCTGCCAGAGGGCTGCATAGAATGGACGGACTTTAACGGCAACGTGCTGGGCACTGGCAACGAGCTTTGCGTAACACCGCCGGAAGGCACCAGCTACTACATAGCGGGCGTCCCGGGTCTGGACTGCATCAATTCAGATACGGTGACGATTGTGGTGGAAACACTTCCGCCGCCCCCACCGGTGGCCTTGCCGGACACACTGAAGCTGTGCGTAGGGCAGGACACGGTCATCGACCTGAGCAGCTACGGTTTCCCATATACTTGGGCGGACTGTGACGGCACGATTATCCCAGTCTCCAATGACAGCCTTGTGATCAGCGGCGGCCAGGCAGGAGAATACTGCTACGAGTTTAGCGCGTCGAACGCCTGCGGCATGACGTCGGCTGAAGTTATCGTTTACGTTGTACCTGACCAGACGGTAGATGCACAGCCCGATGTAGACATTGAGCTTTGCGCGCCGGCCACCACGGACACCTGCTTAACGGCAACGGTGGTAGGCCTGCCTGACGGCTGCATAGAATGGACGGACTTTGACGGCAACGTGCTGGGCACTGGCAACGAGCTTTGCGTAACACCGCCGGAAGGCACCAGCTACTACATAGCGGGCGTCCCGGGTCTGGAATGTATCAATTCAGATACGGTGACGATTGTGGTGGTAACACTTCCACCGCCCCCGCCGGTTGCCTTGCCGGACACACTGAAGCTGTGCGTAGGGCAGGACACGGTCATCGACCTGAGCAGCTACGGTTTCCCATATACTTGGGCGGACTGCGATGGCACGATTATCCCAGTCTCCAACGATAGCCTTGTGATCATCGGCGGCCAGGCAGGAGAATACTGCTACCTGTTCAGTGCGTCCAACGCCTGCGGTACGACATCGGCTGAAGTTATCGTCTACGTTGTACCTGACCAGACGGTAGATGCACAGCCCGATTTAGACATCGAGCTCTGCGCGCCGGCCACCACGGACACCTGCTTAACGGCAACGGTGGCAGGCCTGCCAGAGGGCTGCATAGAATGGACAGACTTTGATGGCAACGTGCTGGGCACCGGCAACGAGCTTTGCGTAACACCGCCGGAAGGCACCAGCTACTACATAGCGGGCGTCCCGGGGCTGGACTGTATTAATTCAGATACGGTGACGATTGTGGTGGAAACACTGCCACCGCCCCCACCGGTTGCCTTGCCGGACACACTGAAGCTGTGCGTAGGGCAGGACACGGTCATCGACCTGAGCAGCTACGGCTTCCCATACACTTGGGCGGACTGTGACGGCACGATTATCCCAGTCTCCAATGATAGCCTTGTGATCAGCGGCGGCCAGGCAGGAGAATACTGCTACCTGTTCAGCGCGTCCAACGCCTGCGGCATGACGTCGGCTGAAGTTATCGTCTACGTTGTGCCTGACCAGACGGTAGATGCACAGCCCGATTTAGACATCGAGCTCTGCGCGCCGGCCACCACGGACACCTGCTTAACGGCAACGGTGATAGGCCTGCCAGAGGGCTGCATAGAATGGACGGACTTTGACGGCAACGTGCTGGGTACCGGCAACGAGCTTTGCGTAACACCGCCGGAAGGCACCAGCTACTACATAGCGGGCGTCCCGGGTCTGGACTGTATTAATTCAGATACGGTGACGATTGTGGTGGAAACACTGCCACCGCCCCCACCGGTTGCCTTGCCGGACACACTGAAGCTGTGCGTAGGGCAGGACACGGTCATCGACCTGAGCAGCTACGGTTTCCCATACACTTGGTCAGAATGTGGAGGGCAAGTTATTCCGGTCACGAATGACGAGATTGTGATCAGCGGCGATCAGGCAGGAGAATACTGCTACCTGTTCAGCGCGTCAAACGCCTGCGGTACGACATCGGCTGAAGTTATCGTCTACGTTGTACCTGACCAGACGGTAGATGCACAGCCCGATTTAGACATTGAGCTTTGCGCGCCGGCCACCACGGACACCTGCTTAACGGCAACGGTGGTAGGCCTGCCAGAGGGCTGCATAGAATGGACGGACTTTGACGGCAACGTGCTGGGCACCGGCAACGAGCTTTGCGTAACACCGCCGGAAGGCACCAGCTACTACATAGCGGGCGTCCCGGGGCTGGAATGTATCAATTCGGATACGGTGAGGATTGTGGTGGAAACACTTCCACCGCCCCCACCGGTTGCCTTGCCGGACACACTGAAGCTGTGCGTAGGGCAGGACACGGTCATCGACCTGAGCAGCTACGGCTTCCCATATACCTGGGCGGACTGCGATGGACCGGAAATACCGGTTATTGATGATGAAGTCATCATCACCGGCAATGAAGCTGGTGAATTCTGTTACACCTTCACTGCTACAAACGGATGTGGGACGATTGAAGTAGAGGTGGTTGTTTTTGTTGTACCAGACCAGCAAGTGGATGCTCAACCTGATGTTGAAGTCCGGCTCTGCGCGCCAGTCACCACGGACACCTGCTTAACGGCAACGGTGGTAGGCCTGCCAGAGGGCTGCATAGAATGGACGGACTTTAACGGCAACGTGCTGGGCACTGGCAATGAATTGTGCGTGACACCATCAGTAGGCACGAGTTACTATATAGCCGGGGTACCCGGACTGGACTGTGTGAATCCAGATACGGTAACCGTGATTGTTGATACCATTCCACCAGTTTTACCACCGAATTTACCGGATACTGTTCTTCTGTGCCTGAATGAGATGATGACCGTAGCAATCGGGGACTATGATAGTCCATTTATCTGGCAGAACGAAAACGGAGATACCATTGCCATTAACGAAGACCTGGTACTTACCGGAGATTTAGCAGGACCGGCTTCCTTTTTCTTTGAGGCCACCAACGGTTGCGGTAGTATTTCAGATACGCTGGTGCAGGTGACTATCGACAGTGCAGATATTGAAATTTTGCCTTCCATTGATACGCTTGTTGTTTGTGACTCCTTAGCTATTCAACTGGATGCCTTGGCACCACTTGGGCAGGAGGTCGTTTGGATGGATGGTAACGGGATAGTAATTGATACAGCTGTGACCATAGACGTCATACCTGAGCCGGGGTCTAATACTTACATTGCCAGCTCAGTTGAATTGGGCTGCGTACGTTCGGATACGATCGTGGTAGAGTATGTGCCTGAGGACTTATCGGTTGAAATCACTACACCATCATCACTAATTTGCCTCGGCGATGATGTTGACCTGGAAGCAACGCTTGATCCTGAAGATGTTTCGGCAATAATTTCCTGGTACGATGAAGATTTTGAGTTCATCGGCGAAGGAGAAGAGATTACCGTTACCCCGATACGGTCCGGTTTAGTGGCTTTCTTCGCTGTAGCGGAGAACGCATGTTCTATGGATACTGCCAGTATTGAGATTGAGGTCGAAGAGCTTATCCTGGATATTGTAGGCGGAGATACGACAATTTGTACAGGTGATATCGCTACATTAGAAGTCATCGGGTGTGATGATTGCACTTATGAGTGGACACCGGAAGACCGGCTGACAGACCCTGAGGCAGCTATAACGGACGCCGAACCACTAAGGCCTTCTACTTATCAGGTCATTGTAACTGGTGAAGTTTGCCGGGATACCCTGACTACTTTTATTGGACTGGAAACTTGCCAGCGCTGTGAGGTCGATAAAGTGTTTGTCGCAGATGCATTTACGCCAAACAGGGATATGAATAATGACCTGGTCTGCGTACGAAGTGAAGTTTTGGATCAGTTTTCGGAAATTGAATTTATGATCTACAACCGCTGGGGACAGGAAGTCTTCCGCAGCAATGATATGCAGAACTTATGTTGGGATGGTATCTTCGAAGATGAAGCACTGCCACCAGATGTTTACGGTTACTACCTGAGAATCGTTTGCCCCGGAGAAGAAGGGGAGGAGGACCAGGTCTTTAACCGACAGGGCAACATCTCGCTATTAAGGTAGTAAACGTGTTTTTGAAAAGCCAGTAAAATGGAGCCCCGGTGCAGTCATGCGCCGGGGCTTTGTATTACTTAGGTTATACGTACGTACCACCTGTTGGCGAAGTTCAATAGAAGAGCTATGCTGATTACTGAAGCCTGGAGACTATTTTTACAGGCGCATTCAGCGTCCGGTGAACCGGGCATTTCCTGGCGATTTCCAGCAACCGCTCTTTTTGATCTTCGGAGAGGTCTCCGTTAAACTCCAGCACAAGGTTGAAGTGGTCGATCTTGCTTTTGGGGCTGTCCGGGTTTTGGCAATCCTCGGCGTGGTCTTTACTGTGTTCAAGGTGTACGACAACTTCTTCCAGAGGCCATTTTTTTCTTTTCGCATACATCCTCAATGTCATAGCAGTGCAGGCTCCGAGTCCTGCGGTAACCAGTTCGTAAGGAGAGGGCCCAAAGTCGTTTCCGCCTACTTCCGGAGGTTCGTCCGCTGTAAGGCCATGTTTTCTGACCGTGATTTCCGAAGTGAATCCATCAGCTTGTCCCAGCCTGACCGCAATGTCCTTGTCTGTGCGCAGCGCCCGGCTTTTTTCAAAATCGAGGTAGCGCTCTGCCCAGGAAGCGATGATATTTCCTACATACCGGCTATCTGCCTTTTGCGTCAGCAAGTGGTCTGCTCCATCCAGGGAGATATAGCTTTTAGGATGCATGGCGGTTTGGTAAATCTTTTTGGCATTCTCAATTTCTACGACAGTATCCTGTGGGGAATGTAGTACAAGCAGTGCACGGTCAAGGTCTTTAATGTAGGGCTCCAGGTTTTGCGAACGGATGTCCTCTAAAAACTGCTTTTTGACCTTAAACGGGCGGCCTGCAATACTCAGTTCGGCTACACCTTCCTTTTCTATCCGCTCTTTATGCTCACTTAGGAGGTGTTGTACATGGTGGGGAGAGAAGGGTGCGCCTATAGTCGCGACTGCTTTGACTGATGGGATTTCATGCGCCGCCCGTAAAACTGCCGCACCGCCCAGGGAATGCCCAATAAGCAAGGCCGGAGCTTGGTGATGGTCTTTTAAGTAATTTGCTGCCTGAACGAGGTCTTCGATGTTAGACGAAAAGTTGGTGTCCGCAAAATCGCCCTCGCTTTCTCCAAGTCCGGTAAAATCGAAGGATAAGACAGCTGCACCTTGCAGGGTGAGTGCACGGGCAATATTCCGGACCGCGGTGAGTTGCTTGCTACAGGTAAAGCAATGGGCAAACAAGGCATAAGTGTGCGGATGCTGATGAGCGGGCAGTTCTAATCTGGCCGACAACAATTTCCCATCCGTATTCTCAAAAGAGATGTTTTGTGGAGACATAGCAGGCTATTATTTTTCAGGGACTTAAAAAAGCCCATCAATGGATAAATTGAGATGGTTATTCTAACGCACACTGAGCTGTTGCAAAGTTAGAGCATCTTACCGTCGAAAAGTGTAGCCAGGACGATACTTTCACCCTTGAAGCGTACTCAATGTGTTATCATTTCGTTACTGATAAAATACCAGCAGTCCAACTGCCGCTAATATTAATACCTTTATTAGAGCCAACTTTGCAGGTCCCCGGGAATCATCTTTTCCGGCAGCTCTGCATCATAGGCTCAGTAGCTGCATGAAGAAATGGAATCCAAGGATCCCTTTCTGAAGTTGGGTTCAGGGCGTTCTCCCGCTATTTTGCAGGACAGGTTCTGATCTGGCGATAACCATGATCTGATTCCTAAATCAAACACGTTCTTAGACTCTATAGTCTTTCGTTATATAAATGGAACTTGTCTAAAAACTACTTACGATGCCTCAAATCGTCCTTTTGAGCCTACTTTTCGTTCCGTACTCGCCTAATAGCACCACTATTAGGCTCCGTGCGTGCCTCAATTAGACTCAAAATGCCTGATTTGTGACTATCGCAGCAATTTTTAGACAAATTCGTAGTAATGACCATTGTTAAGTCTCCAATGTACAAAAAATGCACGCCTCTAACGGCCGAAAAATAGGATGGGTAAGTGCTGCGGCTATTGTCGTAGCCAATATGATTGGGGCTGGTGTATTTACCAGCCTTGGGCTACAGATTGAGAAAATAGATAGCGTATGGTCTATCTTATTACTTTGGGTGCTTGGAGGGGTCGTGGCCTTGCTCGGTGCGTTCAGTTATGCGGAGTTGGGTACGCGTTTGCCCAAATCGGGTGGGGAGTACAATTTCCTCTATCATATTTATCATCCCTTTCTGGGCTATCTGGCTGGCTGGGTTTCTCTCACTGTAGGGTTTGCCGCTTCGGTAGCACTTGCTGCTATGGCGATGGGCAGATACGCCCATGATTTTCTCCCCATCAGCCCTAAGCTATTAGCCGTTGGCGTGATTGTCGTGATTTCCCTGGCCCACTCTTTCAGTATTCGGCAGAGCAGTAATTTTCAGAATATAGCTACCGCGGTCAAGCTATTGCTCATGCTGTTTTTTATAGCGGCTTGCTTTATAATGCCCTCGGCGGAGGGCACAGCCCTTAAAAGTGGAACATTTGAGTTGGAAATTGGCAGTTCTGCCTTTATGATAGGATTGGTATATGTCACCTATTCTTTTTCCGGTTGGAATGCCGCTGCATACATCGTGGAAGAAATCCGTATGCCCTCAATCAATTTGCCGAAGGCGCTTGTTGTGGGTACGCTGACCGTTAGCCTGATTTACGTTTTTTTACAGGCAGGGTTTTTGTACCAGGCCTCTGCTCAACAACTGGATAGCAAGATTGAGGTTGGTAAAATAGTAGCTCATATTCTTTTCGGTCCTAACGGTGGGCGTTTAATGTCACTGTTTGTGTCTTTAATTTTGATCTCCAGCATCAGTGCAAGCATATGGGTGGGCCCAAGGGTGGTAAGAGCAATGGCAGACGACTTCTCAATATGGCATTTTCTGGCCAAGGATAACTCAAGAGGCGTGCCCGTTCGGGCAGTTTGGATGCAGGCTGGCATCAGCCTCTTCATGGTGTTGACAAGCCCCTTTGACCGTGTATTTCTTTACAGTGGGTTCGTACTGCAGTTGTTCACTACTTTGGCGGTCGCCGGCGTATTGATTCTGCGCTGGCGGGATGGGAAAGCTGGCTACAGTAGCCCAGGTTATCCCTGGGTGCAAATCTTTTTTTTAGGCATTAGCTTTTGGGTGATCATAGTGCTGATTTATGATAAACCCCAGGAAAGCCTGATGGGCGTTGCTAATCTGCTAATTGGAGCTATCTCCTATTGGTGGAGCCGCCGGCACAAATCTCAAGCCTGAAGCTGAGGTGTTCTTACAACCGGGTATAGTATTCGGTTCAGGAATTGTATAGTGATCATGTAGGTCGGTTTTACACCATCCGCACCTAAACTACCTGATGCAAGGGTTTGTCCTGATATCAGCGGGTTGTCCGAGGCGTAATAAGCATAGCGTAAGGAGACGTTTTCATTGATGCTCTTACGTATTTTTGAGGCAGCCTGTATGGCTTTTTGATAGTGCGCGCCTTCCATTTCTAATCCAGCGGCTTTCCAGGAGGAGTTCAGAAAGTACCTTAGGATATCTCTATTTTGCAGGGAGGTGCCCATCACGGTGATCATTGGCCCCGCTAAGACGGCAAGCCCTTTGCCGCTGAAATCTTCGACACTAAGCTCGTTTTCGATAGGGTAGTTGTCTGCGGTCCCTTCAAATACATGCGCATCCGGAATCATGATATCTCCCTTACCCCCCTCTAATATACCGGCTTTGCCCATTATGGATATTGACTTCACATCAAGGGGGATTTCCTCGTCCTCCCGCTCAAAGGGCTTGAGCAACTCATCCATTGTTTCGTAGGCTTGTTCTCCAAAGGCGTAATCCATGACTAGTATGACAGGCTTTTCGGCTGCGATGTAGGCCTCGTCTCTTTTTAGTTCTGCAGGTAAGGAAGTCAAGTCCAGTTTTGAGGAGTCAAATATCTGTACCGAAATATTAGTCCCGCTGACATCGTCGACCTGGATCATTCCGTTTTGGGCAGCGTACTTGTTTACTTTTGCGCGCATTTCACTATTAACGGGGTCGCTCAACTCCCTCGCGAGGTCTTCAATCTCGTTGTTGGCTTTCAATGCGGCCGGGGCGTATAGCGTATTCATGACGCTATGCAAGTTGGCACTGATAACATGAATGGGGCGATTTAGGAGATCGTGTTCCAGCAATGCTCCTTTGATATTGCGGGCCCAGAGGTCACCGTAGTAGTGGTGGCCAATTTTCTCTCTTAATGCGGAAGAGAAGCTGATTTCGCGGTCCTCCTCTTTTAGTGCTTCTTCCGTAGCTAGTTTGCCCAGCCAATAGGTAATGTGAAAAACACTATTTACATCAGTGGCACTGGAAAACCGGCGGCAGGCTTCAACGGTCTCTTCGTAGGTCCTCCCCAGTAAGGTGCTTAGGTAGGTGTAAGCAATCTCTTTATTATATTCTTCGCTGCTCTCTTCCAGCTTGACAATTTTTTCCAGCATTTCCCATTCCCGCCGCTTTCGGTTTCTATGGTCTTCGCTGTTGCGCCTGATCTTTTCAGCCTCAACGTACATGAAAGTCAGGTGGGTAAGAATGTCATAAATGTCGCTGCGCCCTCTCGTCATTTCTATGTACATCTGTGCCTGGTCAATCCGATAGCTGTTGCGCCGTCGCTTCGTCGGAATAATGGGCTCGAAGTTGCTGTCTTCATAGCCTTCCCGGGAAATGAGCTTAATATACCGGCATTCCTCAATACCTCTGGGCAACCGTTGAAAAACGTACAGCAAACCATCCAGTTCTACTCGTTCCGGGTCATTGATAGAGCCATATATTTCCGGCCGCAGCTGGGTTAAGGCCTCAATAATAGCTTCTCCTGAAACGCCGAGAGGCTTGTAATTCCCACGAATGAAGAGATGGCGCATGGCAATATAAAGACGTTGTATGGCAGCACGTGATTCTTGGGCTCTGGATCGCTGACTAGGTTTTAGTGACATACTATAGGTTTTGAAGGAAAGGAACAGTATGAGTTTTTGAATAGTTCGGTCTGCCTCATTCTTTGATAATACGCATGCTTACTCTCCTGGCAGCTTGTTCCTCCCCCGGCTCAGGGTTGATCAGGTATACACCATAATTAATACGGCGTTTGCTGAGGCCCCAGGATAAAAGGTAATTATAGACCTGCTCTGTACGGGTTTGCGCAGTTGACAGGCCCTCGGAGCCTTCAGCTACCCCTTGTATGAGCAGTAGTTGGTCTGGTTGAGCGACTAGTTGACTGGCTACCTCGCGGAGGTATTGTTGTTGTGTCTGATTGAGCTGAGTGCCCTTATCTGGAAAGTAAAGGCTTTTTATAGAATAATTTTCGGGCGGGTTTAGGGAGGGGCAGCCAAAATGGGCACGGGTGCCTGCAACTTTAGGGCATTGATCGTGCTCATCGGTAATACCATCGTGGTCTATATCTTCTGGTGGGCATCCAGCGCGCGAAGACGGACCAGCCCTGTCCGGACATTTATCTTTTTCATCTGGAATACCATCTGAATCTGAATCCGTATTAGGGCATCCTGATTGTTGCGGAGGGCCAGGGCGATAGGGGCACTGGTCAATAAAATCAGGGACTCCGTCGGCATCACTATCTGGACAACCATCCAAATAGCCCGCCTGGTCAGGGCAGGCATCATCCGGATTAGCTATACCGTCATTGTCCGTATCCGGGCAGCCCTGGTGTAATTCAGGCCCCGGTTCTTCCGGACAGCGGTCTTCCTCGTCGGGTATACCATCTCCATCATGATCTGTTTGCCCCCAGGTATAGGATACAGAAAAGGTGCTGGTCATAAACCAGTCGCTGAATTCAGGATTGGCAGACTGGCTTACGCCGTCCAGGTAGTCTGAGAAGCTGGCACGTAGGTTGCCCTCTACCCGTAATTGCCATCTTTCATTCATAAAGTAATCTAAGCCCAGGCAACCTGGAATTACCCATTGAGGGCTACCCTTATCGGCCAGGATGTCGGCGGTTTCTCCGGGTATCGGACCATCCGGGTTGCCCTTCCGGAAATCCACCCTTGGTTTAAAGAATAGCAAACCTGTTCCGATTCCCAGATAGGGCGACCATCTCAGCCTTTTGTCGCTGCCTTGCAGAAAAGGCCATTCTAATAGAACGCTTCCCTCTGAAAAGAGGGTGCGAAAAGCAAACCCTTTGCTTCCTGAGGTTTTTTCCAGGTCATTGCCGACGAGGTCACCACTTACGCCCTGTATGCGAAGCGCAAAGTTTGGCTTGACTTGGTACCGTATAAAGCCTCCATAGACAACCCCCATTTCATCAAAATCACCAAATCTGGAACTGGATAAGTCGCCTTGAAGTATGGTGGTGCCCGCTAGCCCTGAAATTGACCAGCGCTGTTGCCCCAATGCGAAGTGAGCCATAAGGAGTAAGGCTCCCAAAAAGACAGATTGCTTCATGTTTAATGGTAGTTTGGATATTGGGGCAAAGGGAAGATAAGGGTAATATTGATAAGGGTAAAGCACGGGCATAAAAAAAGCTGGCCCCAAAAGGGCCAGCTCGTCAAAATGTCTAAGTTTCCAGGTTTAAACAGTCTATTCTTAATGTTTTTTTGGAACACAAAAAGGGAAAGACGGTGGGATAGGTTCCAAAAAAAAAGGAATCAGGTTTCAAAACACTCTCCGGATAAAACCGGAGAGTATGTAAACAAGAAGCGTGTAAAACTAAGTTAGTTTGATTTTAAGATTCTCAAAAAAAGGAGCTGGCTTCCCAGCCCCCCTTATTATGAGAATCGGATAGTCTCTCAAAGCTCTTCCTTGTATATCTAACGCGCGTTCGCGCTTGATGTCAATTTATCTCGTTGCTTTCACCTGAAGTGCCCGAACGCCTGCATCAGTAACGACTTTCAAAACATAAAGTCCTTCTGACAACTTGCTGGCATTGAGCTGCCCGGTGCGAGCACCAATTTCCTGACTGGTAATTAGGCGCCCAGTTTGATCGAATAGTTCCATACGCTCGATCACTGTAGCTGCATCCCCATTTAATTGGGCGTGCAGAACACCCGTGTTTACCGGGTTAGGAAAAACACGCACTGCAGTCAGGGGCAGTGCCTCTTCATTAGCACTAACGGGCTTGCCAATCAAATTGATTACAATGCCCTGGCTTGAGGTGTAACCCGGACGAATAAAGTCCGCATCTAAGATTACCGGTGAATTAATATTGATATCCTGTAAGCCAAATACGACCTCTTCCACAACAATACTAAATTCTGCAATAGCTCCTTTGCCAACTACAAAGTCTCCGGGAGTGTCCATATAGAATACTAGGTCTGAAAACCCCAGATTTTCATGGTGATGAATGAAAACCGAAATATTTTCTTGTATCCATTCGTTCCCCTCGATATCTAGATCCAAAGACAATAAGAGCTCCCCATTCTGACCTTCGGCTATCAGCTCTGTGCCATAGTTGAGTTGAAACCCTAAATAAGCGATCTCTATATCTTGTGTGTCTTGCGTTGCTAAGTTGAAAGGAATTGTAGTGACTTCCCCTGCTTCAACGTCAATGGTAGAACTATTTCCAAGAAGCAATTGAGAGGCAACTGGTCCATCTGAAATTAAGAACTCATCTGTTCCGGAACCTTCTCCGGCCGGCAAGTAATAATATTCTCTTATAGTTGCTAAGTCTTCATCATTAACTACACCATCTCCGTTACAATCCGCATAAGCGAAATTGCGTGCTGTACCTGGAAAATTGCCTAACCAATCTGTCAAATCAACTTCCTGCCCGATAAATTCCGAAGAGCCATTGGGGCGTTCGGCACCGCTTGTGCCACGTGCATAAGCCCAAAACAAAACATCCTGATGATCTACAAAACCATTACCAGAAACATCACCAGGCCAAACCTGCTGACTTTGTAGTGGGAGTACTGCTATGATTAAGCATAATACACCCAAGACTGTTCTGATATGTTCTTTGGGAAACTTCAAGGATTGTTGTTTTTTCTTTACAACTACAAATATAGGGTGGGAAAAGTCGACTGGCAAGTACATTTTTTGCTATTTTTCAGCTGATTTTCAGCTTAAAATGATTAATTAGTTTTTGGGTAAATCTTTAAGCAGTTGATTTTTAGAACTTTGTGTTATTTGTATTGGTTTTTATTTACATGTGTTTTGCCGATTTTTTTAGAGTGTGCGCTGAAGGTGAAGGCTAATAGTATGTTTGGGGCAATTTTTATGTAGCAAATCAGCACTTTATGAACTATAGCGCCCGGTTTTGGTGGTTATAGTCCTGACGATAAATGTCATGATTATAACCCCGGCGATGCATGCATCCAATAAATGCCCATCAAAACAGTTAGCCAGAAACATAAAGTACTGCTATTCAGGGGGGATAACCTTTACACGTACTCTGAACTAAAAATAATAAAAAGAAAAGAGGTATGCAAACCAGTAAATTAGGCCAATTATTGCAAACATTCAATACTACGGACTGGAAAAACTTTGTTGCCTTTATTGAGTCGCCGTATTTTAACAAGAATGAAGAGGTCGTAGCCCTGGGGCATTTTTTGCATATTCAGCCTGATCTTGAATTGTCTAAGGAAGAGGTGTTTACGCGTTGTTATTCTGCCCGGCGTTTCGATGCCCAGCGCATGGGGTATTTAATGAACTACTTGCTTAAACTGGCAGAGCAGTTCCTGGCCGTAGAGCGTTTTTGTAAAGACGAATTTCAAAGCGCTCGTTATACCCTTCTGGAGCTTTCTGAAAAGAAGTTGCAGAAGCATTATGAATTTCTGAAGCGAAAAGTTGATAAAGCATTGGCTGAAAAACCGGATGCGTCTAAAGTGTCTATGCAGCGGTTTCAATTTGCAGAAATCGAGATGATCCACTTTTCCAATCAGAAGGTCCGCCGCTTCGATCCCAGCATGCAGAAGGTATACGATGGGCTCAACAATTACTACTATATTCAAATATTGAAGTATGCTTGTGCGCTGCTGAGCTGGGAATTGGTCGTGAAGGGTAATTTTAATGTTTCCGTAATCACTGATCGTATGGTCAATGCTCTTTTGGAGGATCCGCCTGCATCCCCGATCATTCGGATCTACCTGAGTATTTATAAAACCATAAGAACCCAGGATACAGAGGGCGAAAACTACTTTGACGACCTGTTGGGCTTCATGGACAGCTACGAGCAGGAAATACACAAAGATGAAATGTCTGAGATTTATACATACGCTATCAATTTTGGGGTACGGAAGATTCGTAGTGGCCGGGAAAACTATACTTCAAAAGTGCTCGACTTATACCGCAGGGCCATTGATAAACATTACCTCTTTAGTGGGGGCTATCTTTCGCATTGGACGTACACCAACGTAGTGAAACTCGCCTTGCTGCAAGATCGTTACGAATGGGCAGAAGCCTTTATACAAGACTATAAAAAATACCTGGGACCAAAGTTTTACGAGGATGCTTTCCATTTTAACCTTGCAGATCTTTACTTCTCAGGAATGCGTTACAACGAGGTGTTGGGACAACTCCAGCACTTATCGTTTTCTGACCCCTATTATAATCTGGGCTCCCGAATGATTCTAATAAAAACATTCTATGAGCTTGATCAGATGGAGTCCGTATTGTCCTATCTGGCATCCTTTACAATCTATCTAAAGCGTAATAAAGGGCTGTCTCACACCTATCAGCAAACGTGCCTCAATTTCTGTAAGCTGCTCCACCAAATTCTAAAAGTCAAGTCAGAGGGAAAAAAAGAGAAGCTGATCTACGAAATAGAACAGACAAAACCTCTGGCGGAGCGCAACTGGCTGCTGGCTACCCTGAAAGCCCAAAAGATTACTCCGGTATCTAAATATTAGTGTAAGCGTATTGTGCTTTTTCCAACCTGAGCTTGAGTTGTTCCAGGGCCTCACGGACTTCCTGCAGGTTGCGCGTAACCACTTCACTATTGTCTTTAGGGACAAACAGGTTCTCATTGAGGTGATTGAGCTCGTCTGGTGCCTGAGACTGTATTTTGCCCTCCTGCTGTGAGATATAAGCCAATAACCGCTGATGGCGTTCGTCCCAATGCTGCTGTACAATTGGGTGGGGCTTTTTGGTAATAACCTCTGTACGCTCCGCTTTGCGGGTACGAAGAGGATAAGCATGGCGTTCAGAGTTGTAGAATATCTCAAGTGTAAATTGCTGACTGCTCTTTTGTGCCTTCAGGCGATTGACCAGGTTTAAGTCTCTATCATAAAAATTAGTCACCTTTGGGTTTTCCAGCTCCAGCTGATTGAATTGCTTCACGCTGATGTGCACGCCATCGAATTTATCATCATCTTTAAGCAGCTCAAAGTATTCATCCTTGATGGGCTGCAGCTGTTCTTCCGTGACCGTATGCCGGACCCTGATTTCCTGATCTACATCTTCTTCCAAGTCCTGCGTTTCCCGCTTAATCATCTGAAGGTTAACAGCCATCGTATACCCGTGCCGGCGAATAGATTCAGTAACGATTTCTCTGATTTTGTCGAGCTGACTGGGTTGGCTCCACAGGCAATGTACCATCAGGAAGCAGTCCATCAGGTCTACTTTTTTGCGGCCGTTCAGGAATGCAGAAGCCCGTAACAGGCGGACAATTTTCTTCCACCGCCGGTCGTGCACATCAATCAGGCGGTCTGCACCGGCTGACTTTGCGTTGTGCTCCTCGATTTTTATTTTTACGACCTGAATAGTATTCAGTACCTCCGCCGGCACTTCTACTGCATCGATAGCCTTCCCCCATTCGTCCAGCTCCTTTGCCGTGATTTTCAGTTCTTCCGGTACGCCATCCTCATACACGTCTTTGGTATCAGTAATCATGTTCAGGAAGTTCTTGAACTGGCGAATATTGCCCATCTCCAGACGCAACAGGAAACGGTCCCAGATGGGGTCCAGGCTACTGTTTTTGGCGGGCAATTCATTGGATGCGGTAATGATGCCGCGGATATCTACTTTGTAGTCTATGCCTCCATTCCGATAAATCTTTTCATTGAGAATTGTGAGCAGGGCATTTTGTATGGCCGGACCAGCTTTCCAGATTTCATCAAGGAAAACGATATTAGCGCTGGGCAGATAGTTTTCGGTCTGTCGTTCGTATCGGTCCTCCTCTTTTAGCTTTTTAATGGAGACGGGTCCAAAGATTTCGTCTGGAGTACTGAACTTGCTCATCAGGTATTCGAAACTGGTACCATCCCGAAAGGCGTATTTCAGGCGCCGGGCGATGAGGCTTTTGCCTACACCCGGAGGGCCCAGGAGAAATATACTTTCCCCGGCAATAGCACTGAGCAAAGCAAGTTTAACAGACGGCTCCCGCTCGTAGAGCCCTTCGCAAAGCCCTTGAAGCAACTGCTCGACTTTTTGCCGTACGGCAGTGGTGGAAAGCGTGGTTGGCATACGCAGATTTAATGTTTTGAAGGTTAGTTTCTTACTCCATCCTCTTCAATGTAGTTCTTCCGGATGTGCTCATCTACCGTAGCTTCCCGAACGTTTAGGACCACGCCGGAGAAGTGAAGGGTGCGCCCCGCCATTTCGTGATTGAAGTCGACGCTGACTTTATCGGTTGTCCAGGACAGGATTTTACCGTTGTGGGCATCACCAAGGTCGTCGGTCAACGTTACATAATTGCCGACGATGAGCACGTTGTCGCCCAGGCCCTCAAATGCAGAGCGGGGTACTTCGATAATGTTGCCTTGCTCTACTGGTCCGTAGGCTTCTTCCGGAGAGAGGGTGAATTCAAAGCCGTCACCTTCCTCTAGGCCCCGCAGGTGCTCCTCAAAGGCAGGTAGCAGCTTATCGCTTCCAAAGTAAAACTTGAAAGGCCAGTTAGGGTCCATTCGTTCGAGTAATGGGCCTTTGGCGTCCCGCTCCCGCAGGTCATAAGCTAATGTGACGATGTTCTGATCTTCTACTATCATAAATGGGATTTCCAGATTGTACCAGACATTATACGGGAATGATTACGAATTTGGAAAAGACGAATTTCACCTTTAGTGAATCATTCCGCATCATGTCCACCTTATAAACTGGAAAGCCTGACAAATGTTTTGGAACCTCAGTTCATCGAGTAATGGCGCAGGAAATCACAAAGCCGGTGGAATTTTGCAATAGTTTGTTCTGGTGCATACAACCTTTCCGATAAGACATGGGCGTAGGCTTGTGCCACTTCCTTAAAATCAGGGCGGTGAACAAGTTTGGCCAGCACAATGCCTCGGAAGCAGCGGTTGATTTGGTTGTGCACCAACGATAAGGGATCAGATGGGGCGTCGTTGAAAAGCTGATCGAGCGCACTGATGGTACTGTACTGTTTGATAAAAGGCAGGCCGGTCTCTTTGAGCTGTGCGCCAAAAAGCTGAGCCGCAGCTTCCTGGTCTTTCTCGTCCTTAAGGTTCAAACGCTGGAAACGTTTGCCGTAGAGGCGTGCCATAGGCGTGACTAAGGTCATACTATCTGGTTGGAACCCTGGTAGCCCATTGGTGAAAGGGAAGGACAGATTCTCAACCGCGTCAAGGCGCAGCCCGATGTGGGCTTCCATAATGCTGCCTTCTGTAGCCGGGCTGGAGGATAAAATCAAGCAACTAAACCCATGCTCAGAGCTACGCCGGAACTGATGCAGACGGGGTAGCCAGTCAAAGCCATAATGTTTGAGCTGTTTAGCAAGTGCGTCAACTACGCCTTGCTCTTGTATGGAAGTGGAATTCTCCATTAAGGTATAATAGATTCTGATAAGAAAATGGCGGCTTTCACGGTGGGCAATAATCTTAACGCATATCGGACTTAAAGGTTTTAGGCACTAAAAATAGGCCATTCAAAACGAATTGGCTACCGGCCTTCGTGAGAAAAGGGAAGCCTCAACAAGCAATGCATTAGGGTTCAGATAAAAATGAGGATCTTATTCTTAAACAAACTTTAACCTCGGGTGCCTTGTTAGGCGGTCAATAAACGGCGTAATTTGTCCGTTAAAGAACAAACCATAAGACAAGCATATATGAAGAAATTGCTCCTTTCCGCCACACTGTTAATCCTCATCCTTCCTGCTTTTGCTCAGGATAATACCGTAACGAGTGCTGAAGATTCAGATCCACGGGCCAAAGCGATTCTGGATGAAATCCGGAAACGCTTTATAAGTTATGAATCATTAGGGGCTGACTTTACCCTGGACATTACTTTTCCGGAAGAGCCTACCGAATCCCAAAAAGGTAAAATCGCCAAGCAGGGCGATCAGTTCCGAATGAGTATGGCAAGCCAAACGGTCATTTCGGATGGAAAAACCCTTTGGATGATATTCGATCATAATAAAGAGGTTCAAATTAATAACATGCCCGATGAGGCAGAAATGGGCGGTATGGTTTTATCGCCGGAGTCGTTGCTTAACTTTTATGATCATGGCGATTTCGCCTACTTTATTACCGGAGAATCCCGGGAAGCCGGGAAGGTGGTGCAACAGATCGAGTTTAAGCCACTCGACCGCAATGCGGAATACTCCAAACTGCGGATGAACGTTAGCAAGTCGACCAAAGATATTGTGAGTGTAGAGGCTTTTGGCCGGGATGGATCGCGCTACAAACTGCGCCTGAATAGCCTTGAGCCTGATAAAAACTTCCCCCCAGGGCACTTTGCCTTCAACGAATCGGATTATCCGGACTACTACGTTGAAGACCTAAGGGAATAAGACCACATTCGAAAGGGTACAGCAAGCACTGTGCCCTTTCTGATTTCTCTGCTACCTTTGCAGGAAACACTGATACGTATGGGACTCAAAGCATTTCTCCTCAAGCCATTTGCCAAAAAGATCGCCCGGGATATCGACCGTTGGTCAGCAGATGCGGTTGGCGCCCAGCGAAAAGTTTACCAACAACAACTGTCCAAAGGACAGCACACCCGTTTTGGCCGCGACCATCAACTTGCAGAAGATATGCCCTATGAGGCTTTCCGGGAGCAGGTGCCGGTACGTGATTACGAAGCCCTAAAGCCATACGTTGAACGCATCAAGCAAGGTGAAAAAGATGTGCTCTGGCCCGGGCTTCCGAAGTACTTCGCTAAAACTTCAGGCACAACCTCCGGTGTAAAGTACATCCCGCTTACCAAGGACAGCATGCCCAATCACTTTGGCTCTGCCCGCAATGCACTCTTTAATTATATAGCCCGCACCGGCAATGGCCGTTTTCTGGATGGAAAGATGATTTTTCTGTCCGGCAGCCCGGAATTGGAGGAGGTCAGCAACATAGCCACGGGTCGGCTGTCCGGTATTGTGAACCACGAAGTACCGGGCTGGCTGCGCACGAACCAACTGCCGAGCTATGAGACCAATTGCATCGAAGAGTGGGAGGAGAAGCTGGAGCGTATTATTGATGAAACCATCAACGCGGATATGCGCCTGATTAGCGGTATTCCGCCTTGGGTGCAGATGTACTACGAGCGCTTACTGGAGCGTACGGGAAAGCAAACGGTTAAGGAAGTTTTTCCCAATTACTCCATGTTTGTCTACGGCGGTGTCAACTTTGAGCCTTACCGGGCAGCACTGGAGAGCCTGGTGGGGGAGCGGTTGGATAGTGTGGAAACCTATCCGGCCTCTGAGGGCTTTATTGCTTTTCAGGATTCTCAAACAGAGCCAGGCCTGCTACTCAATGCCTACTCTGGCATTTTCTTTGAATTTATCCCGCTGGAAGACATTCATAAGGATAACCCACGTCGGCTTTGGTTGGACGAAGTGGAAATTGGCGTCAACTACGTTTTGATCATTAATAATAATGCCGGGCTCTGGGGGTACAACATCGGTGATACGGTGCAGTTCGTGTCTAAAAACCCTTACCGCTTGATGGTGTCCGGGCGGGTAAAGCACTTTATTTCAGCTTTTGGTGAGCACGTGATTGGTAAAGAGGTCGAAGAGGCCATGAATGTAGTTGCCGGTAAGTATAATGTGCGTGTGGTAGAGTATACGGTAGCCCCTCAGGTGAGCCCTCCGGAAGGCGGCACGCCTTATCATGAGTGGTTTGTAGAATTCCAGGAGCCCCCGCAGGACCTGAAGCAGTTTGCAGTAGATCTGGACCGGGAGATGGTGCAACAGAATATCTATTATCAAGACCTTATTGACGGTCGCATACTTCGTCCTCTTGAGGTCCGGCCGCTACAGCGCGATGCTTTCCGCAGTTATATGAAAACACAAGGTAAACTTGGGGGGCAAAACAAGGTGCCGCGCCTGAGCAACGATCGCAAAATTGTAGAAGTGTTGAATCAATGGTTGGTTTAGAAACAACACCAGAGTAAGTCTTTTTGAAAACAGCACAAAACCCATCTGGCCTATGAGCAGGGATAATTCGGTAGCGGTTACCAAAACCCACTACGATAGCACGGATGTTGATGAGTTCTATCATACGATATCTGCGTTAATACCCCCGCATATTTAAAAAGAGTCGTACATTGCCAACTGCTGCAAGCTGCTCTATCGCGGCTATCGGGTACGCCCGGTAGGTGAGGAAAGTCCGGACAACGTAGAGCGCCACGCCACCTAACGGGTGGGCTTCAGCCTGGCTGGAGACAGAAAGTGCCACAGAAAGCTATACCGTCCCGGTGCAAACCGGGATAAGGGTGAAAACGTGCGGTAAGAGCGCACGCTCTGTTTTGGCAACAAAGCGGAGGGGTAAACCTCGTGGGTTGCAATGTCACGTACATCTCGATCGGGTATATGCCCGGCTGAGTTGCTCGCTCAGCTCACTCCGGTGATTCGGGAGGGGTAGGCAGATGGACCCTGCTCGTGAGGGCAGGGCTAGATAAATGATAGAGGTCCCGGTTTTGCCGGGATACAGAATCCGGCTTACAGGCTTGCAGCAAAAACTAAAAAAGCCCGGTACTTCTCCTGAAGTGCCGGGCTTTTCTTTGGAAGGTTTCTGGCAGAGCGCTTATTCAAGCTCACCCATAGAACCAAAATCAAATAGCAAGGAGAACCGCAGGGTGTTATCAAGCGGGTTCCGCTGATTGGTAGTGGGTACAAGATAGGAGAAGTTCAGGCCGAAAATATTGTACTTTAAGCCTAACCCTACTGTCAGGTACTTACGTCCACCCTTTTGGAGGTGCTCATTGAAGTAGCCTGCACGGACTGCAAACTGATTATCGTACCAGTATTCCACACCAAAGGAGTACATCAGCTCTTTGACTTCTTCGCTCAACCCTTCAGGCGCATCGCTGAAAGAAGACAAAATACCGCTGATGGAAGATTGCTCCCGGTAATCATCAATGCCGATTTCGCCGGTTTCGTCACAACCCTCGCCCTGACAAGGGGTAGGCACCATGAGCTTATTGATATCCATGGTTAGCGTCAGCTTATTGTATTCGTCCAGCTCCATTGTATACGCAGCGCCCAAGCCTATATTGGCGGGCAAAAAGTCACGCACAACAGAGTTCGTATAGGTAATACGGGAGCCGATATTCGTCATGGCCAGACCAACGGTCAGCTCAGAGTCGCCCCGGTCCGTATCGATATCGGTACGGTAGGTAAAGGCCACATCTGCAGCACCAGCTACGCCTGGCTCGATCGTTTCACCACCTTCTACCTGCTGTCCGGCAGCAAGATTAGAGTAAATGAACTTACCGGTTAGAGAGGCGGAGAAGTTGTCGGTCAGCTTACGGGCGTAGGCAGCAGAAACTTCGAATTCGTTAGGCTGCCCGATCGCCAGCGGCTCACCGTTCTGGTCAGTAAATTGAATACTGCCCAGGGAGAAATAACGCAGGCCAAAGCCAAGCGTCTGCAAGTCGTCCAGCTTGTAAAAGCCGGTGAGATACGCGAGGTAAACGTCGTTCAGCCCCAGGTTTTGCAGCCAGGGGGTGTAAGTCGCAGACATCGCGAAAGTTTCTTCCGCAAAGACCAGCTTGGAAGCATTGAAGTGGATGGCGTTGGCATCCGGAGATATGGCGATACCTGCATCACCCATCGCACCGGAGCGGGCATCCGCTACAATACGAAGGAACGGAACGGCAGATACAACGGTATTGGTACAGGGTGTACCGTCAAGGTTATAGAATACGCCATCTTCCTCATAGCATTGTGCATCAGCTTGCCCGGTAAATATAAACAGGGCCGCGATGGGCAGGAGGAAGTGCTTAAAGTTTAAATTTTTCATGAGACGCTCACGGTTTTTCCAATTGATGTTGCAAATATACAAGTTTGTAGACTAGTAGGGTGTGTTTCTTGACAAGACCTTATCATGGGAAGATGGGTCTCTTATTATACATACTACAAACGGCGTACCAAAGGATGCATTTCAAGGGTTAAAAAAATTAACATATTACGATGTTCGTTACTTTAAAATCACGAGCTTCTCGAACTCACTTTCGCCTGTGCGTGCCTGTAGTCCGGTGCCGATCGCCCGTAATTTTACTTTATATAGGTAAACCCCCCGGGCGAGTTGGTCGCCGAAGTCGTCCCTGCCATCCCACTCAAGGCAATCGTCCTGCCGCAGTGCACCGTCGGTAACCATCGTCTGCTGCAGGGTTTTTACCAAGCGGCCAGAGATCGTATAGATTTGGATCAAGATATCCAACTCCTGGTTGGCCAGGTTGTGGTCAAACTGAAAGCAGGTGCGGTCGGTGAAGGGGTTAGGATAGTTGAGCACATGTTGCAGGGCTACTTCTCCGGACCCGGCAACTACAAATTCGGTGTAGCCGGTTGCAGAATTATTAGCGACGTCCCAGGCTTTGACTTCAATCCGGTGCCGGCCTTCCGGAAGCTCATTCATCGGGTAGCGTACGGTGCCCTTCGTGTAGTCATCCAGCTCTGATTCGTAAAAATCGTTGAGCAGCAGCGCGTTTTGGGTGTCTTCATTGAGCACCCCTTCAAGGTCATGCCCGATGCTATTGCCTACCACGTTGATACCATTGTCATCGCTGAGCTTGACCAGTAAAGAAGGCTTGGGGTCGACTACGCTGCCAAAGACAAAATCTTCAGTATTCATATAGACCTCTACCTGTGGACCCTGATCATCGGCTATCGCATTGGGGTCGGTGCCACCAATCTGTATCGCTTCGTAGGAGCCGGCAGCATCCAGCATGCGGCTCTCGTCGGCTGCGTAATAACTAATTTTACCGCTGCCCAGCTCGTAGTTGATGTCTTTAGGCACCACGAAGGTAAACTCAAACTGGCCGTTCGTGACGGAAGCCCGGCCACGGAAGATGACGTTGTTCTGTATGCGGTAATTAAAGACACTGTTATTGCCCTGAGCCAGCGTACTGACGATCTGCGCTTTGTCAAACAGGGTGGGGTAGACGATGCCGTCGAATGCGGTATCTACATTGCCACTGTTGTCGAGTACCACTCCGGCGATGGTAACCTTTTGTAAAGCCCGAAGGGTGTCGCTGCGCAGGGAATCCAGCGGATTGATAGAAGCCCCGTTGATAGCTGTAGTAGCTACGTTGTATTGTGGGAGCGCCAGGGGCATAGCCGGATCACCGATGAGGGCAAACTTCCGGGTATTTCGGAGATCTGAAGTAGCATTTTTACCAAGGCGGTAAGCTTCACCGATCTGTAGTGGACGGCCATTCTCGTCTTTGGAAAGCAAATACGCCATTGCGTTCTCTGTGAGTCTCTTGTTGCCGCCGGTGTAGACCGGGCGTACGGTGGTCATCAGGGCAGGAGCTCCGCCGTCGGGGTTAAGAATGACTTCTTCTCCTGCCGATACAAAAGTAGGGTCGTCAAAGCCGGTAAAGGTGCAGGTAGCTGTGATGAAAATCGGCATATTGTTTTTGTTGTCCCAGCTTAGAATATCCGAAATATTGAGTACCCGTTCCTGTGCCCAGCCCTTAGGGCCGCCATGACCGAGATAGGTGATGGAAAAAGCCCCTTTGAATACAGATCGGTTAAGCTGTTCTGTGGCAAGCGGATAACGTTCTCCGCCCGGGGTGGATTCTTCTGGAAAGGCATCGAGGTAAATCTTTTCTAAATTCATGAAAGGGACTTGCTCCTGGATATCTTCTGCGATGCCATCTGCATCCCTCTGATGCGTGTTATTGTCCCCATCATCTGCTACAAAAACCAGTTGGTTGCGCCAGTCGCCCAGGGTGCTAGCATTTTCATCGTAATTAATAATCTTGTCGATGATGCGCTCCAGTTCTTCGTTTGTTTTTACAGGCAACCGACCGACAGCGATATTGAGGTCTCCCTGCAGAGGTTCGTCAGGGTTGGTTCCATATAGTACACCATATAGATCGTCGGTGGGGTAAGCAAAAACCGGATTCAGGCTATCGTCCTGGTAAGATGGGATAAAGTTGCCGCCTAATCCATAGATGTCCCGGTTGTCAAAAGAGGCATCACCGACGACGAGCAAATACTTGAATTTATCAGAGCGGTCGTAGAGCATGCGGCAAAAGTCGCGAATAGCGGTTGGCTCTGCCCGTCCTCCGCCAAATTCATTGAAAACTTGTCCCGGTGTCAGTAGCTCTACCGAAATGTTATTGAAATCGGCTCGATGCTCTGCCAGCCTGAGGGCCGCTGATTCAAAATCCGGATGGTAAAGGATCACCATGTCCGCATCTGTGATGCCGTGTATATTTTGGTTGGGGATTTCGCCTACGGCTTCCGGTGTCAGGAGGTTACCGCTGGGGTCAAAGGCTACAAAATCGCGCAAATTGCTGGTCTCGGCGCCAAATCGCAGCGTGCCTCCCGAAAGGCTGTACTGTTGGGCCTGGGGCTGCAGTGGTGCTGTTACGTCCCAGACCTGTAAGTTTTCATCAGCATTCTGGAGTTCAAAAGTCGAGCTGGCATAATTTAGGGTTTCAATATCCCGGAAGGCCATTTGATTTTCAGTGAAACTAAAAATCAGATTGCAGCGCACGTTAAATTGCATCCAGTCTACCCACCCTTCACTATCATCTCCACTGCCCTGTGGGAAAGGGTAGCGCAGGGTGACATCGCTGCTGTTCGTGTTGACAAAGGTTGAATCCGAAATCCTGGCGAAAGCAGCATACCGGTTGGTATTGTCTGTGGCTGTATTGATGGTGGGAATCGCAGAAGCCGTATTGCTTTCCAGCGTTTGGGCGGCAAATTGCATGATAAAGGAAGAGCCAGTACGCGCACGCAATGCTGCCCGGCCTTCCACAAAGACCGGAGCACTTTGATCCAGGTTCTCAAATTGGAAAAGATCGGGATAAGTATATTCCCGGGCAACCTTGAAGTGGTCACCAAACCACTGCTTGCCAGCTCCCTGTGTCTTGGACCACTCGTGCAGGATGTTGATTTCTTCGGGTTCGAAGCGGCTGTAGTCGTTGTACGTAGAAGTAGTGTAAGCCGTATTGCTCAGCGAGGGTTGCTCAGCAATACGCTGCCCGTTGTTGCTGCCTACCTTTACAAAGTAGTAATTGGCGATATCGTAGGGGTTCTGTTGCCAGTAGAACTGCTCTTCGGATTCGTTGTAAGCCCAAATGCTTGACCCTTGCCCATAGAACAGGAGGTAGTCGCCACTATCGAAGCTGCCGTCATCGCTCCCGGATATCCAGATGGGAAGCTCCGCCAGGTCATCCGTCCGGGGTGATTCTGAATAGTAGGGCAGCTTGCCACCCGGAATGCCCAGCAGCTGGATTCGTGCCGGGTCAATATTGTCAATATCCATGCCCAGCTCCTCCTTCAAAAAGCTGTAGGTTAGTTTGTGCATACCCGATTCCGAAACGGCGATTTTATAGATATTCCCATCGCTCAGTTTAGAGTTTTCGGTATTGTCAGGGCCGCGGAACGCAATGCTGTTGCCTGGATCCGGCCGAAAGCTTATGCGCAGCTTAAAGCTCGTCAGGCGCTCGTAGCGGCTGCCTTGCTTGATAATGGGTACAAAGCTGAGCCCACCGTAGTATCCCTCCCGGTGGCGGGTGATGACTGTCCCGAAATTAAGTTGACTAGTCAGTTCTTCTACTGCGAGGGGCGCTTTTTCCCAATCAAATGCAGTATAGTCGGCATCAAGGAGCTCTACCCGGAGCTGCCCCGGGCCTTCTACTTCAAACCGTTGGTAGAAAAGCGGCAGTACGTTATCCCCCTGTATGGCCTCTTCGAAATCCCAGTAGTGGTTCACCTCTCCGTTGGCCAGGATACGTTGGGGCTCCGAAGACCAGTTAAGCACTTGAGTGATTTCCATGGGGAGCTGCCCGAGGAGTGGCGTTCCCAAAACCAAAAACAAACACAGGGTGTTAAAATTTTTCATAGTATACTTCTTTGAAAAGTTGGGCAGTTCTTTTGAAGTTGTCTGTAAATTACTGCGATAGGCTCAAAAGGACGGTTTGAGGCATCGTATGTAGTTTTTAGATAACTTCTTTGTCAAGCAATTAGCTAAGCCTTAAAATTAACAGTCTCAGGCCGAACCAGTTTCGAAAAATTTGGTATGTTGCTTAATCCTTTAGTATTTAACTGAAGGTCGAGAACAAAACGGCAGCCACTGAGGCGTATTGCTCTTTAAGAAAAGCCAAAATGTCGCCTTCGCATGATTTCTCCCAATAGGGAGCCAATTGATCCAACAACAGCCTAATGGGAAGACTACTTACAATTCTTTTTTGTTCAATACTGGCCGCCGCATCTTTACAAGCACAGGATCCGGTATTCAGTCAGTTCTTTGCGGCCCCAATGCAGATTAATCCGGCCTTTGCCGGTACTACCTTTGCCCCCCGGGTAACGATCAACTATCGCAATCAGTGGGCGGACTATGAGGGGGGATATGAAACCTATTCTGTTGCCTACGAGCAATCACTGGAAAACCTGAACAGCGGCTTTGGGGTGGTTGTTTTGGGAGATGATGCCGGTAATGGCATTTACAATACGACCCGTTTTCACGGGGTATACAGCTACCGCGTGAAGATCAATCGCACGACTGCTGTGCGTATCGGGGTGGAAGCCGGGATGATACAGTCTGGTCTGGATTGGGACCAATTGGTTTTTCTTGATCAGATTGACCCTATCACGGGGGCTTCCGGTGGCGGAGGTGGAGCCAATCCGACCGAAGAGCAGCGCCCCGTTAATCTGAATAATACCGCAGTAGATATTGGTGCCGGTGTGCTTTTTAATAGCGAAAACGCTTACGCTGGCCTTTCCCTCAAGCACCTGAACAGCCCGGATGAAAGCTTGCTGGATATCAACGAAAACCTCGGGGCAGGCCTCCCGCTCCGCATCACCCTGCACGGTGGTTGGCAAATCCCTTTGATAACAGGCAATAATCGGCAGAACAGTGCGTTTGTATCTCCGAACTTCCTTATGGTAAAACAAGGAGAGTTTGCGCAAGTCAACGGAGGTGCGTATTTTGGTGCCGGAAACTTTTTTGGAGGTGCCTGGTACCGGCATACCATTAATAATGCTGACGCAGCGATTGCCCTTTTTGGTGTTCGTTACGGCGTCTTCCGATTCGGTTACAGCTTTGACTTCACGCTTAACAGCCTGACACTTGGCAATACCGGAGGTACCCATGAGCTTTCCCTTACCATTAATTTTGAAGATAGTAAGGAGGCTCAGCGGCGGCGCAAAACGTCCCGCTATAACAATTGTTTTAAAATGTTCAATTAGCGTTTAGTGATGGAAAAAGGGAAGAATCTTAAAAAAAGGAATTCTTCTTAGTTCTGTCAAACAGCTAAGCCGGTTGACAAGAAGGAAAACAGTGGCTCGCCACTACACACACTCTAAAAGATTCGGCAGCGCCAAATTTGGCGTAGCGGCATACAAATGACGTTAATTTGTAGCGTGCATTTCCCTATGCCATCATAAATTGCTAATTTCCCGCCTTCAAAGGAAAAACGTGGTGGCCGGAATTAGTATATGAACTACGCTCCAGTATTTGAGTGCCTGCTGCCTTATGCTAGATGAACAGCCAGAGGGCTGTTTGAATTTTTAATGTATTTGTTGGTTGATTCTCAAAAACAAATTTTCTACTAATGAAAAATCTGCTGAAGTTTAGCGCTTTTCTTTTTGGTGCAGCGCTCGTGCTCAGCTCCTGTGGCGGTGGAGAACGCTCTGCCACGACAGGCTGGAAGTACAACGACACTAAATGGGGAGGTTATGAAAAACTCGATTATGATGGGCAGGCTGCCGGGCCTAACCTCGTACTCATCGAGGGAGGTACCTTTACCATGGGCCTTACTGAACAGGATGTAACTTACGACTGGAATAATATTCCCCGCCGTGTTACAGTCTCTTCATTCTATATGGACGAAACAGAGGTATCCAATATTGAATACCGGGAATACCTCTATTGGATCAACCGGGTCTTTGGGGAGTCCTACCCTGAAGTGTACCGAAATGCGCTACCGGATACCTTGGTATGGCGCGAAGAACTGGCTTTTAACGAGCCTTTTGTGGAGACCTACTTCCGCCACCCTTCCTATGATGACTACCCGGTGGTAGGTGTCAGTTGGGTGCAAGCCACAGAATTCTGTAAATGGCGTACTGATCGGGTGAATGAAATGATCCTGGTCGAGAAGGGGATACTTAACCTGAATACAGAACAAAAGGACGAAGACAACTTCGTAACAGAATCTTACCTAGTCGGTCAATATCAGGGAGATGTGCGCAAGAACCTAAAGGACCTGCGCACCGGTGGCGAACGCCCCGTCCGTTTTGAGGATGGTATTGTGATGCCTGACTACCGCCTGCCTACGGAGGCAGAGTGGGAGTATGCGGCACTGGCCCTGCAGGGTAACCAAACCTCAGAGAAGGATGAGCGGATCTCCGACCGCCGCTTCTACCCCTGGGATGGCAATACCGTACGTTACCAGAAGCGTGATAAGTACCAGGGTGATATCCTTGGGAACTTTAAGCGGGGCAAAGGTGACTACATGGGTATGGCTGGTAACCTGAACGACGATGCGCACATTACAGCGCCGGTCCGTTCTTTTATTCCTAACGACTTCGGTCTTTATAATATGGCTGGTAACGTTAATGAGTGGGTGCTTGACCTTTATCGTCCACTGACAAGCGCAACCCTGTCTGATACTGAAAACCATGACCTTAACGCTTACCGGGGCGGAGAATTCCAACAGATGGAACTGGACGAAGATGGCCGGCCCGTTGAAAAGGATAGCCTTGGCCGCCTGCGTTACCGCTATGTGACGGACGAAGAGGCCGCTACCCGCGACAACTACAAAACGGGCAAAGTGTATAACTACCTGGACGGTGATAAGCAGTCGCAGGCTTTTTATGCAACTGGTGAGCACACCCTTGTCAGTGACAAAACCCGCGTTTATAAGGGCGGGTCCTGGGCAGATCGGGCATTCTGGCTTTCTCCGGGTGCACGTCGCTTCCTGGACGAAGAAAAGTCTTCCCGTACTATTGGGTTCCGTTGTGCGATGACCCGTACCGGCTCACCTAGCGGGAATGATGATGTTGGAGGTCACCAATTCAACACCAAGCGTAAGCGCGGCAGCAGAAGATATTAACCAAAAGCTAATGCTGGCTGCATCTGCAGCGCATTAGACACAACTATACTGAAAGCCTCCATTCTGGCCTGTGCCGGGGTGGAGGCTTTTTAATACGTTCAATCAAGTATGAATTCAATCGAGAGACTTTATCAGGTTTTTGTTTCGTGCAGCGGGGTCACAACAGACTCCCGGGAAATTAAAGGCGGCGAACTCTTTATTGGCTTGAAAGGAGACCGTTTTGATGGTAACCAATACGCTACACAGGCTTTAGAAAAGGGCGCTTCCTATGCCATGGTAGACGATCCCGGACTGGCAAACGGAGCCCGGTACCTATTGGTTGAGGATACCCTGGAAGCACTACAGAAACTGGGCCGGCATCACCGCCGGCAGTTTGATATACCCGTTGTGGGCATTACCGGCAGTAACGGAAAGACAACTACAAAGGAGCTGGTGGCGGCTGTGCTTGGTCAGAAGTATAAACTGCACTTCACACCGGGCAACTTCAATAACCATATCGGTGTACCGCTGACGCTATTGGCTATGCCTGGAGATACAGAGCTGGCGGTCATTGAGATGGGTGCTAACCATCAGGGAGAAATTGATGAGCTGAGCCGGATAGCAGAACCTTCGCATGGGTTAATTACCAATATTGGCAAAGCCCATCTGGAGGGTTTTGGGGGTATAGAAGGAGTAAAAAAAGGCAAGTCGGAGCTGTACCGCTTTCTCTCGGGAGTTGACGGACTGGTTTTTATTAATCAGGATGAGCACTTCCTGGAAGGCCTCGCTGCCTCCTGCAAACGACAGGTACTTTATGGTAGCGGAGCGTTAAAGGCTACAGATTATATCCCGGTGGAATTGACGGCAGAGCAGCCCTTTCTTACTTTTGCATTTGCTGACCCAATCTCGGGAGCGCGGGTGGAATCCGGCAGTAACCTGATCGGCCGCTACAACTTCAATAATATCATGACAGCCGTGGCACTGGGTATTCATTTTGGAGTGCCGGGCGATAAAATCAAAGCAGGTGTAGAAGCTTATCTCCCTGAGAATATGCGTACGCAAATGCTGGAAAAGGGAGGGAATACTTACTTCATGGATGCCTATAATGCAAACCCCACCAGCATGGGCAACGCGATTATGGCCTTTGCTCAAATGGAAGCCATGCAACGGATTGCCATCCTGGGGGAAATGCTGGAGCTAGGTGCCGATAGCGGAATGGAGCATGAGGCGATTGTTGAGCTGGCACAGAAGCAGCCTATTGATACGGTAGTACTGGTCGGTCCGGCTTTTGAACAACCCGCAAAGGAAGCCGGGCTTCATCATTTCCCTAATGTGCAGGCACTGCGATCGTGGTTTGATGGGCAGCAATTCAATGGTGTACACTTTATGATCAAAGGTTCCCGGAGCAATAAACTGGAAGACCTGATCAGTTAAACCGCTCCAGAGCCTGCAGTAAGCGTTCGGGCAATTTGCCCTGGCATGCCTCCAGATAGTCGTTGTAGGAGCAAGGCACCAAGCGGTGCCGCTGTAGCTGATGATGGGTTTTGACCGGCACCTGCATCCACCACCGGCTACTTCTCTCGCTACGCCAAAATGTAATCTGGTAGTCGTGGTCTTTGAAATCAACGATGTACTCGGCCAGCCCCTCCATCGTAGCCGGAAAGTCGCCCTTGCGTTGGTGGTATCCGTCAATAAAGTACCAGATCATTTGCGCGACAAGCTGAGCGGTCTGCTCCATAAAGTCCATTTTGGGCTCAAAGCCATAAATCCCGAAAGACTTTAGTTTATCGCTCATCCCAGCGTAGCGGGCAATCTGGCAGGCCTCGTCGCTGCTAAATCCGTTTGGGGAGGGGCGAACCTGTCCCAGCGCTTCCATGCCCTTTATTGCCGATAGGTTGAAACTAAGGAGGTCTCCATCGCGGATAATAGGCTCCAGGTCGGGCAGATCTGCCCTGGCTTTCCCTAATCGCACATAGTCAAAGTGCCGCTTGGTAAGGGCCTGCAGAGTAGCCGGTCCTACATAGTGAGCCTGACCGCCAATAAAACTGAGATGGAAAAGACTGGACCGGGGGCTGTCAATGATTTCCTGAAGGAAGTAGACATTTGTATTTCGGGTTGCAGAATGATAAGGCACTTGCTCATCAACTACTACCAGATTGATGAGGTATTGCAATTCCTGGTAGGCTTTGTATTGTGCCAGCGCCTGGACTGGCTGGCTGCCAATGAGTATAGGCATCACCTCGCTTTCCAGCAACTCTTTGATCAGTGGGATAAGGAAAATACTTTCCTGCTTACGGGCATTTCCCAGGTCGGTAATGGTCACGCCATCGAACGGACTTTTGAGGGCATAAAGCGACTGCCGAATGACATCCGCCTGTTCGTTGCCCAGTCCCATTATGGCGATTGTCCCTTTTTTTAGGGTTGGAATAGTCCCTTCGTACCGTTGAATGGTGCTGCCCAGACAATCGTCAGGATAGGGAGTTGAAAGCGGGCTCAGGGGTTGCAGCCAATTGTGAAGCATAAGAAGGCGTTGGTTTTGATGGTACAGCATGTAAAGATAGGGTGTGGTTTCTATATTTGCGCATGCATACGGAAAAGGGATCACTCTATACCACACAATTTTGGTTGCTGTGCCTTAGCCACGCTTTATTCGCCGGCAGTTTCAATATGATCATTCCGGAGTTGCCGGCCTATCTGGAAAGCATGGGGGGCGAAGACTACAAAGGGCTGATTATTGCCCTGTTTACTCTTATGGCGGGCTTGTCCCGACCCTTCAGCGGGCGGCTTACCGACACGGTGGGACGGGTACCGGTCATGATTTTTGGATCTCTGGTTTGCGTGGTCTGTAGTTTGTTGTATCCGCTGGTCACGGGTGTTGCCGGTTTTTTGTGGTTACGCTTTTTTCACGGTTTCTCAACGGGGTTTAAACCAACGGCCTCCTCTGCTTTCGTAGCCGATATTGCACCGGTCTACCGCCGGGGCGAGGCCATGGGGATTTTGGGGGTCAGTATGAACCTGGGCTCCTCTATTTTTCCACCGGTCGGTAGCTGGCTGGTGCTTGCATACTCCATTGATGTGATGTTTTATGTTTCTTCCGGGCTTGCGCTCTTTTCTATTGTGATTCTTTTGGGTATGAAAGAGACGCTGCCCGATCGTCAGGCTTTCCGCCCCGGGCTTCTACGGGTAGGATGGAAGGATTTTGCAGAGCCCACAGCAGTGCCGCCTGCTATTATTATCGGACTTTCTTACGCTTGCTTTGGCGTATTGCTGACTGTGGTGCCTGACCAAGCGGACTATCTGGGGATGGCCAATAAGGGACTATTCTTTACCAGCTTTACAGCGATGGGGCTGCTGTCCCGGTTAATTGCCGGGCGATCTTCTGACCGGTTTGGCCGGGAGCCGGTGCTGCAAGTTTCCTTATTGCTGACTACAGGGGCTTTGGTGCTGCTGGGTTATGCTGCAAGCCCCCTGATGCTCATGGTGGGCGCTGGTGCCCTTGGTTTTTGCACCGGTGTGCTTGGGCCAACGGCCTTTGCCTGGGTGGTAGACCGAAGTGACAGCCAGTACCGGGGCCGGGCGATGGCGACTGCCTATATCGCGCTCGAAATAGGTATCGGGCTTGGGGCACTTTATTCGGCATGGGTTTACGATAATACTCCCGCTAACTTCCCGAAGGTTTTTCTGGCTGCTGCTTTGCTCTGCCTGCTGGCACTGGCTTACTTGGAATGGCGAAAACGCACCAATGCCAGATAGTTAGTATACGAACTATTTTGTAGCTTTGCAGCGCCATATTTAACCAAGAAAACCAAAGCTCATGGGAGATTTACTGGAACAGTATAAAGCCAAACAGCCAGAAATTGTCTTTGAATGGAAAGACGCAGAGACCGAAGCGGAAGGCTGGATTGTTATCAACTCACTGCGCAATGGTGCTGCAGGAGGAGGGACACGCATGCGTAAAGGCCTTACTAAAGAAGAAGTCGTTTCATTAGCGAAGGTGATGGAAGTCAAGTTTTCTGTTTGCGGGCCTGCAATAGGAGGCGCTAAATCAGGGATCAACTTCGATCCGTCGGATCCCCGTCGGAATGAAGTGTTGAAACGCTGGTATGCAGCGGCGTTGCCTATCCTTAAAACCTACTATGGTACCGGAGGAGACTTGAATGTAGACGAATTAAAGGATGTTATTCCCATCACTGAGCGCCTTGGACTTTGGCACCCTCAGGAAGGTATCGTCAATGGGCACCTTAATTCCACCCGGGGAGAAAAGGTCAAAATTATCGGACAGCTGCGGTACGGTTGTGCAAAAATTGTTGAGGACCCGCGCTTTGTACCGGATGGGCATCAGTACGCCGTTGCAGATCTGATCACAGGATTTGGAGTGGCAGAGTCGATTCGCCATTTTTATGACCTTTATCATGGGACTTCGCTGGAAGGCAAGACGGCTATCATTCAGGGCTGGGGCAATGTGGCATCTGCTGCTGCCTCTTATCTCTCTTTGTCCGGTGCGCGTATTCTTGGTGTTATTGACCGGGACGGCGGCGTAATAAGCTCAGAGGGTATGGGGATGGAAGAGGTCAAGGAGCTCTTTGTTCGTAAGCAGGGTAATAGACTGGCAGTTGATGATATGTTACCGTTTGAAGAAGTGAATGAAAAGATTTGGTCATTGGGAGCAGATATCTTTATCCCTGGTGCGGCGTCTAAGCTGGTCACCCGGGATCAGGTTGAACAGCTGGTTGCGGGGGGCGCAGAGGTTATCGCCTGTGGAGCGAATGTCCCCTTTGTTGATGACGGCGTCTTTTTTGGACAAACAGCAGTCTGGGCGGATGAGCGGCTCAGTCTGATTCCAGATTTTATTGCAAACTGTGGTATGGCGCGGGTGTTTGCCTACTTTATGGAAGCAGATGTAGAAATGACCGATGAAGCGATTTTCAATGATGTATCGGCAACTATCCGCGGAGCGCTCGAGAGTTTGAAGGCGCAAAACCCTTCCAAAAACTTCATTGCTTCTAATGCTTTGAAAGATGCACTGAAGCTGCTAATGGGCGAGCAGGAGCCGGTAGTGGCTTAGTGGAAAAGGACGTTTATTACTTTCTTTGCGATCACTAGGTGCGTAAATAGTATTGGAAACCAAAATTATTATTAATTTTATATCGATTTTAAGCAACGAGATGCAACCCAATGATTTGGACTGCGTAGAAATATGCATTAACTTTGCGTTTTGATCTTTCAGGGCGGCAGGTATGCACATGCAACTGTAGCATCGTATTCTGACGGCAGGTAATGATCATTTGCTACCGATTTAAGTAATTAAACGAAAAAGAAAAAAGATGTACAATTGCCCCCCGCAATGGCGGCAAGTTTAAAGGTTTGGCAGGCGTAGCCTATCAAGCCTTTTGTATTGTCTTATCTGAAATTAAACATTAATCCCTATGACTATGACAAAGAGAAGTACCCTTCTACTAGCTCTTTCCCTGTTCATTGGAGTGACCGTCCTCCATGCACAGGAAGAAGAAGAAAGTGGCACCGATTACGGTACCCCTAAAGACATGATTGAATTTGGTGTTCACGGTGGCTACTTCTTCGTTGGTGGAGATGTAGCCCAAAAACCTGGATATGGTGTTGGGCTGCACATCCGAAAATCGCTCGACTATGTGTTCTCCATACGGTTTGACGGCTTCTACGGCTCCGCCCGGGGTGAAGAAGGCAACCCCGTTGACGACGATTTTTTCGAGCATGAGACCACTTATATTTCCGGTACGGGTTTTGGCATTATTTCTGCCAACAACCTGCGATGGAATAAATCAACCCGCAAGACAAACCTTTATGCACTTGTGGGTGTGGGAGCTGCCGCTTTCCAGCCGAAAATCAATGTGGATCAGCGCAGTGGTGACCTTACCGATCCGTCATTTTCAGTTCTTCCGCACGTCGCAACCGGCGCAGGTATTGCTTTCCGCCTTGGCAACCGTATGAATATAGGTCTGGAGCATCAGGTCTTTTTCCCGATGGGTTCTTTTGGCGACAATATTGATGGTCAAACTATACAAGGCGGGGGAACTCGTACCTTATCCCGTGACATGCTCAACTATACCAGCGTACGCCTGAATTTCAATATTGGCAACTCCACCAAATCCTCACTACCGTTATATTGGGTCAACCCAATGGAGAACGTCATGAACGAGCTGGATAATATCAAGCAAAATCAGGATATGGCACTTCAGGACTCCGATAATGACGGTGTTATTGATGCTATTGACCAGGAACCAAATACCCCGCCGGATGTGCCGGTTGATACCAAGGGGCGTGTGTTAGACAGCGACCGTGATGGCGTTGCGGACTATAAAGACCGGGAGCCTTACTTCCCTCCTCGTCCGGGCGAGCGCGTCAATGAAGAGGGCGTTGTGGTCAACCCCACTGCTGCTTCTGGTGGTGGTGTAACGGAAGACCGTGTTCGGGAGCTTATTTCAGAAGAGCTACAGAATTACCAGTTGCGGCAAGGCGAGTCTGGTGGCGGCGGTGCTCAGATGACAGAGTGGTTCCTGCCAATGATCCACTTTGGTACGGATAGCGATCGCATCAAGTACGCAGATTATGGTACGCTGGCCTCAATTGCCAGAATGATGAAGGGGAACGCTCAGCTGCGAATTGTTGTGACTGGCTTTGCAGATGCTTCTGCTCCCGAGTCTTACAATGATGAATTATCTTATCTCCGGGCTAAGGCGGTGGTTGAACATCTGGTTAACAATCACGGTATCGGCCGTGGCCGTTTTGTCATTGAATGGAAAGGAGAGGCCGAGCTGCTTGTTCCAAGTGGTAATAGCTACATGAACCGCCGTGTGGAGTTCCGGGTGGCACAACCTGATGATGTTGAAATGGATCCACCAACGGGTATCAAAAAAGAAGGTGAGGACGGAGGGTTTTAAATAAACTGCCCGTATACTGAAGTACAAAGAAAAGCCCTTTCGCAAAAGTAAAATGCGAAAGGGCTTTTTGTATTATAGAGAAAGGGGAATGTGAGCCCAGAATAAGCAAAGGGAATGTTGAAAAATAAGGGGGAATCTTATTTGTTGGTGCACTCACCTCTGTAGTCCCGGTCATACATTCCCCCGAGCTCTACAGTAAACTCACTTTGAATAATAACAAAGTTAAGGCTACAGGAGCGTAAACCCAGTAACACTTTTTAAAAATAAAGACATAGCAGATATTCGTATTTTCTATCAGCGATTAGCTGTAAAATACTGATTTTCAGTAAAAAGGGCTGGTTGAATTATATCTCATCGAGGTCCTCCACGATAATGATACTCTCCTGGTATTCCTGTTGATACTCATTGATGGTTTCCGTAGTAGCTTCCTGAGCATTAGTAATAATTCCGAGAGCGAGGAGAAAGGCAATAATTGTAGTCATAGTTTTGAATTTATTAGTTTGGATGTTCAAAACTATAGAGGATTGCTCAAACTATGGATAACACTTTTTAAAAAAAAAGACATGGCAGATTGAACTCCTTTTTAGAGATTTTAGTGAATAACCTGCTAAAAAACAGTAACTTGAAGGAGTGGAAATAGATGCCTAAATGAAGTTCGCTGAGTTGTTAAGTCTGGTAAAGGTGGTCTCCCGGAATAAGATCAAACAAGTTGATACCCTGGGAGGGGACGCCGTGGAGCAATCTAAGGTTGGACAACTGTACCATGATTTACAAGAGGATAAGTACAAAAGTGGAGAGGAAGCTTCCTTCGCTTTTTTTGGTAGATCCAGGTATCGTAAGCACTATTTCAACCGGCTCAAACGAAAGCTCCGTGAGAAGATGGTCGATTCACTATTTCTGATTGACCTCAGCCGACCAGACTTTTCAGATTACCAACATGCTTACTATAGTTGTTACCGATATGCGGCGGCAGTACAGATACTAATAGCGGGCTACAGCAGAAGAGCGGCGATACCGCTGGCCAAGCTAGCTCTGCGTAAAGCCATTAAATACGAATTTACAGACATCGTCCTCCAAATGGCTAAAATCCTTAGGTTCCATTACGGTGCAATGGAAGGAGAGCTGAAAGGCTTTCATAAGTTTGACCAGTTGATCCTGGATAAACAGGCTATTTACCAGACGGAGTTAGAGCTGGAAGGGAAATACACTGAGTTGGTTATGTACTTCAACGCGCCTAAACCCGACAGGGTAGATTTCTACGCCCAAGCCCGAGCATACGCTGCGATTGCTGAAGAACGGCTACAAGCTTATGATTCTTACAAAGTCGGGCTCTATGGCTTTTCTATAGTAACGGTTCAGCACCAAATTATTTATGATCATGAGCAACTGCTTAGAAACTGTGACCGGGCAGTAGGCTATTTCAAAAAAAAGCTTTCACGTTCATCAGCAGTTGCCTTGTTTACTTTTTCATTCAAGAAGATCCCAAGCCTGATTGTATTACAAGAGTTTGATGAAGCCGAGCGGGTAATCGATTACTGCCTGGGCCTGGTTAAAAAAGGGCGGGCAAATTATTTCAAAGTTCTGGAATACGCTATCCTCTTGTACTTTCATGCCCAACAGTATGAACAGGCGCTGCAAACACTACAGAAAGCATATACCACAGAAGGGTTTGAGGGGCAAACCAAACAAAGTGCAGAATCCTGGCGCCTTTATGACGCCTACCTCCATTTGTTTTACGAAGTAGGGCTGGTAACTGCCCGGCCGTCTACCCAAAAAGGGTTCCGGTTAAAGCGCCTGTTGAATGAGGTGCCCAAATATTCCAAAGATAAGCGAGGGGCTAACGTGACCATACTTATTATTCAGGTACTCTTTTTATTACAGCAGGGTAAAAATTCTGAAATCATCGACCGTATGGAGGCGCTAAAAACATACACCCACCGGTATTTGCGTAGAGGAGAGCACTTCCGGAGCAATTGCTTTTTGAAGATGCTACATAAGATACCCGCCTGTAGCTTTAATAAAAAGGCGGTGCTCCGCCGGTCTGCTCCTTTTAGGAAGCGGATGGGAGAAATGACGTTTTCTGAAACTCAACAAAACCTGGAAGCAGAAATCGTCCCTTACGAACATCTCTGGAAAATCGCTATTAACTTGCTGGATTAGGACCGCTTGGGCAACTGAATAGTAAAAGTGGTGCCTTCACCCTCTTCCGAGCGCTTTACAAAGATTTTACCGTTATGATATTCTTCAATGATTCGCTTAGCAAGCGAAAGGCCCAGACCCCAGCCTCGTTTTTTGGTGGTGTAGCCCGGTCGAAACACCGTCTTGAACTTGCTGTCTGGAATACCTTTGCCCGTGTCCGTGAAATCAGCGTACACGTAGTCCTGGTCGTCGTAAATATCAGCGGTTATGGAGCCTTTGCCTTCCATCGCGTCCAGGGCATTACGCAGTAGGTTTTCTACCACCCAGTCAAATAGGTGGGAATTGATGTAAACCAGCTTTTCGGGGCTGTCCGCTGGGGGGAAATTAAACGCTGTTTTGCGCGAGGCGCGCCGTTGCATGTACGCCCGGCACTGGTCCAGCTCTTCATAAATATTAATAGGCTCCAGTTTTGGGGCAGACCCAATCTTAGAAAACCGGTCTGCAATGAGCTCCAGGCGGCTTACGTCATTGCGCAGTTCACCGACAACCTCCTGCACTTCTTCATCCGGTTCACGGATAAGCTTCAGGTGCTCAATCCAGGCGACGATCGCTGAAATTGGGGTGCCCAGCTGATGGGCGGTTTCTTTGGCCATGCCCACCCAGACGCGGTTTTGCTCCGCCCGCCTCGCAGAGCTAAAACCCATATACCCAAATGCCACAAATGCAGCGATCAGGACGAACTGCACGAATGGGAAATAGCGCAATTGCCGTAGTAGCGTCGACTCCTTGTAGTAAATCTTGTGTGCTGTACTCTGAATGGGCTCAAACCCATCGGCTTTCATTCGGGCGACTTCTTCCAGTAGGTAAGCTTGAGCAGTATCCCGTGTGTTGACGCTGAAGTCAACCCGGCCCCTGTCGTTGATCGCAATAACCGGGATCGTATTGTTGGTCTGCAGGATGTTCAGGTGCAGGGTGAGGTCGGGCTGTGGACAGCTGTCATTAATGATAGCTGAAATCTCATCCATGTTGTTGAGCCGTTCCTGCGCCATTACATAGAGCGCCGCCTTTGAGCGCTCTTCTTCCGCCAGTTTATTAGAAAGATAGGTCGTGTACGCCATGGAAATAGCAACAATAATCGCTCCGGCGATGCCCAGGTACATTTTCCAGCGGGACTTTCGGTTATAGATATCCATATGGGGTATCGGTCTTGAAACTTTTTGTAACGGCAAATTAGCAATAATCTGCCCGGAGATGACTTTTTAGGGGCATAGCTTTGAACTTTGTTCTTTAACGGACTTACCCCGGGTTTTGGTTTGCTGTGCGTTAAGAAACCCTCAGGGAAGAGTAGCGGTCAAGCAGAAATACTTACTTTCGGGTATCAAAAGAAGTGAAAATGAGATATTATAGCCTGTTTTTCATCTTGTCAGTGTCGTTCCTTACGCTTCACGCCCAAACCGACCAGGAATGGGCTGCTGTTAAAGAACCTATTCAACAACTGTTTGACGGTATGCGCGCTGGTGACAGCAGCGCAGTGCGCAATGCCTTTTTACCCGGCGCAGGTATGTATACTGCGGTTAAAGACAAAGAAGGTAAGCCCGAGCTTCACCAGGGAAGCCTCGATCGTTTCGTCGATTACGTCGGCAACGTTGAACAAGGCGCTATGGATGAGCAGATCTGGAGCTATGATATTAGGGTAGATGGCCTGTTGGCAACAGCATGGACCACCTATACCTTCTTTCACAACAATGAACTTTCCCACTGTGGAACCAACGCCTTTGAGCTGTTTAAAACAGATAGCGGCTGGAAAATTTCGCATATCACAGACACCCGAAACACGGACGACTGCCTGACGGAAACGCCAAATGTCCGGGCGGAAATTGATACCTTACTCAATGCCTGGCACAAGGCTGCAGCAACGGCGGATGCCGACAGTTTTTTTGGTAAAATGACAAAAGATGGTATTTACCTGGGTACTGATGCCGAAGAACGCTGGCTGCGAGATGAGCTCCGGGCCTGGGCAAAGAAGGCTTTTGATCGGGAGGTAGCGTGGGCTTTCACGCCCTACAACCGGCAGGTCTACTTTACAAAAGACGGACGAACCGCCTGGTTTGAAGAAATGCTCGACACCCCGCATATGGGAATTTGCCGGGGTTCAGGGGTGCTTTCTAATACTCCGCAGGGATGGCGGATCCGTCACTACGATTTGGCCCTGATGGTGCCCAATAACAAGATGGAGGCTGTGCGAAAGACAATTGCACCGTAGCTGGTGTGGAAAACTATTTGCCATAGACTGGATTTCATTAAAATTTATTTTTAACTTGCCCGTGCTGGACCCCGTTTCCAATCACGGAAGTAAAGTCTGATGGATAAATACATTAACTACCTGCTTGCAGATATTGCGGCAGCTACTACAAGCCTTCCCGTTCATGCGCTTTCTTTCGACGATGAAGAAGACGTTCCCTTTATTACTGCTGATGAGGAAGCTAAAGTGGCTCCCCGGGAATTGCTTACGGATATAGTCGGCTTGAAATCAGAATGGTTTCCTCCTGTCGACCGTCTTTCTGAAACCCAAATACAACAGGTAACGGAGGCTTTGGTTGATTGCTTGGATGCGCACTCCTTTATCGTTAATTTCCCGGCTGGTTTGCCTGCGCCCGTTCGGTATCGTATACTCCTAGCAGAGTTGAAAAAGGACGTTCCCGTATTGCAATACAACATCTGGCAACTCGACTTTTGCAATTACCAGCCGAAGGGCTGTCCATTTGGTGACGCTTTTTGTCAGTGTCGGATCTACGAGCGTTGGCTGGATCAGTTAAAAAGCAATGTCCCGGATGAGGAATCGGCATCAAGCCTTCCCGCTTTTCTGTTTGAGCCCCAGGAAGAGGATTATTCTCTGGAGCGTTATCGGGCGGAATGGGACGAAATAGAGGAAGAGACTTGGGAGTTTGAAGATGAAGAATTTGATAATGACTTTTTGGGGCTACTCGATGGCTTTGATTTTTTCTTCGATGACGAAGATGAAGTCCGCTGGAACTAATTTTATTCCAACCTTTTTTTAAGCTCTTCCCAATCTTCTTTCAGGCCTTTAGCTGCATCGTCAAATATTGCATCAGGTTCCTCAAAGAGGGCGCTCGCTTCTTCCTTAATCTTACGGAAGGTGGTTTTGTCTCTGCCTTTTAGCTCCTTCGCAAGCCCGTCACCGTAACGCTGGTAATAGTAACGCAGAGACTGCCGCCAGAAACGCCGTTTTTCTTTTCCTGTCATTTCAGCCTCATGGATGTCGTAGCACTCCTCAACATAACTTCTGAACCTCTCATCGTAGGTAGTCCAGGCAGGGTCAGATACTGGTATGTCTGCCGCTTTAGCTTCTTTTAAAAGCTCATAGTACTGCTCCAGGAAAGCCGCTTTATCTGTGCCACAGGTCATTTGGGTACAAGCACTTTGTACGATGAGGGTGGCGAGGGCAAAAAAGAGAATAAGCGGACGTTTCATTGTAAACATAGGGCAGCTTTTTGTGAGCGGACCTGAAAATAACGGGTAGAGGAGCTGGAAAATTATAGTAATCTTTCTACTTTTAGGCATCAATGTTATTTTAAGCGCTAGTGAGGCTCGGGTCAGATTTGCTCCTCTAACTCATCAGGAAGTGTTATGGAGTAAAAGTGGCTTATGTTGACGGGTCTCACGCTGTCTCCTAAAGTTTGTTATGAAAACGAAAGCTCTTTTTGGTCTCTTCCTCTTACGGGATCTTCCGGAAATTTTGGATGGATGTTGGTAAACTGGAACAGTCTATGGCAGTGCTGGTCAAAAAACGAACGTAAGTACCCCCAGGGCGAATGACTATAAAATTATTTTATCTTAGCGGCTAAAGCCGCAATGAAAACATGTCTAACCCGAATTCTATATACCAGCGAATATGCCAGGCTAAATCGGAAGGCCGAAAGTGCTTTGCATTGCTGATTGACCCCGATGAAGTAAGCATTGAGGGCTTACCAGCCCTTGCAAAACTGGGAGAACAGACGAACGTAGATTTCCTGTTTGTAGGTGGCAGCCTCTTGGTACACAATACCCTCTCTGCTTGTTTGCAGCAACTCCGGGCCTCCTGTAGCCTGCCATTGGTGTTATTTCCCGGCAGCCCTCTGCAGGTTGATGACAAGGCGGATGCCTTGCTTTTTCTTTCTCTCATCTCCGGGCGCAATCCCGAACTCCTCATTGGTCAGCAAGTGATCAGTGCGCCCTACCTCCATCATGCTGACCTTGAAGTCATCGGTACAGGCTACATGCTGATAGATGGCGGTGCGGCTACCACCGTGTCTTACATGAGCAATACCACCCCCATTCCGGCTGATAAGCCAGATATTGCCATGGCGACTGCCTGGGCGGGAGAGATGCTGGGGCTTAAGTTGTTGTATATGGATGCAGGAAGTGGCGCACGCTACCCCGTTTCAGAAACAATTATCCGCAGAGTCGCCAGTACAACAAAAGTGCCCTTAATTGTAGGAGGAGGAATTCGAACGCCGGAGCGCGCTTTTCAAACCGCCAGTGCCGGAGCGGATGTGATCGTCGTAGGCAATGCCATCGAGAATGACCGGCGGTTGCTCCGGGCAATGGCTGAAGCGGTACATGCCGGAACGACCTAGCCTTTTCGGGAACCTTCTCCCTTTGTGTTTGGTTGCACTACTGAAATTCAAAAACAACAAATTTGGAACAAGGAATTGTCGTAAAGTCTACGGGAAGCTGGTATCAGGTGCGTATGGAAGATGATAGCGTGCTCGACTGCCGTATTATCGGAAAGTTCCGCCTGGAAGGCAAAAAGGTTACCAATCCGGTGGCAGTAGGAGATAAAGTAGAGGTAGAACGCAGCGAAAAAGAAGATAACGGGACCATCCGGAATATTTTGCCCCGCCGCAACTACGTGGTCCGGCAGTCGCCCCGCCGCCGGCACGACCTCCACCTGCTGGCGAGCAATGTAGATCAGGCTATTGTCATTATGACCATCACCCAGCCTGATCTGAAGCAGGGGTTCATTGACCGGTTTTTGTTAATGACAGAACCCTACGAAATCCCTGCGATTATTGTTTTCAATAAAGCGGATGTCTATGATGCAGGGCACATCGGCGTTTTTGAATACCTGCGTGACATCTACGATACCATTGGCTACCAAGCTCTATTGGTTTCAGCACTTGATGGTCAGGGTATTCCGGAGCTCAGAGAATTGCTTAAGGATAAGACGACACTCGTCTGCGGACAGTCAGGGGTAGGAAAATCAACTTTAGTAAGTGCGGTGGAGCCAGATTTGAATATACGTACCCAGGAGCTGAGCGACTATTCCGGGAAGGGGCAACATACCACAACGTTTGCAGAAATGCATGCGCTCAACGGTGGAGGCGCTATCATTGATACGCCTGGTATCAAGTCCTTATCCTTTATCCACCTGGAGCCCATGGACGTAGCGCACAACTTCAAGGAGTTTTTTGAATATTCTAAAAACTGTAAGTTTGGGGGCAATTGTCTGCATCGGTCGGAGCCTGGTTGTGCTGTACGTGAGGCTGTGGATGAGGAAGAGCTGAGCATACTGCGCTATGAAAATTACGTAACGATTTTAGAGGAGGTGGAAGACCAAAACTACTGGGAAAGGCATAAAGGGGTTTAAAAAGGACGGAATTTCTCTTCAATACGGAAAAAAGCGCACCTTTGCGAAAAAAGTAAAATGGGGTACAAAAGCCGAAAACGAAACTTTAGGAGCCGTCGGGAGCGTTTCGAGGAAACCATGCGAAATACCCGGCTGGTTTTTCTTTTCCTGCTGCTCGCTGTGGCGGTCTATGTTTTTATGAACCGGCACGATTTCTGGGCCTACCTGAAGACCTACTTCTACTAGTTCAAAAAAGACCTTCTCTGACCTTTTTTTGCGGCAAATCATTTGCGTCAAAGCCCAATAAATGGTCAGCGCATTAAAAAAGGAAGGCACCGGTACGAAATAACCAGCACCTTCCCAAAACAGCTTGGTTCATCTTTAGATTAGAACATTTTCTTAAAGTATCATTCAGGCTCGAAACCCAGAATGAAGTTGAAGCGGCCGTAAGCGTGCCAGGGCGCACCCTGTAATTCCGGTCGGTCGAACCCAAGCCCGTAGTCCAGACCGATAGTGCCCAGCATAGGTACCTGAAGCCGAAACCCAATACCGGCAGCGGGCCGCAGGTCAAAGGGGGCGATTTGACGCGCGTTCGACCAGATATTCCCAACCTCTGCAAAACCCAGGATGTACCCGCGCAGGCCTCCCTGATTCAAAACAGGGTAGCGGAGTTCGGCTGTCACTTTAGCGAAAGCACCGCCCCCTCCACTTTCAGTGACCGGAAAATCTGTCTCATCGTATCCCCGCATGGAGATGATGTCATTGCCCAGAAAGGCCGCCTGCATAGAGCCTATGCCGTTGCCCCCCAGCTCAAACCGCTCGAAGGGGGGCGTGGTACCATCGTAGCCGGTTATCGCTCCCATCTTCAGCCCACCCATCAGAACTAGCTTGGAGCCTATCTTTTGAAAGCCCTGCAGCTTTAGTACACTGTAAATTAAGTTCTTTCGTGTTTTGGGATGGGAGTTTTGGTGAAAGGCAAGGCGCCCTTCAAGCTTTGGGGTAAAGGGGCCCTAAAGCTTGGACAGGATAGCCGTAGCTATCTGATCGATCGAGCAACGCAGCATTTCGCCAAAAGGCACTGTCAAAACTGAATATTACTTAGTTTACAGCGTACTTAGCCGCCACTTGTGGTAGGACAACCACTGATAACGTGCATCAGGGTTTCCTCCGAGCCCCATCTGCTGATAAGGCAAAGTGAATTGTGCAGAAGCTTCGGCCATCCATCCCTGCGTTGGGAAGAACCGGTCATTGGCATTACTGTAGGTCAGCTGTGGTTTGAGGTAAAGGTTGTTGAAGCGCCCTTCGGTCACTGTACTTCCGTCGTCCAGGCTAATCTCCTGATATTTATGGAGGTGGATATGTTGATAGCTGAGCTCCGTAGAGAAGGCAACAGGTAGCCCTCCTATCCGGATCCGCTTACCCAGGGTAAGGCTCCCGCCACTGATGGAGAGACTGCCAAAGTCGGCATCGCTGGCAGCCAGTCCATTCGTGTAGCGTTGGTGGTAGCCTGCCACAGAGAACAGGTTGGGCTTTTTGCCGCCCAGCCAGGGCTCCGAAAAGCTAAAGTTGATTCCTTGGTACCGTGCACCGGTAGATTGGAGCCTCAGGCTGAGTTGCTGCCCCTCGCTGGAAGGTATAGGGTCCCAGGCG
>Ga0307981_1000136_pt1 | contig 77840 bp, 56 predicted proteins | sample OrgLakmetagen987_FD_201849 | JGI IMG/M metagenome (GOLD analysis project Ga0307981, IMG submission 201849) | Saline water microbial communities from Organic Lake, Antarctica - #987 | ecosystem: Environmental > Aquatic > Non-marine Saline and Alkaline > Saline | place: Antarctica: Organic Lake... | reverse complement strand
ATTGGAGGCCCGCTGAAAAGCCTTTTCACCCATAACAGGATTACGCGATTGAAAAAAACCTTTTTTTCTGCTCATTTTTGGTACTAGGTTAGTGAATTGCAGTTTTAAATATAAACCGAACTACCTTCCCATGGATGACCACTTGGGCCATGGCGGACAGATACACGAGGGGGTTGTTTCCACTTCATTGGGTATGCCGGGCATCCCATCGGTAGCCGAGGAGGTGATGGTGCGCCGCGACCTGCACCTGTTGGAATACACCGAAAGCCGTCTGCACCTGGCCAATATCTCCACCGCAGGTGCCGTACAAATGGTGCGCGAAGCGAAAGCCAAAGGCTTGCAGGTGACCGCAAGTGTAGCCGTGATGAACCTGGTGTACGAAGACGAGGCCACCACGACTTTTGATTCCAACTACAAAGTACTGCCGCCCCTGCGCAGCGCCGCCGACCGGGAGGCGCTGCGGGAAGGAGTGCTCGATGGTACCATTGATATCATCGCTTCCAACCACCAACCCCTGGAAGAGGAAGCCAAAAAATTGGAATTTCCTTACGCGGAATTTGGGGCGACCGGGCTGGAGACCCTCTATGCCATGTGCCGTACTTTCCTGAGCGACTGGCTCAGGGATGACGTATTGATTGAAAAGATTGCTTATGCCCCCCGCCGCATCCTGGGGCTTGGCTTGCCGGAAATCAAAGAAGGCGAAATGGCAGAGCTGACCCTTTTTCAGCCCGAAGCCCAATGGGTATACGACCGAAGCCGGGTGTACTCCCGTTCCTTCAACTCTCCGGTACTGGGGCAGGAACTTCAAGGCCGTGCAGTAGCTGTTATCAACAACAATCAGTCGTTTGTGAATGCCCATTCATAGAAAAATAAGGAATAGGGCCTACCATTAAAGTATCTTGAGGATTATTCACCAACTTTAACCAATTTAACTATGAGTACGCTTGACAATCCAAATGAAATGCTTGACCAAACGGAAGTTTCCCCATGGCCCACCGGTAGCCGGCATGGTTTACTGGCCGGGCTGGTAATGATTGTAATTGGTCTGATTATCCATATGGCGGGGCTGGTGGACTACACCGGTCAAAGCTCTAGCGGGAACTGGATCTCTAATATTACCACCTGGGGTGTGATGGGCACAGCAATTTTTCTGGCGGTCCGTCAGCATCGCGATCAGGACCTGGGTGGGTACATTACCTTTGGCCGCAGCTTCTATACGGGCTTTATTGTTTCTCTGCTGATCGCCTTAATCTCTGCGATCTGGGGCTATATTTTCTTTGCCTTTGTAGAGCCCGGCCTGATTGATACCATGATGGAAATGAGCCGGGAGCAATTGATCGACCAGCAAGGGATGAGTGAAAGTGATGCAGATAATGCTATGGGTATGATGGGGTGGATGATGAACCCGGCTGTACTTTCTCTATTTGGTGCAATTGGTGCTCTACTTGCCGGTACTGTCTTTTCCCTGATCATTGGCGCTATTATGAAGCGGGAGGCTTAATACATTCCATTACTGTTTTTTGCTTTAGCTCACGTATTTATGACTTGAGCGACTACGAGCCGGCCACCTGGTCCTGGGACTTTGGCGAGGGCAGCAGCAGCACGGATACCCTGCCCGCTCATACGTTCCCCGGCCCAGGCACCTATGAGGTCTGCCTCACCGTCAGCAACGCCAATGGCAGTGATACGAAGTGCAAAACACTGGAGTTTACAGAGCCCGTCACGGCCACTCAGCAAGCGGAAATAGCCCCACTTGCCACTGCTTTCCCCAACCCCTTCCGGGAGCGCTTCAGCCTGTCGCTGCGGGCGGGTTGGCTGCCCGTACAAGCCAATGCCGTGGTATACGATGTTATGGGCAGGCCCGTCCTCACGCAGCGCCTCACCGCCGGCTTCAATACGCTGGATTTGAGCGGCCGGCCGGCGGGCGTCTACACTTGGCGCATAGAGGAGCAGGGGCGAGTGCTGGAAGTAGGGAAGGTGGTGAAGATTGGAAACCGTTAATACTGCTCTTTAAAATACCGGGTAAGTCGTCTATTTGTTGTGGCTAAATCCACTGGATTTTCAGCAGATTAGGAAGGCAAGGGATAACCCGAGAAGTGTAAAAATTTGTAGTTTGGTACAAAAAATCACATCAAAATTTGTAGTTCAGTACAAAAATTATTGTGCGGCGCCAGCTTCAGGCGGTGGTCAACCGTTGGTTATTCCGGAGTAAAATAATACCGCCGCACCCGAACCTCATCCAAATACACCCGCTGCCCCGCCGGATTACGGAGGTAAAGCCGCAGGTGCCAGCCGGGCTCAAAGCGGCGGGGGAGGCGAAAGAAGAAAGCAGCTTCGCCCCATTGACCGGGCGTGCCGGCGTGCCAGATGGAGTAGTCGCTGTTGCCAATGTAGGAGGTCGGGCGCATCAGTCGGCGTTTTCTGCGGCGGCCATCCGTATTTTGCAGTTCTGCAAAAAGGAGGATGCCGAGGTCCCGGTTCCAGATGCGGTCGGCTGTGGGTATATAGGCGTGGAGGCTGATGCGTAGCCAATCACCCACTTTTGCATTGTCCAAAGCAAGTTGGTCGGTAAGGGTATAGTCGCCATCGGGTGGGAGCAGAGCGCCCTGCCCTTGAAAAACCTGCCTGGTAGACCGGTAGGAGAGATCGGGAGACTCAAAACCTTCCCGAAATAGCAGTTCGGCCGGCAGCAGGGCAGCGGTGTCGGGCGGCTGCCGTTCCTTAGTATCGAAAGCGACCATGGAGTGCCAGGTGGGCTGCAGGCTACCGAACGTTTCCAGGTAGAAGGCGGCATTGCCCCGCTCTGACCAAATCACGCCCTTCTTCATTTGCCAGGTTTGGAATAGATTGAGCCCCGTAAAAAACAGGAGTCCCAAGATTAGTCCTACGGTTGCCCATCGCCGCTGGAGCAGGGGCGCAAAGCAAGCACCCAGCCCAAAGACCAAAAGCGGATAGGTCTCTACCATAGGGCGGGAGCCCAGCCCCGGGAAGTAGGTCCAGGCGTAGTAGGAATAGTGGACGTAAGCGTGCAGCCCCACAAACAGCGCAATGGGCAGCAACTTTCCGGGGGCATATCGGTGCAGGCGGAACAGCCCGATCAGGCTGAAGAGCATTACCGGGGTGTAAATCAGCCAGCCATTGGAGAAATCGAACCAGCCTTTGTAAATCATAGGCTGCAGAAAGTTGAAGCCTTCGCCCTCGTAGGGGTTGAAGTACAACTGCCCGCTCACATAGTACCAATAACCCAGCTGGGGGCTGAAGGCGAGCCCCAGGCCCAGTCCGGCCAGAAGCAAGCAGGCGGGCCGCCGCATGAACAACAGCCAGCGCTCGTGCAACGCCTGCTTGCTGTTGATGCCCCAAAGCAGGGGAATGAGCAGGCTTATCACTTCTGGCACCCGCGTCAGGGCAATGAGGCCGACAACCAGCCCGATGCCCAATGCTTTTGACCGGGTGGGACGGTCATAAAATCTTTCGGTCAAAAATAGCAGCAGGCAGTAATCGAAAAAGAGGAAGCCGTGCGCCATCGTCACATAAGTGGCGTGGTAGAATACGTTGGTGGCAAAGGCGAGGGTGAGCAGCAAAAGGGCTGTGGCACGGTGGCTAAAGTACCGCTGTAGCACCCGGCTGAGCAGGAAGAACCCTATAAGCAGGTACACAATGGTCGATAAACTGAGGGCCAGGAGGTAGGGTTTGCTCCAGCCATCGGCGGGGTAGGTGGCGGAGGCTGTTGCCCAGGCGTGGGCAAGGAGAAAAAAGGGTGTTTCCATCACCGGTACGCCCAGGGTGTATTTGATATAGCGCCGCCCGCGCTCGGTGAACCGTATGCCAAATTCGTCCTTCCGGGGGTCGGCAGAACCCGGATTGGTGGCCTGCAGGCTGCCGATGGTCGCATCGTAGTCGCCTACGTCCTGGTTGATCCAGAAGGAGACCACATGCAGGTAGTAGCTGTTGCTGTCGCCATAGTATAAAGCTTCCTCCCACCGGTCGATGAGTGCGTGACCGGCTAAAAAGAGCAGGGCAATGGCGAGCAGCGCCCACTTGATGATGGGGGAGGAGGTGGTGTCCAATAGCCTGGATTTGTTTTCGGGCATGAAGGTAAGAAAGGTTGGTTTTTTACCGGGTATCGATGCTTAATTTTATGGGGGCATCAGATGGTTCTGGTTCGGCTTGTTGTGAGAAGTGTAGGTTGTACGCAAAGAAACGTAAAGCTATGTTAGCAATGAAACCTGAGGGCTGCTCTGCATTTGCCTCTGCGCTTTTTGTGTGAAGTGTGATAACCAATTGCACAAAGTACCGCCCTTACAGGGCTTAAATCAACTGCCATTAAGTTCCTGGGGCGTTGCCCCAGTCAATTATCTATTACTCCTTCGGAGTTTGGCAAGCATTTAGCCCTTTGACTGTGCAATTGGTTACACACACTGCGTGAACCTTCCACATGGCATTTCCGCCCAAAAACGTACATTTGCTCTCAAACAAGGAACGCCGCCACCATGAAGCAACGCTTTTCAGATGCAAACCTTGGCCGCCTGGCTGTAATTGTGCTTGGCATTGCCCTGCTTGGGCTGCGGTTCCCTGATTTTTTTGCCACGCCTAATCTGGTCATCGAGCCCTACGCGGATGGGCTCAAAGCTTACACCAATATCGAGTACCACGCCCGCCACGACAGCTCTTTCACCTACTTTGAGGGCATGAACTACCCCTACGGCGATCATGCCTCTGCGGCCGTCACGCAACCTCTGATTTCCGGGCTGATCAAGCTGGTAAGCGATTACGTAGTGGATATCACCGGCTACACCCGGGCCATCGTCAATTTTTCGCTCCTGCTGGGCATCTTGCTCGGGGCTTATTTCCTCTACCTCTCCTTTTTGCGGCTCGGTACGGCCCCGTGGTGGGGCGCTGCAACGAGCCTGGGCATCGTTTTCCTGTCGCCTCAGATCTACCGGTTCATTTCGCACTACGGACTTTCTCATATAGAGGTGATACCGATAATGTTCTATCTGCTCATTCGCCTGGAGGAGGCGCACAGCCTGAAGTATAGCCTTTGGATGGCAGTGGTGCTGACGATTTTTCCACTCATCCACTTTTACTACTTCGCTATCATGGCGATGACGATATCCCTGTACTTTTTCTTCGGCTTTTTGCGTAAGCCTACGGTGCGGCGGTTTTTTCGCTACGTGCTGCACTTTAGCGTGCAAATAGGTCCTCCGCTCGTCTTTTTCTACCTGTGGATGTACCACAGTAATCCGGTGACAGACCGGGCAGTCCGCCCCTGGGGCTTTTTTCATTTCCACGCGATTTGGGAAGATATTGTGACCTCACTGGCGATGCCCCATTTTACGTTGCTCAACGATAAGGTAATCGCTATTCAACAGGGTGGTTTTGAAGGTAAAGGCTACATCGGACTGGTGGCGCTGATCGGGCTGATTGTGCTAATGGTGCGTTGGGTGAAAAGCGGTTTTAAAGTACCTTTCATTCGGGCGGGCGGAGAACTGCAGCCTTTCCTCAATAAAATATTTCTTACCAGCTTTGTTTTACTGCTGCTTTCCTTCGGGCTGCCCTTCACTATTCCTGGCCTGGAAGGGCTGTTGGACTACACCGGGCCCTATCAGCAGTTCCGTTCCGTAGGGCGTTTCAACTGGCCGTTCTACTATGCCATCAACCTGATCGTCTTCACTGAGCTCTGGGCGTGGATAGACGGCTCAAAGGCACAGTGGAAGCTGGGGCTGGGCATTGGGGCACTGCTCTTGCTGGGCTTTGAAGCCTATCATTCCTGTACTGATCCTGACCTGAAGCTCGATGATATCCGCCAGTTGCATGAGGGCGAGACTTTTGCAGATTTACCGGGCATTGATTACCGGGAGTTTCAGGCAACGGTACCCTTGCCCTATTTTAACCTCGGCAGCGATAATTTCTGGTACGAAGTGCCGGGCAATGTGATGCCATGGACCCTGATTTTGGGTATGCAAACGGGTCTGCCCACCACGGCCGCTGCCCTGACCCGCACCAGCCGGAGTGAAGCGTACAATCAACTGCAATTGGTGTACGAGCCCTACCGTGTTCCCAAAATCCTGGGAGACTTCCCTAATGATAAGCCATTGCTTTTAGTGGTCGGCAAGTACCAGTTTGAGCAAAAGAAAGACCGCTATGAACACATGCTTCAGGGGGCTCAATTGCTTTTTGAGAATGACCAATACGCCTTGTACCGCCTCCCGCTGAGTGCATTTGAAGAACGTATTGAAGCCAAAGTACGGGACATTCGTTACACCCTTAAAGCCGATAGCGCGGCGCTAAGCCCTATTGGCGATTTTTTGTCACGGGACTCCACGCCTAATTTTTATTACCAAGATTTCGATACTCTATCTTCGGAACGGTATTACCAGGGCGGTGGCGCTTATGAAGGTATAGTCAGTGAGCCAAATGTCCTCTTCGACGGCACCCTGCCCCGGCAGTACGGTACAGGTTGGTACACCTTCTCTGCCTGGATCTACGTGGACATCGATCGCCTGGCGACCGGCTTTTTCCATATAGAGGAGTACGACCAGGAAAGCGGCGCATTATTGCAGCAGCAGCATTACCGTATCTACGACCACTTTAGTACTTTTGATAATAACGGATGGGCGCTGGCGGAGCTGCGTTTTATCCCACAACGTTCAGATAGTCGTATCCGGTTTTGGGTAGATAACCAAGAAATTGGGGAAGCGCCCCTGTATATTGATGAGCTGCTTATACGGCATGAGATTGCTGAAATTTATAAAAAAGGACAAAATTACCTGTTCAAAAACAACCGGTGGTATCCGGTAGAATAATCACCTTCTCTGACAGTTTTTGCGGGAAATGCTTTCGCGGGACGAGATACGATCAGAGGGAGTAGGGCTTTTTGTGAAAGCATTTGCGTCAAGGCGCGTAAATTATCAGAGAACCAATAACCATAGGCGCATGGACCTGTACATTAAAAACGCTACAATCATCGCACCGGGCAATCCGCACCACGGTAAAGTGCGCAGTGTACTGATCAGGGAGGGGCATATTCAGAAAATAGAAGAAACGCCATCTGATCAGACCAAGGCCCCTGCATTTGAAGCAGAGGGCTTACACTTATCTATCGGCTGGATGGACTTCGGCGTGCAGGTGGGCGACCCCGGGCTGGAGCACCGGGAAACCCTGCACACGGCAGGAGCCGCAGCAGCAGCGGGCGGATTTACAGCCGTAGCGGCATTACCCAATACGGACCCGGTAGTCGATGCAAAATCGGGCGTACAGTACATTTGTAAGAATGCCGAAGGCAAACTGGTGAACTTCCATCCTATGGGCGCTCTGACGTTAAAGTGTGGCGGTAAGGAAATCACGGAAATGATCGACATGCAGCGGGCTGGCGCGGTGGCGTTCACTGACGGGCCAATCGCTTTGCAGCATACGGGGGTGATGCTCCGGGCGCTCAACTACGTCAAAACCTTTGGCGGGATCGTTGTTAACCAACCCATGGATGACCACTTGGGCCATGGCGGACAGATACACGAGGGGGTTGTTTCCACTTCATTGGGTATGCCGGGCATCCCATCGGTAGCCGAGGAGGTGATGGTGCGCCGCGACCTGCACCTGTTGGAATACACCGAAAGCCGTCTGCACCTGGCCAATATCTCCACCGCAGGTGCCGTACAAATGGTGCGCGAAGCGAAAGCCAAAGGCTTGCAGGTGACCGCAAGTGTAGCCGTGATGAACCTGGTGTACGAAGACGAGGCCACCACGACTTTTGATTCCAACTACAAAGTACTGCCGCCCCTGCGCAGCGCCGCCGACCGGGAGGCGCTGCGGGAAGGAGTGCTCGATGGTACCATTGATATCATCGCTTCCAACCACCAACCCCTGGAAGAGGAAGCCAAAAAATTGGAATTTCCTTACGCGGAATTTGGGGCGACCGGGCTGGAGACCCTCTATGCCATGTGCCGTACTTTCCTGAGCGACTGGCTCAGGGATGACGTATTGATTGAAAAGATTGCTTATGCCCCCCGCCGCATCCTGGGGCTTGGCTTGCCGGAAATCAAAGAAGGCGAAATGGCAGAGCTGACCCTTTTTCAGCCCGAAGCCCAATGGGTATACGACCGAAGCCGGGTGTACTCCCGTTCCTTCAACTCTCCGGTACTGGGGCAGGAACTTCAAGGCCGTGCAGTAGCTGTTATCAACAACAATCAGTCGTTTGTGAATGCCCATTCATAGAAAAATAAGGAATAGGGCCTACCATTAAAGTATCTTGAGGATTATTCACCAACTTTAACCAATTTAACTATGAGTACGCTTGACAATCCAAATGAAATGCTTGACCAAACGGAAGTTTCCCCATGGCCCACCGGTAGCCGGCATGGTTTACTGGCCGGGCTGGTAATGATTGTAATTGGTCTGATTATCCATATGGCGGGGCTGGTGGACTACACCGGTCAAAGCTCTAGCGGGAACTGGATCTCTAATATTACCACCTGGGGTGTGATGGGCACAGCAATTTTTCTGGCGGTCCGTCAGCATCGCGATCAGGACCTGGGTGGGTACATTACCTTTGGCCGCAGCTTCTATACGGGCTTTATTGTTTCTCTGCTGATCGCCTTAATCTCTGCGATCTGGGGCTATATTTTCTTTGCCTTTGTAGAGCCCGGCCTGATTGATACCATGATGGAAATGAGCCGGGAGCAATTGATCGACCAGCAAGGGATGAGTGAAAGTGATGCAGATAATGCTATGGGTATGATGGGGTGGATGATGAACCCGGCTGTACTTTCTCTATTTGGTGCAATTGGTGCTCTACTTGCCGGTACTGTCTTTTCCCTGATCATTGGCGCTATTATGAAGCGGGAGGCTTAATACATTCCATTACTGTTTTTTGCTTTAGCTCACGTATATTTGCCGTACAACCAATAAGTGTATGCTAAAGCAAAACCGAGGTGTAAAGTACGGCATTATAGCAGGTGGGATTACCGTTGGTATCTACCTGCTATTTTATTTTTTTAATAAAGAGCTGGTTTTCAACTCTTTCCTCAACTGGGCTACGGTGGGCCTCTACCTGGCTATTGCCTGGAAGGCTATCGATGATGAGCGGGATGCCCTGGGCGGGAAGCTGGAGTTCCAACAGGCGCTTAAAGTGGGTTTTACCGTCTTTGTGGTCGCCAATTTGGTGTACTATTTTTACTACTACTTCCTGCACGGGGTATTCGACCCGGGGCTGGAAGAGGTACAGCGGGCGGTGATGTCCGAAACCCTGGAAGCTCGTAAAGAGATGATTTCGGAAGAGCAGTACAAGGCGTTTAAAGAATCGCTGGTAGGGGACGGTCTGCAAGTCGGTCTGCAAAATACCCTGCTGACCTACGCCCGAAGCCTGATCGGATACTTCCTGATCTCTCTGGGCCTGGCGGCATTAGCCAGCCGGAAATAAGCATCTTTTCTGACTTTTGCGCGTTCTTCAATTTATTACCAGAAGCTGATACATGGATATTTCAATCGTCGTCCCGCTTTTTAATGAGGAAGAATCCCTGCCGGAACTCGAAGCCTGGATACGCCGGGTGATGGAAGCGCACGGCTTTTCCTATGAAATTATCTTTGTGGATGACGGCAGCCGGGATAACTCCTGGCAGGTGGTGGAAAAGCTGGCGCGGGAAAATACCTGCGTGCGGGGCCTCAAGTTCCGGCGTAATTACGGGAAGTCTGCCGCGCTCAACCGGGGCTTTGCTGCGGTACAGGGCGATGTGGTGGTCACCATGGATGCCGACCTTCAGGACTCGCCCGAGGAACTGCCGGAGCTCTACCGCATGATCACCGAAGAGGGGTACGATATGGTATCGGGCTGGAAGAAAAAGCGCTACGATCCGGTACTCTCCAAGAATCTGCCGAGCAAATTCTTTAACTGGACGGCCCGCCGCATGACCGGTATATATCTGCATGACTTCAACTGCGGGCTCAAAGCTTACCGCAATGCGGTGGTCAAAAGCATCGAGGTCTACGGTGATATGCACCGCTACATCCCGGTACTTGCCAAATGGGCAGGATTTAAAAATATAGGGGAGAAGGTGGTTCAGCATCAGGAGCGGAAGTACGGTACGACCAAGTTTGGTATTGAGCGCTTTATCCGGGGGCCATTGGACCTGCTCTCCGTTATCTTTATTTCTAAGTTTGGCAAGCGGCCCATGCACTTCTTTGGAATGTGGGGTGTCTTTATCTTCGTACTCGGGTTCTTCGCAGCGGGCTATATCGGCATCAGCAAATTGTACCGGCTGAGCCAGGGGCTGCAAACCACCCTGGTAACGGATAATCCTTACTTCTACATTTCCCTCACCTGTATGGTCATTGGTACCATGTTGTTCCTTTCCGGCTTCCTTGCCGAGCTCATTTCCCGGACAGCTTCCGACCGCAATAGTTATCTTATTGAGCAGGAAATTGGGCAGCAGGATGAGGCTATAGCCAGTAAATAAAAAGGCACGTACAGATGAGATTACCTGTACGTGCCTTAGCGCTGCTCAGCCAGAGTGAATGGTACTAACGGTTATACAACTGCTTTCCAGCCTCCTCATACTTATCACCTTCCATCCAGAATGGGCGGTCCTCGTCATTCGCAATCAAGCGGGCGGTACGTGCCAGTGCCTGACAGAACTTCTGCAAATAGTCAAAGTCGATCGTCTCAGGGTTATCCGCCGCCTGATGGTAGTAGGTGCTGATTTCCTCATCAAATTCCGTAAGGCCCGGGCTGAAGCACAGTGCCGGTACGCCTAATTTGGCAAAGGAAACATTATCGGAGCGGTCAAAGAGGTTTTGCTCCGGCGCAGGGTTGGGGAATACGTCCAGACCGAAGATATTAGCGGCAGCCTCGACGAGCCCGTCAGTGCCGGTACGCCCAAAGCCTACGATAGATACGTAGGAGGGGTCGTTATAGCCCGCACCATCGGTGTTGAGGTTGAAAATAGTTTCCTCAATTGGGATCAATGGATTTTCGGAATAGTACTGACTACCAAGCAGACCGATTTCCTCACCCGTTACCGCTAAGAATATCACGGAACGCTTAGGGGGCTGTTCGGCGAGTGCCTGAAGCGCGCCCAATAGTGCAGTAGTGCCCATGGCGTTGTCGCGGGCACCGTTGAAGATGCTATCCTCCGGCGTGTAGGGCGAGCCCCCTTGCTTTCCCACACCAACGTGGTCAAAGTGCGCTGTGATGAGCAGGTACTCCTCCTTAAGCTCAGGGTCAGTGCCTTCGAGTACGCCAATGACGTTGTTAGAGGAAATAGTACGACGGGAGAAGCCGGCACTGCTAATTTCCACCTTGGTCTTTTTGTTGTCCTTCATAGCATTGAAGGTCTCTTTATTTTCTTCCTTTAGCCAGCCGTAGACGAAGTCAGGGTTCGATTTGGTCGTCTCCATGTCATCTGCCAGGTTAAGGCTTTCCTTGTTGAAATAGGAAAGGAAAAACGACCACGGGAACTGAAGGCGGTAGAGTTCAATCAGTCCGACAGCGCCTTGTGCCTTAGCCAGCTTCCGCTTTTTGCTCATAGCGTTGAATACAGTAAGGGGGTCTTTGCCTTCCGGTGTTCCGGGTAGAACAAACACTATCTTGCCCTCTACATCGAGCCCTTCATAGTCGTTCGTGCCAGCCTCTTCATCGGCCCAGCCATAATTCGCGAATACCGCTTTGGTCTTAGTGAGCGGCAAATTACCGGTCATGATCAGCAAGTTGTCCCCCTGCTGGTAAGCCTCGTCGTTGACCTTGAGGCTGCCGGCACTAGGTGGGGTGATGGCCTCGAAAGGCACCGGCTGGTAATACCCGTTGGCGCCTTCTACTTGCTTGAGGCCGTAGGTGGCGTACTGAGAAGCGATGTAGGCTGCAGCAATATCGTTGCCCATTTCTCCGGTGCGCCTGCCCTGAAGCGCATCAGATGCCAGGAAGCGAAGGTGGGCTTCCATATCCGCCTTGGTTAGATTAAATTCAGGAGCCCGGCTCTCGCTTTGAGCGGTCAGAGCTGTCAAGCAAAAAAAGGCAAGGAAACTTGCCAGGAGTGTTATTTTTTTCATCAATTTACAATCGTTTGGTTTGTAAGGTTGTCGCTCCGGTGGAGCGTCTTTTCAGAGACTAAAGTCCCAACACGCTCTAAAAGTTTAAAGATAAACATACAGTACGGAATCAAGGGTATGGAATCTACAGAAGTGTCAAAATGGTGGATTGACGACCGGAATACTTCGTTGAAACCCCGGATTTTCCCCGGCTATTCCCCGGCTCCTCAACCTGTGCTACCAAAGTCCTGTTGTTAATCCTGTAAAATCACCGTATTTTTGATCATTGGAACAGCGACTATCCTGATCTGCAATTGTCCCTATGAAGCGACTTACACTTCTCTGCTTACTTTCGTTCGCCAGCGGTTGCGGCCTACTTGCTCAGGGGCTGTTGGATCAGCGTGTCACAGTCGGTTTTGGAGTGGTCACACTTGAAGAAGCCCTGTATCAGCTGGGAGATGAGCAAAACCTTCGCCTTTCCTTTTCCAATGATATTTTACCACCAAAATCGTTGACCGCAAATTTTGAGGAAGCTACGGTAGCTCAGGTATTAGAACATTTGCTAAAAGAAACCCCTCTGCGTTTCAGGGAATTGGGTGGTCAGGTTGTGATTTTTCTGCCCGCTGATATTCAGTATACGATCAATGGTGTTCTCGCAGATGCAGCCACCGGAGAGCGCCTGATTGGGGCAAATATCTTTGATAACCGAAGTGAGAAGGGCACCGTAACCAACGAGTATGGTTATTTTAGCATCACCCTACCGGCCGGGCCAGTTGAACTTGATTTCTCCTATGTGGGTTATGGAACGCGCGCTGCCGAATTTTACCTGATGGAGAATCAGCGGCTCGATCAGCAGTTGCGGTCTGACCTGAGATTAGATCCTATCGAGGTTATAGGTCGCCGACCGAATTTCGAACCACATTTGGTGCAATCAGGAGGGACAACCCAGCTCAATATGGAGCAGCTTGATCGACTTCCTGCTCTGGCTGGTGAGTCTGACCTGGTCCGGGCGTTGCAACTGCTTCCTGGTGTTCAGTCAGGAACGGATGGACTTGACGGGCTGCACGTAAGGGGGGGCGGCAATGGTCAGAACCTAATAATGATTGACGGGGTTCCGGTGTACAATATCGCGCACGCCGCCGGGTTGTTTTCGGTTTTTAATACGAATGCAGTCAAAAGTGCACAGCTGTATAAAAGTGGCTTCCCAGCCCGTTACGGCGGCCGTTTATCGTCGGTTTTGGATATCCGCACCCGGGATGGTAATAACCAGCACTATCAGGCAGAAGCAAGTGTTGGCTTACTTTCGGGGCGCATGACCCTTGAAGGGCCGATCCAAAAAGGCAAAAGCAGTTTCATTGTCTCTGGCCGGCGAAGCTTGGTAGGCTGGTACCTGCAGCCTCTAACGGAAAGCATGCGTTCAGAGGAAGACCGGCAGAGCCTGGTGGATTATGATTTTTTCGACCTCAATGCCAAGCTCAACTTCGAGTTGACGGAGCGTGATGGGCTTTACTTTAGTTACTATCAGGGAAAGGATGCCTACAGGAACCGGAGTATAGGCTTAGATACCCTTGTGGCTCAGGACACCAGTACAACAGAGCCGGCTCAATTTTTATCGGTCAAGAGTTCATCGGAAGAAATGACCTGGGGCAATACAGTGGCCTCTATGCGTTGGACTCACCTTTTCGGGGATCAGCTGTTTACCAGCCTCACCGCTTCTTACAGTGGGCTTGATGTCGGGATAAACTACGAGCGCAGTGATTCTTTGATAAACCTGAACTCTGGCAGTGTCACGGACCGGTATATTAGCATTGGGCAGTATTTTTCGCAGATTGATGATTATGGCGTCCGCCTGGATTTTGACTACCGGCCGTCCCCTTCTTTGTTCCTTAGGTTTGGCTTTTCTGCCACCCGTCATCAATTTGAGCCAGGGTTACTTTCATTTGAGCTCGTTGAGAAATCAGACACTTTACAGCCGCCGCAGTTAAAGGCCCGTTCTATATCAGCCAATGAATTTGGCATATACGTAGAAAATGAATGGCAGGTTAACTCTGATTTCAAAATTAACGCCGGCTTACACCTGGCGGCATTTCAGGTTGACGGGCGAAACTATACTTCCCTTCAACCAAGGCTGCTGGCCAACTGGAGAATCAATAATAACTTTGAGCTGAATGGGTATCTCAGCAAAATGACCCAGTTTGTCCATTTGCTTTCCAATTCCACACTAGGATTGCCAAATGACCTCTGGGTGCCAAGCACGGGGGATGTGAAACCTGAACAAAGCTGGCAGTTTGGCCTTTCCTCTAGCTGGCGTTTTAAAGAAGGGTGGCAGCTCACCAGCGATGTGTACACTAAAAACATGAGCCAGTTACTGACCTATTCGGAAGGCGCTTTATTTTTTAACGATTGGGAGAGCAATCTCACTTCAGGTGTTGGTCAGGCCTATGGTATGGAGGTACTACTGGAGAAACGCAAAGGCAAAACGACAGGCTGGGCTTCCTATGGACTAGCCTGGGCTGACCGCCGTTTCCCATTGGTGAATAACGGAATAAGGTATCCGTACCGCTATGATCGACGGCACAGTGTCACACTGAGCTTTGTGCATGCTTTCAGTGACTGGCTGGAACTTTCCGGCTCCTGGGCGATGAATTCGGGTTTTGCATTTAGTTTACCCCAGGGCCGGTATCAGGTCTTCCTGCCAGGCGTCGGGAGTGTCAATGTTGTCGACTATGGCGAAAAGAACAGCTTTCGGATGCCATTGTATCACCGATTGGACTTAGGTGTTAATATTTACATCGAAACCGAAGCAGCGAAACACACCCTCAATATCGGGGTGTATAACCTTTATAACCGGCGAAATCCATTGTATTACAACCTGAATACCCGCTATGTGGCAGAAGGTAGCGAAATCAAAGAAGTACGGCAATTTAGCCCGGTATGGTTATTGCCACTCATCCCGGCATTAAACTATTCTTTGAAATTATAATTGTATATTAGCTGACAACACCTTCTATTTTAGGAGTTGTGAGGACTTATTAAGGTACAGCGGTCCGCTTTGCAATAAGTGACCAAATATAATTTTTATATAGTTGTTTTAATTTTGCATTTGTTTTCCAGCGTCTTTTAGTGTGAAAAAACACTTCATCATGCAGCGAGTATTTTTTTTAATAATTACCCTGGTCTTATCTGCTGTAGCCGTCAGTTGTGAGAAGGTGATTGATGTGAATGCTGTAGCAAACGGAGCTACGCAACAACTCGTTGTGGTAAGTAACTTCACATCCGATCGTGAAATACAGGTCTATGTCTCTGCCTCACAGAGTATTCTAAGCGACGATCCAATTGATTATATTGAAAACGCAATTGTGGAACTCTATCGTGATGATGAGCTTCTCGCACAGCTTAGCTTTTCTGAAGAAAAAGATAAAGTATCAAATCTCCCTTTTTATTCGACCAGTGATTTTCAGCCGCAAGTGGGCATCAGTTATACCATAAAAGTTGATGTGCCAGGATACGAAACCGTTACCGCGCACAGTAAAATTCCGACGCCCATCCGAATGATTTCTTCAGAAATCTCTGACATTCAGTTTTCTGAAACAGTAGGAGAAAAGGAAACTTTTGTTCGTTATAATGTAAGTATAGCCTTCGAGGATCCCAGTATGGTAGAAAACTATTACCACATCAACCTGCTGCAGCAATTTAAGGCTTATGATATTGTGGAGAATGATACCCTGTATTTTCTTGAGGAGATGCGCCCGATATTGTTTTCCAACCAAATGAATACCAATTTTCAGGTCGCTCATATTGGGGGAGGCCTACTGCTGAAAGATGAAGGTGTCGATGGACAGACCATACGTCGTGAACTGCCGGTGGAATTCACCTATCTTCCCACCCGGGATGAATTAGGCAAGCTGTTTATCGAGCTGAGAGCCGTTTCTAAAGAATATTACCAGTATTTTTCCACCATTAGCCGACAGAATGGAGTCTCCGACATGCCTTTTGCTGATCCTGTCATTGTATATGATAATATTAATGGCGGGCAAGGGGTTTTTGCAGGGTTTAGCACCTCCAGTGATTCGCTCACAATAGGCTATTGATACCGTATATTTCTCTTCTTTTTCTTGTACCAGTAATTTTGCAGTACAGCAATTCTGAAAAAACTTCTTCTTTGCATAGGGGGTAGCTTGATATTTAGTGTCTCTATTAACGAAAGCACAGAATACATGGCATTTAAAAATGCCCATCTTCATAAGAGAGATTATCTAAAAGAGCTATCATGAACGCCGAAGCAAAATCATCATTTATCGACCTTTTCCCCCTTTTTGCTGTCCTTTCTGATGAGGACAAAGCCACGCTGTCAGCGATGATGGAGTATAAGGTGAAGCCAAAGTATTCCTTTATTTACATGCCGGGGGATGCTTCTGAAAATATGTATTTCCTTGCACGGGGTGCTGTCAAGATTGGTACGCATTCCTCCGATGGCAAAGAGATTATCAAATCACTAATACACCCTACTGCGATGTTTGGTGAGCTGGGGCTGATCGGGGAGCCTTACTACAAGGATTTTGCGCAGGCGCTAAAGCAGGACGTTCACCTGTATCAGTTGAAGGTATCTGATATGAAGAAACTGATGCAAAAGAACTTTGACCTTTGCACTTCCGTCATGCATTTATTTGGTGGTCGCTTAGTTAGGGCAGAGGACAAGCTGGAGTCGCTAATTTTCAAAGATGCCCGAACCCGTATCATCGAGTTCATTAAGGATGCAGTGAACAAGCGCGGGCGCCGGGTAGGCTATGAAATGCTTCTCAAGCACTCTTTGACCCACCAGGATATTGCAAATATTACCTGCACTTCCCGTCAAACAGTCACTCTAGTACTTAACGAACTGAAAAAATCAGATCTGATTTATTTTAACCGGGGCAAAATCCTGGTTCGGGATATGGCCAAACTTGCTTAAGCCGTATCACTAATTAGTTTAAAAAAGGTATAAGAATCGGATTAGGAAAGCCCCGGAAAGCGTAATGCTGTGCCGGGGCTTTTTATATGTTGAATCAGGGTGGAACTATTCCACGATAATTTGCTGTAGCCCCGATGCGCCGCTCTCGTCAAGGAGCTGGAGCAGATAGATACCGGCGGGCAGGTCAATAGTCGATAGCTGATGGCTCATGCCTCCAATCTTTTCCGTACGCAACACACGGCCTTGGAAATCCATTAATTTCATTTGATAGTCTCGCTCTGGGAAGCGAAGGTATAATTGGTCGTTCACCGGATTGGGGAAGGCTTGAAAAGACAAATGGGATGGAGCTGCGGCGGCTGAAGTAATCACCTGGTCTCCAATAGCAAGTTCACGGGTGTCGAGAACAGGGCGTGTCCGGATGTCAGTTCCCTGATGTAAGGTGGCTACTGCAATGAGCCGCAACTGCCTGGGGTCCCATTGCTCTGCCAATAAAAATTCGCCAGACCAGGTGTAGGTGGTTCCCAGCTGAAGCTCACCGGGTAGGGCATCACTGCTTCCCCAGGTGCCGCCAATTATGTCTCTGACGACATTCATAAACGGATACATCTGGATCGACCCGCCCAAGCCAAATAAAGGGTGACCTTCTACCTCATTGTAGTAGTTTGATTGCTGATAGCCCGGTTCTGAACTTTGCACGGAGTCTTCAACCACCAAAACACTAAGCCGGAGCTCACCTGCTACAGGCAATGCTTCCAGGAGCTTAACGCTGACCTCAAAGCTTAAGGGCCCGTCTTCAGGTTGTGGATTAAACTGAATGTTAAGATCCAGATAGTCAGGCTCATTCAACTGGGCCTCCACCAGTGCAGCCCACTGCCCGGTAGCGGCATACATCGGACTGCTTTCGTCGGGGGGCGTACGGTTGATGACACCCAGTGGTGTACCTGGGATTAGAAGCTCGTTCTTCCACGATGTACTATGCGGATTGGCCATGGGGTCCACAGAGGAATGATGATAAGCCAGAACCACCCGGCCGGGATGATCAGCTGCCACTTGTTGGGCTACCAGGTTTGCATTGGGGCATTCCCCACACCAAGAGGAAGTGTAGTGCTCCAGCAAAACGCTTCTTTGTGCCGGTAACTGCAAACTGACTAAAGCAAGCAGTAAAACGAGACTTAGGTTATTTTGCATTCAGTGCCCAGTTGTAGTCCCTGAATTCAACCTTTGCATTTGGGGTGACAGCCACATCGGTGTACTGTTTGACAAAGGACTTTAAAGGATCAAAATCCTCTCCGTACCAATTGAAAATCTGGGAGAGCTTTAAGCTCTTCGCATTAATTTTGTTGTATTGTTCATTGTTGATGAAGGCCCTGGTTTGCTGTTCCAGATACTGCTCCAGGTTGCCAGCTGTCCAGGCGTGGTTGAGCAGGGGCGGGCAGGATTGCGCTGCACAATTAACGGCAAAGTGGATCCGCGGCTCATCGTAGCGTGGCCGAATGATGTCATGCTCAATCTGATTGAGGGAATAGGTTTGTTTTCCGAGCTCGATCCATTTTACGTCCCAGGGGTTGCCATCGTGGAGGTCCCGGATGCTCTTGACTGGATAATTATCTACAATGAGTTTGACCGTAAAGGCATTATAGGCATTGATCCAGTAAGCCAGCTTTTCGTCCCGGCTCCAGCTATCCATAGGCGGATGGCTGGCCAGTTCTTCCAGGTAAGCATTGAGGGCTCGTTCGTTACTGGTGAGTTTTTTATAATCTACTTCGCCAGTTTCTGAGACATAACGCTGCAGGACTGCTTCCCAGAGCCCGTGGTCGGGTGTGGTTGCGTTTGGTGTGGTCATGCTGGTCATCACTGCCAGTACAAAAGAAATATAAATCATAGTCGTTTAGCTGTTTAATTTGGGAGGGAATATAATCATTATCACGTTCACAAAACCGATTTGGTAATCGGGATGTTGTCCGCTACGCTCTAAATGTTTCGTGGCGGACACATCCCGATGCATTAATACGCGTAAATCATCGCTTTGGTATCAACGGGGCGGTCATCGATCACAAGGCTGTAGTAGTAGGTACCTGGGGTATACTGGTGATGCTCGTACCCATACACGACCTGTACCAGCCCTGGGTTTAGCTCCACCTTGTACCGGGCCAGCTCCCGACCTTGAGTATCCGCTATCCGGATAAAAGCTGTGCGGTAGTCGATAGGCGATTCTACCATAACACCAATCGTGGTGGCCTCATCGAAAGGGTTCGGCCGGTTTTGCAAAAGTGTCAGGCCACTATACCGATCTATTTCCTGTGTGCTTGTGGTGAGGTTGGCAAAAGTCTCCTCTGAGAAGTGGCTCTCGATATTATTGGTATCCAGTGCAGCTGCCGACATCAGGTATACTGTACCGGGTGGCAACCATGAAAGGGTATCCTCCAGTGCTGTGACGGTGACTAGGGTATCAAAGTAAGCCGTTTCCGTTTCAAAGCTGCGAATGCCTAACCGGTAGAGCCCCGTTCCAGCAGGATCTTCAAATTTATAACGGATACCAGCCAGTGTCGCTTCCAGCTCAAAGTCTACGGGCGTGGCGGGCCCCATAGCGCTGGCAGCAGCAGCACTGCCGTTTAGTACGGTATTGCGTGCCAGGTAGTTGAAATCGACAAAAAAGCTGTCAATTTGCCCATCCTCATCGGTGTCTATCCCCAATACGTCTTCCATAGTATGCTGACGATCGTGGTAGTCTGGTGTGCTGGGGTTGCCATTGCCGTGCTCATTGGCCGAAGTGAACCGCACAGCGGAATAGCCTCTTTGCCGGAAGGGGATGTGATCGCCTCCGCGCCCGGCACGGTCTTCCCGGGAGATGATGTTAACCTCTGTTGCCACAGCCGCAATGGGCGCGATATTCTCATCGTATTGTAGTTTGCTGTACCGGGCGAGTAACCGGGAGGAGGAGGCTCCAAATAGCCCCCCGTTAGAAGAATAGACACGTACATTAATACTATCTATAGCGTTGAGGCCCGGGCAGCCAGGTGGGGAGGCGGTTGCTCCACAGATGATGCCGCCCACGATATCATTATTATAAACGCCACGAATTTGTATGTCTTCCTGCTCAGCGTACTCCGCGAAGGCATTGGCCCCGAATAGCCCTTGCTCTTCCCCGGTTGTGATCATGAATACAAGGGTTCGGTTGAAAGTATATTTGCTCAGCACCCGGGCGAGTTCCAAAACGAGGGCCGTGCCACTGCCGTTGTCCTCCATGCCGTGGGCCATGCATTCTGTATCACAGGCTTCTGCACAGCGGCTGTCCATGTGCCCCTCCATCAGAACGACCTCATTGCGTTCAGGCCCTGTACCGGGTAAAACGGCCAGCACATTCCGGTGCTGACCCATGCCACAAATGTCTTGGTCGAACTGAAAATACCCCACTTGCAGCCGGCCTTGCTGGGCAGCCGGGAAGGCTTCGAATTCAGCGTGTGCCCAACGCCGTGCCGCTCCCATCCCAAAGGTGGCACTTGTCGTATCTGACCCCGTATTCCGGTTGTCAAAACTACTTAGATCGGTCAGGTAGTCGTATAGTGAATCAGGCGATACTGCATCCGCAAGATCCGTGAAGATTTCATCCGGATGATTGATCAATACGGTGGGTTGGTAGATATCCGCGGGGTAATCGCCCTTGAGCAGTTCTTCCATTAATGGATTAGTGAGCAGTAAATTGGTCTGCCCGAACAGTGCACAGGAGGAAAAGACCATAATAAATAGGATAGAAAGTCGCTTCATAGCTGGTTTTTAGACAAGTTTAATAGAATACTAATACCTCCTTATAATAAATATGAATTTAGAAAAGTTTTTAATTTAGAGTTGGAGGCTAAAATTTCGACCTTTAAGTTAGCTTTAGGATTCAGAAAAAAGTAAGGTCTTCATTTCAGGCGAGCTATTTTTGCACCAGGCAAGGCGCCAAGAACGAGCATAGCCTGCAGCCTGTCGGAGATGTGCTGATGGGGCGAGAGCGAGCAAATATTGTTCTGAACAAGGCGCGAAGAAGGAACATAGCCTGAGCTACGTGACTGATGAGCAACGAAGTGTAGAATAATATTTGCCGTTCGCAGACCATTGAGCGCCTCTCCGACAGGCTGCTAACTACGTAAGTGACACTGCCCGTGTCTCGTCGCCTGTGGGCTTTGGCCACCGGAGACCGTACTTAGGCACTAAGGCAGGCGGTGTGAGCAACGAAGGCTGGGGTAAAAATAGCCGTATCAAATGGGGAAGTTATTCTTCTCTTAACACAATGCAATGTGGAATCTGCCTTAGCAGGTCCTCTGATGAATAGTACAAAAACCGAAACACTGTAAATTATGAAATTCAAGACTTTATTTTTACTGCTGCCAATCTTAATCACGTATAGCAGCTTTGCCCAGGAATGCTCTACCTTCTTTCCGTTCAAGGAGGGGGCTTACATGGAGTATACTGCCTTTAGTAAAAAGGGAAAAGTGGAAAGCATCACTGAAAACAGGGTGCAGGTCATAGAAGAAAAGGATAACCAAATACGAGCAGAGTTGTCTACCGTTCTCAAAGACAAAAAAGGGAAGGAGTCCTATTCCGGCACCTTCGAAGTATTCTGTGAAGACGGAAAACTGCTTATGGATATAAATTCCATGTTTAACCCAGCGATGCAGCAGTCTTTTAGTGGGTACGAAGTCACTATTGAAGGGGATGCGCTCAGCTTCCCTGCCGATATTGAAGTGGGACAGGAACTGCCGGATGCCTCTTCAAAAATTACAACAGCCGCTGGTGGTATTAATATTGCCAGTATGACTATGGACATTACGGACCGTAAAGTGGAGGACAAGACTACTATATCTACAGATGCCGGAACGTATGAATGCTTCAAAATCCGGCAAACTTCCAGCATCAAGATGATGATTAGCCGGTCTTATTCTACGGTTGAGTACTTTGCAGAAGGTATTGGCGTGGTACGCTCAGAGACTTATGATCAGCGTGGTACGCTTCAGGGGTACATGGAGCTCACCGCTTTTGAAAAGTAAGAGCTCGTTGGGATTTCACTTTTGGCAAGAACAGCCTAAAGTGTGAAATCCAAACATCTTTAAGTAGAAAAATCAGACAGCAGGCTCTTCCGGTGAATTCGGAAGGGCCTGTTGCTTTTATGGCTGTGCCAAATTTGAAACTGTTTCCAGTAGCAACTGTGCAACTGCTTTGTAGAAATCAGGCATAATCCGCTCCGTATCATCCGTGGGCTGATGATAGTCCGGATGGTCTTCCACACCAAAGTATAGAAAGGGGATTGCTTTTTCATGGAATACTCCGTGGTCTGAAGCGAAGGTCCAGTCATCTGCCGGTGAAGGAGAAGGGGCTTCATGGCCAAAAGATACCTGGATAGAGCTGGCTTTTGCTAAGCGCTCCATAGAGGGGCGTAGCTCGGGGTAGTGGCCGGTGCCGCAAATGTAGATTTCTTCCTTTTCGTTGCGTCCGATCATATCCAGGTTGATATTGAGATGAATGTTCTCAAGTGCTACCGTTGGCTCATCAACAAAGTGTTTGGCACCTCTAAGGCCCAGCTCTTCAGCATCGAAAGCAGCAAACAACAGGCTATATGGCGTTGGGTTCACCTTGAAGTACCTGGCGAGCTCAAGCAGAGCGCCTACCCCAGAGGCATTATCATCGGCACCATTATAGATTTTCCCACCTTTTGTACCTAAGTGGTCATAGTGGGCTGATACGACAATAAAGGAATCAGGAAAGGCGGTGCCCTTTACCATGGCCAGCAGATTAGTACCGCTATAGGCTTTTTTCGAAAAACGGCTGTAGAACTGAAAGGGCTGTAGGTAGCCTTCCGCCCCTGCTGCTGTTAATCCGTAAGCCGTGAAGCGGTTCAGAATATAGCGTGCCGCTGCTTTGTTACCGGGAGCGCCCGTTTTTCTGCCCTCCATTTCATCAGCGGCCAGAAAGCGGACGTGTGCCATCAGGGAATCCTTCGATATTTTGGCAGGCTGGGCGGCGAGCAAAAGTACGAGGTGTAGAAACGATAAAGTAAGCAAGTGCCTCATGATTCCAGATCGGATTAGTTTGTTATCCAACAACAATATTGATCATACGCTTGGGGACTACGATCACTTTGCGAATGGTTTTATCTGCTATCCATTTCTGGATGGCTTCCAGCTCGCGGGCCGCCGCTTCAAGGTCTTCTTTGGCTGCATCGGCCGGGAAGGAAGCTGTGGCACGGGTTTTCCCGTTGATCGCAATAGGGTACTCAATTTCGTCTTCTTTGAGGTAGTCCGGGTTGAACGCCGGGTATTGTCCGTCTTTATGTACACTGCCACTATGGCCCAGCTTTGACCATAGATCCTCTGTAGTGAACGGAGCAAAAGGCGCCATAAGTTGGACCATCGGCTCAAGAATAGCCCGTTTGTTGCATTTCATTTTGCGAAGTTCGTTGGTCGCAATCATGAATGCACTTACACAAGTATTGAAAGAGAACCGCTCTACATCCTGCTCTACCTTTTGTATAGCCTGGTGCAGCGTCTTCAATTCTGCTTTGTCAGGGGTTAGATCGCTTACAACAAAATCTCCCTCCTTATCAAAAAACAGATCATAGAAACGGCGCAGGAATTTATAAACGCCGTCGATGCCCTGCGTATCCCAGGGCTTAGCCTGCTCAAGCGGGCCCAGGAACATTTCGTACATCCGGAAACAATCGGCACCGTACCGTTCCACTACATCATCCGGGTTGATGACATTAAATTTTGACTTCGACATTTTTCCGACCTCGCTGTAGGTCACCATATTCCCTTCAGCATTGGTCTCAAATGCAGCTCCTTTAAACTCAGAGCGCCAGTCCAGAAACTGCTGTATACCTTCTTCGTCCAGGTAGGAGTCCTCTTTGCCATACTCGCTTACGAAGTCTACATGTACCGGGATTTGCGCCCATTCTGCATCCGGATACTGCCCGGTCAGATCCGCTGAGACAAAACGCTTCGGGCTACTGCTCTTCTTATCCAGGAAGATGAATTCTATCACCCCTTGAATCATTCCCTGATTAATCAACTTTTTGGCGTATTCCTTTTTAGGCACTAAGTCCAGGTCGTATAGGAAGTGATTCCAGAATCGGCTGTAAAGCAGGTGGCCCACTGCATGCTCAGAACCACCGATATAGAGGTCGACGTCCTGCCAATAGTCAACAGCTTCTTTGGAGACAAAGCCATTTTCGTTGCCAGGGTCCATATAACGGTACCAATACCAGGAAGAGCCCGCCCAGCCCGGCATAGTGGACAATTCATACTCGTATTGCCCTTTGTACTTCCATTCGGGTGCGCGCCCGAGCGGCGGTTCGCCCGTTTCTGTGGGCAGGTACTTGTCAACCGCAGGTAGTACCAGGGGCAGTTCAGATTCTTCAATCAGGTAGGGGACGCCGTCTTTCCAGTAGGCAGGAACAGGCTCTCCCCAGTACCGCTGACGGCTAAAGACTGCATTGCGCAGCCGGTACTGAATTTTACCCCGCCCCATGCTTTTGGCTTCCAGCCAGCTGATGAGTTTCGGTATGGCTTCTTCATAGGCCAAGCCATTGATGAGTTCAGAGTTGATATATTGCCCTTCCTTGGTTGCATCAGCACCCTCGTCCATGTTTTGCTGAGCATCGAGGATCTGAATAATAGGCAGCCCAAAATGCTTGGCAAAATTCCAATCGCGCTGATCTCCGGAAGGTACCGCCATGACCGCCCCGGTACCGTAGCCTGCTAAGACATAGTCTGCGATATAGATCGGTATTTTTGCTCCATTGACGGGGTTCAGGCAATAGCTGCCGGTAAAAGCGCCGGTTACTTTTTTGACCTCAGCCATCCGCTCTATTTCCGAGCGGGAAGCAGTCCATTTGATGTATTTTTCAATCTCTGCCTTTTGTGCAGGCTTGGTCAATTGCTCCACCCATTCATGTTCTGGCGCCAGCACCATAAAGGTCACCCCGTAGATGGTGTCGACCCGGGTGGTAAAGACTTCAATCTTGGTTTCGGGGGTTTCCTCAAGCGAAAACCTGACACTTGCGCCCTGTGAGCGGCCAATCCAGTTGCGCTGCTGCTCCTTAAGGCTTTCCGGCCATTCCAAATCGTCGAGTCCGTAAAGCAGGCGGTCTGCATAGGCTGTAATGCGCATGCTCCACTGCTGCATGAGTTTGCGCTCAACGGGGTAGCCTCCGCGTTCGCTGACACCATCTTTTACTTCATCATTTGAGAGTACTGTGCCTAGCTCCGGGCACCAGTTAACAAAGCTTTTTTCCGGGAAGGTCAGGCGGTAGTTGAGCAGGAAGAGCTGTTGGTCGCCTTCCGGCATCTTATTCCAATCCCCGGGAGAAATGTCAGGCGTTTCCTCATCAGCAACTGCACTAAGGCCTTCATTGCCATGTTGCTCCAGGTGCTTAACCAAGTGCTCAATGGGCATTGCTTTGTCCGCTTCTGTATCGTAGTAATGCTTGTACAGCTGCATGAAGATCCACTGTGTCCATTTATAATAGTTGGGATCGCAGGTTTGTACTTCGCGGCTCCAGTCAAAGCTGAACCCGATGTTGTCCAGTTGCTCCCGGTACCGCTTGATGTTTTCCGCTGTAGATTTGGCCGGATGGACGCCGGTTTGGATAGCGTATTGCTCGGCGGGCAGGCCAAAAGCATCGTAACCCATAGGATGCAGTACGTTGAACCCCTTAAGCCGCTTGTAGCGGGCGTAAATATCTGAGGCAATATACCCCAGCGGATGACCTACATGCAAGCCGGAGCCGGAAGGGTAGGGGAACATATCAAGTACGTAGTACTTTGGCTTGTCTGGGTCTGTAGTTACTTTGTATATGCCTTCTTTCTCCCAGAATGCTTTGCACTTCTTCTCGATTTCTCCGGGTTTGTATTCCATGCTGCAGCTGCGGTTTTGATTTTTGACGTAACGTTGGTGGAGGGATAAGGGTTCCTCCGCTTCGTTTTCAGAGCGCGAAAATAGGTATTTTCGGGGAAACCCCACCAGCCTGACGACGGCAATTGGTGATGGCTGGCTTATAAGCGGGAAACGTTGTATTTTTAGAGTATAAACAATCGATTTATGCTGCAGATAGCGAACCCGATCTACGATGTGGTTTTCAAGTGCCTCATGCGGGATGAAAAAATAGCGAGGTTGCTGCTCCCGGCTATTATTGGTGAGGAGGTAATTAAACAAGCTCAAAAGAAGACCGGGTGGCTCACTTTTACTCTACTCTAACTTATCTTTACCAAAAAAACAGAAAATGCTTAAAAGTTTAATCAAGGTAGGGCTGCTTTTGGTGGCCGGGATTCTGGGTTACAATTATTTCTTTGGCACACCAGAGGAAAAAGCACAGTCCAAAGAGATTTTCACCAGTGTAAAAGACCTTACTAAATCCGCATTTGACTTGCTGAAACACGAGAAAGAAAAATTTGATGAAGGCAAGTATGACGAGGCCGTTGAAAAAATCGGAGGGCTTCTCGAAAACCTGAAAGGCAAGGCAGAGCAACTGAGTGAAAACAAAGAGCTGCTGGATCAAATTGCAGAATTGGAGCAAAAAAGGCAGCGCCTAAGTGAAGAAATTGATCAGGAGGTACCGGCGAATTATGACAATACCTCTGCTGAACAACCGGAAATGGACAGCACCAGCCGAAAACACATAGAGGAAGAGTGGGAAGACCTGGTACGTAAAACGGAGCATCTGATGGAAGATATGGAGAAAAAATCGCAATAATCCATTAATCGATCATGGCCCGGGTACATTTTTCGATGGCTGATATACCGTCAATCAGTATATTGCCGCGGAAAGCACGACCCTGATGTGGATGGTAAGCTTCAAAAAGGAGGTAGTGAATGTCTTGTTTGACAAAAAACTCAACCTCATATTCTTCCCAGTGGGCCTGGCGAATGAGCGGAGATTCATAAAGGATCTGTGTTCTTTGGCATTTTGTGGTGCCACCATAGATGCGCAGGTGTATCTCGCCATTGTAGGTCTCATAGTTGTTAGAGTGAGAAAGGAACAGGGACAAGGTGTAACAATAATCTTTTTTCAGGGAGGCATTAAGGCGCTGCCCGATACTTTCCCACGTCCCATCCTCCCGGGTAATCAGACCAAGATAGGTGTCGCCTTCCTCTGCAGGCTGGTATACGCCCCACTGGCCTGGGAGAATGTCTGGCGTAGAGCCCAACTCACAACCAAACCAACCACTTGGTACTGTTGCATCCTGAGCGTCATCCTCAAAGGAGGCATTGTTCAAAAAAATTGGCTGAGCCACTATATCAGTACGGTACAAGCCCAATAGCAGTGTAATTAGGGCAAGGCATCTCATAGTTTCTTTTTTTAGAGAAACGAATGCCGAATTCGCTTTGTTGCCTACTGCTTTTGGCATTATCGTGAACAGGCCTGCCCAATTCGCTTATATTTTCTAATTTTGCGCGTAAGCGTAAACAATAACCAGCTGATTTGTGGCGACGCTATAAGGCGCCCTTAGCAAATACCTACTATGGCAGAGCAGCAAGATCCACGGCGTTCCGGAAGCCGCCCCAATTACTGGCACTCCATAATTAGCGTAGCTTTGGTGCTGTTCGCCCTGGGGTTCTTTGCTTTGACGTTGTTCAATGCCCAGCTTATTGTTAATGAGTTGAAAGAAAAGGTCAATTTGATCATTGAGTTGCAGGGGGACGATACCGATGTTATGGCCCGGCAAATTCTAAAGGAGGTAGATCATATGCCCTTTGTCCGCGCAGGGTCGGCTGAGTTTGTCAGCAAGGAGCAAGGGGCAGAGCTTATGCGGGAAGACTTTGGCGATGATTTCCTAAAACTGGATTTGCCTAATCCTTTATACGATGTGATTACCTTTAATGTGAAGGCTGCACATATGCACCCTGATAGTTTGAAGCAAATTCGGACCGCTCTTATTGAACGTGAAGGGATAACGGATGTATACTACCAGGAAAGCCTGGTTAACGATATTGCCGGTAATATTCGTACCATTGGCATCGCTGCACTGGTTATTCTGGCGCTGTTCTTAGTTGTTGCGGGCTTGCTTATCCATAATACGGTCCGGCTGGCCCTTTACGCTAATCGGTTTTTGATTAAAAACATGGAGCTTGTGGGCGCCACCTGGGAATTCATCAGTCGCCCGTTTTTACGCCGGGCGATGTTGCATGGTCTACTGAGCGGGGCATTAGCTTCCGGAGCCCTGCTGCTGTTGTACCTTTATGTGCAGGCAGATGTGCCGGGATTAAGAGAAATTCAGGACTGGACGGGTATGTTTATGCTGTTCGGCTTGTTGCTGGCAATGGGTATGGCCATTAATACCATCAGTACCTATTGGGTAGTACGCAAATATTTGAGAATGAGGGTAGATGACCTCTACTAGTGCTTTGCAAAGTGGAGATCCTCGGGATCTGCCAACGATCATCTGTTGATTCATAGCTTGCAAAGCAAAAAAAGTCTAAACTAAAGTCATGAGTAAGGAAAAACCTGGAAAGAAAAAAGTGGTTGTCACCACAGATAAGAAGAGTAAAGAAAAGAAAGTGGTCAAGCCAACCAGTTCAAGGCGCGGAGTCCGTGAACCGGAAGCTCAAAAGATTGAGCTGGAATTCGGGAAGCCGAATTATATCCTTATTGCCGGTGGGCTGGGCCTGGTTTTTCTGGGGTTAATGCTCATGGCAGGAGGTGATATGCCTTCTCCGGACGTATGGGAGGATGAGATCATTTACAGTACACGCCGTACTGTTTTAGCCCCCATCGTGATTCTTCTGGGTTTGGGTATGGAAGTCTGGGCGATCTTTAAAAAATAGCTGTCCTATTTCCGCTTTATACCGGTACATGCCAGACTAAATCCTAGGCACAATCATGGAAGACATTCTACGTTCTGCCCTCTTGGGCGTTATTCAGGGGCTCACTGAGTTTTTGCCGATCAGTAGCAGCGGGCATCTGGAGCTGGCTAAGTTTTTCCTCGGCGATGATAGTATGGCTGATGATAGTCTGCTTATGACCGTAACGCTCCACGCCGCTACAGCGCTTTCCACACTGCTGATTTTCCGAAAGGAGGTGGCAGAAATACTACGGGGCCTATTCCAGTTTAAATGGAATGAAGAACTGCAGTTTTCCCTTAAGATCATCTTGTCTATGGTTCCTGCTGCATTGATAGGGCTCGTTTTTGAGGAGCAAATCGAGCAGCTTTTTGAACAGCGGATTATGCTGGTAGGGTTCATGCTTGTGATTACCGGATTGCTTCTGTTTTTAGCAGACCGGGCCACCCGAACGGATAAAAGGGTCTCTTATATGAATGCACTTATTATTGGTATAGCTCAGGCTATTGCAATCTTGCCCGGCATTTCACGATCAGGAGCAACCATCTCCACTTCCGTACTGCTTGGTATTGACCGGGAGAAATCAGCCCGTTTCTCTTTTCTAATGGTGGTACCGCTTATACTTGGAAAGATGGCTAAGGACTTATTAGATGGGGAAATGGCGATGTCCGCCGGACAAGCCGTACCCCTGGCCGTGGGTTTTGTTGCTGCTTTTATCACTGGCGCTTTCGCCTGCCTTTGGATGATCAGCCTGGTAAAGCGTAGCAAATTGACCTATTTTTCTGTATATTGTTTTGTTGTTGCCGCAATTGCTATTTTCTCGGTAGCTTTTTAAGGCTTGCTGAAGGCTGGTCTTCTAGTCAAATCAGCATTTTTTTGATCCCAGATGCTTATTACGGTCTGGACTGTAAGCCCGGCATTCATCGTCGGGGGACGTAAAAACCGGAGCTCGTGTGGGATGAAATTTTTATGACGAAGCATAAGCAAGAAAGTGTACTGGTAGCACCGGAAAGGCAGATTATTAAAGTCCCGACAGGTTCTTGATCTGGTAGTATTTTTTTTGAGACAAAATCTATATACGATTATCTTATTTTCGGATTAAAAATATGTTGATGGTAATGGACGGAGACGACCAACCGGTTCCCAGGTACGATTTTAAAGCTGGAACCACCCTATTGGTAGATAAGCCGAAAGGATGGACATCCTTTGATGTTGTTAATAAAGTCCGCTATAAAATAAAGCACCGCCTGAAAGTAAAAAAAATCAAAGTCGGGCACTCTGGTACACTCGACCCTATGGCTACCGGGCTGCTTATTTTATGCACCGGGAAGTTTACCAAAAAACTGAATGAGCTTCAGGGGCTCTCAAAGGCTTATACCGGTACCCTTTATCTCGGGGCGACGACGCCTTCCTACGATGCGGAATCAGAAATTCAGGAGGAATTTCCTACAGGTCATATTACAACCGAACTTATCGAAGAGGCCCGACAGCAATTTCTGGGCAAAATTCAGCAGGTGCCGCCGATGTTCAGTGCCATTAAAGTAGATGGACAACCGTTGTACAAAAAGGCACGCAAGGGAGAGTCGATAGAAATTCAACCTCGCGAAGTTGAAATATTTCGTTTCGAAATCACCCGTATTGAGCTGCCTGAAATCGACTTTGAAGTAAGTTGCAGTAAGGGTACTTATATCCGGTCTCTTGCCCATGACTTTGGCAAAGTCCTGAACAGTGGCGCTTACCTGACAGCCCTTCGTCGTACCAAAGTGGGAGACTTTGACCTCAAAGATGCCTGGTCGCTGGACAATCTGGTCAAATTCATAGAGGAAGACCCGGTAGTAGGTGCCGAAGGCACTGCCTAAACTCCGGAAAGTGGCGAATGCAAGACAGTAATTTTCCTGAATCATGCCGTTAGATTGGGTGAGGTTCTTATTTTTATCCTAAAAATGAGCCATACCTATCGACTCTTTATCGCCTTACTGATGGGCATCCTCCTTTTTAGTGACTGCCAATATCATCAGGAGCCGGATAGTAGGGAGAAAAAAAGTGGCGCTGCCTTAGCAATGGAAGAATGGGCTCGGGTCCGTTCTTATCCGGATGGTAAGATCAGCATGCGTAATCTAGCTATTGCTCATGAGGCTCAACAAGCGACCCTCGTATTTCGGGATAATCCAGCCGACTGGGAAGCACTGGGGCCTAAAAACTTTGGTGGCCGTACAATTTGCCTCGCTTTTCACCCGTCCAATCCAGGTGTTATCTACGCTGGTTCAGCTAGTGGTGGACTTTGGAAAACTACTACCGCCGGAGTAGGAGTGGAAGCATGGGAGCGGGTTCCGCTCGGGCACCCCGTATTAGGCGTGAGTAGCATTGCCATCAATCCGGAAAATCCAGATGAAATGTACATCGGCACAGGAGAAGTGTACAACTACACCGTAGCCATGCCTGGTGTTTCTAATCGCCTTACCCGTGGCTCTTATGGTATGGGTATCCTGAAAACGACCAATGGCGGCCTGACTTGGGAAAAGGCTTTGGACTGGTCCTACGAAGAAATGCGTGGGGTATGGGATGTGCTCATCAATCCGGAAAACACCAATACGGTCTGGGCGGCTACAACTGAGGGTACCTACCGATCCACTGATGCCGGGCAAAACTGGGGCCTCGTGCACGATTTCCCAATGGGGGTAGACCTGGAGCTGCACCCCACAGATACCAGTGTGTTATTCGCTACCTATGGAGGTTACGAAAGCCCGCAGGCTGGCATTTTCAGGTCAACGGATGGTGGTGTGAGCTTCCAGGCGGTTGCAGAGCTGCCTACCGACTATTCCGGAAAGGCCATGCTGAGCATTAGTCCTTCCAATCCAGAGGTTATTTATATTTCCATTGCAGACGCCTTCGAAAGTCGGGGGCTTTACAAGTCTGAAGACGGAGGAGTGACCTGGACACTAGTCAACAACGATGATATTGCCCGCTTTCAGGGCTGGTATTCTCACGATGTCGCTATTAAGCCTGACGACCCCAATACATTGATCTATACAGGTGTGGACCTTTTTAAGTCAACCAACGGCGGACTTACCGTGGAACAGAAAGCCTACTGGTTTAAGTGGCTCTTGGGGCAGACACCGGTTGGCGGTCCGGAAGGGCCTTTTGATTACGTGCACGCTGATATTCACGCCGCTTACTATTCGCCCTTTGATAACAATACGGTGTTTGTTGCTACTGATGGCGGCATTTTTACCTCTGAAGACAATGGAGAGACCTGGTCTGGCCGAAATGGTGGCTACCAGACCCAGCAGTTCTATGCTAAATTTTCCAACAGCCTCACCAATCCTGATCTGGCCATCGGTGGCCTGCAAGATAATGCGACAGCGGTTTACCTGGGCGATGATTCCTGGTATCGTGTAATCGGAGGAGATGGCATGTGCACCGCCATTGATCCGGTAGACAACAGCCGGGTGTACGGCTCTTTCCAACGACTGAATATCCGGCAGTCTTTTGATGGAGGATTGAATTTTTCGCCCCTCCCTATTAGCAGCCTTGGTAGTGAAGTCACCAATTTTAACGGTCCTTTCATCCTCTCTCCTCAGGATCCAGCCACGATCTACGCCGGCGCCCAGCGCCTGCACCGCAGTAACAATTATGGTGCTTCCTGGTCTGCTACCTCAACCGCCTTTGTAGATGAAGCGTACGGAAACCCAATCCTGACCATAGCGGCATCACCCCATGACCCTAATCTGTTGCTGGTGGCTACAGCTCCCTTGCAGGGTGGAGTGGCAAAAGTACTGCGCAGTACGAATGGTGGCACATCCTGGGCGGAAGTCGCTGGTTTGCCTGACCGGGTGGTGATGGAACTGACTTTTGACCCTTCGGTGCCCGGAGTTGTCTATGCTGTATGCTCGGGATTTGGCACTGACCACGCATTTAAGTCCGAAAATGGCGGGCTCACCTGGACTTCTATCAGTGAAGGGTTGCCCGATATTCCAGCGAGCACTATTGTGGTGGACCCCGCGCAGCCTTCCGACCTCTATATCGGCAATGACCTTGGTGTGTACGCATCATTTGATTATGGTGCAACCTGGGAATGGTACTCAGAGGATGTTGCTGATGCTGTCATGGTTATGCACCTCAGCATTGCTGCAGAACGGAAGCTCCGGGTAGCAACTCATGGGCTTGGGGTGTATGAAACAGGGCTCCGGGAACTCGTAAGTACGGAGGAACCATTAGTCATTGATCTCAAATTGCTGCAGCCGTTTCCGAACCCTGCCGCCTCTTCTGCAACGATACCATTTGAGTTAAGCGCTACAGGTCGTATAAGTATTAATGCTTATAACAACAACGGCCAACTGATGGCAACTGTACTGTCCGGAACGTATCAATCCGGTGCACATCAGGCCATAGTTGAGGTGGCGGATTGGCCAGCCGGGCACTACGCTTTTGTATTGGAGGGTAAGTCTAAGGGAGGAAGTACAACCCGCAGGGTCAGTAGTTTACTGGTGGCTCATTGACCTGGAAAATGGGCACACAATTAATTAGTGTACCTAATGCTAGGTACTTTTGCCTTGTATTCAGGTGAATACTGCCCCAATTTCGGTATTGTGAGCTTAAAAGAGACCTGTTAGTTTTGCACTGTGTTTATTTAGATTTAATCCACTTAAACGTATTCCAATGCAAAACTATAAACTCCTAAGCCTTGCTTTGGCCTTGACAGCACTAATATGGAGCTGTGATTCAGAGGACGACAAATCCTATACCCTCCCGGACACTTACAGTTTTGAAAATGTAAGCTATGATGGGCAGGTACAGCGCCTACAGATGCTGTTAGAAATGAAAAGCTACCTGGGGTCTGCCAATACGCCAGGCACGGTGCTGGATGCTGCCCGCCTCAAAGCCATGTATGCCAATGATGCAACCACTGCCAACTGGTCGCTGCAGTACGATGCATCCAAGCAGCTGAAGAGCAAAACCTTCGAACAAGAGCAAGATCAGTTTGAAGTTTTGATGGCAGCGATTGCTCAGCACAGCCAGTCTACTGTGCCGGGTGAAGAAGGCGTTTCCGGAGTGGTTGTCAGTCAGGACGGTGCGAAGCAATACCTGCTAAATGAAAAGGGGGTGGAATTCGCCCAGCTGATTGAAAAAGGCCTTATGGGGGCTTGCTTTTATTACCAATCTCTTTCGGTATACTTCGGAGATGACCGTATGAATGTCGATAATGAAACTGTAGTCCCCGGCGAAGGCACCGATATGGAGCACCACTGGGATGAAGCTTTCGGTTACTACGGTGTACCTACGGATTTCCCATTCAATAAGGACAACATCGCTTTTTGGGGCGTTTACTCCGACCGCCGCGATCCTATACTAAACTGTAATCAGGACATGATGGATGCCTTCATCAAAGGCCGGGCAGCCATCAGCAACGATGACCTCACCGCACGGGATGAAGCCATTGCTGAAATTCGTCAGACCTGGGAGGCCATCACCGGTGCTACCGCCATCAGCTATCTAAACACGGCTATCGAAAGCTTCGATGACATGGCGATCCGCGCTCATGCCCTTTCAGAAGCTATAGCCTTTACTTATGCCATTCAGTTCAGCCCGGAGAAGCGGATGAATAATGCAGAAGTTGCGGCTGTCCTGGAAGATATCGCTGGCAGCAGCGACTTTATGGAAATGGATCTCTACAATACTACTCCGGAGCGCCTGGATGCTGCTAAGATTAAATTAGCAGAAGCGTTGGATTTGATGGACTCAAAAGACAATTTCTAAATAAAAGTTATGCGATTGCTTAAGCCAATTATTACACTTACCATTTTGTTAGCAGGCCTGCTATTTTCAGGCTGCGATGATAGCGATGGGGCTCAAAGCCCCTGCAAGAGTGACTTTGATCAGCAGGTCTTGTTTGGGCATGTGGCCAATGAGCAAATTCTGCCGGGTTATGCTGCTCTGGAGTTGAGTACACTTAACCTGCATGCTGCCGCTTCCGCTTTTGCAGAAGCACCTTCAACCGGTACTTTGGCTGAGGTTCGTAGTGCCTTTGAAACGGCCTATTTGCATTGGCAGGATGTGGCGCAATTCGAGTTTGGCCCTGCAGAGGATGTCGCGCTTCGGGCAATACTCAACAGCTTTCCGCTCAATGTTGATGCCCTTAAGGCTAAAATCTCGGAAGAGAACTACGACTTCACCAATCCAAATACCTTTGATAAAGGCTTTCCTGCCCTGGACTACTTGCTTTACGGCTTGGGAGAGGGAGAAAGTGCAGCGATAGTGGAGCAGTATGAAGATGCTCAGTATGCCACTTTCCTGACCAGGCAGACCTCCTCTATGGCAGAGTCCGCCAAGTCTGTAAATGACGCTTGGAAAAACACCTACCTGGACCAGTTTATCGCCAGCGAAGGCACAGCTGCAGGCACCTCCCTTAGTCAGATCATCAATGGGCTCAATGAACATTATGAGATGATTAAGCGGGATAAAATTGGTATCCCGGCGGGCGTAGTAACCCTTGGCTTTACCAATCCGGATAAAGTAGAAGCGCCATATTCAGGCCTGTCGCTGGCGCTTGCTGAACAAGCCTTGCTGGCTGCTGAGGCGCTTTACCTCGGTATCGGTCAGGATGGCCAAAACGGACCCGGACTGGATGACTACCTCGAATCGGTTAATGCGACCAAGGAAGGAGAAAGCCTTAGTGGCCGTATTCAGCAGCAATTTGAAGCGGCAAAAACAGCGCTTGCCGCTGTTCCTGCTCCATTGCGTATTGCAGTTGAGGAGCATAATGACCTCACAGTTACGGCCTATAATGAGATCACCAAACAAATCGTAAATATCAAAACTGATTTGCCTTCAGTTTTGTGTGTTGCCATCACCTATATTGATAATCCGAGTGATTCCGATTAAGACATATCGAGATCGGCTTATGGCGCCACGGCGCATTGCCCCGCTCGTCACTTTTCGCCTCCTTTTCGGCGGATTGATGGCGACCGGGGCTTTCCGGTTTATGGCAAGTGGTTGGATAGAGCGCTTGTACGGAGAACCCGGGTTTTTTTTCAAATTTTATGGCTTTGAGTGGGTGAGCGCCCTGAGTATAACGGGTATGTATTGGGTGTATGGCATCATGGGGCTCAGTGCGCTGGGCATTATGCTGGGTCTGTTTTATCGGTGGTCAGCTCTTGTCTTTTGGCTCAGCTTTACGTACACGGAGTTGATAGACATGACCAATTACCTCAACCACTACTACCTGGTCTGTCTGCTTGGCTTCATGTTGATTTTTTTACCGGCGCACCGGCGTTTTTCACTAGACGTTTGGCGAAAGCCCTCGCTCCGGGTCGAAAAAGTGCCGGGCTGGTGTATTTATATTATTATGCTACAGGTCGGGCTGGTCTACTTTTTTGCCGGTCTTGCCAAGCTGAATCCTGATTGGTTGCTTCGGGCAATGCCACTTGCAATGTGGCTGCCAACAAAAGCAGACTGGCCTCTCATCGGTCCGTTATTTGCGCAAACCTGGGGAGCTTACGCCTTTAGCTGGACGGGGGCACTCTATGACCTTACTATTCCCTTTCTTCTCCTCAACCGCCGTACCCGGCCGGTAGCCTATTTGGCGGTTATCGTATTTCACGTGCTGACCAAACTGCTCTTTAATATTGGGTTATTCCCCTTTATTATGATTTTCAATACTCTTATTTTTTTTCCGGCGGCTACGCACGAAAAGTGGTTGGGGAAACTTGGCTATGGCAAGGGGCTCCCTGACAGGTATTTAGTTTTTCCCAAAAGGCAAATGTCATTATTCCGGACCGGGCTATTGTTTTTCTTTGCCCTTCAATTGTTACTGCCGCTACGGCACCTCTGCTATCCGGGCAACGTACTTTGGACGGAAGAGGGTTACCGCTTTGCCTGGCGGGTAATGTTGGTGGAAAAGGCGGGACAGGCAACGTTTACGGTACGGGACCCACAAACCGGCAGGCAGTCTGAGGTCAATAATTCCGGTTTTCTGACCGCCTACCAGGAAAAGCAAATGGCTATTCAGCCAGATCTGATTTTACAATATGCTCATCACCTGGCAGAAGTGTACCAGCGGCAGTACCGTATTCCCAATCCGGAAGTAACGGTGGACTGTTTTGTAGCCATCAATGGGCGTTCCAGCCGCCGCCTAATAGATCCGGACCTAAACCTGGCGGATATAGAGGACAGTTTGCTACCTAAATCCTGGATTTTGCCCTTTGAAAATGATGATAAGATTTCTCAGCGATAAATACCGCTTCCATGCAACGCATACTGCTTTTTGTTCTTGTCACTTTTTGTCCGGTATTGCTGTTTAGCCAGCAATATCGCATCGCCGGTGTTGTTGTTTCGAAAGGGGAGGCGGCACCAATTGACGGGGCGACGCTCTTTCTGGAAGAGACCGGTGAAGTGACTGAAACAAAAGAGGATGGCAGCTTTGAACTGCAAGCACCGGCACCGGGTCCGTACAGTCTGACTGTATTTATGCCTGGATTTACGACCATGGTCCGGGAGGTCAGGCTCAGCTCCGATGCGCCGGTTGCTGAGCTGGCACTTGTGTTGGAGGATCTGAGTATCAACATGGAATCCGTGGAGGTGAATGCTTCCCGTGGTGCATACAGTATGTCACGGCTGAGAAATGTAGAGGGTACGGCGATCTACGCAGCAAAAAAGAGTGAGCTTATCGAGCTGGACAAAGCCATGGGTAATATGGCGGCTAATAACGCCCGGGAGATATACAAAGGGGTGCCTGGCCTCAATGTTTGGGAAAACGACGGTGCAGGCCTGCAGCTGGCGATCGGTGCCCGCGGGCTGGACCCCAACCGGACCTCCAATTTCAATACCCGGCAGAACGGCTACGATATTAGCGCTGACGCCCTCGGGTATCCGGAGAGCTACTATACTCCACCGGCGCAGGCCCTGCAACGGATCGAAGTAGTGCGTGGGGCAGCCTCCCTGCAGTACGGTACTCAGTTTGGCGGGCTGCTCAACTTTGTTTTTAAGGACGGCCCTCGGGACCAGCCATTTGAGTTTGCAACCGAGAATACCTATGGCTCCTTCGGGCAATTCAACACCTTTAACAGCGTAGGCGGTACGGTTGGTGATATCAACTACTATGGTTTCTACCAGTATAAGCGGGGAGACGGCTGGCGCTCCAATTCGGGCTTTGAGCAGCACACGGCTTTCGGCCGAGTCAAGTGGCGCCCGAACGAGCAGCTGGAACTGGGATTGGAATACACCCATATGAATTATCTGGCCCAACAGCCGGGCGGATTGGTGGATTTTGAGTTTCAGCAAGACCCCCGTCAGTCTAAGCGGTCACGCAACTGGTTTAAGGTAGATTGGAATCTGGCAGCCCTTACTTTGGATTATCGCATAACAAGTCGTACGCGTATCAACTGGCGGAACTTCCTGCTCATGGCCCAGCGCGATGCTCTGGGTGAGCTCGGTCCGATCAATCGGCCAGACCCGCTTCGGGAACGCGATCTGATATCGGGCGAATACAATAATTTTGGCTCCGAAGTTCGCCTGCTTCACCAGTACAAGGTAAACGATCAACTGAGTACGTTTTTACTGGGCGCCCGGTTGTACCGGGGCTTTACAGAGAACAGGCAGGGGGATGCCTCCGATGGGAGCGGCCCGGATTTCCGATTCCTTAACCCTCAAGATCTGGAGCAGTCTAATTATGAATTCCCAAGCCGAAATATATCGGTGTTTGCAGAGAACCTATTCAACATCACACCACGTCTGAGCATTACTCCCGGTGCCCGTTTTGAATACATCCGTACCGCCTCGGACGGGTATTACAAGCAGCGCGTATTTTCGGGAGGAGAGCTGATCTTTGAACGCCGCCTTGAAGATGCTCGATTGAATGAGCGCTCGTTGGTTCTCCTTGGGCTTGGTGTCGGTTACCAGCTACAGCCGGGTATTGAATTGTACGCCAATTATTCTCAAAATTACCGGGCCATCAACTTTAGTGACCTCGCTGTGGTTAATCCAAACCTTATCATAGATTCTACCCTGACCGATGAGAGAGGTTTTAATGCTGATATAGGGCTTCGGGGAGATGCGCTGGATGGACGGTTTCGCTTTGATGTATCGGCTTTTTATCTACGCTATAATGCCCGAATCGGTTTAGCAGAAATCGCTGTACCTGACCCTATCGTGATTGAGCGACTGGTAGCCTTTCGTACCAATATTGGCGATGCCCGCATATTGGGGTTGGAGTCTTTTGCCGAAGCTGACCTGTGGAAACTAATAGTGAATGCTGATAGCCCGTGGTCGGTATTGGCCTTCGTTAATTTTAGTTACTTGCAGGGGGTATACATCAGCGGGCAGCGGCAGTTTGTTGGGAATAAAGTAGAACTCATACCACCAGTGAGTTTAAAGACGGGACTGACAGTACGTCGTGGGGGCTTCTCGTGCAGCTATTTGCTGTCGTATGTTCAGGAGCATTTTTCTGATGCAACTAATGCCGCCTTCGTCGCCAATGCCACTCGTGGCGTCATCCCGACCTATACGGTCATGGACGTTTCTGCTAGTTATGCCTGGAAGCGCTACCGGGTGCAAGCCGGCATCAATAACCTCGCGGATGCAGACTACTTTACCCGCCGTGCTACCGGCTATCCCGGACCTGGGATTATCCCGGCTGAGCCCCGACGGTTTTATCTGGGGTTGCGCATCAAGCTTTAAGTCACAGTTTAGAGTTGATTCGTTATAAAAATCAAGAGGTGTGGTTCCGGCTATGCCTTTTGGGCGCATCAAAAAAGGGAAGACCAGCGCCTGATTTGCAGTAGGTATAACCTCCAGTCATGATCATAATTGTCACTGCTCGTCCGGGCCAAATTTTTCCAATTGCTGGCCACTACCCGTCTCTTCACTGTCTGGTATTGGAGAGGCAGTCTGTTTGGAATTGATTTCCCTGCTCTGGATTGGGACCACCGTTGACTGGCCAGCTTCCTTTATCATTGGTTGTTGCGCTTCTACGGTCTCTGGTGCCGACTTGGGTACAACCTCCCGGATAACCGGGAAGCGCAATATTCCTTTAATTGGGCGAACACTGGTTACAGCGCTGCGGGCGCTTTCCAAGTGGATATCGAGTGCCAGATTATAATTTTGCATAGCCGAATTGTCGATACGCTCCAGCGGGTAGGTGCTCTGTGTTTCCAGAGTGATATAAAAGCGTTTGCGGTTGGCATCGGGTTCTACATCGACGATGCGTACATTCAGTGTCTTATCACTGCGCCGAACGACGAGGTTGCCTATGTAGGGAGTAGCGTCAAAGTTAACCGGATTATAGTGGTCTTCAATATCGATGGCAAATTTCCACTGGAAGGCGAATTCCCAGCCGTCTTTTTTGGTAAGGTCGAAGCGGCCATCGGCTACACTGGCAATGGGGTGGGAGCTGGTCTGGATTTCTTCATTGATGTCAAAATAAAGATGCTGACCACCTACCGGTTCCTTGCTGCGGATGCGGTAGCAGGCACTTAGCTTGCTCGGCCGCTGATCAATAGCGCCATCGAAGTTGGCAGACAAGGGGCGCCCGGTAATGGTGAAGCGACATCCGCCAACGCGCCCTTCTGTATCGAAATAAGGTTCAGCATCAATCGTGGGTTGCCCATCGTACAGCCCAGGCTGCACCTGCTCTATGGTCCAGGAATTGCGTGTCATATATTCCGGAATACCCTCCACGATCAGGAAGTGCTTGTGCTCTATACCTTCGATCATCAGTGGTAAATCCTGCGCCTTTTGAAATACCGGGTTGATACTTTCCAGGTAAGCCTGAATATCTTCCGGTGTGGGGAGGGGGCTGAATAGTTTCCACTTATCCCGGATATAGTCAAACTCCGTGTAGATAATAGTTTCCCAATCTGTACCGGAGAAAGTGGCGTTGCCGAGTTTGCCAAAGCCCAGGTTTGCACTCAGGCGGGCGGGCAGTGGCCCTGTCAGGTTGAGTCCACCCTCCATTTCGATACGATAGTTTTCTTCGGCTGAAGTGAGATGCTTGAGCATGACACCTTCAAACTCACGGAGGTAGTACGCATTTCCGATAAACTCGGGATTGTCCTGATAAAAGCGCCAGAGCTTAAGCATAGCCTCAGTGGTACGGTAATCATTAGACTCAAGCACAAACTGCATGGGAGAAACAAAGGAACCGGAAAGTGCAATCACGGAGGATTCCCGCTGATGGTCGGTTTCCAGTGCTGCCTGGAAGGATGCATACGGAGGCTGTACTCCCGCCTCAAGTGCCGCCCGCAGATAGCCGCTACAGGTTTTATGCATGAAGTAGGAGTCAAAATTCTCGTCTGGGTTGACAACAAACTGATTGGGCATGCTACCCAGTGTAAAGACCCGGTTGGGGCTGAAGTCGACCTCCGAAAAGGACCGCTCAATATCTTCTTTCTGGAAAATGTAGTAGAGCAGTCCGCCGCCCCGGATATCCGCGGTCTCAACATCCGTGCGCAGGTCGCGCCGCCCAAGGAACTTGCTGATATCCTGAGGCACATAATCCCGCCGGCTATTCTTAGGACCCTCGAACCCACAGTATTCACAGTGCTTTTTAAAAATACGCTGCAGGGCGTACCCCAGGCTGATACGGGAATAGCTTCGCTCCGGTGGCCAGTTTTCCCGCCGGGCTTCTTCCAGCCGCCGCTGATAGCGGTCGATTCGTTGGGCTTCGACTTGAGCAACAGGCAGTAAGAATAAAGCAGATAGTAAGGCAATCCAGATTCTCATTGCTTCGTATTGGGCTTCCTGTAATTTATTATAAAGCTTGTCTGAAAAATTGATTCGCTTCTTGTATTGGGTACTGCCGCAGTCAAAATCAGGCTCAAAAAGACGATTTTGGGCAGTGCAAGTAATTCTTAGACAACTTTATCACTATAAGAGTACATAACGCGGTTTGGATGGAGAAATTTTATCCGACCCCAACCTGTTGTTTTCTGACGCTTACAGTGACAGCTTTTTGTTAACGCATCAGCATAACATCGCCAGAAAAGACCTCCGTGGCACCATCTGCAAAGGTGATTTGGGCATAGTAGACAAATACGCCCGGGTTCAGTTCCTCTCCTCTGAAGCGACCGTCCCAGCCCATCATATTATTGTTGGGCATTATGTTTTTCCCCTCAAAAACCAAGCTGCCAGTACGGTTAAAGATGCGCATCACCGGAATATTGACTAATGCTTTATCTCCGTGGATGAAGAACTCGTCATTCTTGCCATCGCCGTTAGGGCTGAAGGCAGTCGGAATATACACCCTGCGGTTGCGCTCTACCTTTACAGTAATGATATCCTGATCTGTACACAGGCTCAGAGAGTCCACTACCTGTAGCGTATAAGTCGTCGTACGAAGCGGGCCTACATCAATTGACTGCCCGGACAACCGGAACTGACTGTTGTCGGAGTTGATCCAGGTATAGCTTGGGAAATCTGCTGAGGTAATCCCGGTTAGGGCCAATGTATCTCCAAGGTTTATCGTGGTATCTCGTCCGGCATCCACAACCAACACCGGTGCAGGTGCCACGGTCTGCGTCCGCTCCGTTTCACAACCAAAGGAATCGCGGACAATCAGGCTGTAACTACCTGAAAACAGGCTGGAGAATACGGCACTGTTGCTGAAGACCACCCCATCCAAAGAGTATTCGAAAGGAGGAGTGCCTCCGGTCACGGTGTCAACACGGAGTTGGCCACCATTCTCCCCGCTCACACAGGTGATATCGGCCGCCGAGGCTTCAAAGTTCAGATCGGCTGGCTCAGAGAGCAGGAAAGAAGTGGTATCGGTACAGCCCCGCTCATTAGTCAGTGTGAGGTTGTATTGCCCTGCGCCCAGGCCGCGGTTGTTGGCTTGGGTGGTACCGTTAGACCAGGCGTATGTGAAGGTAGTGCCCGGACCTTCGGGGATGGCCTCCAGTGCTCCATCGGTAAGCCCAAAACAGGTAACGGGCTCCAAAAGGTCAATTTGTGCAACGAGCGGTGCTTCTGGTTGTGGTAGCAAAGCCTCGGTGGTGTCCAAACAGCCATCGGTATTCGTCACCGTCACAGCGTAGGTACCCGTCGGGCGGTTGGTAATCGTGTCAGTGTCACTACCCGTATTCCAGGTAAAGGCTATAGGCTGGCCATTGGTGCTTACAGATAATTGACCATCGCTGCCATCAAAGCAGGAGACCTCCTGGTCGACCCCAATGGTAGCAATAAACTCTTCTGGCTGCTCCACTTCATAGTCCATTGATAGCTCGCACCCATTGGCATCGGTGAGCAGTAGCGGGTAAGTGCCTGCACAAAGATCTGCTAAGGCAGTGGTGTCAGCTCCGTTTTCCCAGCTGAAATCATAAGGTGGTGTGCCACCAGATGCTTCCACACTAAGTATGCCATCACAAACGCCAAAACAGCTGGTATTACTTTGGGCTGTGATCGCCAGTTCCAGGGGACTGGGCTCCTCCACGAGGATGGTAAAGATTGTATCGAAGAAGCTGTCAGTAATGCTGATGGCATAGCTGCCCGCAGTCAGATTAGGCAGGGTTGCCAGCTCATTATCTTCGTTAAGTACACCGGTCCCGGAAAGGGTCAGATCGGTTTTTTCCCAGCTGTAATCATAAGGGGGAAGCCCACCCATAGCCGAAAACTCGATACTGCCGGTATTGTCACCATTACAGGCGACAGAATCGGCCTGCACCATGGGTATGATCCCGGTCAGGAATTCCATGGTGAAGCAGGTATCGCCTACGCAACCGAAATCATCGGTCACCGTTACGCAGCACTCTGCGCCGCCAACGAGGTTGTTGTTTGAAGGGCCAGTCGCGCCGTCGCACCATTCGATGGTATAGCCACCATTGCCTCCACTCGGGGTGGCGATGGCCTGCCCATTGGCATTGCCTTCTCCAATGGCGGGTTGTATTTGCTCAATATTAACTGAAACGGGCTCAAGAACCGTTAAGTTGGTATTGATGATGCTGTCGCATCCGAGGAACAGAATAATGGTGTCTGCATAAGTGCCGGTCGCTGTGTAAGAAGAGCTGCCCACCTCAAAACTGTCGCCAGCGCAGATCGTAGTATCGATTTGGGTGAGGGGCGTGATGTCCCCGGCGTCATAAATATCCATGGAGAACATTCCTGTACCGTTGCTGCCATCACCATCAATTAAGACATAATAGGTGGCTCCGCCTACAAGGCAACTAAAATTAAGAGACTCGTCTTCGTCTGCGGGGTCATAGGCACTTTCCAGATGCTGGAAAAAGCCGCTGCAGGTAGAGAAAGCCCGATACAGACTGAGTTGTATACCGATTGAGTCTACTACCCGGTTGGAGGTAGCCTCAATCCAGACATTACCCGAGGGTGGTGCCTCAAAAGAAAACCAAACTGAGTTTTGAACAACGAAATTCGGGCTGAAGGGGTCCCCGTTGCTATCCGCGCAATAGTTACCGTAGAAAGCATCTGTACTGATTGTGTCTCCTGCGGGCACTGCGCCAAGAGGAAGGGCATCGCAGCGTTCATTTGGGGCATCATCAACATCTGTACTGATGAGACGTAAGCCGAATACGCCTTCTTCATCTCCCGGGTCGGTAAATGCACCGTCCACAAGAATATAATAGCGGGTATCAGGGTCCGGGCAACTGACCCGCATGTAGACATCCCGGTTGTCATTAGGTGCAGACCAGCTGACCAACTGCAGGTTACCGGTGCAAGTATCATTATCAGAGCGGTAGAGGGCTACCTCTACGTCAAAGGCGTCACCCGTGTTTTCAGGGTCGCCAAGGGCTTCAATCCAGACTACACTGCCGATGTCAGGCCCGGTGGTGAACTCAAACCAAACGCCATTGGAGTTGGAGAAAGCACCCTCATCTGCTGGATTGGGCTCGTTTTGATTGTTGGCACAGAGGTTGTCGTATTGACCAATAGTGGCATCTCCCAGCGTATCTCCGCGCAATAGTGTTCCCAGATTAATTGCTTCACAGGGCAAATCATTGTAATTGCCGTTGCCTGTCACAGATACCGAGTATTCGAGGGTGCCGCCACTGCTTCCGCCGTTAGGTAGGGAAAGGGTGAAGGCTTGTGTTTCCTCCAGGGCCGGCAGCGTAATATCTGCACAAATCTGTTCTTCACAGGCCCGGTCTACAAAGCACCCGATAGGAAAAAATGGGTCGTTTTCGAAAACAGTAAAACAGACTTCAATAGTTGCCGGAAGGTCATTCGGGCAGTTGAAATCCTCGGTGTACTGTACGTTGGGTAGTGCTGTATAGCAAGCGCCCTGGGCAGGATAGATGACAATGCCCTGGCTTTCTACCTCCACCTGCCAGAGCGGGTCAGGTGCTGAAAACAAGTCGTCACAAGTGGTGGTCACATTTGCATTCTCAACCGTTAACTCAACGGTGACCTGTGCGCTCAGCCACTGACCAAGCAGGATAAACAGAGTAGACAATACGATACGCTTCATACCGAGGGGATTTATTTCAATAGCAAAAATGATAAAAAGAATAAATTCTGTTGCTTAATAAACTCTAATAACCCGCAACCTACCTTGCAATTAGAGCTGCTTTCGCAGCATTCTCCATATCAGCAAGGTACAGTTTAGGATAATTTTAACAGCAATGGAGGGAAAGAATAAGCGTTGCTATTGTGGTGTAGCGTAAAGATAGGTCATTTTACAGAAAGAGAAAGTAGAAGAGGGGAGGTTTTATGCTCCCCTCTTGTAGTATGGTGGTTATGCATTAATAGCTTTGATGCCAGGCAATTCTTTGCCTTCCAGGAACTCCAGCATAGCACCGCCCCCGGTGGAGACATAGCTCACTTTATCGGAAAGTCCCATTTGATTCACAGCCGCAACTGAATCGCCGCCGCCAACCAGGGAAAATGCGCCATTCTGTGTGGCCTTAGCCACAGCTTCGGCAATCGCTTTTGTGCCGTTGGCAAAGTTAGGCATTTCAAATACGCCCATAGGGCCGTTCCAAAGCAGTGTCTTTGAATTCGCGATCGCCACTTCGAATTTGCCACGGGCTTTTGGCCCAACGTCAAGGCCCATCCATCCGTCAGGGATTTCATTGCTGGGTGCTGCTTTATGTGCCGCATCGTTATCGAAGTTATCAGCAATAATGCTGTCCTCCGGCAGGTGAATGGTAACATTATTAGCCTTTGCCTTCTCAATGAGCTTGAGCGCTAAAGGCAAACGGTCTTCTTCCACCAGCGAGTTACCCACTTTTCCGCCCTGGGCTTTCACGAAAGTATAAGCCATACCGCCGCCAATAATCAGGTTGTCGACAAAGTCGATCAGGCGCTCCAGTAGCAGGATCTTATCAGAGACTTTGGCCCCGCCAATAATGGCGGTAAGCGGGCGCTCAGGATTATTGAGCACTTTGTTTGCATTTTTGATCTCGGCTTGCATGAGGTAGCCGAAAGACTTGGTGCCCTTATCGAAGAACTGTGCAACAGTAGTAGTAGAGGCATGGGCGCGGTGGGCCGTACCAAATGCATCGTTTACGTATAGATCTGCTAATTCAGAAAGGCTTTTGGCAAAGGCCTCATCGCCTGTCTTCTCACCGGGGTGAAAGCGGGTGTTTTCCAGGAGGAGTATTTCGCCCGCAGGCAGATCGGCAGCCATTGACTTGGCTTTTTTGCCTACCGTTTCATCGCAGAAATGGACCTTGACACCGGTCAGCTCTGCCAGATGGCCAGTGAGGTGATTAAGGGTGTATTGTTCCCGGTCGATGCTGCCGTCTTCTTTAAGTTTCTTCATTGGACGGCCGAGATGGGATATTAGGATGGCTGCACCACCTTCGTCCAGGATATGCTTGATAGTGGGGAGTGCGGCTCGCATTCGGGTGTCGTCCGTGATGTTGAAATCTTTACCGATGGGTACATTGAAATCTACCCGGACAAGTACTTTTTTGCCTTTGAAATTGAGTTGCATAGGGTTGGAATTTGAAGCTTGACTGAACTTTAACGGTTAGCCTTTTTTTCTCGTATTGCTTGGAGCTTAAAAGAACCAGGTACGGATCATTTTGGCTTCGGGAGCAAAGTCTGATCAAACTCATAGGCTAAAATAAAGCGACCGGAGCAGAAGGCTCCGGTCGCTTTTAATCTTTAATCAATCCTTATTTGTTGAGGATCATATTTGTCAGGTCGGCGAGGCGTGCAGAGTAGCCCGCTTCGTTGTCGTACCAGCTGACCACCTTCAGTAGTTGGCCATTGACGTCCGTCATTTGGCTGTCGAAGATAGAGGAGTGCGGATTGCGCACGATATCACTGGAAACCAGTGGGTCGGTGCTGTACTGTAGTATGCCTTTAAGCTTGCCCTCTGCCATTTCCTTAAACTTCTTATTCACTTCCTCTACTGTCACAGTTTTGTCCAGCATGACGTTCAGCTCAACCATGGAGCCTGTAATAACAGGTACACGAAGTGCAATAGCAGAAAGCTTTCCCTTTAGTGCAGGAATAACTTTTCCGGTTGCTGATGCCGCACCGGTACTGGTTGGGACAATATTGAACGCAGCTGCCCGTGCACGGCGAAGGTCGCTGTGTGGTGCATCCTGGATATTCTGATCAGCCGTGTAGGCGTGGGTGGTAGTCATAGAACCTACCTGAATACCCCAGTTTTCATGGATGATTTTTGCAACAGGTGCCAGGCAGTTAGTTGTGCACGAAGCATTGGAGAATACATTCGCACGGCGGTCCAGCTCTTCATCGTTTACGCCAAGTACAATAGTCTGTACGTCTCCACCTTTCGCCGGAGCAGAAATGATCACATCTTTAGCTCCTGCCTTAAGGTGCAGCCCTGCTTGTTCTTTTGAACGAAAGATACCGGTGCATTCCAACACAAGGTCTACGCCGAGGTCTGCCCAGGGCAGTTCTTCCGGGTTGCGAATCGCATAAGAGTGGATATTCTTGCCGTTTACGATAAATCCATCGTCATTGGCTTCTACGGTGCCGTCAAATGGACCCTGGGCAGAGTCGTACTTGAGCAGGTGGGCGAGTGTTTGGTTATCGGTTAAGTCGTTAATGGCAACAACTTCGATACCTTTTTCGTGGAGGAGATTACGGAATGTCAGACGTCCGATTCGGCCGAAGCCATTGATAGCAACTTTCTTTGCCATGGTTTTTTCGTAATTTAATGATGTTAATGATTTGGTCCGGGACGGAGGTGTTCCTCCGTTGATTACCTAAAAGTACAAATTCACGGATAAATACTAAGCCTGTACAATACACAAAATTAGGGGCTTTAGCAAACTGTTTTTAGTGACTTTTGGCATCAAAAGTACCCTTTAGGGGACTTAGTGTATAAATAACAATAATTACCTTGATATAGTTGACCCTTCTCTTTTTTATTACCCAGGTGAACTAAACGGGGGTAAATGAAGTTCCCTAAATTCGTAGCTTTGGTTTCCTTTTATAAATGGCTACAGCAGTTGACGGGATAAATTTTTAGTATATACTTTTGGAAATTCAGGAAACCCATTATCTTTGCATCGCTTTGGCAAAAAGGTGCCAGCAAAACACAGAGAAAAAGTGCTTTGACCGACTCTTTACAAAAAGATAGAACCAAAGATTTCTAGTTCTCTGAGCAAATGTTACTTTTGCATCCCGCAGTTAAAAAATGGCCCGTTCGTCTAGGGGTTAGGACGCCAGGTTTTCATCCTGGTAGCACGGGTTCGAATCCCGTACGGGCTACCATTTTTTACAAAATTACTGCGAATGCGTAGTGTTGATTAACATAAAAGCACTTGGCCCGTTCGTCTAGGGGTTAGGACGCCAGGTTTTCATCCTGGTAGCACGGGTTCGAATCCCGTACGGGCTACTACAAAAAAAGGGGAAGCATAATCGCTTCCCCTTTTTATTTGTACGCCATGCCTTACTACGCTTACATTCCGTACTCCTCGTCAACAGGCAGGTTTTATGGCGGGCAAGCCCAAGATCACAAGGAACACCTCCGGCGCCACAACGCAGGAATGGAGGCGAGCACTAAATCCGGCCCCTGGCAGTTACTGTGGGCCACTTCAAAATCCGGCCGAACTAAACCTCCCACCCATATTTTTCCCAGTCCTCCGCATAGTCAATATCTGAAAGGGTAGGAGCGAAGCCAAGGGTTTGACCCTTTTCCCTGATTCGGTCCTGGGTGATTTGACAAACCTGTTCAGTACTCCATTCCATCTCTTGAAAGAGATCGGGGTTGGGTTGCTTCATGCCGAGCAGGTAGTAGCCACCATCCACAGCCGGTCCCAGTACATAATTATGGTGATGAAGCGTCTCAAAAGCCTCCTCAATAATGGGGCTATTAATTTGAGCAATATCGCTACCAACAATGATGGCAGACTCAGCTTGCTGCAGAGCGACCTCAAATGCATGTGCCATTCGTCTGCCTAAATCGGTGCCTTGTTGTTGTAGCTTTTTAAATTTATGGTTGGACCAGCCATCGTCTTCCCGAACCTGCACGCTGTAAAACAATAACCGAAGGGCATCCACGCCTTCGGTTACGGTACGGGTTTTGGCAAGGAGCGCTTTGTAAATGTCCAGCGCTTTATCCTCGCCCAGTGTTTTCGCTAATCGGGTCTTGACTTTCCCTTTTTCAGGATTACGGACAAAGATGATGAGCGCCCGCTTTGCTTTTTTAGTCATTATCGCGTTTGTAAAGTTCATCTTCCTCCACGACCTGCACCTCTTCTCCGGATTTAAGTTTTCGTGCAACGGCAGCGTAAGGCCCGGTAATGACTTCGTCACCAGCGCTCAATCCGTCAACAACTTCTATATAAGTATCGTTTTGAATGCCTGTTTTTACTTTTTGCATGCGTACGGTGTCACCGCTTGCTACAAAAACCACTTCCATCAGGTCCAAATCTTCGTCTTCTTCCGGAGATGCTGCCTTACCCTCTGTTTTTTTATGGTCTTTCTTTTCCCGGGTGGTCACGGCCTGTATAGGGATGGAAAGCACACCGTCTGCCACTTCTGTTTTAATGTCAACACTAGCTGACATACCGGGCCGGAAGGGATAAGGCTTGGCTGGGGTGATCAAGTCGTTGTAGGACAGAGGGTCAATATTAATGCGCACCTCAAAGTTGGTAACCTGATCGCTTGTGAGGGAAGCTGCGGTAGTGGCATTAGTTGCAGAATTAGCAATTTGGGTAACCCTGCCTTTGAAAATCCGGTCAATATAGGCGTCCACTTCAATGGATACCTCGTCGCCAACCGTAACCCTGGGAACATCATTTTCACTGACTTCCACCCGGACCTCCATTGCATTAAGGTTGGCAATGCGCATCATCTCTGTACCTGCCATTTGGATGGTACCTACAACGCGTTCTCCTTCTTCTACATCCAAACGGGAGATAATGCCACTCATCGGAGCGAAGATTTCGGTACGCCGCAGGCTGGTTTTTATTTCTTTCAGGCTTGCCTCTGAACTCTGAACGGTGTAGACCGCTGCCTGTGCGCTTTGCTCGGCGGCTTTGACATTAGCCTTGGCAGATCGGAGGTTGGCTTCCAGTGCCCGCAAATTAGAAAGAGATTGCTGGAAATCTGCTTCAGAAATGACCCCTTCCTGGAATAGTGGTTCGTTACGTTCGTGAATTTCCCGGGCATTGATCAGTTGTGCTTCAATCTGTTCTCTTTGGGCTTTAAACTGCTCAATTTGAGAACGGGTGTTGGCCAATTGCGCTTTGGCGCTGTTTACACTGGCAGCTCCGCGTTCCACCTGTGATTCGAAAGCATCGGGGTCGATACGCGCCAGTAATTGACCGGAAACAACGGAGTCACCTTCTTCGATAAGCAACTCGACAATTTCTCCGGACACATCAGAACTGATCTTGACTTCTGTCTGCGGGAATACTTTACCACTGGCAGATACTTCCTCAACGATGGTTCGCTGTTCGGCGATCTCGGTAACGACTTTTTCTCCCTTAGGTTGGGTCTTGTTTCGCCAAATCAGGAAAACAACCAAAATGGCGATAACGCCAATCAAGATGAAAATAAGGGTGTTATTGCGTTTCTTCGTCTTTGACATGATGTGTGGCTAAAGTTGGTTAAGAGCAGCTGACTTCAGGTCAACTGCTCAAAAAGTAAGACTATTATTTCAACTCCAGGGCTTTACCCATATAGAAGTCAATGGTTTTCAGGTTGAACAAGTACTGGTATTTGGAGCGGATCAGTTCAATCCGGGCCTGATCAAGGGTGTTGCGGGCAGTAGCAAACTCTAAGGTATTAATGGCACCCAGGTCAAACCGCTTTTGAGCGTTGTCGAAAGCTGTCTCAGCAGCCTCCACCGACCGCTGTGCGGCTTTGTAGCTGTTAAAAGAGGCTCGGGTATCTGTAATCGACCGTTGCACATCCGTTTTTAGCAGTTGGCGCTGTTGAGTGCTGCCCACTTCGGCGTTAAGTTTGCTAAGCCGCGCACGTTCCTTGTTAATTCGATTGGTGTGGCGGCTGTAGATTGGGACATTGAGGTTGACGCCCACCACTTGGCCAAAATTCTGGTCAATTTGATCTGTATAGGCAATTTGTTCAATGTCTACAGGGACTTGAGATTGAAACTCAATGGTCACCGGACTGCCATCTATGAATACCGTTTGGGGTACGCGCTGGGTTTCAAAAATAGGCGATCGGAATGCGGAAGAGAAGTTAGAGTTTAGGCTGGCGAATACAGACAAGGTTGGCAGAAAGCCGGATTTTGCAATTTCTTCGGACAGTTGAGCTGATTGTATTCGGAGGTCGGCCGCCTGAATTTGGGGCTGTGTTTGTAGTGCTGCGTTGTAGACCTCTTCCAGTCCAACGGTCTGCGGGTTACCATTATCCGGCAGGGCGATAAATTCCGGACGGACGATCTTTAGCTCCTCCTCCGGGCTCAGTTGCATCAATTGCTTGAGGTTGAGATAGCCAATCATCACTGCGTTCTCTGCCTCAATGATTGCGCGTTCATTTTGCGCGATCTGTGAGAGGACATCCAAGCGGTTATTAGCAGGCACCGAGCCTGCCCGAATCAATTTATCAGTCTGGTCCAGCTGATCTTCTGAAAGGTTCAGGTTTTGACGGGCATTCGTCAGCTGCTCTTCCGACAGGAGGATATTGAGGTAAGCCGCAGCAATATCCAGGGCAATATTATTCGAAGTGGCTGCCGCATCTAGCTTGGCGGCCCGGGTGTTGATCTGGCTTTGCTTTACCGAGTTATTAATTGAGCCACCGGAGTAAAGCGTTGCATTTGCATCAAGCGAAAAACTGTTGAAGCCAATACGCTCATTATTGAAGCTGTTGGTCGTTGGGTCAATGGTACGGCCAAACTGATAGCCGGCCCGTGCCCCGCCACTTAGGCCCGGCAGGCGGCTGTATTGATTTTCCTGAATGTCAAGTTCAGCTGTGCGGATATCGTACTGAGCTTGCCTTAGATTAAGGTTGTTCTGGCGGGCGTATTCAATACACTTTTCCAGCGACCAGTTCGGCGACTGTGCCTGGGCTATAAAGTTGGTTAAGGCAAAAAGAGTAAGAGACAGGGTGAGTTTCTTGATGGTCATACGATTTAGATTTTGCAGTAGTAATGCTGCTTTTCGGCTAAGTACACTGTAAAATAAGCAACGTCCCATTTTGGCAGTGCCTTTTGGTGAAATGCTGCGCTGATCGATCGGTCAGGTAGCTACGGCTATCCTCCCTCCTCACGCCTTGCCTTTCACCAAAATGCCCGTCCCAAAAAAGTAAAGAACTTAATTTAAAGTATACTGAAGACCTATGCATGCGCTGATTCGTCAGTTGAATTCAGCAACAATAATAGGAGGCTTGCTCCAAATCGCCATAAAAATTATATCAAGGTCCCTTAATGTCGGATTAATGTGCTTTTTTGTCTGCTAGGGCTCAAGCGTCGAGGTAAATGTTACCGAACCTACGGCCCGGTCGAACCGGCTGCCAAAGGGCCGGTAGTAGATAATGATGGTGTACTCGTTTACGGTTTCGTTAGAGTTGCCCTCCATTAGCGAAAAGTCCATTTCCCGGTCTTGCTTTTTCCGGTTGTTATTAGGTTTGGGTACGGCAGCGTACAGGTAGTCGTAATATCCTTGTTTGAGGATCAGCCAGGTACTATAGGCCTGTAGATTCGGGTCGTATGATAATTTGTACCGGTCTTTGATGGTCCAATCCGTAAACCCACCAACAAGGTAAACGTCATAACCCGGAAGTTTTTCCGTATTGAGCGCGAAGGAGACGTCCGCATATTCAGCGTAGAGCTTGTCCAGCTCAAGGTCTTCCTGCCGGTTGCCCCCCCGGTTTTGGTCTGTGGTCTCGATGATGAATTTACCGTTGAGGTCTTCAAAAGTGGTGTAGGCCAATTTGTCACGTGGGTTATCCACCTTCATTTCCACCAGGTAAGAATCTTCTTCTTGCCTTACCGAGGCTACATTGAAGCTGACGCGCCGGAAGCTCCGTAAATCTGCAAATCTGAATTCCTTGCCACCGGGGAAGACCACCTCGTCCTGGTAATCATAAATCATGAGGTCAGGGCGAATAAATTTGGGCTCCAGCCCGGTGATTGCGCCCTGCCAACGGCTGTTCTGCATGATGGTTGCCGTGATTTCCTGCTGGGGGTTCTGGATATTCAATTTTTTATGAGATACCGTGAAGTCGATCTCCTGGTGGGTGCGCAGTTTACTCACGTTGTTGGCACGCACAAAGCGAGGGCTGATTCCGACCAACTGCTCCACCACTACAAACCGGCGTGTAATGACTAATTTCCGGTCATTAGACTCATCGTAGACTAAGAGCAGGTAGTTGCCGGACAAGCGCCAGCGCATATCGCGGTTGGGTAGGTTGAGGGTGTAATGGGTGTAGGGCCAGAGGGTTTTAAAGGAAAACTCGTAATTTTGAATGCGCTCCTCGTTAAAGCCATCCAGGTACTCCATTTCCTGAAGGTTGGAAGGGTTCCAGTTGCGATCGCAGTGGACGATGCTATAGAAATAGTCTTTCACGTCAGCATCAAGGTCATCAAAGGAAAGTCTGAGCTGTGCACCAGCGTCTAAGTTGACAATAGGGTTAGAAAGAACCAGCCCATTCACATGAAGGCGCACCGAACGGATGTGTTCGGAGTAGACGTAATCGTAGTTTTTGATTTCAGTTTCCTGGGCGGCCAGCGCGTTGCCAAGCAGTAGATAAAAAGTAAGTAGGAGTGGCGTTTTCATCCTCATGTTTTGGTATTTACTGTAAAGATCAACGTAGTTCTGGGTCTGGAATTGTCAACGGCTCAGCCATTTGTTGCCTTTAATGGTAAAGCGCCAGGGCCATTCGGTGCACTCACCGGCGTAATCTACACCGATGCGCGGGCTGCTTTCCATATCTTTGGCCCCGGGCAATGCTTCTCCATACTCCAACCATACCGGACTTTTAGGATCGGTGAGGTCAAACCCGGTCCAGTCGGTGGTGATGCCCATAGCCTGGGAAAGTATGCCGGGACCGGCGGTCAGCCGTTTTTCCATCTTGCTCATATCGCGGCGTTCCAGCATTTTGCCGGCACCCTCCGCAGGCTCCACCGCACGTATGAGGACGGCTGCACCTACGTCTTTAGCTCCGGTAACGATGTTGAAGAGGTGGTGGATACCGTAGCACAGATAAACATAAGCATGCCCCCCTTTCATAAACATCACTTCAGTCCGCTTCGTCCGGCGCCCGCCAAAGGCATGGCAGGCTTTATCTCCATCCTGGTGATAGCCTTCTGTTTCCACAATGCGGCCGACCGTCCTTACTCCATTCACTTCAGTAACCAGGTGCTGCCCCAGCAAGTCCCGGCTTATCTCCAGTACATCACTGCGAGTGAAAAACGAACGGGAGATTCTTTCCTGAGCTTTTGGCATAATTAGGACTGCTTTCGGTTCGGCACCGAAATTAGCATTATTGCCGCTTTCTGCAAAATCGGTTGCTACCGGCGACTGTAATTTGGGGACTCTTTCGTAATCGTGACGTTGTGCGGGTGGCTTTCCAAAATACCAGAGCTTGTGATCCTGACAAACTGGGCTTTCTGAAGGTCTTCAACCTTTGATGCACCGCAGTAGCCCATGCCCGCCCGAAGGCCACCAAGGTACTGTACCATTACTTCTGCCACCGTGCCTTTGAATGGCACCCGGCCTTCAATACCTTCCGGGACCAGCTTCTTGATGTCGTCTTCCACATCCTGGAAGTAGCGGTCCTTAGAGCCTTTTTCCATCGCAGTTAAAGAACCCATGCCCCGGTAGACTTTGAATTTACGCCCCTCAAAGAGGACCGTTTCACCCGGTGCTTCTTCCACACCGGCAAACAGACCGCCTGCCATGATGGTACTAGCGCCTGCCACGAGGGCCTTGACAATATCGCCGGTAAACCGGATGCCACCATCACCAATGATGGGTACACCCAGATGCTTGACGGCCTCGTAAGCGTCATTGATAGCTGTGAGCTGAGGTACACCAACACCCGCCACAATACGGGTAGTACAGATAGAGCCTGGCCCTACACCGACCTTAATGCCGTCTACGCCTGCTTCAGCCAGCGCGAGTGCACCGGCACCGGTGGCTACGTTGCCGGCGATTACCTGTAAGTCCGGGAAATGCCCTTTGACTTCTTTAACCGCATTGATCACACCAGCCGAATGGCCATGGGCCGTATCTACGATGATAACATCTACGCTTACTTTTACCAGGGCTTCTACGCGGTCCATCATATCGGCAGTCACTCCAACGGCAGCACCTACTACCAGCCGGCCGAGGCTGTCTTTACAGGAATTTGGAAAATTCTGCACCTTCATGATATCCTTGTAGGTAATCAGTCCGGCGAGTTTCTGATTGTCGTCCACCACCGGAAGCTTTTCGATTTTGTGGCCCTGCAAAATATCCCGGGCTTGTGCCAGATTGGTGCCAATGGGAGCGGTGATCAGGTTCTCTTTGGTCATGAGCTCCTGCACGGAAGCATCCAACCTGGTCTCAAAACGCAAGTCACGATTGGTAAGGATCCCCACCAGCCTATCGGCTTTGTCGACGATAGGGATGCCGCCAATTTTGAAACGGCGCATCAGGTTGAGCGCGTCGCCAATGGTGGCATCTGCTTCCAGGGTAACGGGGTCGACGATCATGCCACTTTCAGACCGCTTGACACTGCGCACCTGATCGGCTTGCTGCTCAATAGTCATGTTTTTGTGGATAATGCCAATACCACCCTGACGCGCAATGCTAATAGCCAGCTTGTTTTCAGTCACCGTGTCCATGGCTGCCGAAACAATGGGCGCATTTAAGCGCAACCCTTTGGTGAGTTGTGTGGATACATCGACTTCCCGGGGTAATACCTGTGAGTAAGCAGGAACGAGAAGCACATCATCGAAGGTGAGCCCTTCTTTGATAAATTTGTTGTTAGCTGTTTTCTGTATTTCCATGCGCAAAGGTATGGAATTTGCGCGCAAAAAATAAAAGCCAAACGGCACGGAATTCTAAAAATCGAGACATAATTACTTGTCATCTATATTTGGCCTTCTATCTTTGCGGTATGCTAAGCGTATTCAGCGACGAACACTTTATGAAAAAGGCGCTCCAGGAAGCCCGGGCAGCCTACGAAACAGGCGAAATTCCGGTAGGTGCTGTTGTGGTCTGCCAAAACCAGATCATTGCCCGTGCCCATAATCAGACCGAGCTGCTTAACGACGTGACCGCCCATGCCGAAATGCTGGCACTCACCGCCGCTGCCAATCACCTCGGCAGCAAATATTTACCCGATTGCACCTTGTATGTGACCCTTGAGCCTTGTGTGATGTGTGCCGGTGCCCTGTACTGGGGGCAGTTAGGCCGGTTGGTGTACGGGGCGCCAGACGAAAAGCGGGGCTACCTGAAGCAGGGCAATCAGTTGCTTCACCCCAAGACCAGGATTGAATACGGTGTTATGCTTGAAGAAAGTCAGGCATTGCTCAAGGCCTTCTTTCGCCAACGGCGTTAAACTGTCGTTAAAGCGGGTTAAAGAGTTTTAACCCGCTGGCAATTTTGGGGTCCTACCTGTACCTTGGGGGCATTCCCCATTGGTTTTCTAAATCCATGTTACTATGAAAACTTTTTTGCCGTTTGCTATGCTGACTGCGGTCTTATTGACCTCCTGTGGCCCAACACTGAGTCCCTTCACTGCTCAAATTTACGATGAAGGCCGCTTCACCGAATCGGAGCTGAAGGGTATTCAGTTTTACTTGTCAGAGCCTATCGTACTCACCCGTGAACTGCGCGCCGAAAAAGCGGAGGTGATCTCCGGAGAGATAAAATTGGTGAATGGGCAACAGGTAGAGCAGGTGGTAATCCCGAAAGGAACGCCCGGTGCCGTATTGTTCACCCCGGACCGGGAGCGCCTGGCCATTTCCTTTGAAAGCGGCAACGACAATCGTTACCTCATCTTCGGCCCCAATCCGAGCATGAGCGAGCGCTACACCCTGCGTGCTTCCGACTGGAAGCGCCGGGCAGCTGTGGTCACTTACGATGGGCGAAAGTGGCGCGCAGGCGAAAGTGCGGCGCTGGCGACGCTACTGGTGGATTTGAGAAAGATCAATCAGGTATCCGTGAAGTCCCGGACAGCGAGTGGGCGGCGGGTAGACTAGATTTTATTCACCCCCTTTAGGAATGGTACGAACTTAAAGTCTGCAAACTTTTCCATCTCCACGTCCCCAGCTTTGTTCAGCCGGGTAATGCGGAGCATTTTTTGCGCTTTGTCACCCACCGGGATGACCATTTGGCCGCCCACCTTTAGTTGTAGAAGGAGCGGTTCCGGGATTTCCGGGGCACCGGCTGTAACCAGGATTTTGTCAAAAGGCGCAAATTCAGGCAGGCCTTTGTAGCCATCGCGCAGGTAACAGCGGATGTTGCCAAGCTGTAATTGTGCCAGCAGTTTTTTGGCACGGTGGTGGAGTAGCTCCTGTCGTTCTATCGTGTACACCCGGGCGCCCAGCATGGCCAAAATACCCGCCTGATAGCCAGAGCCGGTACCGATTTCGAGGATTTTTTCCCGCTTTTCGACTTCCAGCAGCCGGGTCTGGTAAGCCACGGTATAGGGCTGAGAAATGGTCTGTTCGTTGCCGATTGGGAAAGGCTTATCCTGATAGGCCCACTCTTCAAATGCTTTATCCAAAAAGTAATGGCGTGGTAGCGCACCAATGACCTTCAGGATGCTTTCCTCCTTAATACCTTTTGCCCGCAGTTGGTCGACGAGCTTTCGGCGCATGCCCTTATGGCGGTAGGTGTCAGTCAAATTCTTTTGGTTTTCTTTAGGCGCAGCCCGTTTGTGTTTGGCGAATTTACTAAATTCGGGCGCTATTCATTGTCAACACCGGATAGAATTACCAACTGGCATTGAACGGCAAGAAATAATCTGTTTACCACAGCTAAACACCTCAACAAATATGACAAAGATCAAATTCGGAACAGACGGCTGGCGCGCAATTATTGCTGAAGATTACACTGTAGCAAATGTAAAGCGGGTCGCTGCGGGTACCGCTCTCTGGATGAAAGACCATAATGCAGATCAGGTGGTCATCGGCCACGATGCCCGCTTCGGTGGGGAACTGTTTGCCACAACCACGGCAAGGGTCATGGGCGCCTACGGTATGAAAGTGCAGCTGGCGAAAGGCTTTGTATCCACGCCGATGGTTTCTTTGGGCGTAGTGAAAACCAACTCGGATTTAGGTGTTGTCATTACCGCCAGCCATAATCCGCCTTCCTATAATGGCTTTAAGCTGAAGTCTAAGCTTGGGGGGCCGATGATACCTGCACAGGTAGCTGAAGTTGAAACGGCTATACCGGCTACAGTAGATATGGAATTGCCCACCTTGCAGGAAATGGAAGCACAGGGGCTGTTGAAGTACGTCGACCTGGAGCAAATTTATGTTGATCACGTTACCGCCAGTTTTGATCTGGAAAGCATCCGGAATGCTAACTTTAACATCGCCTACGATGCTATGTATGGAGCGGGTCAGAATGCGCTGCGCCGCCTGCTGCCAGATGCCGTTTTGCTGCACTGCGACTACAATCCTTCCTTCATGGGGCAAGCCCCGGAGCCTATCCACCGCAATCTGGGCGAATTATCAGCTTTGATTAAGAACGATCCAAATATCGGACTTGGCTTAGCCAACGATGGCGATGCCGACCGCATCGGTATGTACGATGAGGATGGTCATTTTGTAGACTCTCACCATATTCTTTTGCTACTATTGCTCTACATGCATGAATATAAAAAAGGGGCTGGCAAAGTTGTCGTAACCTTCTCAGTAACGGAAAAGATGCAGGAGCTCGCTAAGCAGTTTGGTCGGGATATTGAAGTGACCAAGATCGGCTTCAAGTATATTGCAGAGATTATGGCGAAGGAGCAAGTCCTGGTTGGTGGTGAGGAATCCGGCGGGCTTGCGGTAAGTGGGCATATTCCGGAGCGTGACGGTATTTGGATTGGCCTGACCATTATGGAGTTTATGGCAAAGACGGGCAAATCCATCAAGACTTTGATTCAGGAGATATACGATCGGGTCGGAGCCTTTTCCTATGACCGCGACGACCTGCACCTCACCGAAGAGAAAAAGCAAGCGATTATTCAGCAGTGCCAAACGGGCGGTATTGAGGCATTTGGGCCATATAAGGTAGAGCGCGTAGAGGATATTGATGGCTATAAGTTTTACTTTGGAAATAGCCGGTGGGTAATGATCCGCCCATCGGGTACGGAGCCGGTACTGCGGGTTTACGCACAGGGCCCCAATCATGATGAGGTCCGGAAGATTTTGGATGCGACGCATAAGGAGCTATTGGGGTAGGGGGGCGCTAAAAACTGGGTAGAGATACTCAACCTGGACACCCAAGAATTTATCGTCTCCGGCACCTTTCAGTGCACCCTGGTACATGAGGGATGCGGCGACACGCTCTTTGTCACCGATGGCCGATTCGACTACGACTGGGCCAATTAATTTAAAGATTTGTTTTATACTTAAAATGTTTAAAACAAAAATGTATATTTGGGCAGGTTTAATCTCTGTATCATGCCCCAAAACCTAAATGTCCATCACCCAGATGACCGCTTCTTTAAGTCGGCTATGAGCGACCCGGAGGTGGTCAAAGCCTATCTTCAGCACTTCTATCCGGAAATTGCAGATATTGCTGACCTTTCAAGCCTGAAGCTGGAAAGCAGCGTTAGTCTGCGCCCAAACCTGAAAAGATTCGAAGCAGATGTGATCTACCGCTGCCGGTTCAAAGGGGAAGAAGACGCTCATTTTTACTTCTGCCTGCTGTTCGAGCATAAATCCAAGCCTGATAAATTCGTCGCAGTGCAGGTCGGGCTTTACATCATGGAGCTCTTGTCCAGCATGGTGAAAAAGCAGGGCAGGGAATTAGAGCCGGTACTGCCTCTCATTTTTTATAATGGCAAGGAGAAATGGGTGCCGCAAACGCTCAGCGAGTTGTTCCAAGGACATCCGCACCACGCAGCTTTGGAACCCTACGTCTCCAACTTTCGTTTCCTTTTTCAGGACGCTACACGGCTAAGCACCGAAGCGCTGCTGCAGCTCGACCTAAGTTACTTCCGCAGCGTGCTGATGACGATGGCTTTCCGCCATAGGCAGCACTTGATATTTAGCGACGCGAGTTTAATGAGTGTCGAGTTTGGCTAGGGTAGTGATTTTTTCGTTAGCCAAGGCGAAGGTTCCCGCCCTTAGTGGGGCTAAGGCCGGCGGTTCTTCAACGCAGGATAAAGGAAAAAGCACTACTAGAAAGCCGACAGTTATTGATCGCGCGTCGCTTAAGTACCTTCAGCTTATCTTTGATGGGACAGAGGGGAAGGAAAAAGTCAGCGCGATTACCACCTATATCCTGGGAGTGGCGGAGCGCTCAGAAGAACAGTTTTTGGAGCAGATAAAAGACACATCATTTACGATAAAACCGGACGTCATGAGTACTTTGGAGCAGATTTTGGAAAGAGGACGCAAGGAGGGGCTGGAAAAGGGCTTGGAAAAGGGGCTAGATAAGGGCATGTACAAAAAGAGCATCTTCAACCTGCTCAAAACAGCCCTCCGCTTCCCGGAATGGGCCGCTGCGGAATTGTCTGACTTTACCGAGCTGGAGCTTCCTACCGTAAAGGCTTTTCTCGAAGTCGTAGCTCAAAAAGACAAAGCCATGCTCCAAAGGTACGTACGGGAAGAACTGCTCGCTGATATCCCGCTCAGCCCGGAAGAGGAAACCAAGCTGAGCACGCTGGCGGAGCAGCTGACGGGCGCTTAGCGCTGCTCAGCCTTATGCCCCCTGTCGTGATTGAAGGTTATGTAATAGACTTGATGTTTTGAGTCAGTAAAGTGGTAAAAATAAGCTACTTTAATCCTGTAGTTATTCCCAAGGCATCAACTCTCTCGAAGCCTGCTAGATAACTGGCTATACTAACACCATCCCAATATGTGGAATATCATCCTCCAGGTATTCCGCACCCACCTGTTTAAATCCAAAAGACTCATAAAAGCGGATGAGGTAGACCTGTGCGGAAATCTTGAGGGGGACATCCCCGTAAAGACGCCTGCACCAATCAATGCTTTCCCGCATCAGTTGTTTGCCGGCACCGGTACGGCGGGCAGCAGGTGAAGTAACGACCCGCCCGATGGAGGCGTATTCCGGGTAGGAAATGCCTGGTGGTAGTAAGCGGGCGTAGGCGATGAGCATGCCCGTATCATTATACCCCAGCAAATGTTGCCCCGCGGCATCCTTTCCATCGGCATCAAGATAGGGGCAGTCCTGTTCCACTACAAAGACCTCCTGCCGCAGCGCCATACTGTCATAAAGTTCCTGCAACGATAGCTTTGCAAAAGGCAAGCAATTGAAATGAAGCAATTTTGGCATATCCGGGCGTCAAATTTAGGGTAGAAAAAGTGCAACAACGTGCGGGCCAAAGATAATCACGCCAATGATAGCGGCGCAGATGGCACAGGCCAAAACACCGCCTGCTGCTACGTCCTTTGCCCGGCCAGCCAGCGGATGGTAATCCGGGGAGACCAGGTCCGTTAGTTCTTCAATTGCGGTGTTGAGCCCCTCTGCGCCAAGCACCAGCGCAACCGCTACAAAGGCCAGGCACCATTCCGTAACGGTCAGTCCCACATAAGCGCCGAAGCCTAGTGCAATAGTCGTAATTACTAAGTGTATTTGAGCATTCTGCTGTGTGCGTATGGTATACCACAACCCGCGGAATGCATCCCTGAAACTCTTGATTCGACCTGTCCACATCATCAGTCTAGTTGTCCGGCAAGCACCACAGCACGCCGGTCTTTTTCTACAGCGCCATCGGGTCTGAAAAGTTCAAAATACAGGATATAAATCCCAATCCGGGCGGGGCTGCCATCGGCAGCTATGCCGTCCCATTTGAAAGTCCCCTTATTCTGAAGGGTCTCGTTGTTGACCAGCCGTAGGATTTCCCGCCCCTGAGGGTCGAAAATCCAGACGTTGGCAGTGTATCCGGGCTCATCGGTTGAATAGTCGATCACAAGTACATCCTCAAACCCGTCCTCATCCGGGGAGAATCGGGCGCGTGGGATATCGATCACGTTATCCATTACGCCTGCTCGTTCGAAAAACTGAGAGTTGGGGCCAGTAGGGGTGGCAAAGCCGGCGGTAGAGGCCGCAGAGTGCCAATTGCCATCATCTTGTGTCCTGGCTATTGGGGAAATACGCTCCAGACTTACGCCTTTTTCGTCGTCCAGTAATCGATAGTGTAGGTCTTCCGTATAATCAAATGAATCTAGTGTGATGCCGTCTAACAGCAAGGTGAGGTTGCCTTCGTCGTTATCCAATGAAGGCAGGTCGTTTTCCAGCAGGCGATCTGGCTGAGGGACGGAATAGCGCGCCAGAATATCAGCAGGGTTTTCTGTCAGGACGAGGTGGTCGCCGGGGAAGATGAGCAAGTTTTCCTCTACTGAGCCTTCTGTATCCCCACTCATTTTAAGACGGTTGAGCATCTGCAGCCCCGCCAGGTCAATGATTTTGTCACTTTGATTGTACAGCTCAATGAAGTCGGAGCCCCCGCTTTCCGGATTGAACAGGATCTCGTTGATGATGATGTCCTGTGGCCCGGCCGGCTGGGGCAAGCCAATGGCAAAGGACTGTCCGGGCAAGGCATTACCAATACAATCGGTAAGGGTGGCAGCAAATTGAAGGGTATAGGCAATGTCTAAAGATAATTCGCCGTCAAGCAGTAGCAAAGCGGTCTGCCCATCGGGTTGTAAGAGCACATCCAATACAGGAAGCTCGGGCGACAGCGTGTAGGCACCAATGTCTGTGACGGTACCGGCAGCCATGATTTCACTGAATTGTACCCGGATTTCCATGCTGCTTTCAGGCACTACCTTGATGACGGAAGGGGGCATCGTATCCAGCCCGGCACCCAGCAGGCTGTTTTCCAGGCCGGGTGTGCCGCCGCTGTTGCTTTGAGAAGCCCGCCAGTTGCCTGCACAGTCATAGGGGCCTTCCAGTTGGATCAGTTCCAGGCTGTAGCCCCCATTCGAGCGTTCTTCATCCTGATACCAGTCATCTGTGTAAGTCAGCTCGAAGATGGTGTTGCCTTCCAGGTCCAGGATTGTGGCTACATCGCCTCCGTTAGATAGGGATGGGAAATCACTAACCCCCACGGTTGGTCCGATTGCTGCAAAAGCGGTTACTAATGCTTCGTCGCAAACCACCACATACTCGCCGGGCAGTAACAGCGACGGTGCTAAGGGCTCCGGTGTGCTGCCCGAAGCAATCTGAAGGGTTCCAAGGTCAAATACCTTATCACTGGCGTTGAAAAGTTCCAGGTATTCTGCTTCCGGCAGGGCTACCGGGGGCGTAGGGTCCGGCATAAGCTCAGTGATGATGAGGTCGCCGGGTAGTGCAGGCTGAATATCAAAGTAGGTGAAATTTGCTTGCAAGCCTCCTGAAGTATTACCGGCTTCGTCCCGGATGTTATTGGCAGTAAGTGTGTAGGATTCTGTATTTTGTAAAGGAGTGCCGAGGGAGAGCATGATCCGGGTTGGGTCAGGCAAAAGCTCGGCTGAAACCGGTGTGCCAATACCGTTATTGATGCTGAAATTGGACGCGTTACCGGCCGTGCCAGCATCAAGAGGCTCACTAAAGCGCAGTTCGACCTCGAAAGCCGTATTGGGTATAACCTCCAAAAGGGTAGGGGGGGCGGTATCTTCGAAAAGCGGGTCCACTTGCACATCATCCAGAAAAAATAGTTCAGCCCGCGTGCTCGTGTAATTACAAACCCAGCCAAAGAAACTGCCCGTGGGGTAAGCCAGGTCGGTCGTGCTGCCCTCCGTAATAAAGGTAGTGCCTCCGCTGTAGTCAGTTTGCAGGGTCCATTCTCCATCCGTTGAGCGGGTGACACGTACGCGGGCCAAAGCCGGGTCATTACCTACTGCACCTGCTGCCCCACTGATGAGCAAGGTTGCCGTAGTACCATCCTGCCGGTAAAGCTCTATTGCATCATCGCTGCCCGAAATGCCGCCTATTCGAACGTAGTAACCATTGAGCGCGCCTGTAAGGTCAGGAGAGGAGGAGGCCAGGTATATCCGCGCATAATTGCTGGAAGACGGTGAAAATTCCGTTCGGATATAAAAAGACCAGGTCGTGGCTTCATCAGATGAGGTGGGGGCAGCGGTATAAAGCGCCGTTTCATTATTGCTGTCTGGGGCAGCGTCCAGCAATTGGAGCTCGCCATCCGTGACCGTGAATTGCCCGGTATCCCCAAGCCATTCAGGGTCTGAGGAGAAGTTGCCATCGGAGAAATCGTCCAGAAGTTGAGCGTGCAAACTGCAGGTCAGCAACAGCGGGCCAAGAAGCAGGTAATAGAGTGCTTTCATAAGCTCAAAAATAGCGAATTCGGCAGAGGTATTGAAGGACAGGAGATCAACATCCTTATTTTTTATTGACTAGCACCCCAAAACCTTTTGCTAATTACAACAGGGGCTTATCTTTGCCCCCCATTAATTATTGATTGTTCATAGCCTTGTGCACCGTAAACTAAGTTCTTTACTGTTTTGGGATGGGCATTTCGCCAAAAGGCACTGCCAAAATGGGAAGTTACTTATTTCACAGTGTAGTTGAAGCCTTGAATAAAGAAAAGAGTGCAATTATGAAAGTTGCTGTTGTTGGAGTCACCGGCCTTGTCGGAACGGTTATGTGCCAGGTACTGGAAGAACGGAACCTGCCGATTTCTGAATTCATACCGGTTGCCTCTGCCCGCTCAGTGGGTAAGCTGATTCAATTTAAAGGGGCGGAACATAAGGTGGTCAGTATGGAAGATGCCCTTGCTGCCCGTCCAGACATTGCCATCTTCTCGGCAGGTGGAAGTATATCATTGGAGTACGCACCGAAGTTTGCAGAAGCGGGCACTACTGTCATTGATAATTCTTCCGCCTGGCGTATGGATCCGGGCAAAAAGCTGGTGGTCCCCGAAATCAATGCTAAAGAGCTCACCGCCGAGGATAAAATCATCGCTAATCCGAATTGTTCCACTATCCAAATGGTACTGGCGCTGTCGCCCCTGCACGAGGCTTATGGCATCAAGCGGGTGGTGGTGTCTACTTATCAGTCCTTCACCGGTACCGGTATGCAGGCGGTGAAGCAGTATCAGCTGGAAAAGAAAGGGTTTGAGCCAAAGGCAGAAGAACGGGCGTATCCGCATCCGATCTTTGAGAATTGCCTGCCGCACTGTGATGTCTTTCTGGACAATGACTACACCAAAGAAGAAATGAAGCTGGTGAATGAAACCCGGAAGATTCTGAATGCGCCGCAGATTGGCGTCACGGCAACGGCCGTACGTGTACCGGTCAATGGGGGGCATTCTGAGTCCGTGAACGTGGAGTTTGAGAAGCCTTATGAAATAGAAAAGGTGGTAGAGCTGCTGAGCAGCTTTGCTGGTATTAAAGTCCTCAACGATAATGCGGGCAATAATTACCCTATGCCTAAATTTGCTAAAGATAAAGATGAGGTTTTTGTGGGGCGTATCCGCAGAGACGACACTATAGAAAATGGCCTGAACCTTTGGATTGTAGCGGATAACCTCCGCAAGGGAGCCGCTACTAATGCGGTACAGATTGCGGAATATCTGGCTGCTAACAAACTGGTTAATGCTTAATACCTCGAAAAGTGGGGCATTTTCTTAATTTTGTGAACACGAACAGCGTCAGGGCATACCCCTGACCAGAACAATTGATTTATTACTACGAAGATTATGAAGACGAAGCTTGTACTTTGGGGAACGAATGCACAGGACGAACGCATACTAGTGGCGTTGGAATTGCTGGCTGATGATAATCAGGTGAAAATCTACACTTTCCCGGAAGCAGTAGCGACCGATGAGTTCTATCAGAAAATGATGGGCGAATGGCGCAGCAATAAAGAAGTAGAATTCCCGGAGGCGCACATGGTAACAGAACGCGGCCTGAACGTCTCGGATGCCCTGTTGCCGGAGAGCATCAAGGTGGAACGCAGTGACCTGATTACCAGAGCTCAAACGGAATGGCAGTTCATTGTGCTGTCTTCCAAATTAAGCCAAGCTTATAAGTCTGAGCTGGAGGACCTGCGGGACCGCGTGAGCCGCCTGGATGACTTTGATAAGAAAATCTGGGAAGAGCTCAAAGGTTTCTGGGACAAGGTGCAGGAGCAGGTAAGTGACCGCAATCTGTTCCGCGACCATGCAGATCAGTTGCGCGACCGGACAAATGAACTGTTTGGGGAACTGAAGGACCTTCGCAGCAAAATGGACCAGGAGTTCAAGTCGAAGTCCAAGGAAAACTACGAGCAGTTTATGACTATGCTCGGCGAATTGGAAGAGAAGGTCAAGGAAAATAAGCGCCTGCAAGCAGTATTTGACGAGCTTAAGAAAGTACAGCGGGAATTCAAGGATACTAAATTCACCCGTGAGGACCGCAATAAAATATGGAAGCGTTTGGACGGCATGTTCAAAGAGGTAAAAGAAAAGCGGTTCGGGGAATCCGCTGGGGAGGACCGTTCTCCGTTTGAGCGCCTTAAAAAGCGCTACGATGGTTTGATGGGTGCGATTGACCGGATGTCGAAGTCAATAAAACGAGATAAAGATGAGCTGAGCTTCCAACAGCGTAAAATCGATACCACTGATGGTCAGTTGGAGGCACAGATCCGGATGGCCAAGATTAAAATGGTTGAAGAGCGGATAAACTCCAAGAATATCAAACTGGAGGATATGGCAAAGACCAAAGTGGATCTGGAGCGGCGCATGAAAGTCCTGGAAGAAAAAGAGGCTAAGCGTCAGGAGCAACAGAAAGTTAAAGCTGCGCAGAAAGAAGTGGAAGCCAAGATCAAGCAAAAGATTGAGGAGGAAGCCAAAGCCCGCGAAGCAGAAGAAGAGAAGCTGGAGGGGGCTGCAGAAGCCATAAAAGAGGGTAAAGCTAAAACTAAGCCTTCAAAGAAGACTGAAGAAACGACAGGCAAGCAAGACGACTCTATTGGAGAGGCGTTGTCTGCAACCCTCGGCGAATCGCTGGAAGACGTGATAGATACCATCAAGGCTGTTGCTATGGTCGTATCTGATAAAATCGGCGAAGCGGTTGAAGACCTACAGCAAACAGAAAGCAACGAGGAGCAAAAAAATGCTGAATCATAATTTCAGGATATTTACTTCCTCGTAATTAAAAAAATAAGGGCTCAATGGTGTAATTGCCACTGAGCCCTTACCTTTTTGCAGAAAACCTGAGCGCATACCTGAGCGTACTTTTAGCTTGTTTCCTGCCAAATTCAGCCCAAAAGCTAAAATTTTACCTGGTTTTTCGAAAAGATTTGGACTATTTAGGTGTTGTTTTTTTTCACAAGAACAGGAGATGGGTCAATTTTAATAGAGTATTTGGGTTTTTATTTATTGTTTTATTTTTCACAAAAGCCTGTTTTTGTCTTTGTCTTAGGCTGGATTACTTCCCATATTTGTAATGTGATCGGAAGGCATTAAGGCTAGAGATCAGAAAAGTTAATTGAAATATGTTCATGGGATTATAATTTAGTGGAGTGCTGTTCCGGTGGTTTTTGAAAATCGCTGGAACGCACGACTCACTATGAGAACACCTACAATAATCCCTGTAAAAATAAAAACGGCGAACAAAAGTGTTCGCCATTTTCTAATTGTATGTTCACGGGATTATGGTCGTCGTGTAGAGATTACGATTTGCTTGTGTAGTGTATACTCTCACTTGCACGACAAATATAATGCAAAACTTCTGTTTCTTCAAAGCGGCACAGCGTATTTTTATGTGCCCTAACAAGATACGTATGCCTTGTTGGGTTGTATCTTGTTGATAATCACAGGAGTTAGTTAAGAAATTATTTTTTGGATATGTTCATGGGATTATAAGTGAAATTCGCGTTCCACACTGTGGAGCGCGATTTTTTTTATGGTCTGAGCATGGAAAACACCAAGAGCGGTAAGAACCCGCTCCAAACAGAGTCGAAACCTGTTCTGATTATTCACCGGTCACCACGTCCTCCGTGCCAACAGCTGCATCCGTACTGCCATTATTTGCCAGGGCTATCCGCAATTGCCCATACGAGTAAGCGCCTTCAAAGTATTGGTGGAGGGCTTTCAGCGTGAAGTCCTCTATTGAGCCCGCCTGCTCTTTGATGTCCTGTATGGCTTCTGCTGCCAAAAAGTCGGTTGCACTCAATTGCCCCTGTTCGATAAAGTAGACGAAATGGCCTTCGATCGTAGACTCGACGAGTTCCCGCTCTTCAGCAATTTCAGCAATTGATTTGCCGCTTTTGTAGAGTGCTAAAGTCTTTTCCTTCGTATTGGAAGACGGCACTTTGCCTTTTGAGGGCGGCACGTCAGCAGCAGGAGGCATTGGGGTAATTCCTTTTTCATTGCAGTACCCATTGACGATGCTTACCAGCTCTTCCCCGTATTGTTCCATTTTTTGCCGGCCAATGCCATGGGTTTTCCGCAAATGGGCGGGGCTGCCTGGCAGGTTTTGGGCAATATCAAGCAGGCTCTTGTTAGGCAGGATACGATAAAGCGGCAGTTGCTGCTCTTTTCCTTTCGCAGAACGCCAGTCGACGAGCTGCTGGAAGAGCTCAGGGTGAGCGATGTTGTCAGGGGTAAGTTGAGGCTCAGTCGGCTGTTGCCGTTGCGTTTGCTGTTTGTAATCGAGCGCAGCCTCTGTCTTCGTCTTTAACAAATGCGTAGCTGAGAAACCAGCTTGCTGCGTTTGCAACAGCAATTTGTGTTTGACAAAGAACGCTTCCCATACCTGTTCCAGCGCTTCTGTTATCTCACTTTCCACCTTCTGGTTGTCTGTTACCACTTTGACTTTGCCCATAGCCTCAAGGCACCCCGTTTGCAATTGCTCCGCAAACCATTCAGCTGCTTGCTTTACCCTGTTTTGCAGCACCTGATGTGCTTCGGGCAGCCCTTCCTGCTGAAAGTATACGGCCAGTTGCTGCTGAAAGCGCCGGGCTACCGGGTACAATTCGTTTTCCGCAAAGTCAAATACCTTTTGAAAAGGCTCCACCGCTCCGGGTAACAGCTTATGTTCATGCTCCAATAGTGCCCGTTTGGCCTGCTCCAGGTGTTTTTTGAGTAAGCGAAAGTCGAATAGCTCCTGCAGGAGCGAGCGTTGGAAGGCGATCTTCGCATTTAACAGTTGCGCCTCCCCCGGGGCATTACGTTCCGCTTCTTCCGAAAAACGCTGCACCTTGTTGTCTGTCCGCACACTCGACAGCTCAATGCGGGAACGCAGCACAATCCCTTCAAAAGTCTTGCAGCGGCTTAGCGCTACGTACACCTGCCCGTGGGCAAAAGCAGACTTCGCATCCAGTATGACCCGTTCAAAGGTCAGGCCTTGGCTCTTGTGAATGGTGATCGCCCACGCCAGGCGCAGGGGGTACTGTGTGAAGGTGCCCACCACGTCCTCCTGCACCTCTTTGATGCGTTCGTTGAGTTTGTATTTACGATTGTGCCACTCCTCCCTGCCTACATTGATGTGGAAGTCGTCTCCCGGGCATTTGACCGTTATGCCATCGTCTTCATCAATTGCGGTAATTTTACCAATTTTACCGTTGTAGTACCGGCGTTCTGTGCTTTTGTCGTTTTTGATAAACATCACCTGAGCGCCTAATTTCAAACGCAGGTCTTCTTCGGCAGGGTAGGCGTGGGCGGGGAAGTCGCCCTTGACTTCCGCTTCAAAACGGTGCTCTTCCTGGGGTAAAGCGGCCAACTGCTCTGCATTAATGTTTTGCGCGGTGCGATTATGCGTTGTTAGCGTAATGTAAGCGTCCCGGTCGGGCAATTCATCGACCTTTTTGTACCGGCTATTCAGTTTTTCGAGTACGGCTTCATCTAGTTTATTGTTGCGCACCTTATTGAGCAAGTGAATAAAGTCTTCATCGGATTGCCGGTAAATGTGCTTTAACTGCACCGTGACGGGTTCCGTTTGCTGTAATGCCCGGCTACTGAAAAAGAAGGGGGTGTCGTAATAAGTGCGAAGCATATCCCACTCTTCATCTTTGACCACGGGCGGCAGCTGATGCAAATCGCCTATCATCAGTAGCTGTACGCCGCCGAAGGGCTTGTAGGGCGTACGGTAACGGCGCAGCACCTCATCTATGCCGTCGAGGACGTCTGCGCGCACCATACTGATTTCATCGATGATGAGCAGGTCGAGGGCACGTAGCAGCTTGACTTTTTTGTTGCTCAGCCGGCGGTACTGCCGTTGATCTCTTTTGTTGCCCGGCACGATAGGGCCAAAGGGCAATTGAAATAAGGAATGTATGGTCTGCCCGCCCGCATTGATAGCCGCAACACCGGTGGGCGCCACCACCGCCAAGCGCTTCGGCGGCTTGGTTTTTAGCGTTCGGAGAAAAGTAGTTTTTCCGGTGCCGGCTTTTCCAGTAAGGAAAATGCATTTGTCGGTGTGGCGTACGAATTCACGTGCGAGATCCAACTCGGGGTTGTGGTGTGGTTGAGTCATGGTTTTCCAGGGTTGTTCTATACAGAGAAAGCTCTAATTCAATAATAAAATTAATGTATTTGTTTTAAAATGCAAAATTTTAAAATAAAAAGAGGGTTAATAGAGTTTATTAACGTAAATTTTGTACGCCCCTGAATTGTCTTTTTCACCAGCCTTGTGGAATACTTGCTCTGCAAATTCCACAGGGCCAGCTCTGCATCACGCCTGCCTGTGTCTCGTCGCCTGTGGGCTCTGGCCACCGGAGACCGAAGTGTTCGACACGCAGGCAGGTCCTCACCTTCGTAACTTAGGCTACGAGGTTCCGGGCGTTCTCCCGCTGTTTGGCGGGACAGGTCTTAATCTGGCAAAAAATCCTAATCCATGTCCTATACAAAACCTACATTAATAAACTCTAATTTATCGGTCTCCAGGGTAGAATCGAGAGCTTTCTTCAACCGCAAACCCTACATGCCAGACAAGGGAAGTCTGCCACTCCTGACCCATCTTACTCCTCTTTCTCCCGCTCCACCACGCTGGCAAAAAAAGCATCGCGCTTCCGCCGGGCAACCGGTACTTCCGCTCCGTCATCCATCACTACAGTACCTTCTTTCATGTAGCGTGTAATCAAGCTCGTGTTGATCAGGTGAGACTTATGCGTAGTGTAGAAACCATACCCCTCAAGCATTTCTTTGAACACCCCTATGTTGTAAGAACTGACTATACAGCTGCCATCCAGTAAATGGATACGGGTATATTTCTGCCAACCCTCACAGCGTACGATCTGCCCTACTTTAATGAAATCGTAGGTATTGGCGCCCGGTATGGCTACTTTGGTTTCTTGCTCCCCGATGTGGTTGAGATTGTGCTGAAGAATATGGTACATCCTGATTTTTTCCCGGTTTTGGATCCGAGTTTGGGCTTTGTGTACTGCGGCAATCAGCTCTTCGGTATTGACGGGCTTGAGCAGGTAGTCGACGGCGCTGACTTTAATGGCGCTCAGCACATACTCGTTGTAACCGGTGACGAAGACCACCTCAAAGGAAATGTCTTCAAATTGATCCAGAAACTCAAAGCCGCTGCCGCCCGGCATGGCAACATCCAGGAAAATAATATCCGGATGGAAGGTATTGGCGACTTGATACCCTTGCTGTATGTTGCCAGCCAGTTCGACAGCTGAAATGGCTGGGCAATACTTCTCTATCTTCACCTTCAGCACTTGCCGCAGCTTGGGTTCATCATCGATGATCAGGGCTTTGAGTTCAATCATTTTCCAGGGGTTTAGTTTGTATGGTGACCCGGGTGCCGGGGTATTCGGCATTATCGGGGAATGCCTCCTGTATTTCAATATGGATGTACGCGATACCGGAGTTACGAAGGGTTTCCATTTTCTCCTGCACGATTTTCATGCCGCGGGAGCGGTGGCCCTTGCGGCGATTACTTTTGGCCTGCTCCCGGCCGATGCCGTTGTCCTCAATCCTGCATATCAGGGTATCCCCCTGCGCATTAAATTGGATACGGATTAGACCCCGTTTGTCCCGCCGCTCGCTTAGCCCGTGGTTGATGGCATTTTCCACGAAGGGCTGCAACAGCATGGAGGGTATTTCATATTCGCTGGGGTCAAGCCCTTCCTCCAGCTGAATGTCGACCTCAAACAACTCTTCGAAGCGCATCTTTTCCAGCGCGGTGTAGTCGCGCAGCAGGGCAATCTCCTGCTCCAGAGAGATCATCTTTTCCCGGGCGCTGTCCAGGTACTTGCGCATCAGGCGGGCGAACATGGTGAGGTAGTTATCAGCCGAATCAACATCCTGGGTCTGTATAAAGTACTGAATAGCGCCCAGCGCATTAAAGATAAAGTGCGGGTTCATTTGTGCCTTCAGCGCATCCAGCTCCAGGTTGGCGATGCGCTTATCCAAGGAGCGTTTGGCCTGCTGCTTGCGCCGTTCCCGCCGGACTCTCTGCAGTGCCAGCAGTGCAATCACACCCACAAAAGCCAGCAGGCACAAGGCCCGGAACCACCACTCCTGCCAGAAGGCCTTGGCAATGTGGATCATTAGGGGCTCGTGTAGCACCTCGTTTCCATATATATCTTTCGCTTTGAGGTGGAAGGTGTAGTCTCCGGGTGAGAGCTCCAGATAGTTGATTTGCCGTTCCCGGCTTTCCTCCCAATCGGCCTCCAGCGGTTCCAGTCGGGTGTAGTAGTGGATATTGCCATCACTGGCGTAGGAGCGCAGGCTGTAATGGAAAGAGAGGTCATTTTGCTGGTGGCTCAGCTGGTTTAGCGCGCTTACGGATAGCGCTTGGCCCTTTACGTTGACGCCCTTAAGCTGTAGCAAACCAAAGGAAGCTTCCACCTCGGTCTTAAAAAAGCGGTTGAGCTCGTGGACCCCCTGGGTGGAGGCGATATAGAGCGTGGAATCTCCTTCAGCGAGCACATCTTCGATTTCATTGGTCGGCAGCCCGTGGCGGGTGGTGTAGTGGGTGTATGCCTGAGGGTTTTCAAAAGGCACCGTCAATACACCTTCGTTGCAGGCAACGACTATGCCCCGCTCGCCATCCGATCTGATCTGCCGGATCATTTTGGCCTTGGCGATGAATTCTAACTGCTTTGAAGGGAGGTCATAGCAGTAGAGACCTTTACTCTCCGTACCGATCCATAGTTTGCCGGGGGTGCCGAAGAGGGCGGAGATGCCTTGCAGTCTTTTATCTTTTGATAACACGGGTGTCAAAGCGCCACCTACTAAAGCAGCTAAGCCTTTTATGCTGCTTACATACAGTACTCCTTCAGTAGGGTGATAATATATCCGCTGCAGGCTTAAAATCAATACATCAGCTAGTTGTATTTCACGGCTTGAGGGTAAAAACCGCAAGCTGATCAATTCCCCAGCTCTAAGGCTGTAGAGCGTATTTTCCCGGGGATGAAAATGCAGATTCCGATCACCACCTTGCAAATAATCGGAAAAACTACTGTCCTGATCTACAAAATAAAAATAGTCCTGAACCGGAACGTGATGAAGCCTGTGATTATGCTCCTGCAGTAAAAAGCTGTAATGAGAGGAGGAGACATAAAGCCCATGCGGAGTAAGTGTAACCGAGCGGAACCGCCGGGACTTACGGGGCTCAACCAACTGTACTATGGTGTCTTCGGTGATATGATAAACCCCGGTATTGGCAGTTATGCCAATGAGACGACCGTTTTCGGTGTAAATTAGTTCTTCAAAGTGCTGATCCGCTTCCCGGGGCAACTGCCGCTTGTGCACCCGCTTATTGGCTTGGGGGATAAGGAATAAGCCGCCATCCCGGCTACCTATCCAAAGGTTACCCCGGCTGTCGCTGTAGGTCCGGTGCAGAAAATACCGCTCGGCCAGTGTCTGGTTTTGTACTTTTTCCAGCAAATTACCCTGAAAGTCGAAGCACAGCGCCCCTGCATCAGTAGACAACCATAACCGATCTTGTTGAAAAGTAAAATCTAAATGAGCTTTGGGATGGATGCCGTAATCCACCGGGGAAATAAAGCGATAGCTAAAGGCAACAGGATCTATCCAATACATACCGTTTTTAGAATCGCTGATCAAGTATTGCTCCTTTCCCGGTATTTGCCCATAGTTGTAACTGGGAAAAAGTGAGGGCTTTAGCGAAAGCTTTCGCCATTGACCGCCAGGCCTTTGGGTAAAAAAAATATTAGGATCAAAAGAGAAGTAATATGGAGACCCGGGTATTTTCTTGATACTCCTTGTCCGATACCATTTGCGTTTCCCTTCCGCGTCTTGAGTATAGATACGTTGATAAGCTTTATTGGTGTCTAACTGCTCAGCCACCTCTACTGGATCGAAGTACTGCGGATAGGCTTTAATCAATGTTGCATCGTACTCAAGGTGCATTATTCGAGTAAGCGTGTCCTTATAAGCGTATTCCCCCGTTTTGCAACTGAAGCGAGCCTCACCGTCAAACAATCCCGTATAGATACAACCTTCATCGTGGATGGTGTAAATGCTGTCCTGATACAGGTAAGCCGGGCGGTTGTAGATTGAGTGTATCCATATTTTTCCATCGGGTCCTTTCTCCGCAAACGGGATGTCATTTCCCGGCAAACCATCTTCCACAGTGAAGTGCTCAAATTCGTAGCCGTCAAATTTGGCCAGCCCGTTTTCCGTGTACGCCCAGATAAAGCCGTCCTCGTCTTCCACTACGCCGTAGACGTAATCGGTCGGCAGTCCATCCTCCGTGGTGTACTGAATGTAGCTGGCATCCTGCGCCCGGCACAGCAGCGGCAGGACGATCATAAACCAAAAGCCGATATGTAGCCGATGGGGTTTCATGTCTACAATAATAAGGTATTAATCGGCTCGCTGCATGAATTTCGGACGATCGGTGGGTTTGAGGGAAGGAACGGTGATCAGTTTTACCATTGCTCCAATGAGAGTGACCGATGGTCGTAGGGCCATTGTTGGAGTAGCCTTAAGCTAGTACGTTTGTAGAAAGCATGACGCCAATCGAAACATAACGTTGAAGTGGCAACATGCTTTTTTAAAAATTTTACTCCCTCGAGGGTAAGATTCTCCCGCACCACGCGATAGGTTGATAGATTACTTAATAATTCAATCCTTTTGCCATGAAAACAATACAAGTTTATCGAACGCGGGCAGCCTCTATACTACTTTCCAAATCTATGCTGTGGATCCCCCTTATGCTGGCTTTCTTAGTCTCCGGTTTTAGCCCTTGCTTTGGGCAGGGGTATGTGGATACGATCACTGTACAGAGAAAGGACGGTATGTACAGGTTTTCCAAAAAAGGGGAAGAATTCAATATTAAGCAGTTGTCGAACAGTTTGAAATCCGACACTGAAGCCTACCAAAAAATTCAGGCCGCTAAAGCATCACGCAACTTTGCTCGTTTATGTTTCCTCGCAGGGGGCGTTATGGCGGGTATCCAGCTTGATAAGGTTATCGATGGAGAGGAGCCCAACATGACCTTAACAGCTATAGGAACGGGTCTAATCACCCTTTCCCTTATCAAGGTCAATGGATTCAACAAACAGGTAAAGCAGGCTGTAGACACCTTTAACATCGGCCAGCTACCTGAAAAGAAAAAGAATAAGAAATCGATGGATCTTGAGTTGTCTATCAGAGGCAATGGCGCCGGGTTTATGCTTCGGTTTTAGAGCAAAAGATATTTCATTTTCAATGCATTCCTTCCTTAAATCAAAACTTTACTCCAAATGAGAACTCATTCAATTACAATTTTTGCACTGCTGTTATTTTTCGGACATTCTGGTTTCGCGCAAATTGAAAACGCTGACCATCCATTCAAGAATGTCATCGGGTACCAAAACGCCAAGAATAAAAAATTTGAAAAAATCACAGAAAGTCAATTACATAGCTTTTGGCGCAATACCTTGAAGATTCCCAAAGACACTAAATTTAAAAAGGCTGCCTTGAAGAAAATTGAAGGCACTAAATCGGACTACTTGATATACGCGACGAGTACAAAAGGCAATATAAACGTGGCTTCGAAACTGATCGCTTCTAAGAATGGATGGAGAATAACTGGAGAAACCTGTGTTTGCAGGTCGGCTTGTACCTGGTCCGGCTGTGAAGTCATAGGCATGTGTCTTTGTTCTCAATGCGAATCAGGGTGCGAGAAAGAACACTCCCAAACCAGTAAATTGTACGCTTCCCACTTTTCAAATAATTGACGAGTATCTATACATGACGCGAAGTGGCTTCATGCCATTTCGGTCAGTATAGCCCCTGGTGTACTCTCATCAACTTAGCTATGGTACACTGGCTTGTAGCTTTCATCCACTTGTGGTGGTGGAATCCCCACCACCACAAGCTTAATATTCACTGAACCCTTTAAACCATAACCCCATGTTATTTAAGAAATGGTATCCCATTCTTACTGCCCTTGCTATGCTCTTAGTGCAGCAGGCGAGCGGGCAGAATTACGCGTTAAGCCTGGCGCAAAATCAGGAAGACTATATCAATCTGGATGTCAGTACCACTCCTCTGGCGGGCAACGCTGGCACTTTAACGGTGGAATGTTGGTTCAACGACCAGAACACCAACGCCGCTCAGTTTCGGCGCTTATTCAGTTTCGGCGGAGGCAACTCCCGAATAGAAGTGGGCGTACTGAGCGGCCAGTTAGTCTATTTCTTCCTGGGCTCAGGCGGCAACACCGGCGTAAACAATGTGACAGCCGTATCCGCAAACACCTGGTACCAACTGGCCATGGTGAAAAATGGCGACCAATTTGATTTCTACCTCGATTGCACCCAGGTAGGCTCCACGGTCTCCACCACGGGTATCACCTTTAACAACGACTATTTGCGCTTGGGCCGTTGGCCAGGAGGAGGAGCAGCAGATGCCGACTGGCACGGCCTGGTCGACGACTTTCGACTCTGGCAAACCGCCCTTAGCCCTGCTGATATTTGCACCCGGCAGTACTGCCCGCTTTCCTGTAACGAACCTGGGCTTGTCGCTTACTGGGATTTTAACGACCCGGCAGTCGTTCCCGGAGGCAGCAACCCAGGCATCACACAAGTCCTGGACTGTTCACCGAATGCCAATCATGGCACGCCTTTCAACTTACTTCAAAACGGCCCGGTCAGCAACTGGGTCAACTCCACTGCCCCCATGGTCTACCCAGCCCTGCACGATTTAGGCTTGGAAGTCCGGGACTACCCCTACCGCAACAACTTGCTTACCAGCATCTGCAACGGCGACCCCGCCCACTTCTGCCTCGACGATAACGGTCAAACACCTGGCCCGTACAGCAACGTCAGCGTGCAGTGGGAATTTTTTGACGTTGGAGGGCCAGGCTGGCAGCCGGTTACGTCTCCTTCCTTTATCGATTTCTGCTTTCCCGTGGCTCCGGGCGAGCTCACCCTGCCCTGCGGTAGTAGCCCGGATGGATTTGTAGACCGAAAGTACCGGGCAGTAAGTACGGTAACCGGCCCCACCGGTGAGCAGTGCGAATACATCAGCGCAGAATACGATTTGCAGATTTGCTGCCCTATCAGTCCGGCTACCGTGGTCCTCTCCCCCTCCGACCCCTACTGTGAAGGCGAGACCGAGACCTTTACGGCTACCCTCAATTCACCTGACCCGTTTGTGCAAACACCGGGGCCCAATGTCACGATCGACTGGTATTACGTTGACCCTATTG
>Ga0307981_1000134_pt1 | contig 78804 bp, 73 predicted proteins | sample OrgLakmetagen987_FD_201849 | JGI IMG/M metagenome (GOLD analysis project Ga0307981, IMG submission 201849) | Saline water microbial communities from Organic Lake, Antarctica - #987 | ecosystem: Environmental > Aquatic > Non-marine Saline and Alkaline > Saline | place: Antarctica: Organic Lake... | reverse complement strand
GGCGCGAGGATCAGGCACGTCATCGAAGGCGGAAAGGAAGATGTCCATGGCGGCAGCGGGCTCCAAAAGATGAATCCCACATCCAGAATCGATCACGCCCTCAGTCGCAAGAGGTTCAGATCACGCCATCAGTGCCAAATGCGATTCCGCTGTCATTCAAGCATCCCTTTTGGAAGCTTGAATCAGAAGTCAGCCAAAAAGGGAATCCTGAATATCAACAGACCCTAGGCGGGTGAGAGGCGCAAAGCGCGCCCGATGCTCACTCCGCCGGAACCGCGTGGGTGTTGGGCGTCTCCGGTGCATTCGCCCGGTTGCGCGCATGCCACAGGACAAACCCGACCTGCGGCTCGACCAGCATCAGGGCCAAGGCCAGCCGTCCGGGGATCGCTTGCGTCCGGGACATGCCAAAGCGCTGCATGAAACCGCGGATCTCGACGGCTGAAAGTGGCGAGGCTGCGGCATCCTCGAGCCTGACGGACAGGCGCACCCGCCCCAGCACCACATCGCGGGCCAGCGCGCGGATTTCCGGCAGCCGGTCGCGCAGGGCATCGCAGCGCCGCCATGCGTTCGCAGCACGGGCAAAGGCCACCGCCGGATCATGCGCCACCGCATGATAGGCGGCTGAGCGGTAAGGATGACGCACCAGCCAGATGATCTGACCGTCGTCAGTGATGCCACGCTGCGCGGTCATCAGATCCTGATCGCAATGCACCGCATAGGACCCGTCGACCCACATCCGCACCCAGCTTTCGCGGTTGCGGATGATATCGCCGGTTTCTTTGGTGACGCGGGTGGTTGTGGCGTCCACAAGCCGCCGCTCAATGGCCAGTTTCGCCTTGAGCCGGGTGGCCTTGTGACGGCGCGAAACGTGATGGCGCGAAAAAAATTTGGACATAAACCGTGACATGTTAAAATCCCCCGATAAAGACTCATTATAGCAAAGAAATACCGTACGTCACTCTGCCTGTTAATCCGTTGTTTTCACCAGTCAGGAATCCCTGACCCAAGGGCAAAAGGCAAGCCCGCCTAGCGCACAGGATCAAAAAGAGCATCCGTCGCGGCACAATCGCGGATCACGTCGCGCCCGCAGGGCACGGGCACCAGCGTGTTGCGGGCCAGACAGACGCGGGCCTCGTGGATGCGGCCTTGTCGGCAGGTGATGGTCAGGCTGTCGGCGCTCAGACCCGGGTTGGCCTTGAGAAACGCCTCTTCGACCACGCTTGCCGGCAGGCGCACTGGGTCGGGGATTTTGCGAAACACCTCCGGGCGCACCACGCTGTCGTAGGCTTGCCGAGAAAGAGCCAGATATTGCGCCGCGTCCAGCCCCGAACACACGCCGTGTTTGCGCCATTGGTGCCAGGCCAGCCCCGAGGACCCCATGATATCGACCATCTCAGCGGTCATCGCGCGACGCGGCGGCGCATGTGGCGTCGTGCAATAGGACGGCCAGCCACGGGTATATTGCGGCCAGAGCCCGTGCAGCGACCAGCCCAGGGGGCGGCTGCATTGTTCGGCCCCGCGCGCGTCGCCCTCAAGCGCGCACCAGGTGGGCGACCACGACAGCGCCAGCACCCAATAGTCAAAGACTCCGGCCTTGTCGTCAGCGGCCCGCGCGTGCGGGGCAGTCAGGCCGCTTATCATCAGGGCAATGGTCACAAGGCGGATCAGGCGCATATCGGGGCTTTCCTTTGGCTCGGTCCCTGCTTATACAGCGCCCAGTTCCCCGAACAACGCAAACCCGCCCCGCACATGGGGACGCCAGACAGGCGGCGGGTGAGATATGTATGAACAAGGAGTTGCGGCATGAGCAAATTGCTCCACCCCCGCGCCACTGCGGTCTGGCTGGTCGACAACACGACGCTGACCTTCCAGCAGATCGCCGATTTCGTCGCCATGCACGAGCTTGAGGTGCAGGGCATCGCCGACGGGGATGTGGCCACCGGCGTCAAGGGGTTCGACCCCGTCGCCAACAACCAGCTGACGCAGACCGAGATCGACGACGCCGAGAAAAGCCCGCATGTCCGGCTTAAGCTCAAACCCAATCTGGCCGCGCGCGACGAAGACAAGCGGCGCGGGCCGCGCTATACGCCACTGTCCAAACGCCAGGACCGGCCCGCGTCGATCCTGTGGCTGGTGAAATTCCATCCCGAGCTGACCGACGGCCAGATCTCCAAACTGGTGGGCACCACGAAGCCGACGATCCAGTCGATCCGCGAGCGCACGCATTGGAATATCGGGAACATCCAGCCCATCGACCCGGTCGCGCTGGGTCTGTGCAAGCAAACCGAACTGGACGCCGCGGTGCAAAAGGCCGCCGCGAAAAAGGCGTCCGAGGGCGGCGTGCTGAGCGATGACGAGCGTCGCAAGCTGGTCAACACGGAGACAAGTCTCGACATGAACACGGAGCCGCGCATCCCCACCGCCATCGAAGGGCTCGAGACCTTTACGCTGAGCGGCAGCAAGGACGAGGACGAATACGAAAAGACCGGTGATTTCTCTGATGCCGAAAGCTTTTTCAACATTCCCGACGGCGGGGATGATGAGGACGAGACCGAAGACGAGGATAAAAGCGACGATCCCCGGTCCAGGTGACGCGTAGCTGCCTTTGTTTTAGGCAGATTTTCAACATATGGCCCGGCGCAAACCTGCGTTGGGCTTTTTGCTGTGTGCCGGATGGCGGCGGCGCGTGCGGAACCGTTCGTGCTGTGATAGCGTTGATGTATCATGCAAAGCTCCGCCCAAAAGATCGTGCAAGGTCTGCCCACCGTCCAAGGTCTGCCCGCCATCGAGGAAACCGCGCTGTTTCTCGATTTTGACGGCACGCTCGTCGATCTGGCGGCGCAGCCCGATGCGATCAATGTGCCCGGCGATCTGACCGATCTCCTGGGTCATCTTGCAGCGCGATTGCAGGGTGCGGTCGCGCTGGTTTCCGGGCGCTCTGTGAACGTTCTGGCGGCCTTTGTGCCGGGCTACAGCGGGGTCATCGTGGGCGGTCACGGGGCCGAATGGCGCATAAACGGGCAGATCACGCAGCACGCGCTGACCGGGCAGGACGTGGTCGCCGATCTGATCCGCCGTGCCGAAGGCTTTGCCGCGCGCCACCCCGGTGTGCTGGTCGAACCCAAGCCTGCAGGCGTGGTCCTGCATTATCGCGCCTGCCCTGAATACGAACCGGCCGCGCGCGATGCGGCCCTGACCATGGTGCGCGATACGGTGGGGTTCGAGATGCATCCCGCCAAGATGGCGTATGAGCTGCGACCCGCCGATGTGGGCAAGGACAAGGCGCTGCGGTGGTTGCTGCAAACGCCCCCCTTTGCCGGTCGACTGCCGGTGATGTCAGGGGACGACGCCACCGACGAGCCTGCGATGCAGCTGGCGCGGGACAGGGGCGGTATGGCGGTCAAGGTGGGCGCGGGCGACAGCTGTGCTGACTTCACCGTAGACACGCCCGCTGAGTGGCACGCCCTGCTGCGCAAATGGAGCCGAGGATGACCCAGGATATGCCAACACCTGCCAAATCAGGCCGTCTGATCGTGATCTCCAACCGTATTCCCACAGAGGCCGAGCCGTCAGGCGGGCTGGTCGTGGCGCTGCACGAGGCGCTTGGCCAGCAAGGCGGCGTGTGGATCGGGTCCAGCGGCGATGCGGTCGAGCAGCCGAAGGCCGGGCTGACCCGGATTGCCAGCGGTGCCTATGACCGCATGTCTTTTGATCTGAGCGCCGAGGATTATGAGCAATTCTATCTGGGCTATGCCAATTCGGTGCTCTGGCCGCTGTTTCACCGCCGCGCCGACCTGATGGATGTGCAACCCGGTTTTGCCGAAGGCTATGCACGGGTCAACGACCGGCTGGCGGATATGATCGCCGCGTTCACCCGGCCCGATGACCTGATCTGGGTGCATGATTACCATTTTCTGCCTTTGGCTGACGCGCTGCGCCAAAGGGGTCTGCAAAACCGCATCGGGTTCTTTTTGCACATCCCTTTTCCAAGTGCCTCCGACGTGCCGGCGCTGCCGCAGGCCGATGCGCTCAAGACATGGGTGGCAGGCTATGACGTCTTTGGCTTGCAGACCGAGGGTGATGTGATGCGGTGCCGGGCGCTCTTTCGGCTGGATGACGATGCAGAGTTCTTTACCTCGGGCGCGGTGCGTCTGGGCGGGCGCAGCTTTCATCCGCATGCCTTTCCCATCGGCATCGACGCGCATGCCTTTCGCGAGATGGCCATCAATTCGACCGCAGGCGACACGATCACCATGGCGCGGGGGCAGAAACTTGTGCTCGGCGTTGACCGGCTCGATTATTCCAAAGGTCTGGTGCACCGGTTCGAAGGGTTCGCGGCCTATCTGACGCAGCGCCCCGATGATGCGCCGCGCGCCACGCTGCTTCAGATCGCGCCACCCTCGCGCGAAGAGGTGGGGGCGTATCAGGACATCCGGCAAGAGCTCGAGTCCGCCGCAGGCTCGATCAACGGCGATCATTCAGAGCTGGACTGGACGCCGATCCGTTATATCCGCCGCTCTGTGCCAAGGGACGATCTGGCGGGCCTCTATGCCCGGGCCGATTGCGCGATGGTCACGCCGCTGGCGGACGGAATGAACCTTGTCGCCAAGGAATTTGTGGCGGCGCAGGATCCCGACGACCCCGGTGTGCTCATTTTGTCGCATTTCGCAGGCGCGGCAGAGCAGATGCCCGAGGCGCTGCTGGTCAACCCCTATGATGCGCAAGAGGTGGGCGATGCGGTGACCCGGGCGCTGATCATGCCTTTGGCGGAACGCAAGGCGCGCCACGCCGCCCTTTGGAAAAACGTGTCGGAACAGGATATTGCCTGGTGGTCGTCACGCTGGATGGTGGCGCTGACCCAAGGGATCGCGCCGCTGTCGGATATCGCGCCGGGGGCCGAAACCCCGGCCATTGCCCGCGATACGCTGGAGCCTGCGGGCTAGTCTCCAGCCACAAAAGGGGCACGCTGCGCTGCGTGCATGGCTCCGTTGCGCATTTTGCAATTGCGCGAATCCGCAGATGCCGTAAATGGCGGTTCAGACGCCAACGCACGCGCCTCTGGCCGGAAAGCGCTTTCGCAAGAAAGTTCCGCCCGCCCGCGTTTATGCAGCGACGGTAACGTCTCCTTTTGCCCCTGGGCCGCCGGCTGGACCGTTGCGCCCCGTCCACTTGGAGATGCTATAATGAACGCCCCTGTCCCCGGCGCCCTGCGCGCCGATACCACCATCACATTCGACGAAGCCGCTGCGTTCATCGCGACCAACAGCTTTGAGCGTCCGACCCTTGTGGTCAGCCGCGCCGCCGTCGCCGCGCAATACGATGCACTGGCCGAAGGGCTGGGCGTGGCGCAAATCCACTACGCCGTCAAAGCCAACCCCGAGCCCGCGATCATCCGCACATTGGTCGCGCGCGGGTCGCGTTTCGACGCCGCCTCGCGCGTCGAGATTGCGCTGTGCCTGGGTCAGGGCGCGCTGCCTGCGCATATCTCGTTCGGAAATACGATCAAACGGGTGCAGGACATCGCATGGGCACATGCACAGGGCATCACGCTGTTCGCCGCCGATTCCGAAGGCGAGATCGACAAGATCGCGGCCCACGCGCCCGGCGCACAGGTCTATCTGCGGGTCATCGTCGAAAACTCTGCCGCGGACTGGCCGCTGAGCCGCAAGTTCGGCTGCACGCCAGCGCATCTGCCGCTGCTCATTGACTATGCCGTCGCCATGGGTGTGTCGGTCGCGGGTCTGTCGTTCCATGTCGGCAGCCAGACCCGCCGCCCCGAGTTCTGGGAGCCTGTGCTGGATCAGGTCGCAGATCTCTGGCATGCCGCGCGCGCTGCGGGTCACGATCTGTGGCTCTTGAACATCGGCGGAGGCTTTCCAGCCTTTTACGGTCAGGAAATCGCCGCCCCCCGCGCCTATGCCGCCGCCGTCATGCGGGCGGTGCGGGCGCGGTTCGGCGATGTGCGCACGATCATGGCAGAGCCGGGTCGCGGTCTGGTGGCCGAGGCAGGCCATATCGCCGCCGAAGTGCTGCTGGTGTCGCGCAAAGGGGCTGGCGAGGCGGTGCGCTGGGTGTTTCTGGACATCGGCAAATTCTCGGGTCTTGCCGAGACGATGGACGAGGCTATCCGCTACCAGTTCGTGACACCGCATGACGATGGCCCGATGGGCGATTGCGTGCTGGCGGGCCCGTCCTGCGACAGCGCCGATATCCTCTACGAGCAGCGCCCCGTGCCGCTGCCGCTGGCCTTGCAATCGGGTGACCGGATCATGATCCGCAATTGCGGTGCCTATACATCGAGCTATGCGTCGGTAGGTTTTAACGGGTTCCCTCCGCTGGATGTCGTGGTGCTGTAACGCGCCGCTGCGCCGCCCCGGCGCCGTCTTGCAACGGGGCGCGCGTTTCATCGTGGAGAGCAGACGGCGGAGCAGGGGAGGCTCCGCCGTTTGGATTTCAGGGAATGGACGGTCGTTCGTGACCGCTACGACACCATGCCGCCATCGGCATCGTCGCCCGCTTCTTCCAGCAGGCGCGCCATGTCGGGGATGGTCACGCTGCGCTTGCCTTCGAGCCTGATCACGCCGTCTTTTTTCAACGCCGACATCTGGCGGCTGACCGTCTCGAGTGTGAGGCCGAGATAATTGGCCATCGCTTCGCGCGTGAGCGGCAGGGAAAACACGAACGGGCCGCTCAGACCGCCGCCCTTCATGTTCAGTGTCGCATCGCGCTGGGCGATGATCGACAGCAGCGACGCGATCTTTTCGCGCGCCGTCTTGCGGCCCAGCACCAGCATCCATTCGCGCGCGGCATCCAGCTCGTCCAGCGTCATCTCGAGCAGGCGCTGCGCGACATGCGGCGTGGTGACCATCAATTGCTCGAACGGGGCCTTGCGGAAACAGCACATCACCAGATCGGTTGTGGCGACCACGTCATAGGCCGCCGCTGACCGACCGGGGCGACCGACGAAATCCGACGGCAGCAAAAGCCCGACCATCTGCGTGCGCCCGTCTTCCATCGTCTGGGTCAGCGACGCGATGCCCGACACGACCGAGCCGACAAAATCCATCCGGTCTCCGGACCAGACAACGTGCTGACCTGCTTCGAACCTGCGGTAATATTTGATATCGTCCAGCATCGACAATTCTTCGGTATCGCAGCGCGAGCAGACGGCCCGATGCCGGATCGGGCATTCATCACAACTCTGATGGTCGATACGGGTCGGATCACTTAGCATAGCTTTACAATTGCTTTCCTGTCTGTCCGCGTCAATGCGTCTGGCGACCTTGACACAACCACTGTGCATTCTCTGTGCATTTGATCTGGGTCAAAGTCGTCTTTTTATGACCGTTTTAACGTAAGGCCATGGTGACACGAACACAACTCGCTCGGCTGGGTCTTTTTGACGTGAAAGTGCCCCGATACACGAGCTATCCCACCGCGCCGCATTTTGCGGGCGCCGTCGGACCCGGTGACGCGCAGGACTGGATCAAGGCGATTCCGCAGGGCGCTCAGATATCGCTTTATGTGCACGTGCCGTTTTGCCGGCGGCTGTGCTGGTTCTGCGCCTGTCGCACCCAGGGGACGCACAGTCTTTCGCCGGTCGCGGCTTATCTTGAAACGCTCAAGGCAGAGCTGGCGCTGGTGGCGCGGTCCTTGCCCGATGGTGTGACGCTGGGGCGTCTGCACTGGGGTGGCGGCACGCCGACGCTGATGTCGCCCGAAATGATCAGCGATCTGGCAGGCGCGATCTTCGATGTGGCACCGCTTGCGCCGGGGGCCGAGTTTTCGGTCGAGATCGACCCGATCGAGCTGGACCAGCACCGGCTGGATGCGCTGATCGCAGCGGGCATGAACCGGGCCTCGATCGGCGTTCAGGATTTCGACGGCGAAGTGCAGCAGGCCATTGGCCGGGTCCAGAGCTTCGAGGCGACGCGCGATGTAGTCTGCATGATTCGCGACGGCGGCGTGACCAGTCTGAATGCCGACATCCTCTATGGCCTGCCCAACCAGACCCGTGCGCGGATCACCGCATCGGTGCAAAAGCTGCTGGTCCTGTCGCCGGACCGCGTCGCACTTTACGGCTATGCGCATGTGCCCTGGATGGCCAGGCGTCAGCAGATGATCCCCGCCGACGCGCTGCCCGACACGACCGAACGGCTGGCCCTGTTCGAGACGGCGCGGCGTCTGCTCCTGTGGGACGATTACACCCAGATCGGCATCGACCATTTCGCGCTGCCCGGTGACGCGCTGGTCTCGGCACAACGTAAACGCACGCTGCGGCGGAATTTTCAGGGCTATAACGATGATGCCTCGCAGGTGCTCATCGGGATCGGGGCCTCGGCGATCTCGCGCTACCCTCAGGGCTATGCGCAAAACGCCCCTGCCACCTCGACCTATGTCCGCGCGATCCGCGAGGGTGGGTTTTCGACCGCGCACGGCCATGCCTTCACCGCAACCGACCGGCTGCATGCGCGCATGATCGAGATGGTGATGTGCGATTTCGCCATCGACGCGGCCGAGATCCTGCGCGATCACAAGATCAGCCAGGCCGCGCTGACGGCGCTCTTCGAGCAGGTCAACGCCCGGTTCGAGGGGATGTTGCAGATCACCGAAGCAGGGCTGAGCGTGCCGCCACAGGCGCGCGCGCTGACACGGATGATCGCGCGCGGTTTCGACGCCTATGATCTGAGCGACGCGGGGCATTCCTCGGCGGTTTAGGGCAATTCTAAAACACTGAATGATCGCCGCGCGTCTGCTGTTCTTGCCCGGCGATGATCCGGTCGCAATGCGCAAACAGCGTCTCCGAACCGAATTCCGGCGTCGCGTCCGCGTCATACCGGCCCGTATCTGCATCCCAGAGCAGCATGGATTCGCTGGCGTAATACCGCCCGATCCGCGCCAGTTCGGCCTTGGTCGCAAGCCGCGGGCTGACACGCCCGAAAAGCCGCAGACCTCCCCCGATCGCGTCCAGCAATCCCAGCGGCACGGACCGCAGACGCAAAGGCTGGCCGAACGCGGCACACAGATATTCGGCCTGATCGCGTGGCGTGATCGCAGGGCCGGGTCCGCCTATGGGCAGAATACGGTTCCGGCGCGCAGGATCGGTCAGGCAGCTTGCGATATAGCGGCCCAGATCGTCGTCACTGATCGGTTTGCACGCGGTCAGGGTGCCATCGCCAAAGACCAGATAGGGCTTGCCTGCGCGCAACCGCTCGATCTGTCCTGTGAGCGATTTGAAAAACGCCGTGGGCCGCACGATGGAATAGCTCAGACCCGAGGCGATCAACCGCGCCTCGAACGCCAGCTTGGCATGTTGAAAGGCCAGCTTGGGCCTTTGCACGCAGATCGCCGAAAGCAGGATAAAATGGTCGACCCCAGCATGGTGCGCCGCCTCGAGGATGCGGATATTCGCATCGTGGTCCACAGCCCAGGCATCGCCAGGCACGCCGCTGCGCGAGGCGATGCAAGACACCACCGCGTCAAAGCCCGCCCCCGCCATCACATCCTCGGGCGCGCTCAGATCTGCGGTGATCATCGTGGCACCCGCCACGTCCTGCTCGCCGGCCCGCACGACACACGTCACATCGTGTCCCGCATCGACCAAGGCGCGCGCCGCCGCGGCCCCTGCCGTGCCAGTGGCACCAAAAACCAACACGCGGCGCGTGTCGCGTAAAACGCTCATTCATAACCCCTTCCATCGGTCCGGACCCCAAAAGGCCACACCCCCCGACAAAAGCAAAGCCCCGATTGGCGCTGATTGGTCCAGATTGGTTCAATTTGTTCCTGTGCGCCGCTTGTCCCTTTCATCTTGCAAAATAAACCTCGGGAGGTCTGGAGGGCTGGCCCTCCAGTCCCGCACGCACCGCGGGAACCACCGCAATCAAAACGTCATGAACACCGGCTAATGCGTCATGAAAACGGGAACCTGCGCCTGTTCCAGCATGTTGCGGGTCGCGCCGCCCAGGATCGCTTCGCGGAACCGCGAATGGCCGTAGGCCCCCATGACCAGCAGATCTGCGCCTGTGTCGGTGATGTGGCGCTTCAGCGTGTCCGACACGCGCGGGGTGCTGCGTGACAGCACGTCGACCTGCACCTTCACCCCGTGGCGCGCAAGATATTGCGAGATCAGACCTCCCGGATCGGACCGGTTGGGCCCGTGCTGCGCGGGGTCGATCACGCAGACATGCACCTGATGCGCGCGCCGCAGGATCGGCAGGGCCGCGCGCACCGCATTGAGCGCCTCCGCGCTTTCGTTCCAGCCGATGACCACACGCGGATCCGCGCGGGGCGGTGCGCTGGTTTCGGGCAGCACCAGCACCGGGGCCTGACCGTCGAACAAGGCGCCTTCGATCAGCGATTCCAGCTCCATCCCGCGACCTGCGCCATAAGGCCGCGCCAGCACCACGAGGTCGGCGAACCGGGCGCGGGCGGCCACGGCGCGGCCGACATCGGCCGATTGCGCCACCTCGCCCTGCACGCCCCAGCGCAACGCACCCCCCGCCTCGAGCCTGCCGCGCGCCAGTTCTTCCAGCGCCTGCGCCTCGCCCGAGGCCTGCTGGATGGTCTCGTTGAACACCATCGCGCTGGCGCCTGCGTAATAATAGCCTGCCTGAGAGCGATCGACGCCCAGACACAGCACATCCAGATGCGCCTCTTCGGCGGTGGCCCAGTCCTGCGCAGAGCCCAGCGTCTGCGCCGCCAGGCCTTGCGCGGTCAGAGCGGTGTCGTCTGCGCCGGACTTGGTCAGCACGGTCAGCATTGATTGGTAGGACATTTTCGCCTCCTGTCTTGTTTGGATAGTGAGCAGCCTAAGTGCCAGGCATAGATGTCCGCCTTGACACCGGTCAAGCATCCAAAGATGACTTCTTGATGCAGATCAAGGCACGGCAGGCCAGCCCTGCGCGATAACCGGGTTCAGACGCCGGGATTCGACCCTTCGGGGCCTTGTCGTGCCGGACAGTGGAAGGGACGGAACATGTCGAACTATATCAAGCTGATCGTGCTTGGTCTGATTACGCTCTTTGCGATGATCGCGGCCAATTTCGCGCGCGATCAGGCCTATCTCGTGCACGCGCTTCTGGTTATGATGGTCGCGGGCGGAATGTTTTTGTGGGTGTTGCGCCACACCGACGAAGAGCCGGTGCCCGCAGCCAAGCTCCAACTGAGCTATCAGGACGATGTCATTCGCGCCGGTGTGATCGCCACGGCGGTCTGGGGTGTCGTGGGCTTTCTTGTGGGGACATTCATCGCGTTCCAGCTCGCTTTTCCGCAGCTCAATTGGGAATGGGCCCAGGGGATGGGAAATTTCGGCAGGCTGCGGCCCTTGCACACAAGCGCGGTGATTTTCGCGTTTGGCGGCAATGCGCTGATCTGCACGTCGTTCTACGTGGTGCAGCGCACGTCGGCTGCCCGGCTCTGGGGCGGCAACCTGAGCTGGTTCGTCTTCTGGGGATACCAGCTGTTCATCGTTCTGGCCGCCACCGGATACCTGTTGGGCGCGACCCAATCCAAGGAATACGCAGAGCCCGAATGGTATATCGATCTGTGGCTGACCGTCGTCTGGCTGGCTTACCTCGCCGTGTTCCTCGGCACGCTTATTCGCCGCAAGGAACCGCATATCTACGTCGCCAACTGGTTCTATCTGGCGTTCATCGTCACCGTGGCGATGCTGCACGTTGTCAATAACATCTCCATCCCGGTGAGCATCTTCGGCTCCAAATCGGTGCAGGTCTTTTCGGGTGTGCAGGATGCGATGGTGCAGTGGTGGTATGGCCACAACGCCGTCGGCTTCTTGCTGACCGCGGGTTTCCTGGGCATGATGTATTACTTCATCCCGAAACAGGCCGAACGGCCGGTATTCTCGTATAAACTCAGCATCATTCACTTCTGGGCGCTGATCTTTCTCTATATCTGGGCGGGTCCGCACCATTTGCACTACACCGCTTTGCCTGACTGGGCCTCGACCCTTGGCATGGTGTTCTCGATCGTGCTGTGGATGCCCAGCTGGGGCGGCATGATCAACGGTCTGATGACGCTGTCCGGCGCATGGGACAAGCTGCGCACCGATCCGGTGATCCGGATGATGGTGATCAGCCTCGGGTTCTACGGCATGTCCACGTTCGAGGGGCCGATGATGTCGATCCGCGCGGTGAACTCGCTGTCGCATTATACCGACTGGACCATCGGTCACGTCCATTCCGGCGCGCTTGGCTGGAACGGCATGATCACCTTCGGCGCGCTCTACTTTCTTGTGCCGAAACTCTGGAACCGCACGCGGCTCTATAGCCTCAGCCTTGTCAGCTGGCACTTCTGGTTGGCCACAATCGGCATCATTCTCTATGCGGCATCCATGTGGGTGACCGGCATCATGGAGGGTCTGATGTGGCGCGAAGTGGATGCCAACGGTTTCCTGGTGAACAGCTTTGCCGATACCGTCGCGGCCAAGTTTCCGATGTATGTGGTGCGCGGTCTGGGCGGGATCATGTATCTCACCGGTGCGATCATCATGTGCTACAATCTGTGGATGACTGCGACACGCGCCCCGGCCAAAGAGGCCGAGGGCAGCATCGCAGCCGTTGCGGCCGAATAGGGGGGTCGGGATATGTCGATTATCGATAAACACAAGATCATCGAAACCAATGCCACCCTGCTGCTGGTCCTCAGCTTTCTGGTGGTCAGTATCGGGGGGCTGGTGCAGATCGTGCCGCTGTTCTACCTCGACAACACCATCGAAGAGGTCGATGGCATGCGCCCCTACACCCCGCTCGAGCTGACGGGGCGCGACATCTACGTCCGCGAAGGCTGCTACGTCTGCCACAGCCAGATGATCCGCCCGATGCGCGACGAGGTGGAGCGCTACGGGCATTATTCGCTGGCTGCGGAATCGATGTATGACCATCCGTTCCAATGGGGCTCCAAACGCACCGGGCCCGATCTGGCGCGGGTCGGCGGGCGCTATTCGGATGCCTGGCACCTCGACCACCTGCGCGATCCGCAATCGGTGGTGCCGGAATCGATCATGCCCAGCTACGCCCATCTCGAACGCACGCTGATCGACGGTGAATATGTCGGCGAGCTGATGGCGACGCATCGTTTCGTCGGGGTGCCCTACACGCAGGAGATGATCGACGCCGCAGGCGCTGATTTTGCCGCTCAGGCGGACCCGGACGGCGATTGGGACGGGTTGATCGAACGCTACGGCGAGACGGCGAACGTGTCCAATTTCGACGGCGCGCCCGGTATCTCGGAGGCGGATGCGCTGATCGCCTATCTTCAAATGCTGGGCACGCTGGTCGATTTCTCGACCTTCACGCCCGACGCAAGCCGCTAAGGAGGGAACTGATATGGAAACCTATACCCTGCTGCGGCAATTTGCGGACAGCTGGATGCTGCTGGCGCTCTTTGCCTTTTTTATCGGGATCGTGATCTGGGCGTTTCGCCCCGGATCGTCGCGCACCTACAAAGACACCGCCAACATCCCCTTTCGCCACGAGGACGCGCCCGCCCCGGCGGCACAGCCTTCTGAAAACGAGGCAGAAAAATGAGCAAGAAACAAGACGACGACGACTACCCGACCACCGGCCATGAATGGGACGGGATTCGCGAATACGACAAGCCGATGCCGCGCTGGTGGCTGTGGACGTTCTACGCCACGATTGTCTGGGCTGTGGGCTATACCATCGCCTATCCGGCCTGGCCGATGATCAATGAGGCGACGCCGGGCCTGCTGGGCTATTCGACCCGAAACGAGGTGGTGCAGGAAATCGCGGTGGTCGAGCAGATGAACGCGGCGATCAATGTGCGGCTGGCGGAAACTCCGCTGACCGAAATCAGCGCCGATCCCGAATTGCTGGGCTATGCCACGTCGGCGGGCGCGGCGGTGTTCCGCAGCTGGTGTTCGCAATGCCACGGTTCGGGTGCGGCAGGCGTGCAGGCGGCGGGCTATCCCAACCTGCTGGACGATGCCTGGCTGTGGGGCGGCGATATCGAGGCGATCTATCTGACGATCGCCCACGGTATCCGCAACGAAAACGACCCCGACGCGCGCTGGTCGCAGATGCCGGCTTTTGGCGACATCTTCGAAGAGACCGAGATCTCGGCGGCCGTGAATTATGTGATGTCGCTGTCGGGCACGCCCGCTGATGCGTCTCTGGTCGATCAGGGCTCGGTGTTGTTCGAGGAAAACTGCGCCGCCTGCCACGGCGAAAACGCTCTGGGCGACTCCGAACAGGGCGCGCCCAATCTGGCGGATGCGATCTGGCTTTACGGCGGCGATTACGACACGCTGATCGAGACGGTGACCTATAGCCGGTTCGGTGTGATGCCGTCCTGGAACAACCGGCTGTCCGAGGCCGAGGTGCGCGCGGTGACCGCCTATGTGCACGGTCTGGGCGGCGGCGAAGAGACGCCGAACTAGGGACATTTCCCATGGTTTCGAGGATAAGGGCGGGGGATGACCTCGCCCTGTCTGCCGTTGTAACGGGCGCCTGTGGTCGGGCCGGATTTGCGTATGAGAAGAACGATGGCGCCGTGGCCGCAGAGAATTTCGGTCGGGCACGGCAGGCGTGACCGTCTGCCCCTGCGCGCCTTTGTCCAATGGATATGGCGGGCGGGATAAATAACTGTCAGATACATCAATTGACCTGCATCAAGGCCACGATACCGCCAACAATGCCAAAAGGGCTGCAGGTCAATCCGTTAAACACAAGCGAGTCGGTTCAAGTGAGCACCAACACCCCCCCCGCCCCCAAGCTATTCACCGCGCGTGAACCGATCTTTCCGCGCCGTGTTTCCGGCCCGTTCCGGAACCTCAAATGGGGTATTCTGATCGTCACGCTGGGGATTTATTACGTCACTCCGTGGATCCGCTGGGACAGGGGGCCGAACCTGCCCGATCAGGCGGTGCTGATTGATCTGGCGGGGCGGCGCTTTTTCTTCTTCTGGATCGAGATCTGGCCGCATGAGTTCTACTTTGTGGCTGGTCTGCTGATCATGGCGGGTTTGGGGCTGTTCTTGTTCACTTCGGCGCTGGGCCGGGTCTGGTGCGGTTATGCCTGCCCGCACACCGTGTGGACGGATCTGTTCATTCTGGTCGAACGCTGGATCGAGGGCGACCGCAACGCGCGTCTGCGCCTTCACCGGCAGGAAAAGCTGGACGCGCGGAAAATACGCCTGCGGCTGACCAAATGGGTGATCTGGTTCGGGATCGGGCTGGCGACGGGGGGCGCGTGGGTGTTCTACTTTGCCGATGCGCCGACGCTCTTGCGCGATCTGGTGACGCTGAGCGCACATCCGGCGGCCTATACCACGATGCTGATCCTGACGCTGACGACGTTTTTCTTTGGTGGTTTCGCGCGCGAGCAGATCTGCAATTACGCCTGCCCGTGGCCGCGTATTCAAGCCGCCATGCTGGACGAGGATTCGCTGGTCGTGGGCTACCGCGAATGGCGCGGAGAGCCGCGCGGCAAGGGCAATGTGCGCCGCCGCAATGCCGAACAGGTGATGGCCGCCGAAGCCGCCGTGGCGGCTGCCGGTCCGGCTTCCGTGGCCTATGCGGGCACGCCTTATCCCAATGCGGAAAAGGCGCTGGGTGGCACGGTCAAGGCCACCGCACAGACCGAAGAATACGGCGATTGCATTGACTGCATGGCCTGCGTCAACGTCTGCCCCGCGGGCATCGACATCCGCGATGGTCAGCAGATGGAATGCATCACCTGCGCGTTGTGCATCGACGCCTGCGACGACGTGATGGACAAGATCGGCAAGCCGCGCGGGCTGATCGACTACATGGCGCTCAGCGACGAGGTGAACGAGCGCGCAGGCATGCCGCCCAAATCCATCTGGACGCATATCTTTCGCCCCCGCACGATGATGTATACCGGCCTTTGGGCGGCGGTCGGGCTGGGGCTGGTCTTTGCGTTGTTCATCCGGCCCCAGATCGAGATGTCCGTGGCCCCGGTGCGCAACCCGACCTTTGTGACCTTGTCGGATGGGTCGGTGCGCAACACCTATGATGTGCGTCTGCTGAACAAACATGGCGACGACCGCCCGTTCCGCATCACCGCGCAAGGCGATCCGGCGCTGCTCATCCAGCTCGAGGGATCGCCCTATGAAACCGTGATGATCCCGGCCAATTCCACGACCTTGCAACGGGTCTATCTGGTGGCACCTTCGGAGGCGGACCCGACGCTCGCGCATCGGACCGAGGTGCGGTTCTGGGTCGAGGACGTCTCGACCGGAGATCGCGCCTTTGAGGACAGTATTTTCAACGGAAGAGGCGATTGATGGCACAGACAGGTGAAAAGACGGGAAAAGACACAGGCAACGATACGGGCAACGATACGGGCAACGATACGGGTCGCAAGCTGACCGGCTGGCACGTGCTGGCGATCTTTTGCGGCGCGTTCGGGATCATCATTACGGTCAATCTGACGCTGGCCTATAATGCGGTGGCGACCTTTCCCGGGCTCGAGGTCAAGAATTCCTACGTCGCCAGTCAGCAATTCGACGACCGCCGCGCCGAGCAACAGGCGCTGGGCTGGAACGTGCGGGCCGATGCGCAGGACGGCATTGTGCGCCTGTCGATCACCGATGCCACAGGTGCGCCGGTGCAGGTCGGCCGCCTGGACGCGACGCTGGGCCGTGCGACCCATGTGAAGGACGACCGCAGCCCGGATTTCGTCTTTGACGGCACGGCTTATGTCGCGCGCGAAGTTCTGGGCGCGGGCAACTGGAACATCCGCATGTCGGCGAATGCGCTGGACGGCACGCTCTTTGAACAGCGTGTCATATTGCACAAGACGCGATGAGCCTGTCTGAAACCCCCTCTCTCGCGGCCTGTCCGGCCTGTGTGGCGGCCCCTGCGGCGGGCGCGCTGGCCGAAAACGCGATCCCAAAGGACGTGCACATCACCCTGTCGCTGCCTGCGATCCATTGTTCGGCCTGTATCGCGGGTGTCGAACGCGCGCTGATGGCCGATCCTGAAGTGGTAGCTGCACGGGTGAACCTGACGCTCAAACGCGCGCAGATCGAGGCCGCACCGGGGGTCGAAGCCAGTGACATGATCGACCTGCTGACCCGCTCAGGGTTCGAGGCGCATGAGATGGATGCAGGCGCGCTCAGCGCCACGCAGGCGGACCGCGCGGGGCGTGATCTGTTGATGCGCATGGCCGTTGCGGGCTTTGCGATGATGAACGTGATGCTCTTGTCGGTCGCCGTCTGGTCAGGGGCCGAAGGGGCTACGCGCGACATGTTCCACTGGATTTCCGCCGCGATCGCCTTGCCTGCGGTGGCCTTTTCGGCGCAGCCGTTCTTTCTGCACGCCTGGACGGCGCTGCGGGTGGGGCGGCTCAACATGGATGTGCCGATTTCACTGGCGATCGCCCTGGCCCTCGTCACATCCCTGTGGGAGACGTCACTGTCGGGCGAACACGCCTATTTCGACGCCGCCATCACGCTGACGTTCTTTCTTTTGGCCGGGCGCTATCTGGATCATCGCACGCGGGCTGTGGCGCGCTCTGCCGCGCAGGTTCTGAGCGCGCTCGAGGTGCCGCGCGCGTGGCGTGTGGTGGATGGCCAGGAGGCCAGGGTCGCCGTGGCAGTTCTGCGCGTGGGCGATCTGATCCGGGTGCGCCCCGGCGGGCGGATGCCTGTGGACGGCGAGATTTATGAGGGCACGTCAGAGCTGGACCGCTCCTTGCTCACGGGCGAAACGCTGCCTGTCTTTGCCGAACCGGGCCTTGCGGTCAGCGCGGGTGAGGTCAATCTGACCGGACCTTTGCTGGTGCGCGCCACCGCCGTGGGCCGCGACACATCCTTGCACCGTATGGCCGATCTGGTGGCGATCGCTGAATCGGGCCGGTCGCGCTATACTTCGCTCGCGGACCGCGCCGCGAAGCTTTACGCACCCGGCGTGCATATCCTGTCGGTGCTGGCGTTTCTGGGCTGGCTCGCGTGGTCGGGCGACCTGCGCGTGGCGCTCAACATCGCCGCCGCTGTGCTGATCATCACCTGCCCCTGCGCACTGGGTCTGGCCGTGCCCGCGGTGACGACGGCGGCCTCGGGGCGGCTGTTCCGACGGGGGCTGCTGATCAAGGAAGCCACCGCGCTGGAGCGTCTGGCCGAGGTGGACATGGTGGTCTTCGACAAGACCGGCACCTTGACCGCCGGTATGCCTTTGCCGGTCAATCTGGAAGCGTTCACGGCAGGCGAACTCAGCATCGCGCTGGCATTGGCGCAAGAATCGTCGCACCCGCTGTCGATGGCGATTGCGCAGGCCGCGCGGGCAGCGGATGTGGTGCCTGCGGAGGTCACGCAGATCACGGAAGCGCCGGGATACGGCACCGAAGGGCGCTGGCAGGATCAGGTCGTGCGGCTGGGCCGTGCAGGCTGGGCCGGATCGGGCGAGAGCGCGCAAACCGCCGCCTGGCTCTTGATCGGCGCTACGCCAGCGCGGGCCTTTGCCTTTGACGAGACGCTGCGCCCCGGTGCGGCTCAGGCCGTGGCAGCCTTGCAGGCGCGAGGTCTGAGGGTTGCGCTCTTGTCCGGCGACGGGGCAGGGGCGGTGTCTGCGATAGCCGCCCGTCTGGGCATCGACGATTGGCAGGCGGCTGCACTGCCGCAGGACAAGTCCGACCGGATCGCCGCATTGCGCGACGCAGGCCACAAGGTCTTGATGGTGGGCGACGGGTTGAACGACACGGCGGCATTGGCGGCAGCGCATGTGTCGATCTCGCCTGCCTCCGCGCTGGATGCGGCGCGGGTGGCGTCGGATATCGTGCTTTTGGGCCATGATCTGGAGCCATTGGCCGAAGCGGTCGGAACCGCTCAGCTTGCCACCAAGCGGATTCGGCAGAACTTTGGCATCGCGACGTGGTATAACGTGATTGCGGTGCCGTTGGCCGTGGCCGGATTCGCGACGCCGCTGATTGCGGCGCTGGCGATGTCGATCTCGTCGATCACGGTGTCATTGAATGCCTTGAGGGTGCGTGTGCGATGAATGTATTGGCCTATCTGATCCCGATATCGCTGATTCTGGGGGGGCTGGGGCTTGTTGGGTTCCTGTTCACGCTCAGGACCCGGCAATACGACGACCCCGAGGGCGATGCGCAGCGCATCCTGTCGGATGAATGGGACGATCACCCCAAGCCGTAAGCGCGCAAAAATTCTTGAGAAGAATTTTGCCAAAATCCTTTCCAAGGATTTTTTCCGTTCGGCGCTGTTGTCTCAGCTGGGCCCGATCATAAAGCAGGTCACGTTGCGCGCCTGAAGCCTGCGACACGCCAGATCCGCCTGTTCGCGCGTCAGCCCCATGAAATTCGCATCATGCCCGGCTGACCGCGACACGACCTTGCGCAGCGATCCGTCCAGCGTCGACATCTCTGCCAGCGCGGTTTTCAACAGCACGCGCTCGGCCTCGTAGCGGCTGCCGTAGCGGCCCACGTTGACTCCCCAGTGGCGTCCGCCGGACGTGGAGATGCGGGTGACGATCTCGGCCTGTTGCAGGGCCTCGGGTTTTGGAGCAGCCGCGGCCGAGGCGCTGGCCAGCACCAGACCTTCGGGGCGCGGTGCGGGCTTGGGCGATATTTTCGGGGCCTGCGTGGAGGCGCGCAATGGGGTTTGAATGGTGGACTGGGCAGGGGCGACCGGCGCGGGTGGCTCCAATGCGGCGACGACGACCGTCTCCGGTGCCTCGGGTGTTGCGGCATCCACCGCCTCTTTGACCTCGGCCAGCGTGGCATTGATGGTTTCCGACAGCGCCGCGATCACCGGCTGCGTCGCGGCTGTCGTGGCCGAGCCGGGACGCGCAGTCGGACGCAGGCTTTGGGTGACGGCGGCGGCGACCACGCGGATCGATTTGCCGCGGGTATTTGTGGGGCTCTGCGAGCCTGCGACGATCACTGGCTCCGGGGCGCGCTGCGGCTCGGACCCGCCATCCCGCCCGCCGCCCTGATACGCCGGACGGCCCGGGCGGCGCAGCTTTTTCTGGCTGGGTGCCCGATTGAACCCCATGTCCAGCAATTCGGCGACCCGTTCGTTGCGCGTTGCGGTCGAGCGTCCGCCGAAGACGGTGGCGATGACGCGTTCGTTGCCACGCTCGGCCGAGGCGACAAGGTTGAATCCCGCAGCCCGCGTATACCCGGTCTTGATCCCGTCCGCGCCACGGTAGCTGGCCAGCAGGCGGCGGTTCGTGTGCGACACTGTGGTCATGCCCGCATCGGCGGTGCGGCGCGAGAACAGGTTGTAGTATTGCGGATAATCATACAGCACGTGACGGCCCAGAATGGTCATGTCGCGGGCGGTCGACAGATGCCCTGCCTCGGTCAGACCGTGGGCGTTCTTGAACGTGGTGCGGGTCATGCCGATGGCGCGTGCGGTGCGGTTCATCCGGCGGGCAAAGGCCGCCTCGGAGCCGGACACGGCCTCTGCGATCGCGCTGGCGGCGTCGTTTGCAGATTTGACCGCCGCGGCGCGCACCAGATAGCGCAGCGCGATCTTCTGACCCGCGCGCAGGCCCAGTTTCGACGGCGGCTCCGAGGCGGCATGGCGCGAGATGGTGATCATGTCGTCCATCGACAACTCACCATGCTCGACCGCCTCGAAGACGATATAGAGCGTCATCATCTTGGTGAGCGAGGCCGGGTGCAGGCGTGTGTCGGCGTTGCGTGCATGCAGCACCTCGCCGTTGCGCGCATCCATCACCAAGGCCGCATAGGGGGCTGCCTGCGCGGGCGATTGAACCGCCACGAGTAACCCGAAAACTGCAAGAAAAAACAGGCCCAAAAGGCCCGGCTGCTTGTGCCGCTCCGTCACGATATCACTGCCTTCTGCCTCATGCCCCCGATTTTTCGGGTGACGTTTTTCTGCTGAATTTAATCTAACACATCACCAAAGCCGAATAAAGTATTCATTTTGATAGATATTATGCGAAATCACCGCGCGTGGATTGGCAGATGTTGGGTTTGCCGCGATGCCACCCCCAAGACCGGCCAATGTGTCAGGAATGTGGCGGCTGATGGTTAACGCAATTCGGTCACAAGCGGCCAGACATCGCTCAGTGAGTCGCTCTTGTGGAATCGCGGATGGCCCCGGTCAGCGCCCGTTTCGCATGCGAAAGCACAGCGGCGCACTGCCTGCATCTGTGCGAATCGTGCCTTAGTCTATGGGAATACTGCGCGTCGTGCCAAAGACTTTTGCCCGCATCACGGTCGATTATGGCCAGTTTTCTGGTCATCTGGGGGCTTGTGGGGCTACACCCTCTTTTCTCGCGGTTCGGACAGGTTATATAGTCATTTCTAACGACCACGTTGCGGAGATGACATGACGCAGACCACGTATCGCAGGCTTCAATCGACCGGACGCCTCGCGCCCGGCCCACTGGCTGTGCGCACGGGTGTCGAATATGCAGGGCCGCCCTGGACCGGGGCTCAGGGCCCTCAAGACGATGTCGATGTGGTGACCGAGCCGAAGGCCAAGACCAAACGCCCGCCGCTTTACAAGGTGCTGCTGCTCAATGATGATTACACGCCGATGGAATTCGTGGTCCATGTGCTCGAGCGGCTCTTCGGTCTCAACCACGCGCAGGCGTTCGAGATCATGCTGACGGTGCACAAAAAGGGTGTCGCGGTCGTGGGCGTGTTCAGTCACGAGATCGCCGAGACCAAGGTGGCACAGGTCATGGATTTTGCCCGTCGTCACCAGCATCCGCTGCAATGCACGATGGAAAAAGAAGAGTGACCCTGGCCGCATCGCGCCGGGGCAAGGCCTGACATGGCAACGTCGCGGCTAGAGTTCGCTTTGGACACAGGCGCCTTTGTGGTGCCCGAAGAGGGTCGGATCGCCGTCTTCGGCCCGCCGGGCGACATGGATCTGAGCGTCCTGCCCAGGGACCGCTGCCACATCATCCAGACATTCAAACCAGATCATGACCTCTGGGCGCTGCGCGGATATGACTGCGCCACGGCGGCCGAGGGCGATTACGCGCTGGCACTGGTCTGTCTGGCACGCGCGCGGGCCGAGACGGAGCACCGTATCGCACAGGCTTCGGACGCGGTGTCTTCTGACGCGCTGGCTTCGGATGCGGTGGCATCTGATGCAATGCCGGTGGGTCAGATCGTCATCGACGGGCAAAAGACCGACGGGATCGACACAGTTCTGCGCGCGCTGCGCCCCCGGACCGAAACCGGGGCACCGGTTTCAAAGGCACATGGCAAGCTCTTTGTGATCGCTCCGGGCGGGGTGTCAGACTGGCACGGGTCGGCGCGCGATATCGATGGGTTCACGACGTTTCCGGGGGTGTTCTCGGCGGATGGCATTGATCCGGGCTCGGCTGCGCTGGCCGCAGTTTTGCCGGCCAAGCTGGGCCGCAGGGTGGCGGATATGGGCGCGGGCTGGGGCTACCTGTCGGCGCAGGTTCTGCTGCGCGAGGGCGTCGAAGCGCTGCATCTGATCGAGGCCGACCACACAGCGCTCGCCTGCGCGCGCCGCAACATCATCGATCCGCGCGCGCAGTTTCACTGGGCCGATGCCACCGCACCGCTGCCCGATCTGCTGGTCGACACCGTGGTGATGAACCCGCCGTTCCATGTCGGGCGCAAGGCCGATCCGTCGCTGGGCCGGGCCTTTATCGTGGCCGCGGCACGGCTGCTGACCGGCTCTGGTCATTTGTGGATGGTCGCCAACCGGCATCTGCCCTACGAGACCACGCTGGCCGAATGTTTTACCACCGTGACCGAAGTGGCGGGAGACCCGAGGTTCAAACTGCTGCACGCCACGCGCCCCTTGCGCAAGGCGCGCGGTTCCGGTCAACGCTGAGCCGGACCAGTCAGGAGCATATCCGATGTCCTTTTCCATCGACGGAAAGACCGCCATCATTACGGGTGCGGCAAATGGTGTGGGGCTTGCCATCGGGCGGCATTTCGCCAGCAACGGCGCCAACGTCATGTTCGCCGACATGGACGAAGTGCGGCTTGCCGACGAGGTTGGACCGGTGAGCGACGACAGCACGGCGCGCTGGTTTTCAGGCGATCTGCGCGAACGACTGACCATCGCCAATCTGCTCTCTGCCACCATCGACGCGTTTGAGACGGTAGACATTCTGGTCAATGCCAGCCGCCAGATGCTGCCGTCCGACCCGCTGGATGTCGACGACACATCCGTCGAGACGCTGCTGGACCAGAACCTGATGACCAGCTTCCGGCTGACACAGCTTGTGGCCAAGCGGATGATCAAACAAGGCGAGGGCCGCGAAGAGGGGCAATTGGGCACGATCGTCAACCTCAGTTCGATCGCGGCGCGGCGCACGCATCCCGATTTGCTGGCCTATTCGGTGTCGACGGCGGCGCTGGACCAGCTGACGCGGTCGATGGCGGTGGCGCTGGCGCCTCACCGGATCCGGGTCAATGCGGTTGCGTTCGGGTCGGTGATGTCGGCGTCGCTCAAGGGGGCGCTGCGCGAAAACTCCGAATACCGCGAGGATATCGAGGTCCACACGCCGCTGGGGCGGATCGCCTCGCCTGCCGAACTGGCGGAGGCGGTGCAATTTCTGGCCTCCGAAGGGGCAGGATTTCTGACCGGGCAGATCATGACGGTGGATGGCGGGCGGACCTTGCTTGACCCCGTTGCCGCACCCGCGCATTGATGTTGCGTTCATTATTTTTGGAATGGGGGCGCTGCCCCCCAGGTCCCCGAGGTTTATCTGGCAAAATGAAGGGGGAAGAGGGAAAAGGAGGCCGGGTATGGTCGACGAGATGATTGACGAAAAGACGCTGGCGGCGGCATGGTTCCGCACGCTGCGCGATGAGATTGTTGCGGCGTTTGAGGGGTTGGAGGACACCCACGCAAACGGGCCAATGAACGATGCGGCACCGGGCCGGTTCGAGGTGTCCGAGACCAGGCGCGCCTCTGACGACGGATCGGACGCGGGCGGCGGGTTGATGAGCGTGATGCGCGGCGGGCGGGTGTTCGAAAAGGTCGGCGTGAACATCTCATCCGTGCACGGCACGCTGGGCGAGAGGGCGCAGATGGCGATGGCCGCGCGCAAGGGCATTCCCGGCATGGCGGACGATCCGCGCTTCTGGGCTTCGGGGATATCGCTGGTGGCGCATATGCAGAACCCGCATGCGCCGGCCGTTCATATGAACACCCGCATGTTCTGGACACCGCACGCCTGGTGGTTCGGCGGCGGGTCCGATCTGAACCCGTGCATCGAATATCCGCAGGACACCGTGCATTTCCATGCTCAGCAAAAAGCGCATCTCGACCCGCATGGTGCAGGGTATTACCCCAAGCTCAAGGCCTGGGCGGATGAGTATTTCTATATCCCGCACCGCAATCGCGCGCGCGGTGTGGGCGGCATTTTTATGGACGATCACAACACCGGCGACTGGGCGCAGGACTTTGCACTGACGCAGGACATTGGCCGCGCGTTTCTGCCGGCTTATGTGCCGTTGATCGAAAAGCGTCGCGTGCAGGATTGGTCGGATGCCGACAAGGATGCGCAGCTTGTGCACCGGGGACTTTATGCCGAATATAATCTGGTCTACGACCGGGGGACCAAGTTCGGGCTGGAGACGGGCCACGATGCCAACGCGGTTCTGATGAGTCTGCCGCCGTTCGCAAAGTGGGTCTGATCGGAATTCATCATCCCTCAAAGACGCGGATCTGGCACCATTGCCCTGGTGCCAGCCCCTCCAGTGACCATTCCCCCACCGACCAGCGCACCAGCCGCAGGCAAGGCAGACCGACATGCGCCGTCATGCGCCGCACCTGCCGGTTGCGCCCTTCGGTCAGGGTGAGGGTGATCCATGCATCGGGCACGCTTTTGCGGAACCTCACCGGCGGATCGCGGGGCCACAGATCGGGCGGTTCGATGCGGCTGGCCTTTGCCGGGGCGGTCGGTCCGTCGTTGAGCGTGACGCCGGATTGCAGCGCCGCCAGCTGCGCGTCTGACGGCATACCCTCGACCTGCACCAGATAGATTTTGGGTTTCCTGAATTTCGGCGACGCGATGCGCGCCTGCAGCTGGCCATCATCCGTCAGCACCATCAGCCCTTCGCTGTCGCGGTCCAGCCGCCCGGCGGGATAAACGCCTGGCATGTCGATGAAATCCGACAGGGTCGGGCGCGGCGTCTCGGTGCCAGTATCCGTGAATTGCGGCAGCACGCCGTGGGGTTTGTTGAACAGGATCACGCGGGAATTCATCCGCGCCGCCCTGCGAAGAACCCCCGCAACAATTCTTCGGCCTGCTCTGCCCCAATTCCATCATAGATTTCGGGCGCGTGATGGCATTGCGGATGCGAAAAGACTTTCGCGCCTTGGGCCACTCCGCCCGATTTGGGGTCTGCCGCGCCGTAATAAAGCCGCCGTATCCGCGCCGCAGAGATCGCGGCGGCGCACATCGCGCAGGGCTCCAGCGTGACGTAAAGATCGCAGCCCGTCAGACGCTCCGACCCCAATGCAGCGCAGGCCGCGCGGATCACCAATATCTCGGCATGGGCTGTGGGGTCGTGCAATTCGCGGGTCCGGTTGCCCGCCATGGCCAGCACGCGGTCGCCTGCCACGATGACCGCGCCCACCGGCACCTCATCCCGGGCGGCGGCTTGGCGCGCAGCATCCAGCGCGCTGCCCATATGGCTGGCAAAGACATCTGTCATCGTCCAGCACCTAGCCCAACAGCACCCCTTTCCCAAGTCCGCAATTTCGGCTAGCTGCACAGGCATGACACAACCACCCGCTAAATCACCCCCTGCCAAATCACCCCCCGGTGATCGTATCGCCAAGGTGCTGTCGCGCGCAGGGGTCGCCAGCCGCCGCGAGGCCGAGCGCCTGATCGAAGCAGGCCGCGTCGCCGTCAACGGCGAGGTGATTACCCGTGCCGCGCTGAACGTCACCGATGCCGACAGGATCACCGTCAACGGCAAACCGCTGGGCGCACCCGAGCCCGAACGTCTCTGGCTCTATCATAAACCCACCGGCCTCGTGACGACCGCGCGCGATGAACAGGGCCGGGCCACGATCTACGACGACCTGCCAGACGATTTGCCAAGGGTGATGCCCGTGGGCCGTCTCGATATCAATTCCGAAGGGTTGCTTTTGCTGACCAACGACGGCGGCATCAAGCGGCGGATGGAACTGCCAAGCACCGGCTGGCTGCGCAAATACCGCGTGCGTGTGAATGGCCGCCCGTCCGATGCCACGTTCGACCCGGTGCGCCGTGGCCTCGTGATCGAGGGCGAACGCTTTCAGCCCATGATCGTCTCGCTCGACCGCCAGCAGGGCGCCAACGCCTGGATTACCGTCGGCATCCGCGAGGGGCGCAACCGCGAACTGCGCCGCGCCATGCAAGACATCGGCCTGAACGTGAACCGCCTGATCCGGGTCAGCTACGGCCCGTTCCAGCTGGGTCAACTCAAACCCGGTGCCGTCGAAGAGGTCCGCCGCAAGATCCTTCGGGATCAATTGGGCCTTGACGGTCCAAAACCCGACAAGCCTAAACCCGTGAGACGCCGCCGCAATCAGGACTGACTTTCCCGTTTCATCTTGCCAAATAAACCTTTGGGGAAGCTTGAAGGGGTCCGAGGGCCCCTTCAACGGGGGTGCGGGGGCTGGCCCCCGCTTGCGTCGGACAGGCGAAAGCCGTTCGAACTCAAACCTATTCCGCCGGCAGCACCTTGCCCGGGTTCATGATCCCCTTTGGATCCAGCGCATCCTTGATCGCGCGCATCGCCGCCAGCGCCACGGGGTCCTTGCGCCGCGCCATCGATGGCAGCTTGCTGACGCCGATCCCGTGTTCGGCAGAGAACGAACCGCCAAGCGCCAGCACCTCGTCCTCGACCGCTTCCATCACCGCGCTTTTCAGCACTGCATCGTCGCGCGAGGGCCAGACCATGTAATGCACGTTGCCGTCGCCCAGATGCGCCACGACCATGGCCCGCCCCTCGGGGTCCAACGCGTGCAGCCGTGCGCCCGCACGGTCCAGAAACACCGACACCTTGTCCAATGGCAGCGCCACATCGTTGTTGATGATCACATCGTTGGCCAGCGTCACCTCGCCTGCGGCTTCGCGCCGGTCCCACATTTCGGTGCGTTGTGCATCCGATTGCGCAACTACCGCGTCCAGCACGCTGCCGTCCCGGAACATCACCGCCAGTGTTTGCTCCAGAAGTGCGGCCAGCGGCACGGTGCCGTCACCATCCGGGACCGCGTCGCGCGGCGCCACCGCGCCGAGCTCGACCATGATATTATGCGCATGGGATTGGTCGAACGCGGGGCGGGTTTCCGGGTTCTGACGCCTGAATTCATCGAGATAGATTTGCGGCATGTATTCAAAGGCATGGACCGCCCCGTCGCTGGCCTCCTGCAACCTGTTGAGCAGCACCAGCGCCTGATCCAGCCCCGCAACCGCCACCATCGCCGTGGCATGGGCGCGCGGCGCGGGCACCAGTTTGAGCACCGCGGCGGTGATCACGCCCAGCGTGCCTTCTGCCCCGATCAGCAGGTGTTTGAGGTTGTAGCCGGAATTGTCCTTGTGCAATTCGCTCATCAGATCCATCACCTCGCCCGAGGGCAGAACCACCTCGATTCCCAGCACCAGATCGCGGGTATTGCCATAGCGCAGCACGTTGGACCCACCCGCATTGGTGCCCAAAAGGCCGCCGATCATCGCGGTGCCGCGCGCGCCCAAAGTCACCGGAAAGTTCAGGCCGTGTTCTGCTGCCGCTGCATGCACATTCGACAGGATCGCGCCCGCGCCGACAACGGCGATACGCGCGTCGGGGCGAATGTCCGTGATCTGATTGAGCCGGTCCACCGACAGCAGCAACGCGCCCTGCGCCTGCGCCCCACCGCACAGCCCAGTGTTGCCCGACACCGGCACCACGGGTGTCGATGTCTCATTGGCCAGCCGCACCACGGCGGCGACCTCGGCGGTATTGGCCGGGCGCACCACGGCCAGCGATCTGTAGGGATAATGCCCGGTCCAGTCCTGCGCCCAATGGGTGCCTGCGGCGTCCTGCACATAGGCTTCGCCGACGATGGCGCGCAATCGGCTCAGCAGATCGTTCATTGCGGGACAGTGAATGTGAGCGACGCCCAGAGCGATTCCCAGACCGGATCCGTGTCTGCCGAAGGGTCCAGCGGACGCAGCACCACCGAATCGACCAGATAATCGCTGCCGGGTGCCACCGGCAACACGGCGCGCCCGTCGGCATCCGTCCTGTGCAATGTCACAGAGACCTCGCCATCCTTTTGGCGGGCAAAAAGCTCGATCTGCGCATCGGCGCGGAGGGCCCCCTGATAAAGCACCTGCACCGGCATGCCCGCGCTCAGATCGTCGGTATAGGGGTTGGCACCCGCGACGATCTCGATTTCGAGCCCGGTGTCGCGGTCAGCGCCCGCCCCGTCACCCACGGCGATCAGCGATTTGGCATAGCGCACATAGCGTTCGGCAAAGCCCGTGTCGGGCAGGCCGCGTTCCGCGTGGGCCTGCATCACCCAGTCTGCGTCCTTGTGGGCCACGAAAGAGGCGAATTTCTCAAGGCTGTCATAGGTCAGGCGGTAGGTGCGGGTGACATGCACCACGATGGCCAGACCTTTGCCGGGGGGTGCCATATTGAGCGCCGGGCTGTCGCCTGCGCGGCCTGTGACGGGGGTGACGATATCGCCCATGACAATCTCGAACCGCTGGAAATTCGGCTCCAGATAGGAATAGGCCCCACCTTTGAACATCTCACCCACCCGGATATCGGCGACCAGCGGCGTATCGGTGGCAATCTGCGGAGCGACGGGATCGATCCAGAATTCATGCGCCTGAACGGGCAGGGCAGGCAGTGCCAGCAAGGCGGCGCACAGGAGTGCGGAATGGGCGGCAGAATGGGCTGCGGACAGGCGTGACTGCATAAAAGGGAACATGGTGGACCTCCTTGGCCAAAAGCCGGTGGCTGCACCCTAAACCGACTGCGTGTAATGACAAGGGGCGTGCGAACCGGGCCCCGTCGCGCCCAACGTCAGGCGGTCCGCTTGTGACGGTCCTCCAGCTCTTTGGCCAGATCCGCCATCCACACCCGCAGGCGTTTGACGATGCTGCCGCGCGCCAGCCGCAGCGATTGCACCAGCAGGCGTCCCGACAGGCTCTTGGGTGTCATATGCGCGGTCAGCGTCATCCGGGTGCGGCTGCGCGACAGGGCCACCAGCTCGACGATGGCCTGCGTGTCCAGCCCGCCGGTATTGGTCTCGAAGACCATCCGTCCCGGGCGTTCGAATTCGGCCAATGTCGCCTCGGTGGTGCGGGTTTTGCCGCGAAAGTCATAATCCGTCACCCAGGACATGCCTACGCAGGGTCCGTCAAGGTTGTCGACACGGCGCAGTTGCGCACCGCGCCGCAGGATCGACCGTTCGACCCGGCTAAAATCGGTGATCATCTCGAACAGCTCCGCCTGCGGAACCTCGATATCTTCGCGGGTGGTTATGTCCATCTTGTTGTTCCTGACCTCGAACGTATCTTGTTTTTGGCCTCGAACCGGGCCTGATGACTGGCTTTGACCCAGCTTTCCCTTAATCCAGTGTATCCGCAAGCCAGTTCTGCAGGATGAAATGCGCGATGGCGCCGCGTCTTGCGGGCAGAATGGCGCTGTCCTCTCCGGCAAAGACCGACATCAACCGCTCGCGGCTGACCCACAGGGCGTCTTCGATCTCGACGGGATCCAGCGTGATGTCGCGGCTGGCGGCATCGCCCTGACAGCCGAACATCAACGACGACGGAAAGGCCCAGGGCTGGCTGGCCAGATAGCGCACGGGGCCGACGCGGATGCCGGCCTCTTCGAACGTCTCGCGGCGCACCGCGGCCTCGATCGTCTCACCCGGCTCCACGAAGCCTGCAAGCAGCGAATACATCCCCTGGGGCCAACCCGGCGAACGGCCCAGAAGCGCGTCGTTGCCATGGGTGATCAGCATGATGACCACAGGGTCGGTGCGGGGGAAATGATGGCCTTTGCAATCCGGGCAGATGCGCTGCCAGCCCGCCATGCCAATGTCGGATGCCGCGCCGCATTTCGCGCAGAACCCGTGCGTGGCGTGCCAGCCGATGATCGCCTTGGCGGTCGCGGCCAGTTCTGCATCGCGGGGGCTGAGCGCTGTCATGCAGGCGCGTAATTCGGCAAAGCCCATGTCGTCGGGCAGCGCCGGGTGGTGTTGCACGGATGGGTCGAGGAATGCGCCCAGCTCTGACGCATCCAGATCCGCAGGCGTCCAATGCGACAGATCGAATGCAAAGATGGCCTGTCCGTCCTCGCGCCCGAGCAGCACCCGCAAGGCCGCGCCGCCGAACACCGGATGCCCCAGCGGCAGGCGCACCAAAGTCGCCCCGCCCTGCAAAAGCGGCTTGCCCCGCCAGAGCGCCAGTGCGCGTGCGCCATGATCCGCCGCCGCGCGCGCCACTGCCTCTGGATCGCCACGCAGCTCGCCCGCACGGTCGAACCCTGACCCGCCGAAGGTCACCGTTTCTGCCAGTTTCATAACCCGCCCCGTCCCGCATCCCTCGTGTCAGGACATGCTTTGCCACGCGGGCGCGGCGCATGCAAATAGGTCACTTAGAGTCGATCTGCAAGCCATATCACAACCCTTGGTTGCATTTCGGTTCTGAGCCGTTAACCTGAACAACATAATCCGCCGAATCCCGATATAAGAACCCCGGAGCATTCAGGAGAGGGACAGGATGTTTCGGACCAAAGCGTCACCAGTTTTTCCCGCCGTCAGTTTCCGGCGAGCACAGCCGCAGGCAGCACCTTGATCGCATTGCATCCTTTCTCAGCCCATGCTGCCGCCGGTCAGGTGCATTTGCGGATCATGGAGACGACGGATCTGCACGTGCATGTGCATCCGTATGATTATTACTCGGACCGGCCCGTCGACACGGTGGGTCTTGCGCGCACTGCCAGCATCATCGGGGCGATCCGCGCCGAGGCCACGAATTCCATGCTGCTGGACAACGGCGATTTCCTGCAAGGCAATCCGATGGGCGATTACATCGCCTATGAGCGCGGGATGAAAGAGGGTGACATGCACCCGATCATCGCCGCGATGAACACGCTGGACTACGACGCCGCGACCCTTGGCAATCACGAATTCAACTACGGGCTCGATTTCGCGATGAAGTCGCTGGCGGGGGCCGGGTTTCCCGTGGTGCTGGCCAATGTGGCCAAACGGATCGGGGCAGGTCCGCGCGACGACGAGACGCTGTTGCCGCCTTATGTGATCTTGCGACGCGAGGTGACAGACGGCCACGGCGCGGCGCACAGCATCAAGATCGGCATCATCGGCTTTACCCCGCCGCAGATCATGACCTGGGATCGTCGCCATCTCGAAGGCAAGGTGCAGGCCCGCGACATCATCGAGACCGCGCGCGCCTATGTGCCCGAAATGAAGGAGGCGGGTGCCGATATCATCATCGCCCTGTCGCATTCCGGCATCGGATCGCCGAATGCCAGCGACGGGATGGAGAATGCGTCGGTCCCCGTGGCGGCGCTGAGCGGTGTCGACGCGATCATGACCGGTCACAGCCATCTGGTCTTTCCCTCGCCCGCCTTTGACGGCCGCGACGTGGTGGATGTGGCGGCCGGCACGGTGCACGGCAAACCGGCCGTCATGGGCGGGTTCTGGGGCAGTCATCTAGGTGTGATCGACCTGATGCTCGCGTGCGAGGCGGGCGAATGGCGCGTCGTCACCTCCGCGTCCGAAGCACGCCCAATCTCGATGCGGGGCACCGATTGCGAGCTGAGCGCCCTTGTCGAGGACAGCCAGCCGGTGCTGGATGCCACCGCGCAGGATCATGCGGAAACACTGGCCTATGTGCGCCGTGCGGTGGGCAAGACCAACGCGCCGATGCACAGCTATTTCGCGGTGGTGGCAGATGATCCGTCGGTGCAGATCGTGTCGATCGCGCAGAAATGGTATGTGGAGCAGATGCTGGCGGGCACGGAATACGCAAGCCTGCCGATCCTGTCGGCGGCAGCACCCTTCAAGGCCGGAGGGCGCGGCGGGCCGGAATATTACACCGACGTGTCGGTGGGCGATGTCGCGATCAAGAACGTGGCGGACCTTTATCTCTATCCCAACACGGTGCGCGCGGTGAAGGTCAGCGGAACGCAGCTCCGCGATTGGCTGGAGCGGTCAGCGGGCATATTCAATCAGGTCAGCGCGGGGGCGTTGGATGTGCCGTTGCTGAACCCCGATTTCCCGTCATATAATTTTGACGTGATCGACGGGGTCAGCTACCGGATCGACCTGAGCCAGCCTTCGAAATTCGACAGCGCGGGCAGGTTGATTAACGCAGGCGCCAATCGGATCATAGAGCTGGCTTTGGACGGCGTGCCGGTCACGCCGGACATGGCGTTCGTCATCGCCACAAACGATTACCGCGCGGGCGGCGGCGGCGACTTCCCCGGTGCCAGCCCCGAAACGGTGATCTTCGAGGCTCCGGATACCAACCGCGACGTGATCGTGCGCTATATCGTCGAGCAAGGCCCGATCGACCCCAAGGCCGACGCCAACTGGTCCTTCGCCCCCCTCGAAGGGGCCTCGGTGCTGTTCGAGACGGGCCCCAAGGCGCGCGATTACATTAACGATGTGCGCGGTGTGGTGATCGAGGATGCAGGCGACGGGCAGGACGGATTTGCCCGCTTCCGTATCCGGCTGTGAGCGCCAACAACTCAGGATTAATGGATCCTGACCCTACCGCCTGAACGCGCGCTGGCGGGGGCCGATGGGTTTGCGGCCCTGCTGACGCTCGCGCAGGAAGACCACCAGCCCTGCGCCCACGATCAGCACGCAGCCGATCCAGACCGCCAGATCGGGCCATTCGCCAAAGATCGCCCAGCCCCAGAAGATCGCCAGCGGCAGACCGATGTATTCGAACGGGGCGATGGTGGCGGCGCTGGCCAGCTTGTAGGCGGCGCTCAGGCAATAGCCGATGAAACCAGCGGTGATCCCCAGCCCGAAAAAGACGATCAGATCGCCGGTTTCGGGCACCATCCAGGCGCGCAGCAGGAACTGCGCGCTTGGGTTGTCGAAGCGGTCGGCAAAGCGCCCGTCGCCCGCCACCACGAAAAACACCAGCGACGTGAGCAGGAACGTCATCTGGATGTAAACCGCCATCGCCGAGGCGCTGCTGCTGACCCCCAGCTTGCGGGTGAGCACCTGCATCAGCGCATAAAGCAACGCGGCGGCGACGGGCAAGAGCAGCACAAGCCGCGAGACGTCCGCCGCGGATCCGGCCCAGGGCTGCTGCATGATGATAACGCCGCCGAAACCGACGATTACGGCGGCCAGCCGGAACGGCCCGACCTTTTCGCCCAAGAGCGGGATCGACAGCAGGGTGATGAAGAGCGGTGCGACAAAAAACAGCGCGGTGGCCTTGGCCAGCGGCAGCACCGCGACGGCGGCATAAAAGAGCATGTTGGCGAAGACCACCAGCAAGCCGCGCAGCAGATGCAGACCGGGGGTCGCGGTGCGCAGGATACGCAGGCCCCCCTCCATATAGACCAGCGTAAAGGAAAAGATCAGCCCGATCACGGACCGCGTGGCGACGATCTGGTGCAAAGGATAGCCGCCCGAAAGCTGTTTGATCAGCATGTCGTTGATCGAAATCGCGATCACACCGATGGTGATCAGCGCAATTCCCAAGGCGGGACGATCTGGTGTGGAGGTGATCATGCACCCGGGCTTAGCCTGTGTTGACGTCCTGCGCTACACTTGCTTCGTCATGATGGGTGAAACGACCCGTCCTGCTTTTTGTGCGCACAGACGCTCTGCTGAATTGCGCATTGCAACTCGACCGCATGGGTCTAGTTTTACTGGTTCAATCTTGAAAGGAACGCGGCATGTCTGCGATGGTCAGCATCTCGTCGGTCAAGAAAGTCTATGATGGCGGGTTCGAGGCGCTGCGCGGCGTTACGCTGGACATCATGGAGGGCGAGATCCTGGCTTTGCTGGGCCCCAACGGCGCGGGCAAGACGACGCTGATCTCGATCATCTGCGGGATCGCGCTGGCCACGTCGGGGCGGATCACGGTGGGCGGGCACGACACGCTGACGGATTACCGCGCGGCACGGGCGCTGATCGGCCTTGTCCCGCAGGAAATCAATCTCGAGCCGTTCGAGAAGGTCATCAACACGGTGCGCTTTTCACGCGGGTTGTTCGGCAAGAGGCGCGACGATGCCTACCTCGAAAAGGTGCTGCGGCAATTGTCGCTCTGGGACAAGCGTGACGCGCAGATCCGAGAGCTTTCGGGCGGGATGAAACGCCGGGTGCTGATCGCCAAGGCGCTGTCGCACGAGCCGCGCGTGCTGTTTCTGGACGAGCCGACGGCGGGCGTCGACGTAGAGCTGCGCCGCGACATGTGGGACATCGTGGCGGAACTGAAGGCGCAGGGCGTCACCATCATCCTGACCACGCATTACATCGAGGAGGCCGAGGCGATTGCCGACCGCATCGGTGTGATCGCCAAGGGGCAATTGCTGCTGGTCGAGGAAAAGACCGCCCTGATGACCCGCATGGGGCAAAAGGAACTGCGGATCGAGTTGACCCAACCGCTTGAAGCCGTGCCCGACGCGCTGGCGCATCACGCGCTGAAGCTGGACGCGGGCACGCTGGTCTACACCTACGACACGAGCGCCGAACGCACGGGAATTGCCCGGCTGATGGCCGATATGACCGCCGCAGGGCTGGTGCTGCGCGATTTGCAGACGCGGCAGAACAGCCTTGAGGATATATTCGTCGGTATGGTCCGGGAAGACGATGCAGAGGATGCGGCATGAACTGGCAGGCGGTCTGGTCGATCTATGCCTTCGAGATGGCGCGGTTCTTCCGCACCCTGATGCAGAGCTTCATCTCGCCGGTGATCTCGACGTCCTTGTATTTCGTGGTCTTCGGTGCCGCGATCGGTAGCCGGATAGATCAGGTCGACGGCGTCAGCTATGGCGCGTTCATCGTGCCGGGGCTGATCATGCTGGCGGTGATGACGCAGGCGATATCCAACGCGTCGTTCGGCATCTATTTCCCCAAATTCATCGGCACGATCTATGAACTGCTCTCCGCGCCGGTGAATTTCCTTGAGATCGTGCTGGGCTATGTCGGCGCTGCGGCGACCAAATCGCTCTTTATCGGTGTGGTGATCCTTGCCACCTCCGCGCTCTTCGTCGATCTGACGATCCGGCATCCGCTGGCGATGCTGGCGTTCATGGTGCTGACGTGTCTCTCGTTCTCGCTCTTTGGCTTCATCATCGGCATCTGGGCGGGCAATTTTGAGCAATTGCAGCTGATCCCGCTGCTGATCATCACGCCTTTGGTGTTCCTTGGCGGGTCGTTCTATTCGATCTCGATGTTGCCGCCGGTCTGGCAGACGATCACGCTGTTCAACCCTGTGGTCTATCTGATCTCGGGCTTTCGCTGGTCGTTCTTTGGCACGGCGGATGTGCCGGTGGGGCTGAGCCTGCTGGCGATCGCGGCGTTCACGCTGCTGTGTCTGGGGATCATCTGGTTGATTTTCCGCACCGGCTGGCGGATCCGAAGCTGATTCCGCGGCGGCGTCCGGTCTTTTCAAACCCGTGTCGCAGGCGTAAGGCAACGGCATGAAGCGCAAAATTCCCTTGCACGAGGCCCGGCATCTGCCGTTCTGGCGGCGGCCCGTGATGCTGCTGTTTCTGATGGCGATTGCCATGCCGCTCAGCTTTTCGACATGGTCGGCGCTGCTCAACAACTTTGTCATCGAAGTGGCGGATTTCGACGGGTCCGACATCGGCTGGCTGCATACGGTGCGCGAGATCCCCGGCTTTCTGGCCATCGGAGTCATCGCCATCCTCCTCTTCGTGCGTGAACAGGTGCTGGCATTGGTGGCGCTGACGCTGCTGGCCGTCGCAACGGCGATCACGGCGCAATTTCCGTCGATGGGCGGGATTCTGACGATCGCCATGCTCAGTTCCATCGGGTTTCACTATTTCGAGACAGTGAACCAGAGCCTGCAATTGCAATGGCTGCCCAAGGACCGCGCGCCGCAGATGCTGGGCTGGATCATGGCGGCGGCGTCGGGGGCCACCCTGGTCGCCTATGTGCTGATCGTGATGACCTGGGAGGCGCTGGAGCTCAGCTATCATTTCGTCTACATGGTCAGCGGCGCGCTGACGCTGATCATCGTGGCCTATTGCGCATTTGCCTTTCCGCAATTCGAGGCGCCCAATCCGCAGCTCAAGAAAATGGTCCTGCGCAAGCGCTATTGGCTTTATTATGCGCTGCAATTCATGTCGGGCGCGCGGCGGCAGATCTTCGTCGTCTTTGCGGGCTTCATGATGGTCGAGCGGTTCGGTTTTGCGGTGCATCAGGTCACCGCCCTTTTCCTGATCAATCTGGTGGCCAATATCGCCTTTGCGCCGATCATGGGCCGTGTCGTGCAGGTGTTCGGCGAGCGGCGCGCGCTGATGTTCGAATATGCCGGGCTGGTGATCGTGTTTCTGGCCTATGGCGGCATCTACTGGTTCGGCTGGGGCGTGATGCTGGCGATGGTTCTTTATGTGGTGGATCACATGTTCTTTGCGCTGGCACTGGCGCTCAAGACCTATTTCCAGAAGATCGCCGATCCGGGGGACATTGCGCCGACGGCCGCCGTGGCGTTCACCATCAACCATATCGCGGCGGTGTTTCTGCCGGCGGCCCTGGGATATCTGTGGCTGACATCGCCGGGGTCGGTGTTTTTGCTGGCAGCGGGCATGGCGGGCACGTCGCTGGCGCTGGCGATGCTGATCCCGCGCCACCCCGAGCCGGGATACGAGACAATCCTGGCGCACCCCCTGCCAACGCTTGCCGAATAGGAGACGCTGATGGCGACCTTTACGACATTTACCACACTTCCGGGCAAAGAGGCCGCCGAAAGTCTGGGAGCTGCGCTGGAACGGCTGGATCCCACCGGCGTCGGCGTCTTCGAGATGGAGGACGGATCGAGCCTGTGGGAGGTCGCGGGCTATTTCGAGGCCGCCCCTGATGAGATTGCGCTGGCGGTTCTGGCGGCGGCCTTTGGCGCAAAACCTTTCGTGGTGTCCGAAGTGCCGGACATCGACTGGGTCGCCAAGGTGCGGCGCGAACTGGTGCCCGTGGTGGCGGGCAAGTTCTTTGTCTACGGCAGCCACGACGCGGACCAGGTGCCCGATGACGCCTATCCGCTGCTGATCGAGGCGGCGATGGCGTTCGGCACAGGCCACCACGGAACCACACTGGGCTGTCTTCGGGCGCTGGACCGGCTTGCACAAGAGGGCCTCAAAGGTCGCAATGTTGCCGACATTGGCTGCGGCACTGCCGTATTGGCGATGGCTGCGGCGCGAATCTGGGGTCGAAACCTGTCTGCGCCGGTCATTGCAAGTGATGTCGACGCCGTCGCGGTCGAGGTGGCGCTGGCAAATGTGGCAGCAAATGGGTTGGAAAGCCACGTCACCTGTCTGGAAGCGACCGGGTTCGATCACGCCGATATCGCCGCCCGCGCGCCGTTCGATCTGGTCTTCGCCAACATTCTCAAGGCGCCCTTGGTGGCGCTGGCCCCTGATATGAATGCGAATCTGTTTGACGCAGGGTATGCCGTGCTTTCAGGAATTCTTAACGAACAGGCAGATGACGTGATTGCGGTTTATGCACAAAACGGCATCAATCTGCACCACAGGGAAGAGATTGGTGACTGGACGACACTGACGCTTCTAAAAAACCGCTAATTCGCGACTGAATTAAGATGCATTTTCGCGATTTGCCAGATTTTTGCCGCAATTGAGGAGCATACAGGGGCTTGAAATTCGGTGGGGGCCGGATGTGAACGAGGCTGCCATGACTTCGACGATGAAATCGTTCGACAAGCGCGTCAACCGTATTTCGCGCCGCCACCGCAAGATGGCCAAAGGCTACGTCACGCGGATCCAGCGCAACGGCCTTGTGTCGAACCGCCCGCGGCGCAGCACCGGATTGCGCGTGTCGCCTGTGGGTGTACTGATGCTGATCGCGGGGTTCTTCGGCTTCAAGGGCGTGTTGCTGGCACATCTGGGCACCACCACCTACAACGAGCGCATCGCCACGCTGGCCGAGGGCACGGTGATCGAACAGGCGGGTGCCTGGATCATGCAGATCGACCCGCTGATGCTGTTCTTCGCGCGTGTCTTTTCACCGTTCATCGGCTGAACGACGCCATCATGTTCCGGGGGCCTGCGGTAGCGCAGGCGTCTGGGCAATAATGCGCTTGAACCGGGTCCGGGGTATGCCTCTGGCCCGGTTTTTCATTGGGGGCCGGTTTGCGGTCGTGCCTCTGGCGGGTAAAATCCCGGGTGCCGGGTCAAACCTCAAGTATCGGACCAAACCCCAGGTATCGGACAGCAAAAAGCCGCGCCCGTTTCCGGGTCGCGGCTTGTGTTCGTCCGGGTCTGGGCTGCGCTCAGCGCATGATGGCGACGCGGTCGATGTCGCTGCGTGTCAGGCCGATGTCGTCCAGCTCGCGGTTGGACAGTTTGGACAGGCTTTTGCGGGTCACGCGCGTATCGTTCCATGCGGAAATGGCACCAAGCGCCGAGACCAGCATATAGCTGATGCGACCTGCCGTTACGGAGACAGCGAAGGCGGAGCGGTTTGCGTCAAAAGCGGTCATTTGGATTGTCCTTGTCTGCGAGACCTGAGTCGGTGTGTGCGTTTTCGTATGATGCGCATCTAGTCGCCGCGCAGAGACCGCACAAGCAGCCGTTTTCGCATGTGTGCCATGCGTTTTCTGCATGGGTCTGGAGTGTGGCAAGGGTCTGAAAAAAAACAGCAAATCACCAGAAGTCCATGTCGCTTTCAGACCTTTGAAGGCCGGTTTCGGTCGCTGATGACATAGGGGCGACGCCCGTGTCGTTTTTGGAACAGGCAGGGGCTTGATTTGCTTTGGTCTTGGCGATTGTTCGCGTTTCGTGCTAATGCGTCGAAAAAGCAACAAAACATCTCTTATGACAGGCGGCGGCATGCGGATACTTGGGATCGACCCGGGGTTGCGAACCCTGGGCTGGGGCGTGATCGAGGCCGAGGGCAGCCGGTTGCGCCATATCGCCAACGGGTTGTGCAAATCTGACGCAGGTGAAGATCTGGCGCAACGGCTGTTGTCGCTGCATCGCCAGCTCAGCGACGTGTTTCGCGTTCATGCCCCTGAGACGGCGGCGATCGAGCAGACTTTCGTGAACAAGGACGGGGCGGGCACGCTCAAGCTGGGGCAGGCGCGGGGCGTGGCACTGCTGGTGCCGGCGCAATTCGGGCTGAAGATTGGCGAATACGCTCCAAATACCGTAAAAAAGACCGTGGTGGGCGTGGGTCATGCGGACAAGCGGCAGGTGGAGCATATGGTGCGGCTGCAACTGGGCGCGTGCGAGATTGCAGGCCCGGACGCGGCGGATGCGCTGGCGATTGCCATTTGTCATGCGCAGCATTGTCGCAGACCGGGTCTGACCGGCGAGGTGGCGGCATGATCGGGCGTATCGCGGGCCGGATCGAGATGCGCGGCCTGGACCACGTGCTGATCGACGTGCGCGGCGTGGGCTACGTGGTCTATTGCTCTGACCGGACGTTGCAGGCGCTGCCCGCTGTGGGTGAGGCCGCGGCGCTCTGGACCGAATTGGTGGTGCGAGAGGATCTGTTGCAGCTCTTTGGTTTCCTGACGCTGGTGGAGAAAGAATGGAATCGGCTTCTGACCTCGGTGCAGGGGGTCGGGGCCAAGGCGTCGCTGGCTATTCTGGGCAGTCTGGGGCCTGAGGGTGTCAGCCGCGCGATTGCGATGGGCGACTGGAATGCGGTCAAGGCCGCCCGTGGGATCGGCCCCAAGACGGCGCAGCGGATCGTGCTGGAACTCAAGGACAAGGCGCATGGGGTGATGGCGATGGCCGAGGCTGTGCCGTCGCCTGCCGGGGTTGTGGACGATGTCGTGATCCCGGTGACGCGCGCGGCCCCTGCGGTGCGGGACAATGCACAGGCGGATGCTTTGTCCGCGCTGGCCAATCTTGGATATGGACCGGGGGATGCGGCGGGGGCGGTGGCGCGTGCGGCGCAGGAGCAGCCGGATGCGGACACGCCGGCGTTGATCCGGGCGGCGCTGAAATTGCTGGCGCCGTCATGAGGCAGGCCGCTCGATCCGCCCTTGCGGGCGTCCTCGCAGGATTTCCGGCATGAGCGGTCCGGATCCGGTGGTGCGCGGCACGGCCCTGGCCGAGGATGCGGACCGGGCGCTGCGCCCGCAGATGCTGGTGGATTTCGTGGGTCAGGCCGAGGCGCGGTCGAACCTGTCGGTGTTCATCGCCTCGGCCCGGCAGCGCGCGGCGGCGATGGATCACACGCTGTTTCACGGCCCCCCCGGTCTGGGCAAGACGACGCTGGCGCAGATCATGGCGCGCGAATTGGGGGTTGGGTTTCGGATGACCTCGGGGCCGGTTCTGGCCAAGGCGGGCGATCTGGCGGCGATCCTGACCAATCTCGAGGCGCGCGACGTGTTGTTCATCGACGAGATCCACCGGCTTAACCCGGTGGTCGAAGAGGTGCTTTATCCCGCGCTCGAGGATTTCGAGCTGGATCTGGTGATCGGGGACGGGCCTGCGGCGCGCACGGTGCGGATCGAATTGCAGCCCTTTACGCTGGTGGGGGCGACGACGCGGATGGGGCTTTTGACGACGCCGCTGCGCGACCGGTTCGGTATCCCTGTGCGGTTGCAATTTTATTCCGAGGATGAGCTTTTCACGATCGTGAAGCGCAATGCCGACAAGCTGGGGGTGCCTGCGGATGAAGGTGGCGCGCGCGAGATTGCGCGGCGCGCGCGCGGCACGCCGCGGATCGCGGGACGGCTGTTGCGCCGGGTGGTGGATTTTGCGCTGGTCGAAGGCGACGGGCGGGTCAGTCAGGCGCTGGCGGATTCCGCGCTGACGCGGCTGGGGGTGGATCATCTGGGGCTTGATGGGGCTGACCGGGGGTACCTGCGGCTGATTGCCGAGAATTATCAGGGCGGGCCTGTGGGGGTCGAAACCCTTGCGGCTGCGTTGAGCGAGGCGCGCGACGCTGTGGAAGAGGTCATCGAGCCTTATTTGTTGCAGCAAGGCCTGATCCAGCGCACGCCGCGCGGCCGGATGCTGGCGCACAAGGCGTGGACGCATCTGGGGATGGCGCCGCCGCGTGGGGGCGGGGATTTGTTCGATTAGGATTGACGGGACCTGGCGGATCGGCCCTCCGGGGGAGGTTTATCCGGCAAGATGAAACGGGAACGTGGTGGCGGTAATGATGGACGGATCTGAGGTCGAGGCGATTTTTACCCGCAGCGACGGGACCTATGCCTTTGCGCGCTGGGGGCGGCCGATCGCGCCAGTGGTGTTCGGGGTGGACGATGCGACGCTGGCCGTGGTCAAGGGCGCGTTCGAGGCGGTGTGCGCTTTGGCAGGGCATCAGATGACCGAGATGGACCCGGAACTGGGCTGCAACACCATGGTGTTCTTCTTTAGCGAGTGGGGGGAATTGGCGGAGGTGCCTGATCTGGATCGACTGGTCCCGGATCTGGGGTCCCTGGTGGGGCGGTTGCAGGCGGTGGACGCCAATCAATACCGGATCTTTCGGTTCGACGCGGCGGGCGGCATCAAGGCGTGTTTCATATTTCTGCGCATGGACGTGCATCTGTCGGCAGTGCCGGCCGAGACATTGGCGTTGTCGCAGGTGGTGCAGTCGATGCTGCTGTGGTCGGATTTGGCGTTTCGGGAGCAGTCGCCTTTGGCGGTCTTGCCTGCAGGAGCGACGGTTCTGCGTCCGGAAATCGCCGGGTTGATCCGGGCGGCTTATGATCCGGTGATGCCTGTCGTCGCAGGCGATGCCAGCCATGCGCTGCGTCTGGCGGCGCGGGTGATGCGGGAGGTGCCGCAATGAGCCACCGGTTCGATCTGCGGGTTTATTATGAGGACACCGATCTGGCGGGCATCGTCTATTACGCCAATTATCTGCGGTTTATCGAGCGGGCGCGCAGCGAATGGGTGCGCGCACTGGGCGTCGATCAGAAGGCGATGAAGGCGCAGGGCGTGGTCTTTGCCGTGCGCAGGCTGGAGGCGGACTACCTGAGCCCTGCGCGTTTCGACGACGTTGTGACGGTTGAGACGGATGTGGTGCAGATCACCGGCGCGCGGATCGTGTTGCATCAGCGCGTCGTGCGGGATGCGACACCGCTTTTCGATGCGCAGGTCATGCTGGTGGCCCTGACCGATCAGGGCGCGGCTGCAAGGCTTCCGGCAAAGTTTCGCCAAGCATTGCAACAATCGGTGATTTGATGCGCTCCCCATAGCCTTCTCCCTGAATATCGGCTAATTGTAGTCCAAATCAGAGCCGCAAAGCGGCCGTTCGGGAAAGAGCAGGCAGATGGAAGTAGAGACTCTCGCGATAGCGCATGAGATTGATTTCTCTATGTGGGGGCTGTTCGCACGGGCGACGATCACGGTCAAACTGGTGATGGTCTTGTTGATCATTGCCTCGTTCTGGGCCTGGGCGATCATCGTGCAAAAGATGATTTCGTATCGTGCGGCGCGGCTTGAGGCGGCGGTGTTCGACCGGGCCTTCTGGTCGGGCGAGCCGCTGGACGAGCTTTATGAGCAGATCGGCGCGGAACCGGATGGGCGGGCGCAAAAGGTGTTCGCCGCCGGTATGAATGAATGGCGGCGCAGCCACCGCGAGGATGGCGGGCTGATCGCAGGTGCGCAGGCGCGGATTGACCGCAGCATGGATGTGGCCATTCAGAAAGAGGCCGAAGAGATGCAGCAGGGCTTGCAGGTGCTGGCCACCGTAGGCTCCACCGCGCCGTTCGTGGGGCTGTTCGGCACCGTCTGGGGCATCATGAACGCCTTTATCGAGATTGCGGAGCAGCAAAACACCTCGCTGGCTGTCGTGGCCCCCGGTATTGCCGAGGCGCTTCTGGCCACCGGTCTGGGGCTGCTTGCCGCGATTCCTGCGGTGATTTTCTACAACAAGCTCAGTTCGGACAGCGACCGGATCGTCGCGGGCTGGGAAAGTTTCGCCGACGAGTTTTCGACCATCCTCAGCCGCCAGTTGGACAGCTGACATGATGGCATCCCCGACAAATTCCGGCGGTGGCGGCGGAGGCGGGCGCAGGGGCAGGGGCCGCCGCCGCGCGCGTCCCATGGCCGAGATCAACGTGACGCCCTTTGTGGACGTCATGATGGTGCTGCTGATCATCTTCATGGTGGCGGCCCCCTTGCTGACCGTGGGCGTGCCGGTGGAATTGCCCAGGACCGCCGCAAGCGCCTTGCCCACGGACACCGAAGAGCCGCTGAGCGTGACCATCACCGCCGAGGGCATCGTGATGATCCAGACCACCGAAGTGCCGCGCGATCAGCTTGTCAGCCGTCTGCGTGCGATCGCCGCCGAGCGTTCCGACGACCGGGTCTATGTGCGCGCCGACGGGATCATTCCCTATGAGACGGTCATGCAGGTCATGGGGGCGTTGAACGCGGGCGGCTTTTCGTCGATCGGCCTGGTCACGGATATCGGCGGACCCGCGCTTGACGATACGGATGGGTAGGGGCCGGCGTGCACATCGGCTATTATATCTCTGGGGCGGGCCATGCCGGGCTCATCGGCTGGCTGCTCCTTGGTTCGGTTTTCATGTCCGAACCTGAGCCTTTTGAGGTTACCGAGGTGGCCGTGATCTCGAACGAGCAATTCGCGGCGCTCAGCGCGCCGCCTGCCGGGGCCGCGCCGGAAACCGCGCCGGATGTGATCGCGCCTGCCCCGCCTGTTGTTGCCGAGCCGGATTTATCCGTGCCCGCGCCCGAGGTGCCGCCCGAACTGGCGCCGACGCCGGTGCCCACGCCTGAAATAGCAGCCGATGCCGCCCCCGTCGTGACGCAGGTGGCCCCGCCGCCGCAGGCCGAAGTCACGGACACAGCGCCCGAAATCACGCCGCCCGCGCCGGATCAGGTCGTATTGCTGCCCGAGGTGTCGCCGCGTCCCACGCCGCGCCCTGCCCCCCGGGTCGCGCCCGAGGCCGTGGCCCCGCCGCCAGAGGATCTGCCCCTGGCCGAGCAGGATAGCCCGCCGGTCTCCGAGAGTGCCGAGGCCGAAACGCCCGCGCCAACAGAAGAAGCCGCAGCGCGCCCCGAGGCGGCGACGAACATCGTGTCGGAATCCGCCGATGTGCCGTCCGGTGCGCTCGACACCTCGCCCCGCCCCCGGTCGCGGCCTGCGCAACTGGCCGTGGCCCCCGCAGCCGTGGCCCCCGCACCCGAGAACCCCGCACCCGAGACGCCAGCAGCCGAAACTCCCGCGCCCGCAACACAGACCGCAGCACCCACACCCGACACCTCTGCCGCCGTCGACGCGGCCCTGGCCGAGGCGCTGGGCGGAGCGGCCAGCAACGCCCCTGTCGGCCCGCCGCTCAGCCAGGGCGAACGCGACGCTTTGCGTGTGGCGGTTCAGGATTGCTGGGTCGTGGACGTCGGATCGCAGGCGGCCAATGTGACCGTGACGCTGGCGATGTCGATGGCCCGCGATGGCACGGTGGAAACCAATTCCCTGCGGCTTTTGTCGGCGTCGGGCGGCGATGCGCAGGCGGCAGAGGTGGCGTTTCAGGCGGCTCGGCGCGCGATCCTGCGCTGCCAGAAAGACGGCTATGATCTGCCAGACGAGAAATATGCGCAATGGCGCGAGATCGAGATGACCTTCAACCCCGAGCAGATGCGTCTGCGATAAGCGGCGCGGCGGGCAGGATCCTGACCACAGGAAAAGGATGAGATTATGCGGTATCTGGCACTGTTCCTTGCAATCTTCATGCTGAGCGCGCCGGTGTTGCGCGCGCAGGACAGCGGGTCGACCGGTCCCTTGCGGATCGAGATCACAGAAGGCGTGATCGAACCCTTGCCCTTTGCGGTGCCGACATTCGTTGCCGAAAACGCGGCAGGCCAGCAATTTGCCGATCAGATCGCGCAATTGGTGGCGCAGGACCTGATCGGCACGGGTCTGTTCCGAGAGGTGCCGAAAGAGGCGTTCATCAGTCAGATCACCAGCTTTACCAGCCCCGTGCAATATGCCGACTGGAAGGCGATCAACGCGCAGGCGCTGGTCACCGGCGCGGTATCCGCCGATGCAGACGGCACGTTGACGGTGAAATTCCGTGTGCATGACGTGTTCGCAAGTGCCGAACTGGGCAAGGGCCAGCAACTGGCCGGCACGTCCGAGGGTTGGCGGCGCATGGCGCACAAGGTCGCTGATGCGGTCTATTCGCGGATCACGGGCGAAGGCGGCTATTTCGACAGTCGCGTGGCCTTCGTCGCCGAGGAAGGCCCCAAGGATCAGCGCCTCAAGCGCCTCGGCATCATGGATTTCGACGGGGCCAATGTGCAATATCTGACCGACAGCCGCTCTATCGTGCTGGCGCCGCGTTTTTCGCCCGACGGCGCGCGGGTGCTCTATACGTCTTACGAGACGGGTTTCCCGCGTATCCATGTGCTCAGCGTCGGCAATACCCAGGGCCGCGTGCTCGAAAGCCGCGAAGGCACGATGAGCTTTGCGCCGCGTTTCGCACCCAATGGCCAGACAGTGGTGTTTTCGCTGACGCAAGGCTCCAACACCGACATCTTCACGATGGATATCGCCAGCGGGCAGACGGCGCAGCTGACCTCCGCCCCGTCCATCGAGACCGCGCCCAGCTATTCGCCCGACGGCAGCCGGATCGTGTTCGAGAGCGACCGCAGCGGCACGCAGCAGCTTTATATCATGTCCGCGGGGGGCGGCGAAGCGCAGCGGATATCCTTTGGACAAGGGCGCTACGGCACGCCCGTCTGGTCGCCGCGCGGCGATCTGATCGCCTTCACCAAACAGAACGCGGGCCGGTTCCACATCGGCGTGATGCGCACGGACGGCTCCGAAGAGCGGCTCCTGACCGCATCCTTTCTCGACGAGGGTCCGACATGGGCCCCCAACGGACGTGTCCTGATGTTCACCCGCGAAACCCAGGGGGCCAGCGGGCAGGCGGCGCTTTATTCGGTGGACATCTCGGGGCGGAACCTCAAGCGCGTGCGCACCCCCGGTGGCGCGTCCGACCCAAGCTGGGGACCGTTGCAATGACCCATATCGGCGCGTATGCAATCGTCAAACATGGCCCCGTCGATCGACGCCTCTCTCGCCACGACATTTCCAACCTGCCGGACCTGTGTTAGGATAACGGCAAAGCAAAAAAGAGCAGGACAGGACACATGACACATCTTACACGCGCGGTTCTCTTGATGGCCGGTCTCGCCGTTTCGGCCTGCACCAACGCGGGGCGGTTCGGCGATGACGCGGCGCTCGGGGGCACCAACGGCTTTGACGCCAATGCGGGCATCAACAGCTCCGATCTGGGCGGCGCCAACGACCCCCGCTCGCCCGAGTTTTTCCAGCAGGCCGTGGGCGACCGCGTGCTCTTTGCCGTGGACCAGTCGACGCTCAACCCCGAGGCGCGGGCGACGCTGGACGGGCAGGCGGGCTGGCTGACAACCAATTCCGACTATGTTGCGGTGATCGAAGGCCACGCGGATGAGCAAGGCACCCGGGAATACAACCTCGCGCTGGGCGCACGCCGCGCCGATGCGGTCCGCGAATACCTGATTTCCCAGGGCATCGCAGGCAGCCGGTTGCGCAACATCAGCTATGGCAAGGAACGCCCCGTCGAAGTCTGCTCGACCGAGGCCTGTTATGCCAAGAACCGCCGCTCGGTCACCGTTCTGGCCGCCGGGCTGACCGGATAGGAACCGGAATATGCGTCTGATCTTTGCAGTGGCGTTGGTCATCGGGTCTTTGACGGGACCATTCCTTTTGGCGGGGCCGGTGCAGGCGCAGGACACATTGGCCGATATCCGCGCCGATCTGAGCGCGCTCAATGCCGAAGTGGCGGTCCTGCGCGCGGAACTCAGCGTCAGCGGCGGCAGCAATGTGAGCGTCAGCGGCGGCATTCTCGACCGCGTCGACGCCATCGAGGCCGAGTTGCAGCGCGTCACCGCCAAGGCCGAACAGCTTGAGTTTCGCATCAATCAGGTGGTCGAGGACGGCACCAACCGCATCGGCGATCTGGAGTTCCGCATCGTGGAGCTTGAAGGTGGCGATCTTGGCGCGCTGGGGCAGACGGCACCCCTGGGCGGCGGCGCGGCGCCGGCCGTGGCCGCGCCCGCGCCGACCCCCTTGCCCGCAGGCACCGGCGAATTGGCCGTCACAGAAGAACAAGACTTCCGGCGGGCGCAGGAGGCGCTCGCCAGCGGTGACTTTCGCGGCTCCGCTGACCTCTTTGCGGCCTTCCGCGAGGCCTATCCGGGATCTCCGCTAGAGGCGCAGGTCTTGCTGGGCCAGGGCCGCGCGCTGGAACAGGCGGGCGATTTGAAATCCGCCGCGCGCGCCTATCTCGATGCCTACAGTCGCTACAAGGATGCCGCCGCAGCACCCGAGGCGCTGTTTCGTCTGGGCGTGGCCCTTGGCGCGCTGGGCCAGACAGAGGCCGCCTGCCAGACGCTGGGCGAGGTGGCCAACGCCTATCCGTCCAGCCCGCAGGTCACTGACGCCGCGGCCGCCATGACCGATCTGGGCTGCACATGAGCAAAGCGCCGCCCGCGCTGGCGCAACGCTTTGCCGATACGATGGGGCAGATGCTGGGGCCGGATTTCCCGAGCAAGCTGGGCATCGCCGTATCTGGCGGCGGCGATTCCATGGCACTGCTTTATCTCACCCACAACTGGGCGCGTGTCATGGGCATCCCACTGCACGTGGCGACCATCGACCACGGGTTGCGCGCCGAAAGTGCATCCGAGGCGGCCTTTGTCGCCGAGGAATGTGGCGCGCTGGGGCATGGCCATGACGTGCTGCGCTGGGATGGCTGGGACGGCACCGGCAATCTTCAGGACGCAGCCCGGCGCGCGCGGCTCGATCTGATCGACGGCTGGCGCGGCGACGTGGCGCATGTGCTTTTTGGCCATACCGCCGACGATCAGGCGGAAACGCTCTTGATGCGGCTGCGGCGCGGATCGGGCGTGGACGGTCTGGCGGGGATTCCGCCGCGACGCACTTACGGCGAGCGGTCCCGCGGCTATACGATCCTGCGGCCGCTTCTGGCCGAACGGCGCGAGGCGCTGCGCCATTATCTGCGGGTGTTTCAGGGCACATGGGTCGAGGACCCGTCGAACCACGACCCGCTCTTTGACCGCGTGCGCATGCGCAAATTGCTGACCGAGCTTGAGCCGCAGGGCATGGGTGTGCCGCATCTGGCGGACACTGCGCGGCAAATGGCCCGTGCGCGGGCGGCGCTGATCGCGCGGGCCCGTTCGGTGCTGGACGATGTGGCGCAGACCACATCCACGGGTGACGTGCTGCTGCACCGCGATCCGTTGGCCGCTCTGGAAGAGGAAAGCCGCCTGCGCCTGATGGCCGCATCGCTGATCTGGGTGGCTTCGGCGGAATATCGCCCGCGACTGGCAGCCCTCGAGGCGCTGACCGAGACCGTGTTGTCGGGCGGTGCCGCCACGCTGCACGGCTGCGAGGTGCGGGCCGAAGGCGCGGTGCTGCGCATCACCCGCGAATTCAACGCGGTGTGCAATGTCGTGGTGCCGGTGGGCGCGCCCTGGGACACCCGCTGGCAGGCAGATGGCGACGCGATCGCCGGTCTGAGCCTGCGGGCCCTGGGCGAAGACGGCCTGAGCCAGATCGGCACCCGGCCCGCCGGTGCCCCGCCCTGGGCCGCGCTGCGCAGCGTGCCTGCGATCTTTGACGGCGACGTTCTGGTGGCCTGTGCGGCGCTGGGTCACGGGCCTGAATATAATACGCAGCTTTGCCCGCCGCATGGCACGCTCAGCGCCTCGCTGGACACGCATTAACCGGTCTTTAACCCTGTGCCGTCATCATTTGCGCAAAGGTTCGCATTGAAGATCACGAGGGGATGGCTATTTAGGTAGACAAGAACCCGTGCTACACCGCGCGGTATCCGCATATTGGGAGTGGTTTCTTGAACAACGCGCGCAACATCGCCTTCTGGGCTGTTCTTTTTGTGCTGATCCTTGCCCTGTTCAACCTGTTTTCGGGCGGCGGCAACACGATGCAAAGCCGTGAGGTCAGCTATACGGAATTCGTTCAATCGGTTCAGGACGACAACGTCAGCAACGTCACCATCGACGGCGAACAGATTCGCTACCGTGGCACCGACGGCAGCGACTACGTCGCCATCAAGCCCGACGACGTTAGTGTCACCGAATTTCTGCTGGCAGAAGGCGTGCCCGTGCGCGCCGAACAGCAGCAGCAATCGGGATTTCAGACGTTTATCCTGAGCCTTCTGCCCTTCCTTCTGCTGATCGGGGTCTGGATCTATTTCATGAACCGCATGCAGGGCGGCGGCAAAGGTGGCGCGATGGGCTTTGGCAAGTCCAAGGCCAAGATGCTGACCGAAAAGCATGGCCGCGTGACGTTCGACGACGTGGCGGGCATCGACGAGGCCAAGGAAGAGCTCGAGGAAATTGTGGAATTCCTGCGCAACCCGCAGAAATTCTCGCGGCTTGGCGGCAGAATTCCCAAAGGCGCGCTGCTGGTGGGCCCTCCGGGCACCGGCAAGACGCTGCTGGCCCGTGCGATCGCGGGTGAGGCGGGCGTGCCGTTCTTCACCATCTCGGGCTCTGATTTCGTCGAGATGTTCGTCGGTGTGGGCGCGTCCCGCGTCCGTGACATGTTCGAGCAGGCCAAGAAAAACGCGCCCTGCATCGTGTTTATCGACGAAATCGACGCGGTCGGACGGAACAGGGGTTCCGGATATGGCGGCGGCAACGACGAACGCGAACAGACGCTCAACCAGCTGCTGGTCGAAATGGACGGGTTTGAGGCCAACGAAGGCGTCATCATTCTTGCCGCGACCAACCGTCGCGACGTTCTGGACCCTGCATTGCTGCGCCCCGGCCGCTTTGACCGCCAGGTCACGGTGCCCAATCCCGACATCAAGGGCCGCGAGAAAATCCTCAATGTGCACGCGCGCAAGACGCCGCTGGGCCCCGATGCAGACATGCGCATCATTGCGCGCGGTACTCCGGGTTTCTCGGGCGCCGATCTGGCCAATCTCGTGAACGAGGCGGCGTTGACGGCTGCTCGCGTCGGACGTCGCTTCGTCACGATGATCGACTTCGAGAGTGCTAAGGACAAGGTCATGATGGGTGCGGAACGCCGTTCCATGGTGCTGACGCCTGAGCAAAAGGAAAAGACCGCCTATCACGAGGCAGGTCACGCCACCGTCGGCATGGCGCTGCCGCAATGTGATCCGGTCTACAAGGCGACGATCATCCCGCGTGGCGGTGCCTTGGGCATGGTCGTGAGCTTGCCCGAGATCGACCGGCTGAACTGGCACCGTTCGGAATGCGAGGAAAAGCTGGCGATGACCATGGCAGGCAAAGCTGCCGAGATCATCAAATACGGCGAAGACAACGTCTCGAACGGTCCTGCGGGCGATATTCAGCAGGCATCGGCGCTGGCGCGGGCTATGGTTCTGCAATGGGGCATGTCTGACAAGGTCGGCAATATCGACTATCGCGAGGCGGCAGAGGGCTACAGCGGCCAGACCGCTGGTCTGTCGGTGTCGGCCAACACCAAAGAGCTGATCGAGGGCGAGGTGAAACGCTTCATCTCCGAGGCCTATGACCGCGCGTTCCAGATTCTGACCGACAAACACGACGAATGGGAACGTCTGGCGCAGGGCCTTCTGGAATACGAGACTCTGACCGGTGAAGAGATCAAGCGTGTCGTACGCGGTGAGCCGCCCCATTCCGATGATCCCAACGGCGACGCTCCGGGCGATGGTGACAAGCCGAGCCTTCTGTCTATCCCCAAGACCAAAACGAACCGTCCTCCGAGTGATCTGGAGCCGGAACCGACAGCCTGATACCGGACATTGCTACAGATCGAACCCCGGAGGCCCAGACGGCTTTCCGGGGTTTTTTCATCAATAGCGCCCGGCAAAATTGACAAAGGCGACAATTTGAGACACCCGTGCACCACACGCCCTCAGACCGGAAATCCCTGCCCATGCCCGCGCTCGTCCCGACAGATCACCATGCCACGATCACATGGATGGGCTATGTTCCGCCCCGCGACGGGCCGGTCATCGTGACCCGTGCGCTGACCGATATGCCGCTGGATTTCGGCGGCTACGCGGGCGCGATGCACACCGGGGTCACGCGCGCCGCGTGCAGCCGGGTCAAGACGCAGCACCCACGCGGCACGCAGATCGCCAATGTCCGCCAATTGTCCATCGTCTCGGACGAGGAAATGGCGCAGATCGCCGAAAAGATCGGGCTGGATGCGCTGGATCCGCATTGGCTGGGCGCGTCGCTGGTGCTGCGCGGCCTGCCGGACCTGACGCATCTGCCACCGTCCAGCCGCCTGCAATCGGACGATGGCACGACGCTGGTCGTCGACATGGAAAACCAGCCCTGCACGCAGGTCTCACTGACCATGAAACCCGATGCGCCCGAGGCTGCTCCGGGGTTCAAATCAGCCGCCAAGGGCAAACGCGGCATCACGGCCTGGGTCGAACGCCCCGGCACGCTGCGCATCGGCGACAGGCTGCGGCTGCATGTGCCAGCGCAGCGCGCCTGGCAGGGTTGAAACCAAAGGCCACCGGACACGCCGAAACTTTCCGATCTGAAACGCGGCACACCCTGCGCGGCGATTCAGGCGCACGAAATGTCGCAATCCACGGCCTTAGCCGGCGACAGGACCGCTATAGCCGAGGGTATATTGCGTCCAAACGCGCGCCACCGCGCCTCACAAGGATCAACTGACATGGCATTCAAGACCGACATCGAAATCGCCCGCGAAGCGAACAAGCGCCCCATCCAAGAGATCGGGGCCAAGCTGGGGATCGGGTCGGATCACCTGCTGCCCTACGGGCACGACAAGGCCAAGGTCAGCCAGGATTTCATCAATTCGGTGCAGGACAATCCCAACGGCAAGCTGATCCTCGTGACTGCGATCAACCCGACCCCGGCGGGCGAGGGAAAGACGACGACCACCGTGGGCCTTGGCGACGGGCTGAACGCCATCGGCAAGAACGCCGCGATCTGCATCCGCGAGGCGTCGCTCGGTCCGAACTTCGGGATGAAGGGCGGGGCCGCGGGCGGCGGCTATGCGCAGGTCGTCCCGATGGAGGACATGAACCTGCATTTCACCGGTGATTTTCATGCGATCACCTCTGCGCATAACTTGCTCAGCGCAATGATCGACAATTCGATCTACTGGGGCAACCCGCTGGAGATCGACGTGCGCCGCGTCGTCTGGCGCCGCGTTCTCGACATGAACGACCGTGCTTTGCGCCAGATCACGGCGTCTTTGGGCGGTGTTGCCAACGGTTTCCCGCGCGAGGCTGGCTTCGACATCACCGTGGCTTCCGAAGTCATGGCGATCCTGTGTCTGGCGCGCGATCTCAAGGATCTGGAAAAGCGGCTGGGCGATATGATCGTCGCCTATACCCGCGAGAAAAAGCCGATCTACGCCCGCGATATCAAGGCTGACGGCGCGATGACCGTGCTGCTCAAGGATGCGATGCAGCCCAATCTGGTGCAGACGCTCGAGAACAATCCGGCCTTTGTGCACGGCGGCCCCTTTGCCAATATCGCGCATGGCTGCAATTCGGTGATCGCGACGACCACAGCGCTGAAACTGGCAGATTACGTGGTGACCGAGGCCGGGTTCGGAGCAGACCTTGGCGCCGAGAAATTCATGAACATCAAGTGCCGCAAGGCCGGTCTCGCGCCCGATTGCGTCGTGCTCGTCGCCACCGTGCGCGCAATGAAGATGAACGGCGGCGTGGCCAAGGATGCGCTGGCGGCGGAAAACGTCGACGCCGTGAACGCGGGCTGCGCCAATCTGGGTCGGCATATCGAAAACCTCAAGGGGTTCGGCGTGCCGGTGGTCGTCGGCATCAACCATTTCGCAGGTGACACCGATGCCGAAATCGCCGCCGTCAAAGCCTATGTCGCCGGGCAGGGGGCCGAGGCGATCCTGTGCAAACATTGGGCGCATGGCTCCGAAGGCATGAAGGAAATGGCGACCCGCGTGGCGGAAATCGCCGATTCTGGCATATCGCAATTCAAGGTGCTCTATCCTGACGACATGCCGCTTGCCGACAAGATCGAGGCGGTGGCGACAGGCATCTACCGTGCCGACGGTGTGGTCATCGACCCCAAGATCCGCGCGCAGCTCAGGGAATGGGAGGATCAGGGCTACGGCAATTTGCCGGTCTGCATGGCGAAAACCCAATATTCGTTTTCCACCGATCCCGGCCAGCGCGGCGCGCCGACAGGCTTCGACATCCCCGTGCGCGAAGTGCGCCTGTCCGCCGGTGCCGGTTTCGTGGTCGCCATCTGCGGTGAGATCATGACGATGCCTGGCCTGCCCCGCGTGCCGTCTGCGGAAACCATCATGCTCAACGACGCAGGCCAGATCGAGGGGCTGTTTTAGGCCCGGGCATCGTCGACGGCGATGTCCCGATTGGCGTGTAGCGGTTTGCGAACGCAAACCCGCGGGCCCCACACCTCTCAATTTCCTCCAGACAGGATCCCCCAAATGACCGCCCAGATCATTGACGGCAAAGCCTTCGCCGCAGACGTCCGCGCCCGCGTCGCCACCCATGTCACCCACCTCGAGGCAAAGGGCATCACCCCCGGCCTCGCCGTCGTTCTGGTCGGGAGCGACCCCGCGAGCCAGGTCTACGTCCGCTCCAAAGGCAAGATGACCACCGAGGTCGGCATGAAATCCGTCGAACACCGCCTCGACGCGGACACTACTCAAACCGCGCTGCTCACCCTCATCGACCATCTCAACAAAGACGCCAGCATCCACGGCATCCTTGTCCAGCTCCCCCTGCCGGACCACCTCGATTCCGAACTGGTGATCAATTCCATCGACCCCGCCAAGGACGTCGACGGCTTCCACATCTCCAACGTGGGTCTATTGGGCACCGGTCAAAAATCAATGGTCCCCTGCACGCCACTGGGCTGCCTGATGATGCTGCGCGCCCATCACGGATCGCTCGACGGGCTCGACGCGGTCATCATCGGACGCTCCAACATCGTCGGCAAACCCATGGCGCAACTGCTGCTGGGCGACAGCTGCACCGTCACCATCGCTCACAGCCGCACGAAAAACCTCCCCGACGTGACCCGGCGCGCCGACATCGTCGTGGCCGCCGTGGGTCGTGCGCAAATGGTGCCCGGCGACTGGATCAAACCCGGCGCCACGGTGATCGATGTCGGCATCAACCGCATCCCGAACGGCGAAAAAACCCGCCTTGTTGGCGATGTCGATTTCGACAGCTGCGCCGCCGTCGCAGGTGCCATCACTCCGGTGCCCGGCGGCGTCGGCCCGATGACCATCGCCTGCCTGCTGGCCAACACCGTCACTGCCTGCTGCCGCGCCAACGGCTTGCCGGAACCCGAGGGGCTGACGGCCTGAGACCCGCAGACAAGTCCGGCCCACAAGCCTCGCGTCGCTCTTCATCTTGCTAAATAAACCTCGGGAGGTCTGGAGGGCTGGCCCTCCGGTCCCGCACCCACAACCCGACCGTCACGCTGATCCCGACAGCCTCGTGCGCTGCATCCAATCAACCGTCCCTTTATGCCAGGGCTCGCCGCGGCATCGGCACCCGTGCCAGCCTTGGCCCCGTCACGATGGCTTGCGCACCGGGTGCCATGAGCCTGCTCAACACGGCGGATTCGCAGCGCAGACCGCCGGTATAGACCCCGTAAGCGGGCAGGATCAGCCGTCGGTCATCCAGCAGAAAACACGCCCGCCCGCGCCGCCCCAACTGGATTTTCGGATGATAATGCCCGGATACCTCACCTGTTCCCGCCACCGTCGCGATATGCCGAAACACCAGACCGTCCCGGGACACGGACGCCTGATGCACACCGCCCAGCGATACCGGCCCCGGATCGTGATTGCCCTCGATCCAGGTCCAGTTCCGCCCCGCCATCAGACCCAGCAAGCAAAGCAGATCGGCCTCGGGCAAGGCCGCCTCGACCGCGCCATCGTCGAAACTGTCGCCAAGGCAGATCACGCAGCGGGCCTGCGTCCGCTCCAGATCACCCTGCAACCTTTGCAAGGTCTCGCGCGTCTCGTAGGGGGGCAATTGCGCGCCGCCGACCTGTGCCAGACGCGCCGATTTCCCGAAATGCAGATCCGACACGACCAACAGATCCTGCGCCGCCCAATAAAGCGCGCCCGACCCCAACGCCGTCAACGCGGCCCCCGCAAATTCGAAATTCAACGTGTTCATGGGTTGTTCTAGGCCGCAAGCGCGTCGGGACGCAAGCCTTCCATCGGCGGGCAATCGCACATTCATTGGGGCAAGCGCCATGCGGGCTTCGCATCCACCTCCGCCAGCCCTGAAATCTGCATCAGCTTCTCCATCTCCGCCTCCATCAGCCGTTCGTCGGCCAACCCGCGCACTGGCACGCGGCCCGACTCCAGAAGCAGCGGTGCGGCCAGCGGTGACACGCGATTCAGGCGCACCAGGTCGACGCGCCCTGCCACCCGCTCGGCCATCTCGCGAATACGCGAAAAATCCACCAGCCCGCGCATCGCCTCTTCTTGCGTGACCCGCATCAGCAGATGATCGGGATCGTATTTCAGCAGCGTGTCATACAGGATATCCGACGACATCGTCGCCTGCCGCCCGGTCTTGCGCGCGCTGGGTGAGTTGCGCTCAATCAGCATGGCGATGGTGGCGGATGCGCGAAACGTCTTCTTCATCACCGCATTGCCCGCGAGCCACGTGTCCAGTCCCTTTTCCAAGGCGGCTATATCGAACAAAGGCGCGGGGTCGATCACCGCGTCCAGCCCCCAGATCAGCACCGCGTAATCGGTCGCGACAAAGCCCATGGGCGCCAACCCCTCCTCCTCCATCCGTTTGGTCAGGAGCAGCCCCAGTGTCTGCATCGCGTTGCGCCCGGCAAAGCCGTAGGCGACCAGCTGTTCGCGCCCGTCATGCGGAAAGCTTTCGATCAGCAGCCGACCCGGTTCGGGCAACCGGCTGACGCGGCGCTGAAGCGCCAGCCATTCGGCGGTGTGCGGCGGCAGGTCGGGCCAGTCTTTTTGCTGGAACTTTTTGATGATGCGCGCCGACAGCTGGGTGGAGGTGGCAAACTTCGTCCCCATGAAGGTCGCGATTTTCGGTTTCTTGTCGGCGCGCCGTGTCACCTCGACCGTCATCTCGCGCAGGCCTTCATAGCGCACGATCTGGCCGCCGATCAGGAACGTGTCGCCGGGGGTGAGCGAGGCGGCAAAGCCTTCCTCGATCTCGCCCAGAGGCTTGCCGCCACGGCCGCGCCAACGCACCTTGAGCGTATCCGTGTCCTGGATCGTGCCGATGTTCATTCGGATCCGCTGGGTCGAGCGGGGGTCGCGCAGCTGCCAGCGTCCGTCGGGTAGCTGCATCAGACGCTGCCATTGGTCGTAGGCGCGCAGGGCGTAGCCTCCGGTGGCGCAAAACGTCAGGCAATCGTCGAAATCGGGGCGGCTGAGGTCGCAATAGGCACCGGCCTGAATCATCTCGGCATAAAGCGCATCGGCCTCGAACGGGCCTGCACATGCAGCGATCAGGATGTGCTGGCAGAGCACGTCGCGGGGGCCGGGGCCGCGCGGCTCTCCGTCCAGATCATGGGCGCGGACGGCCTCCAGCGCCGCCACGCATTCCACCACTTCGAACCGGTTGGCTGGCACCAAAAGGGCCTTGGACGGCGCGTTGTAGCGGTGATTGGCGCGGCCGATGCGCTGGACGAGGCGTTTGACGTTCTTGGGCGCACCGATCTGGATCACCAGATCCACGTCGCCCCAGTCGATGCCCAGATCGAGCGACCCTGTGCAGACGATGGCGCGCAGCTGGCCTGCGACCATGGCGGCCTCGACCCGCGCGCGCTGGGTCTTGTCGAGCGACCCGTGGTGGATACCGATGGGCAGGTCGTCTTCGTTGGCAAGCCACAGTTTGTGGAAAAAGATCTCGGCCTGCGCGCGGGTGTTATGAAAGATCAGCGTGGTGTTGTGCCGCTTGACCTGCTCCAGCACGGCAGGGATGGCGTAAGCCGCGCCGCCGCCCGACCAGGGCGGAGAAGCTGCCGTTTGCAACATGGTGATGTCCGGATCCGGGCCGGGGTCGGCTTGCAATATCGGGCAGGGATCAGGATGGCGGGCCAGCAGATGCGCGATGGCGTCGGGGTCGTCGACGGTCGCTGACAGACCGACACGACGCAGGTTCGGCGCCAGAGTGTTCAACCGCGCCAGCGCCAGCATCAATTGATCGCCGCGTTTGGAATCTGCCAAAGCGTGGATTTCATCGACGATCACCCGTTTCAAACCCGCGAACATGCGCGGCGCGTCCTCATAAGAGGTCAACAGCGCCAGCGATTCAGGTGTGGTCAGCAAGATATGCGGCGGGTCGGCGCGCTGGCGCTTTTTGCGGGTGGCAGGCGTATCGCCGGTCCGGTCCTCGATGCGGATATTGAGCCCGGCCTCGGTCACGGGCGTCGTCAGGTTGCGTTTGATATCCGCGGCGAGGGCTTTCAAAGGGCTGACGTAAAGCGTGTGCAGACCCGGGCCGGGATTCGCGCCCAGTTCGGTCAGCGTGGGCAGGAAGCCCGCCAGCGTCTTGCCGCCCCCCGTGGGCGCGATCAGCAGCAGCGCAGGCGCGTCCTTGCGCGCCAGCATGTCACGCTGATGCGGATGCAATTTCCAGCCACGGGTGTCGAAGAAGGTTTGCAGCGTGTCGGGGATCATCGGCCAAAGCTAGCGCGTTTGCCGGATCCGGAAATGACACACGCGCCATTCACCTCAGGTTTCGTCCGGGTCCGGCACGATCTGATGCGCGCCAGCACCCCGGTCAGGCCCCCAGAACCGGTAGCCCTGGAACTGGCGGAACAGCTGCGGCGGCAGGATGGTGCGACGGGGGCTATGCGTGACCTTGCTGCGCACCGAATGCAGCCCTTTGGCCATCAAGCGGGCGTCGAATTCCTCGGCCTCGTAGGCGACATCGTCGAAATCATGCTTGAACGGGTCTTCGCCCAGAAAGCCGTAGATCAGGCCCAGCGTCTCTGCGGGCCGGGCCGATAGCAGATCGTAATCCACCAGCAGCAGCCGCTTTGCGTGTTCGCCGTAATACGCCTCTTGCAGCGCCGAAAGCGCGTAGCCGATCATGCGCTGGCGGTGACCCAAAGCCTCGGCGCGCGAAAACACCGTGGCCCGCTCGGAAGCGTTGTTGAAGATGCGACTGACGTCGAGCGCATTGCGCCGCACCAGCCGCTCTACGCTGTCGAGCACCCAGGCCGGATCGCGCACGCAGCAGATCACGCGTGCCTGCGGGAACAATTCCACCAGCGCAGGCAGGCGCGAGGTCCACATGCGGTTGGTGTCGAAGATCACCTGATCGGGGCTGCGGTCGCGGTAATAGCCGTCGAATATCCCCATGAGGATGTCGCGCTTTTGCTGCTGATCCAGAAACACGGCGAATTCGTTTTCCGCGCCCATCGCGGCCAGGGTGGCGTTGAAGATCGGGCCGACGGGGCTGGACATGGCGGCGCGAAATCGGGGGTTCTGGCGCAGGATGGCCGACAGCAGGGTGGAGCCCGATCGGGGCAGGCCGGATATGAAGTGGATCGTGTTCTGCATGCGGCCTCCCGAAGGGCTTATGTCACCGGGTCTGCGCGGCAGGTCAAGAGATCTGCGCAATCGGGCCGCAACACTGCCACAAATATGACCGATATCTGCTGCTCTGCGTTGCGCCTTTGGTGCTAACATGCTGCCAACGTGTCGCATCAGGAAAAAGCCATGGCCCTTATCATGGTCACCACCGCGTTCGATACCACCAACGCAACCGATGGCGTGACGTCGCTGCGCGAGGCTTTGGCCGAGGCCGCAGGCACCGCAGGAGCGGACCGGATCACTTTCGATGCAGGCACGTTTGTGGCTACGGGCATTGTGACGATCGGCTCTGCGCTTGTGATCGCGGGCGGCCAGGATCTGGAGATCGACGGAGATTTCGATGATGACGGGCTGGCGGGTATCATCATCGACAGCGGCAACGGCACACGTCATCTGACGGTAGAGGCCGGCGCGGATGTGGCGTTGAACGGCTTGCGGCTGACCGGTGGCTATGACGTGGGATCGTCGGGGGCTCTGGGGCAGGACGGTGACAACGGCGGATTTGGATCGGCGGGGACCAATTTCTATTCCGGCGGCATCAACGGCGGCACCAACGGCGGCAATGGCGCGGATGGTCCGGATGGCACGGCCGGCAGCAACGGCAGCGATGGCGGCATCGCGGCGGGGTCCATCCTGAACGCGGGCAATCTGACGCTGACGTCCACGACCATCGAACAAGGCACGGCGAACGGCGGATACGGGGCGTATGGCGGCGACGGTGGCAACGGCGGTCTGGGCGGAAGTGGCGGCACCGGTGGCGAGGGCGGCTCGACCCTGGGCACAGTCGTCGGAGGATCGGGCGGTCAGGGCGGTGACGGCGGCGCGGGCGCGGAAGGCGGTGACGGCGGCGAAGGCGGCGGTGCGACGATGATCGTCAATCTGGCGGGGGGCACGCTCGGGCTGGCGCAGTCGGGCTTTTTCGACAATTCGGCGCTGGGCGGTTCGGGCGGTCAGGGCGGCGAGGCCGGATACGGCGGCAATGGCGGCAATGGCGGCCCGGGTGGCGATTCCGGGTTCTATTTCAGCGGCGCCGCGTATTACTCCGGCGGCAAGGGCGGTGACGCAGGTCAGGGCGGTGACGGCGGCGTCTCGGGCAATGGCGGCACCGGCGGCGATGCGGCCCTGATCCTGAATCACGGCACGCTGACGGCCACGGGGGCGGCGCTGTCCTCGGGCAATGCGCTGACCGGCGGATTCGACGACGTCGCAGGCGACGTGCCCGGCGACATCGGATCGGGCGGCACGGGCGGGCTTGGTGGCCTTGGTCAGGTCGCGGGCTATGAGGGCGCTCCGGGGGCGGCAGGCGCACCGGGAGCGGCGGCTTCGGCCGGGCTGGACGGCAGCTACGGCAGCGCCGGTATCGTGATCAACGGCGGTGCGGGCACGGGTGCCCTGAGCATCGCCGAGACATTGATCTATCTGCATCAAGGCGACGCTGAGGGTGGCGTCACACAAGTGGCTGAGGGCGATGCGGGCAACACAAACCTGACCTTTTACATCAACCGTCTGGGAAACCTGAGCCAGACGGCCAGCGTCGACTGGTCCGTGGTCGCGACCAGTTCAGGTGCCAATGTCGCCGATCTTGTGGGCAGCAGCCTGCCCATGGGCACCGCAAGTTTCGCGACAGGTCAGCAGCAGGTCAGTTTCGATGTCACTGTGCGGGGCGATGTTCATGCCGAATTCACCGACAGCTTTTCGGTATCGCTTGGGGGCCTGTTCGACCCATCGGGCGGGCCGTTGCAAGAGCTGGGGAGCAGCCAGATCACGCTCGAGATCATCAATGACGAGGTCTGGTTCACCAGCTTTAGCGGGCCCGGCTTTGCGCCCGCTGCGCAGTTGGACACCTTTGCGGGGGGCAGTGATGCCGACCGCATTGTGCTGTTCCAGACCGCTCTGGACAGTCTGAACGACGGTGAGGCGCTGCGCATCGACGTGCCCGGCCTGATCGGGGCGGTGTCCCCTTTGGCGGTCACGCGCGACGATCTGACCATCGACACGGGCGGTCTTGGGGTGAGCGGACTCATCTCTCTTATCGGATCGGCGAGCGATATAAGTGTTGTTGGCCCGGATGCGTTCGACGTCACGGGCAATTCGGGCATGAACCGGATCACCATCGTGAACCCCAACGACGCGCTGGTTGAGGCGGCGGGCGGCGCTGATTTCGTGATCTTTGGCGCGTCGGCCACAACCGGCGGCACCGCCAACGGCGGCACAGGCGCCGACACGCTGATCGGCGGCGGCGGTCAGGATAGCCTGCGCGGCGAAGACCAGAACGACATTCTGAACGGGCGCGGCGGCAACGATTTGCTGGGCGGCGGCAATGGCGACGACACGATCACCGCAGGCGGCGGCAATGACGACATTTACGGCGGCGCGGGCACCGACACGGTCAGCTACACCGGCGCGGGCGGCACGGGCGTGTCGGTCTTTCTGGCCAACGTGGATTATCAGGTGGTCTCGGCCAGTCAGGGGTCGGACCGGTTCAACTCCATCGAGAATGTCGACGGATCGGCGCTCAACGATTTCCTCTTTGGCGACGACGCTGACAACGTGCTGACCGGGTTCGCCGGGATCGACCGGATCTTTGGCGGTGCGGGCGACGATACGCTGGACGGCGGCGCAGGGGCGGGCGACGCGGTGAATTACTATTTTGCGGTGGGCGGCGTGGATGTCGATCTGGCGCTGCAAGGCACCGCGCAAACCATCGGCGCGGGGCAGGGCACAGACCTGCTGAGCGGGTTCGAGAATATCCTCGGATCACTGACCGGCGACGACAATCTGTCCGGCAACGACTTGGCCAACCGCATCGCGGGCTACGGCGGCGAAGACGATATCGACGGCGAGGGCGGCGATGACACGCTCTTTGGCGGCGGCGGCGACGACTTGGTGCGCGGTCAGGACGGCGATGATCAGCTTTTGGGCGGGTCCGGCGACGATACGCTGGGCGGCGGCGACGGAGACGACACGCTGAACGGCTCGACCGGCGAAGATGACCTTTACGGCGGCTTTGGCATGGATGTGGTGTTCGGCGGCGCAGGCGCGGACAGGCTTTTCGGGGGCAATGATGCGGACAGCTTTGTCTATACCGCAGCGTCCGACAGCGCGCTTCCCGATCGCGACGTGATCGAGGATTTTGGCACAGGCGACCTGATCAACCTCTTTGGCATCGACGCGCAAAGCGGCGTGGCGGGCGATCAGGCGTTCAGCTTTGTCGGATCGGCCGGGTTCAGTGGCGCGGGCCAGTTGCGGTTCGTGTCCAACGGCACCGACGGATTCGTTCTGGGCGATCTGGACGGCGACGGCATGGCGGATCTGAACATCCAGCTGACCGGTGTGACGTCGATATCGGCGGGCGACTTTATCCTGTAGATTTATCGGTCCTGAACGACACGCAACCCCGCTCAGGCCTCTTCAAGCCGGTCGGTGGCGGGGGGCGGCGTCGGGCTGAGCGCGCTGATCCGCGCATAGAGCCCGGGCGTCATGTCAAAGCGCATGGCGTCCAGCGACACCCCCAATTGCGCGACGGACCGCGCCGACAGGATCGGCGCGGGGGCCGAGGCATGCGCGCGAACCCAAGCGGCGGCCAGCGTGGCCGGATGGCTGCCAAGCTCCGCCGCCAGCGCGCTCAGCGCCCGGGCGCTGTCATGCAGATCGGCAGGGGCGTAGCGCGTGGCATAGGTGGTGTCGTGCGACAGACGCCCGCCCGTGCTTGATCCGGTGCCGGATGCATTGTATTTGCCCGTCAAGAGCCCACCACCCAAGGGTGAATAGGTCGCCGCCACGATGTCTTCGCTGGCGCACATCGGCAGCAATTCCACCTCGGCCTGCCGTTTGACCAGATTATACATCGGCTGAATCACGTCGATGCGCGTGCCGTATCTGGCAGCCACCGCCTGCGCCTTCATCACCTGCCAGGCGGCGTAATTCGATACGCCGATGTGGCGCGTCTTGCCCTGTTGCTGCAATTCGGCAAGCGTCTCAAACGTCTCGTCCAGCGGCGTGGCATCGTCGAACCGGTGCATATAAAGCAGATCGACCGCATCCATTTGCAGCCGTGTGCGGCTTTCGTCGAAGGTGGCGAGGATGTTGGCGCGGCCCGCGCCGCCCGCATAGCCGACCTTGGTCGCGATATAAAGCGTGTCGCGGTCCGGCCCTGCGAATTGCCCCAGCAGCGTCTCGGATGCGCCGCCGGTATAGCCGTAGGCGGTGTCGAAATGGGTGATCCCCGCCACGCGGCAGGACTCATACATCGCGCGCGAGGCTGCCTCGTCCGCGCCGCCGCCCCATTGCATGCAGCCAAAGGCAAAGCCGGGGTCGGCCTGCGGTGTCAAATCGCTCATGTGTTTTTATCCTTGTACTCCGCCCCGGTATGGGACGGAGAGGTGTCGCGACGCAAGATCAGTTCGGGATTTCGCCCGTCAGACCCTCGACGTAAAAATTCATGCTCAACAGATCGCCGTCCGGCGCGGTCTCGCCTTCGGCCAGCCAGACGGTGCCGTCCTGCCTCATGATCGGGCCGGTGAAGGGAAAGTATTCGCCCGCCGCGATCGCGTCCTTCATCGCCAGCGCCTCGGCCTTGACGTCCGCAGGGACCGCGTCCGAAATCTCGCCGATGCCGACCATACCGGGGCCGATGCCGTCCCATGTATCGGTGCTTTCCCAGGTGCCGTCGATCACGGCCTGAACCCGCTCGATGTAGTAAGGTGCCCAATCGTCGATGATCGAGCTGACGCGCGGCAGGGGCGCATATTCGGACATATCCGATGCCTGACCGAATGTGATCACGTTGCCCGCCTCTTGCGCCGCCGCCTGCGGGGCGGTCGAATCGGTGTGCTGCAAGATCACGTCGGCGCCGTTTTCGATCAATGCACGTGCTGCGTCAGCCTCTTTGGCCGGATCGAACCATGTGTAGGCCCAGATGATCGAAAACTCGACATCGGGGTTCACGGCCTTTGCGTGCAGATAGGCCGCGTTTATGCCGCGAATGACCTCGGGAATGGGAAAGGACGCGATGTAGCCGATCTTGTTGGTCTTGGTCATCTTGCCCGCGATATGGCCCTGAATCGCGCGACCCTCGTAGAAGCGTGCGGAATAGACCGCCACGTTGGGTGTCTCGCGCTTGTAGCCTGTGGCGTGCTCGAACTTGATGTCGGGGAACTTGGCCGCGACGGTATTGGTCGAATCCATGTAACCAAAAGAGGTCGTAAAGATGATGTCCGCCCCGCTCAGCGCCATTTGCGTGATGGCACGTTCAGCATCGGCGCCCTCGGGCACGGATTCCTGAAAGATCGTCTCGACCTTGTCGCCGAAATGCGCCTCGACGGCCAGACGGCCCTTGTTGTGCTCGTAGGTCCAGCCGCCGTCGCCGACGGGGCCGACATAGATGAAGCCTGCCTTGACCGGGCCGGAATGGCTCTCTGCATAGGCGGCACTGCTCAGCGCGATTGCCGCGACGGAGGCTGCCAAAAGCGTTCTGCGTTTCATGTTATCTCCCCAGATGGTCTTGTGTAGGGCCTCAGTTCGAGGCGTGAAAGATGCGTCCCAAAGCGGCCGGTGCGTTGTGCGCGCCTCGTGCCGAGATCAGGACCAGCACCAGAATGGTTATCAGATACGGCGACATGGACAAGTATTCCACAGGCAGGTTCGATCCGGCCGCCTGCAGGTTCAGTTGCAAAACCGTGACCCCGCCGAAAAGATAGGCACCCACCAGAATGCGCCCGGCCCGCCAGGAGGCAAAGACCACGATGGCCAGCGCGATCCAGCCTGCGCCTGCGGTCATCCCTTCGGTCCATTGCGGCACCCGCACGAGGCTGAGGTATGCCCCGCCCAACCCCGCGCAGGCACCGCCAAAGAGAATCGCCATCAGCCGGACGCGCACGACCTTGTAACCCAACGCATGTGCGGCCTCGGCGCTTTCGCCCACCGCCCGCAGGATCAGGCCCGCGCGGGTGAATTTGATGAAGGCCCAGACCGCCACGACCAGCGCGATCGACATATAGACCATGGCGTCATGCGAAAAGAGCATCCTGCCCACGATGGGCAAATCCCCCAGCACCGGAATATCCAGCTTGGGCAGGCTGGGTGCCTTCATCCCCTCATAGGGCTTGCCGATCAGCGACGACAGCCCAAGCCCCGCCAGCGTCAGCCCCAACCCCGTGGCCACCTGATTGCTCAGCAGGAACTGCGTGAGCAATCCAAAGGCAAGGCTGAGCAGCGCGCCTGCGACCGCGGCGCTGGCAAACCCCACCACCGGGTTGCCGGTATTGACCGCAAAGGCGAAACCCACGACCGCGCCGGTGATCATCATCCCCTCAAGCCCGAGGTTGAGCACGCCGGATCTCTCCACCACCATCTCGCCCAGAGCGGCCAGCAGAATGGGCGTGGCCGACACCATGAGCGAGGCGATGAGCAGGGCAGGGTCTATCGTGCCAAAGAAGGTCATGAAAGGACTCCGATCCGCGTTTGGCGATGTGACTTGCATATCTGAAGACCAGCGAGGATCATGCCGGAGCCTTCTCCCGGCGACCGATCCGCAGCTGGTAATTGGTGAAGACGTCGATGCCCAGCAAGAAGAACAACAGCATCCCCTGGAAAAGCTGGATCGACGCGCCGGGCACGCCCAGCATCAACTGCGCCAGTTCGCCGCCGATATACGTCAGCGCCATCAAGAGCCCCGCAAGCAGGATGCCGATGGGATTGAGCCTGCCAAGAAAGGCCACGATAATGGCGGTGAACCCGTAGCCCGAGTTGAAATCGATGGTGATCTGGCCTGCCGGTCCGCTCACCTCGAACAATCCCGCCATTCCGGCCAAGGCCCCCGAAAGCCCCAGACAAAACAGGATGATCCGCCCCGGGATCACTCCGGCAAAGCGCGCCGCGCGCGGGGCCTCGCCCATCAGCCGCACGTGAAAGCCGCGCACGTGGCGGCTCATCAGCACATAGGCCGCGATCACGGCGATGAGCGCCGCCACGACCCCCCAATGCATGCCCGACCCGGCGATCAGATCGGAATTGTGGCCACTGGGATAGGATTGAAAATTGCGCGATCCGGGAAAGCCCATGCCTTCGGGGTTGCGCAACAGGCCCGACGATACCGACGCCAGCCACGCCTCGGCCACATAGACCAGCATCAAAGATACCAGGATCTCGTTGGTGCCGAACGTCACCCGCAGTATGCCGGGGATCATCCCCCAGGCCCAGCCGCCCAATGCGCCCGCCAGAACCATCGCCGGAAAAATCCACGCAGCCTCCATCGGATAAAGCGCCAGCCCCACAGCCGCGCCGCAGATGGCGCCCATGATGTATTGCCCTTCGGCGCCAATGTTCCACACACCGGCGCGAAACCCTATGCTCAGACCGACCGCAATCAGGATCAGCGGCGCGGCCTTGACCAGCAATTGCGGCCGCGAATAGCTGGCGAATTGTGGATGAAAGAGCGGATCCCAGAAAATCACCCGAATCGCCTCGAACGGATCCACGCCGATGGCGGCAAACATCGCGCCGCCCACCACCATGGTCAGCGCCACCGCCACCAGCGGTGCCAGCCACGCCCACAGTTGCGACGGGCTGGGCCGTTTCTCGAGCGCGATCATGCCGCCCCGCCCATCGCCGGACGCAGCGAATGACGCGCCACCCCCGGTTTCATCTTGCCAGATAAACCTCCCCCGGAGGGCCGCTCTCCAAGCGCATTCAGGTCCGAACCCGATGCAGTCCACTCACCCGGCATGCGCCACCTCCATGTCACGTGCGCCGCCCATCATCAGGCCGATCTCGTCGACGCTCAGCCCCGCGACAGGCCGGATGTCAGACAAGCGGCCTTCGTTGAGCGCCCCGAAGCGGTCCGACACCTCGAGCAATTCGTCCAGATCCTGCGAAATCACCACCAGCGCCGTGCCCTTGGCGGCCAGATCCAGCAGCGACTGACGGATCGCCGCCGCCGCCGCCGCATCCACGCCCCAGGTCGGCTGGTTGACCACCAGAACCTCGGGCGCCTGCAACACCTCGCGCCCGATCACGAATTTCTGCAGATTGCCGCCCGACAAGGCCCGGGCTGCCACATGCGGGCCCGGCGTGCGCACGTCAAAGGCGCGGATCACCTCTTGGGCAAACGCCTCGGCCCTGGACCAGCTGATGAAGCCGCCCGACGCCAGCCCCTTGCGCGCCATTGCGGTCAGCGCGGCGTTTTCGGTCAGGCTCATGTCCGGGGCGGCGGCGTGGCCGAGGCGTTCTTCGGGCGCGCTCAGCACACCCATGCCGCGGCGCGAAACGGGGCCGTCATTGCCCACGGCCACGTCGCGCAGGCGGATCATGTCCGCCGCCACCCGCCGCTCGCCCGACAAGGCGGCCAGCAATTCGTCCTGTCCGTTGCCTGCCACCCCGCCAAGGCCGAGAATCTCGCCCGATTGCACGGCAAAGCTGACGTCTTTCAACGATGTGCCAAAGGCATCCTCGGCCTTCATCGACAGACCGCGCACCTCCAGCAGCACCTCGCCCAGCGCCTTGCGTCGCGCGGCAGGCGCGGCAAAAGAGGCACCGACCATCATCTCGGCCATCTCGCGCGCGGATGTCTCGCGCGGCACGCAGGTGCCCACGTTCTTGCCTTGCCGCAGGATCGTGGCCGCATCGCAGAGCGCGCGGATCTCCTCCAGCTTGTGCGAGATATACAGGATCGAGGTGCCCTCGGCGGCCAGTTGGCGCAGGGTGGCGAAAAGGATCTCCACCTCTTGCGGGGTCAGCACCGATGTCGGCTCGTCCATGATCAGCAGGCGCGGGTTTTGCAGCAGGCAGCGCACGATCTCGACCCGTTGCCGCTCGCCCGCAGATAGCCTTCCGACGATGCGCGACGGGTCCAGCGGCAGGCCGTATTCCTCGGACACCTCGCTGATCTGACGGGCCAGATCGCGGGGTTTGGGCGGGTTTTCCATACCCAGCGCAATGTTCTCGGCCACGTTCAGCGCATCGAAGAGCGAAAAGTGCTGGAACACCATCGCCACGCCGGACTTGCGCGCGGCGCGCGGCTCCGGTGGCGCAAAGGGCGCGCCCTCCAGCGTCATCACCCCCGCATCGGGTTTGACCAGACCGTAGATCATCTTGACCAGTGTCGATTTGCCAGCGCCGTTTTCGCCCAGCAGCGCGTGGATTTCCCCGCGCCCAATGTTGAACGACACGTCCTGATTGGCAATCACGCCGGGATAGGCCTTGGTCAGGCCGCTCAGCGTCAGCAAATCCGTCATGGCGCGGTCCTTTCGATTCTTGGCTGGCAGGCGCGCAGGCTCATTGCGTCAAGCATTGCGTCAAGCCGAAAACGGAACGCATGTGAAAACCCGCCGCTCTACCGGGTGTGTCCTTGGTCGTCTGCGATGCATGCTCGATGCGGCGTAGAGCATGCGGGCAACAATGCGCATCACGCTAGAGCGTGCATTTCGCAATTGGCAAGCACAAAACGCTGTCCGCTCTTGCGTCCCGGGCCGCGATTGCCTGTTTTTCCGGCTCTCACCCGCCCGGCGATTGCCCCGGGCCCCGGCCTTCCCAGACCTCGCGCTGCCAGGCCAGCCAGCCCTGCATCGCCAGGAGCGGCCCGGCCTCCAGAGAACACATCCGCACGCGGCCTTTCTTGACCGACCGCACGAGGCCCGCCTTTTCCAGCGTCGCCAGATGGCGCAGAAAGCTGGGCAGGGCCATGCCGTGGGGTTCAGCCAGATCGCTGACGCTGGCAGGGCCGCTGACCAGCCGTTCGATCACCGCCCGGCGGGTCGGATCGGCCAATGCCGCAAAGCATATGTCAAGATGTGGGGTCATGGACCCGTGCCTACCACTGAATGCACGGGGATACCATAGATAGCCTCTGTGCTAACCATCGCCTGTCATCGCAAGAATATCACTCAACCAGGGCACGTTACGGCACGCTTGTGATGTGGCGCATGAAACGGATTTGAACCGACAGTCCCGATAATGGCCAATGCTCAACCAGCCCCGGACATCCTCGGAATCGCGGCGAAAGAGGGCGAATCCATAGCTTCCATCAGGTCGCTGGAACACGTCGACGCAGACGGAATCGCCGTCCAGGTTCCATGATCCGACCACCCGATTGACATGCGCCATCGCCCGCCTCGCTTTCCGGTCTTTCCCCGCGCCGCAACACAACATATTGTAGCTGCATGATCCAGACACCCCGATTCATCCACCTGCGCAGCCATTCCGAATATTCCCTGCTGGAAGGCGCGCTGCGGGTCAATAAACTGCCTGCGCTTTGCACCGACCTGGGTATGCCCGCGCTGGCGCTGACCGATACCAACAACCTCTTTGCAGCGCTCGAGTTTTCGGTGGGCATGGCGGATGCGGGCATACAGCCCATCATCGGCTGCCAGATCGACCTGCGCACGCAGACGCCCGCGCCAGGCGTCAAGCTGCGTAAACCCGAACCCGTTGTGCTGCTGGCGCAATCCGAGGTCGGTTACGCGCATCTGATGAAGCTCAACTCGTGTCTTTATCTGCGCGGCGACGGCGCTCTGCCGCATGTCACGCTGGACGATCTGGCGCAGTATTCCGAAGGGCTGATCTGCCTTACGGGCGGGCCGGAGGGGGCGCCGGGCAAGCTCCTGCAACAAGGCCAGCGGGCCGAGGCGGAGCGGGTGATGCGCGCGCTGAAAACCACGTATCAGGACCGGCTCTACGTCGAGTTGCAGCGCCATCCCGGCGAAGACGGCCAGCCCGAGGCCGAGCGTGCGACCGAACGCGGGTTCATTGAGATGGCCTATGCGATGGACCTGCCGCTGGTGGCCACCAACGATGTATATTTCCCGGAGACCAAGATGTTCGAGGCGCATGACGCGCTGATCTGCATCGCCGACGGGGCTTATGTCGACCAGCAGAATCCGCGCCGCCGTCTGACCGCGCAGCATTATTTCAAAAGTCCCGAAGAGATGATCGCGCTTTTCGCAGACCTGCCAGAGGCCATAGAAAATACCGTCGAGATCGCCCGTCGCTGTGCCTTCATGGCCACCCGCCGCGATCCGATTCTGCCGAAATTCGCCGACAACGAGGTGGCCGAACTGCGCCGCCAGTCCGAGGCAGGCCTGCGCGACCGGCTCGCCGTCATTCCCCATGCCGCCCCTGTCGAGGACTACGAAAAGCGGTTGGAGTTCGAACTCGGCATCATCGAGAGCATGGGCTTTCCCGGCTATTTCCTGATCGTCGCCGATTTCATCAAATGGGCCAAGGATCAGGACATTCCGGTGGGTCCGGGGCGCGGTTCCGGTGCCGGATCGCTGGTCGCCTATGCGCTGACGATCACCGATCTGGATCCGCTGCGATATTCCCTGCTGTTCGAGCGGTTCCTGAACCCCGAACGTGTGTCCATGCCGGATTTTGACATCGACTTCTGCATGGACCGCCGTGAAGAGGTCATTCACTACGTGCAGGAAAAGTATGGCCGCGACAAAGTCGGCCAGATCATCACCTTCGGTGCGCTGCTGTCCAAGGCCGCCGTGCGCGACATCGGCCGCGTCCTGCAGATGCCTTACGGTCAGGTGGATCGGCTGTCCAAGATGATCCCCGTCGAGGGCGTCAAGCCGGTCAGCATCGAAAAGGCGCTGGCCGACGAGCCGAGGCTCCGCGAGGAGGCGCGGAACGAGGAGGTGGTCGCCCGCCTGCTCAACTACGGCTCTCAGGTCGAAGGGCTGCTGCGCAACGCCTCGACCCACGCCGCCGGTGTGGTGATCGCCGACCGTCCTCTGGACGCGTTGGTGCCGCTTTATCAGGATCCGCGTTCCGACATGCCCGCGACCCAGTTCAACATGAAATGGGTCGAGCAGGCGGGGCTGGTGAAGTTCGACTTTCTGGGCCTGAAAACGCTGACCGTGGTGCAGAACGCCATCGATCTGATCTTGAAAACCGGGCGGCCCTTGCACGTGGCAGCGGACGGGACCGAGCTTTATCAACCTGCTCCCGGCACGGAAAACGACATCAACGCCATCCCGCTGGACGATGCCAAATCCTACCGGCTCTATGCCGCCGCCAGGACGGTGGCTGTGTTTCAGGTGGAATCCAGCGGCATGATGGATGCGCTCAAACGCATGAAACCCGATTGCATCGAGGATATCATCGCGCTGGTCGCCCTCTACCGTCCCGGCCCGATGGAGAACATCCCTAAATTCTGCGAGGTCAAGAACGGGCTGAGCGAGCGGGATATGCTGCACCCTTCAGTGGATCATATCCTCGACGAGACCCAGGGCATCATCGTTTACCAGGAACAGGTGATGCAGATTGCGCAGAAAATGGCGGGATATAGTCTCGGCGGTGCCGACATGCTGCGCCGCGCGATGGGCAAGAAAATTCAGGCCGCGATGGACGCCGAAAAGCCCAAGTTCCTCAAGGGGGCTGCGGCCAATGATGTGGACAAGGAAAAGGCGACCGAGGTCTGGAACCTGCTGGATAAGTTCGCCAATTACGGTTTCAACAAATCGCACGCGGCGGCCTATGCGGTGGTCAGCTACCAGACGGCCTGGCTCAAGGCCAATCACCCGGTGGAGTTCATGGCCGGTGTGATGAATTGCGATATCCACCTGACGGACAAGCTGGGCGTCTATTTCGAAGAAGTGAAAAAGGGGCTGTCCCTGCCGTGGGTGCCGCCCTGCGTGAACCGTTCGGGCGCGACGTTCGATGTGGCGGACGGGGCGTTGGTCTATGCGTTGGGGGCGCTCAAGAACGTCGGTGTCGAGGCGATGCGGCTGATTGTCGACGGGCGGCGCGGAGCAGCTCCTCCGCCCTCGCGGGCGTCTTCGCACGAAGAACCTGCGAGGACGCCGGTCACGGCGGAGGAGCTGCCCTACGTCACCCTCTTCGATCTTGCCCGTCGGGTCGATCTCAAGCGTATCGGCAAGCGCCCGCTCGAAATGCTGGCCCGCGCAGGCGCCTTTGACCAGCTCGATCCCAACCGGCGGCGGGTGTTCGACAGCCTCGATCCGCTGGTGGCCTATTCGGCGGCGATCTTCGATCAGAAATCCTCCAATCAGGTGTCTCTGTTTGGCGAGGCGGGCGACGATCTGCCAGAACCCCGGCTGAGCCCTGTGGCAGACTGGCAGCCTGCCGAACGGCTGGCCGAGGAATTCACCGCTGTCGGCTTTTACCTCTCGGGGCATCCGCTGGACGATTACCGCGCAGCACTCAAACGCAGCAACGTGATGACGCTGGACGAGGTCATGGCGCGCGCGGCTCAGGGGCCCTGCGTGGCCAAGATGGCGGGCGTCGTCGCAGGCCGTCAGGAACGCAAATCGGCGCGGGGCAACCGGTTCGCCTTTGCGCAGCTCAGTGACCCGACAGGCGCCTATGAGGTGACGCTGTTCTCCGACACGCTCGAGACCGCGCGCGAATTCCTCGAGGTCGGGTCCAAGGTCATCGTGCAGGTCGAGGCGACGATGGAGGCCGAGCAACTCAAACTCCTCGGCCGCTCCGTCGGGCCCGTTGAGGCGGCGGTGGCCGGGGCAGGCGCCATGGGCCTGCGCATCTTTGTCGAGGACAGCGGCGCGCTGCCTGCGATCGCCGAGGTGCTTGCGGGGGCTGCGGCGCGAATGGGCAAAGCGCCGCGCGGGCCGGTGCATATTTGCCTCTCAGGCGGGGATCTGCCGGGCGAGATCGAGATGGATCTGGGGATGGAATTCCCGGTCACGCCGGAAATTCGTGGTGCGATCAAAAGCCTTGGTGGTATTCAGGGCGTCGAAGAGATCTGATCTGATCCCCTGCCATGAAAACGGTGCCTGGGCAGGATGCTGCCGGGACATGTGTCAAAATCCCCATGTCCGGGGCGGCGCACGGGCGAGAAATCGCGCAGCATGCTGGACCGACCGGCGCTCTTTGCGATATGCAAGGCTCAAGGCAAGGAGACGCATGTGCGATATCTGGTTTTGACGGTGGTGGCGGTGGTTCTGGCAGGCTGCGGCGATCCGCTGCGCAATGTCGACCGGCTGGACGATGTGGAACTGGCCGAGGAAACGCCGGTTGCGCAGGCTTTGCCCGAACCCGCCGAAGCCGACCCCGAGCGCGGTTTCTTTTCCGATTTCTTCGGGCGTCGGACGCAGGCGCGAAAGGCCCCGGACGATGGTGCCGTCGATGCGGGGGCTGAGGCCATTGTGACCAAGGCTGCCACGCCACAGATTCTTCGGGCGCAGAATGTGCCGACAGAAACGGTGGCGGATCAGGCCTCGAACGAGCTGTCGGAGGACGTTGCGGTGACGGCGGCCACGACCCCTCAGAGACGTGGGTTTTTTGGTCGGTTGCGGTCCGGCCCGCCCAATGATGCGGCAGGCGCCGAGACCGCATCGCTGGTCACACAGGCGCCGCGCCGCACGCCGCGCGCAGGCCGTGCAGGTTTTGGGGCACGCGGCGATGGTCCAAGCCACGGAGCACCGGATTACGAACAGGTGGGGCCGGGCGCGACGCTGCCTTACGGGCGCATTGCGCGTCTTTGTGGCGTGTCGGCGTCCCGATTGGGCACACAGGTCGCGCGCTACCCCGAGAGCGGGCGCGGGGGTTTTGTCCTCTATGATACGGAGCCGGGCAACATCTCGCCGCACACGTTCTTTGTGACCGGGTTCGACGATGGCTGCGCGCGGCAATTCACGGCGGCGCTTGCGCTCTTCGGAGCGCCCTCGATGCACGAACAATTGCGCTACGGCGCGCCGGGCGGGACGATCCCCGTGTCGGACACCGACCGCGCCTACGAGGTTCTCAAGGGTCGCATCTGCCGCGTGCCCAGCGGACGCCCCTGCGGACGCAGAATCGACCAGATCGACAGATCCACTGCGTTTCTGAGCATCTACGAGCGGTTCGGCAACAATGCCCGCTGGAAGACCATCCTGCTGCATGACGGCGCGGTTCTGGCCCTTGACATCAAGGGCGGGTGACAGCCTGGACAATGGCTGACGCCCAGCCACCGAAGTTCAGTAATGCGGCGGGCGCTCGTTACCCATGACCACAGCGGCGCCTGCATCGGCTTCGCGACTGGCTTCGCGCTGCATCAGCATCTCGACACGCCTGGTCAGGGTCGCGATGTCTCGGTCCTGACGGGCGACGACGTCGCTCAGATCATCGACGGCGCGGATCAGGTGGGCGAGGCGTTCTTCCTGGCTGTGATTGGTGGTCATGGGGGATCTCCGTTGGTGGCCTGTCATAGACGCTGCGGCCTGCTTGCGCCACCTTGGCAGAGGGGCTAAACGGGCGGCGCATCCAGCATCGGAGCCACATAACATGGCCAAGACCTCCAAACACCCCAGTTCCAAACAGCGCAGGCCCAAAGCCGCCACGCCCAAGGGGTTTCGCGATTATTTCGGCGCGGACGTGACCGAGCGTTCCGAGATGCTGGCCAAGATCGGTGCGGTCTATCATCGCTACGGTTTTGACGCACTGGAATCGGCGGCGGTCGAGACGGTCGAGGCACTGGGCAAGTTCCTTCCCGATGTGGATCGCCCCAATGAAGGCGTGTTCGCATGGGAGGACGAGGCCGAGGGCTGGCTGGCGCTGCGTTATGACCTCACGGCCCCCTTGGCGCGGGTCTATGCCGAGCACCGCAACGACCTGCCAACACCCTACCGGCGCTATGCGATGGGGCCTGTCTGGCGCAACGAAAAGCCCGGTCCGGGGCGGTTTCGCCAGTTCTATCAATGTGATGCGGATACGGTCGGGGCGGCGTCGGTGGCAGCGGATGCCGAAATCTGCGCGATGCTGTGCGATTGTCTGGAAGAGGTCGGGATCGCGCGCGGCGATTATGTCGTGCGGGTAAACAACCGCAAGGTGCTGAATGGTGTGCTCGAGGTGACAGGCGTGGCCGATGCAGGCCAGCGTGACGCCATTTTGCGCAATATCGACAAGTTCGACAAAGTCGGTGCGGCAGGCGTTGCGGAGCTGTTGGGCAAGGGGCGTCTGGATGCGTCCGGGGCCTATATCGACGGGGTCGGGCTGAGCGATGGCGAGGCTGCGCCGGTGCTGGCCTTTCTGACCTCGCGCGGGGCGGATACTGCGGCAACTTTGGCCAATCTGCGCGCGGCTGTGGGCGGATCGGACGTGGGCGCCGAGGGCGTCGACGAACTGCAACAGATCGCAGACCTGCTCACCGCCCAGGGCTACGGCCCTGACCGCATCGTCATCGACCCTTCCGTCGTGCGCGGCTTGGGCTATTACACAGGCCCGGTGTTCGAGGCGGAGCTGACATTCGAGATCATCGACGACAAGGGCCGCAAACGCCAGTTCGGCAGCGTCGCGGGCGGTGGGCGCTATGACGATCTGGTCAAGCGCTTCACCGGGCAGGCGGTGCCCGCGACCGGTGTCAGCATCGGGGTCGACCGGTTGTTGGCGGCCCTGCGCGAAACGGGCCGCATCGGCGCGCAAACACAAGGGCCAGTGATCGTCACCGTCATGGACCGCGACCGGATGGCGGATTATCAGGCGATGGTCGGCGAATTGCGCAGCGCGGGCATCCGGGCCGAGGTCTATCTGGGCAACCCGAGGAACTTTGGCAACCAGTTGAAATACGCGGATAAACGCGGCTCTCCGGTGGCGATCATCCAGGGCGCGGACGAGGCGGACAAGGGTGTGGTGCAGATCAAGGACCTGATCCTTGGCGCGCAGATGGCGCAGACTGCGACGCTCGAGGAATGGACGGACCGACCCAGCCAGATCGAGGTGCCGCGCGACCGGCTGGTGGCGGAAGTGCGTTCCATGCTGGAGCGATCCTGATGCCGCAAACAGACGGCGCTGACGTTCGCGCGCTCGCCGCCACGCTGCGCGCCGCGTTCGAGGCGGCGGGCGCTGTGCCGGTCGATTGCGCGATCCTGCAGCCTGCTGGCACGCTGCTGGATCTCTATGGCGAAGACATTCGCGCGCGCGCCTATGTGACGCAAGACCCTGATCTTGGGGAACAAATGCTGCGCCCTGACTTTACCGTTCCCGTGGTGCAGCGCCATATGCAGACGGGCGCGGACCCTGCGCGCTATACCTATGCAGGTGAGGTTTTTCGCCGCCAGGAAGACCACCGCGACCGCCCTCGGGAATACTTTCAGGTGGGCTATGAGGTCTTTGACGGGTCCGACCCTGCGGCGGCGGATGCAGAGGTCTTTGCCAGGATCGCAGGGCTGCTGGCACCGCTGGGGCTGCGCGCGATCACCGGCGACATCGGCGTTTTGCGTGCGGCAGTGGGCGGGCTCGAGACGTCGCAGGCGCGGCGCGCGGCGCTGATGCGGCATATCTGGCGGCCGCGCCGGTTTCGCGCGCTTCTCGACCGCTATGCAGGGCGCAGTGCGGTGCCGCCCAGCCGCGCGGCGTTGCTGGCGGCGGACGATCCCTTTGCGCAGGCGGGGCCGATGATCGGGTTGCGCGGCGGGGCCGAGATCGCCGCCCGGATAGCGACGTTGCGCGCGGATGCCGCCACGCCTGCGCTGTCGCCCGATCAGGTGGCGCTGCTCGACACGGTGCTGGCGGTGCGCGAAACCTGTCCGTTCGCGGTGACGCGGCTGCGCGACATCGCCGTCGATCTGCCCACGATCGGCGCGGCGGTGGACCAACTGGACCGGCGCTGCGACGCGCTGGCGGCCCAGGGGATAAACGTGGACCAGCTGGCGTTCGAGGCCAGCTATGGCCGCGCGTCGATGGAATATTACGACGGGTTCGTGTTTGGCCTGCTGGCGGATGCACGGCCCGATCTGCCGCCCATCGCCACCGGCGGTCGCTATGACGCGCTGACCCGGCATCTGGGGCAAGGCGCGGAAATTCCAGCCGTGGGCGGCGTGATCCGTCCCGGTCTGGTGGCGGCGCTCGGAGGGCTTGGGGCATGAACGTCCGGCTGGGTGTGCCGTCCAAGGGGCGGCTGATGGACAAGACATTTCAATGGTTTGAAGGGTATGGCATCACGCTCAGCCGCACCGGGTCTGACCGCGAATACGCAGGTGCCGTGGACGGGATCGGCGGCATTGATCTGGTGCTGCTCTCTGCCGGAGAGATCCCGCGCGAACTGGCCGCGGGGCGCATCCATCTCGGCGTCACCGGCACAGACCTTGTGCGCGAAAAGCTCAGCCAATGGGACCGACAGGTCGAGCCGCTGGCCGAGTTGGGCTTTGGTCACGCCGATCTGATCGTCGCGGTGCCGCAGGCCTGGGTCGATGTCGACACGCTCGACGATCTGGATGCGGTGGCGGCGGCGTTCCGCGCGCATCACGGGTTCAGGCTGCGGATTGCCACGAAATATCACCGGCTGGTGCGTGATTTTCTGCGCCGGGCGGGTGTGGCGGATTATCAGCTGATCGACAGCCAGGGCGCGACCGAGGGCAGTGTGAAGAACGAAACCGCCGAAGCGGTGGCCGACATCACCTCAAGCGGTGAGACGCTGCGCGCCAATCATCTCAAGCTGCTGAGCGACGGCGTGATCCTGCGGTCGCAGGCGACGCTTTATCGCAGCCGTGTGGCCGAGCGCGACGACGCGGTGCGCGCCACATTGGCGGAATTGGCCGGGCGGCTGGGGGTCTGAACCGCCCGACTGCGTCTGAACCGCCCGACTGCGTCTGACCCGCCCGACTGCGTCTGACCCGTTGCGCTGCATCCGGCCTGTGCCTGCAAACTCATTGCCCGGAGGATATCCGGCGCGCCAAGACCCTTGCACCGCGATGCGGACCAGCAAGTGGCCGAGGCAAGCGACACGGTCGGCCAACCCGGACATGTCAGCCCGACCCCGCCGTCCTGATGACCCACCATCGTCAGAGTGTCGGCGATTGCCTGCCGTGCTTGGCCTGCTGTGCTGCGCCTGCTTGAAATTACCCGGTAGCGCCAATTCCCGGGTGATGTAACGCGCGTCAACTTGGGCCTTGATCTGCCGTGGGGCACAGGTTTAGTCTTGTTGCAAAATCATTTTATTTGATCGATGGAAATTATGATGATGCGATGCTTCGTTGCCCTGTCCGGGTTGGCCCTTTTGTCTGCCTGCGCGCCGGGCGCTGTCACGCTGGATGGCAATACCACCCAACGCGCGCTTGCGGCGGTGCAATGCACCGGCCCCAATGCCGAAAACTGCACCTTCATCAACAGCCCCGTGCGGCTGGTGAACGAACCTGTGCGGCTGGCCACCCGCCGCGTGGATTTCTTTCCCACCGCCGATGCGATGCAGTTCATCGACGCGCGCAGCCGACCCTGGAACGCGCCCACGCGCACGCTGACCGATGGCGCGTCGATCCCGCAGATATTCGTGCCGATCATCGGCGATCCCAACAGCCGCGAATTCGTCAACGCCGCCGCCATGCACGACGCCGCCTGCGGCATCGGCAACGAAAACCTCAAGGAATATCAGGCACAAACCTGGCAGGACACGCACCGCATGTTCTACGACGCCCTGCGCGTCGGCGGCACGCCCGAGGTCAAGGCCAAGGTGATGTTCGCCGCCGTCTACCTCGGCGGCCCCCGCTGGAACAACCCCGCCCGCGACCTGTCAGCGGTCAACCGCAACGCCATGCGCCAGGTGATGAGCGAGGCCAAGCGGGTGATCGAAGATCGCAATCCCTCGGTGCCGTGGATCATCCGCTATCTGGAATGGCATGAATACCGGTATCTCAAGCCAGTGGAGATGGACGTGGATGATGCGCCGGTGGTTGAGGACGATGTTTGCGAGGAGTGTTTTTACATGGAATATTCCGAGGTGGTGAATGATGTTCCTCCGGTTGTTGACGGCGCAACCGATGTGAATTCTAATTTGGGTAGGTGATGCCGGTGGCGCGCTTCACGCTTCGGGCACCCGCAAGTTTGCGGGGTGCGGTTGGCGAACTATGGCAGTTCTTACAGCAGGGAGCAAAGGTCTTCGGCTTGATCTAAGCTGTCAAAAAGGTCTGGACGTGATGAACACATGTGCCTAAGGCCCTCCAACGCCATGGCGTGAAAACTCGGGCCATTAACAGGTATACTCCGAGTCCTGCAGAAGCCGAATTTGACGTCTTGACGGCTGGGTTTGAAACGATTCAGCTATGCCTATGATCCGCCCCGGCTTTCTTTCCGCATCAGACCGTATCGAGCTTGAGGCGTGCG